>Ga0070691_10001383_pt1 | contig 10358 bp, 6 predicted proteins | sample KBSK1101metaG_FD_64673 | JGI IMG/M metagenome (GOLD analysis project Ga0070691, IMG submission 64673) | Corn, switchgrass and miscanthus rhizosphere microbial communities from Kellogg Biological Station, Michigan, USA - KBS K1-10-1 metaG | ecosystem: Host-associated > Plants > Roots >... | reverse complement strand
CCGACAAGTCGTACGTCGTCACCGCGCATTTCACCGCCGCCGGCGGGCGACGCTACCTCGACTTCACCGAGGTGAAAAGACAGTGACGAACGCTTGACATCCCGCAAACGCGAAGCGTAGCGTCTCTACACTTTCGTTCCCGTCCCGACAGCGACGCGTCAACGAACCCAGGTGTCTCGGGCTCGAACTCCCGGAGGACTCTATGTTTCGTTACGTGGCTCCCGCCCTCGTCCTCACGCTCTCTCTCACAACCGGCATCTCCGCGCAGCAGCTGGCGACCGTCCAGGGGACCGTCGTCGACAACTCGCAGGGTGTGCTGCCCGGCGTCAGCGTCACCGCTATCGAGACCGGCACCGGCCGTCAGGTGACGACGGTGACCGACGACCGCGGCCGATACCGGTTCGAGAATCTCAATCCCGGCGTGTACACGCTGCGGATGCTGTTGACCGGGTTCGCGACGGTGGAAATCGCGAGGCTCGAGCTGCTGGTCGGCACCAACGCGACGGTCGCGCCGACGACGATGGCGGTGGCCGCGCTGCAGGAGACGGTGACGGTGACGAGCGAATCGCCGCTCGTCGACCTCACCTCGTCGCAGGTCGCCGGCAACATCGACCGGCGGCAGATGGAGGAGCTCCCGCTGCAGGGACGCAACTGGCAGGAGCTGTCGCTGCTGGTGAAGGGCATCACCGCCAACAGCGTCAACGAGCGGCCGGGCGTGGACCGCGACGATCAGTTCCAGCTCAACCTCGATGGCCAGCAGATCACGCAGCGAGTGGCGGGCTCGGGGTTCGGCCAGCCGAAGATCAGCCGCGAGGCGATCGCCGAGTTCCAGATCGTCACCAACATGTTCGACATCACGCAGGGCCGCTCCACCGGGATTCAGGTGCAGGCCATTTCGCGGTCGGGCACCAACGTCCTGCGCGGCAGCGCCTACGGCTACTTCCGCAGCGACAAGCTCAACGAAGCCGACCCGGTTGCCGGCATCGTCCTGCCGTTCTCGAACCAGCAGACCGGCGCGGCGCTCGGCGGTCCGATCGTGCGCGACAAGACGCATTTCTTCGGCTCCTACGAATACGAGCGGCAGCCGGCGACCGCCTTCCTCCAGCCGACGCGGCTGCCCGGCCAGCAGTTCGCCTTCGAGACGAAGTCGACCAACAAGAACCTGCTGGTCCGCGTCGACCATCAACTCTCGAACGGCAACGCGCTGACCATTCGCGGGCAGCGATGGGACTTCAACAACCCGTTCCAGATCGGCAGCGGCACCGATCACCCGTCGCGCGCCGAGCAGCTCACCCAGTACGCCACCAACGTCGTCGGCAGCTGGTCGCGCGTCGTCAATGCCCGGCTGGTGATGGAGTTCCGCGGCGGCTACAACGGCTTCTCGTGGAAGAACGACGCGATCCCCGGGATGCACAGCTGCGGCTGCCCGGACGACACGCCGGAATATGCGTTCCCCGGGTTGACGATCGGCGGGCAGTACAACTACCCGAACTACACCTGGCAGGACACCTACAGCGGCCGGACCGACATCAGCCTGCACCGCGAGCGTCACCAGATGAAGCTCGGCGCCGAGTTCCTGCGGGTGAGGGATACGAAGGACTGGTCGCTCGGACGGCGCGGCCGCTACGTGTTCGCCAGCCGGCCTTCGACCGCTGAACTCGAGCGGCGTTTTCCGGCCGACGCCTGGGACGATCCGTCACGCTGGGATGTCAGCGGCCTCGAGCCGTTCCTGCAGCGGTACGACATCAACTTCCATCCCGATTACCTGGTCGACGTGCCGCGGCCGACGCTCGCGCTCTGGTTCGGCGACACCTGGCGACCCGGCAACAACCTGTCGATCAACTTCGGCGTCCGCTGGGATGCGGACTGGGGCGCAACCGATCCGCCCAACGTCACCGACACGGTGATTCCGATCAACAACGGCCTCGAGTCGGGCGACTTCGGCTACAAGACCGGGATCCGCGATCTGACGAGCGTCGCGCCGCGCGCGGGCTTTGCCTACACCTTCGGCGGACGCAACGACATCGTGATCCGCGGCGGCAGCGGCCTGTACTACAACACGCCGGTGTCGAACGTGACCTACAGCCATCAGTTCTACAACAAGGCGGTCGCGGCCTCGTTCCTGCCGGACGGGCGGCCCGGATTCATGGAGAACCCGACGCGCGGCGTGTCGGCGAACGACTACCTGTCGGGACGTGTGCCGCTGCCGCGGCAGGCCGGGCGGATCATCAGCCCCGAGTTCAAGATGCCGTACACGTGGCAGAGCGCGATCGGCTTCCAGAAGCAGTTCGGTCCCGTCACCTCGATCGAGTCGGACCTGACGCACTGGAAGTGGTACCGCGATACGCGCACGCGCGACGTGAACCTGTTCTTCGATCCCGCGACCGGCTACAACAAGGATCCGCGGGTCGTCGGACGGCCGAACCCGAACTACGACCAGGTGAACTGGTTCGAGAGCACCGGCAGCCAGGACTATCTCGCGCTGTCGTCGGCGTTCACGCGCCGCTTCCAGAAGCGCTTGCAGGCCGGCGCAACCTACACCGTGGTGCTCTTCGAGCACGACGACGGCACGATCGGCTACACGGCGGGAACGTCGAACAACCCGTTCGACCCGCTCGACGGCGAGTGGGCGCGGTCGACGGCATTCCAGCGCAACACGGCGCGGTTCCACGGCACCTTCGACGTGCCATACGACATCAGCGCCAGCGTGATCTATTTCTACGGGTCGGGAAACTACTATCAGACGTCAGTTGCGACGGTGCCCTACGGGAAGCCGGGGACGAACCGGCTGAACCTCGGCGCGCCGATCGTCATCCCCGAAGCGGTGCGCGATCGCTTCGACGGCCCCGGCGTGATCGCCACAGGGCAGGTGGTGCCGCGCGACGCGCTGCGGGGATTCCCGCTGCACAAGGTGGACCTGCGCGTGTCGAAGCGGATCCGCGTCGGCGGCAACGTCCGCGCGACGCTGCAGGGCGAGGTCTTCAATCTGTTCAACCGCAAGAACTACGGCAACTACGTCGGCCAGGTCGACTCGGCGACGTTCGGGCAGCCGGCGGCCGCGTCGGGCAACGCCTACGTCCCGCGCTCGGGACAGCTCGGATTCCGGTTTGAGTTCTAAGGGGTCCGCCGCAGTCGTCGAGCCGCTTCGGCTAAGTTGTCGCGTCGTCAACCACGAAAGACACGAAGAACACGAAAGACACGAAGAAGACCACTTTTTACTCGGGGTGCTGTGAGCCGCGGCGTTGCGCGATCGATGCATCTCTGTAGTCAGCCGGTTGAGGCGGCGTGGCAAGAAGAGAAAAAAATCTTCTTCGTGGTCTTCGTGTCCTTCGTGGCCTTCGTGGTTTGCACTGGCGGGGTATGATCGCCGCCTTTGATCCCAATCGGCCCTCTTCGGGCGCCGGCGGCGACGCTGGCGCTTCTCCTCTTTCTCTCGTCATCCGCGGCCGCTGAACCCCAGGCGGCCGCGGGCCCGACGATCGTCGCGCGGACCGCGCACGATCAGGTCGCCGTTCGCGCCGTGCGCCTGACGACGCCGCTCAGGATCGACGGCCGCCTCGACGAGAGCGTCTACGCCTCGATCGAACCGATCAGCGACTTCATCCAGCAGGAGCCGCGCGAAGGGGAGCCGGCGACCGAGAAGACCGACGCCTGGATCTTCTTCGACGACGCCAACCTGTACATCGCGGCGCGCTGCTGGGACAGCCATCCCGAGCGCGAAGTGGCCAACGAGCTGCGGCGCGACAACGGCAACATCCTCGGCAACGAGAACTTCACCTTCGTCATCGACCCGCTCCACGATCGCCGCAACGGCTACCTGTTCCAGACCAACCCGCTCGGCGCGCTGCGCGACATGACGGTCACCGACGATCAGCAGAACTCGGCGTGGAACGGCATCTGGTCCGTGAAGACCGGCCGGTTCGAGCACGGCTGGACGATGGAGGTGGGGATCCCGTTCAAGACGCTGCGCTATCGCGGCAGCGGCACGCAGGAGTGGGGGATCAACCTGCGGCGGCTGGTGAAGTGGAAGAACGAAATCTCGTACCTCTCGCTGGTGCCGGCCGCGCTCGGGTTCGGCGGCGTCAGCCGGATGGCGTCGGCGGCGACGCTGGTCGGGCTCGAGACGCCGGCGCAGTCGAAGAACATCGAGCTCAAGCCGTATGCGATGTCGTCGCTGACCACCGATCGCGCGGCGGCGGTGCCGTTCACGAACGATCCGAAGGGCAACGCCGGCTTCGACTTCAAGTACGGGCTGACGCGCAGCATGATCGTCGATGCGACCTACCGCACCGACTTCGCCCAGGTCGAAGAGGACCTGCAGCAGATCAACCTGACGCGTTTCAGCCTGTTCTTTCCCGAGAAGCGCGACTTCTTCATCGAGGGGCAGGGGATCTTCGACTTCGGCGGGGTGCAGGCGGGAACCACACCGGGCGACGTGCCGCTGCTGTTCTTCAGCCGCCAGATCGGGTTGAGCGCGGGGCAGGAAGTGCCGGTGGTCGGCGGGGCGCGGCTGACGGGACGCGCCGGTCGCTTCAGCATCGGCGCGCTCAACATCCAGACCGACGACAAGCCGTCGGCGCGCGCGGTGTCGACCAACTTCACCGCGGTCCGGCTGAAGCGCAACATTCTCCGGCGCAGCAACATCGGGCTGATGACGACCACGCGCGCACCGGCCGCACCGGGGACCGACGCCAGCTACACCGTCGGCGCCGACGCCACGCTGCTGTTCTTCAAGAGCATCGACCTCACGAGCTACTACGCGCTGACCAGCACGCCCGGCGCCGGCGGCAACAAGGCGAGCTATCGCACCCGCTTCGACTACACCGACGATCGCTACGGCGCGGCGGCGGAGCACATGCTCGTCGGCGCCGCCTTCAGGCCCGACGTCGGCTACGTCCGCCGCACCGACTTCCGGCGCAGCTTCGGCCAGGCGCGCTTCAGCCCGCGGCCAGCGAACCATCCGTTGATCCGCAAGCTGACCTGGCAGGGGAGCTACGACTACGTCACCGACGCGCCGGGGACCACGGTGCAGAACCGCGAGGCGAACGGCCTCTTCCGGATCGACTTCCACACCAGCGACCAGGCGATTGTCGAGCACTCGCGCGAGTACGAGCTGCTGCCCGCGCGCTTCCCGATCGCGCCGGGCGTCGTCGTGCCGGCCGGCGGCTATCGCTACGACACCACGCGCGTCAGCTACGTCCTCGGGCAGCAGCGCAAGGTGTCGGGGCGCATCACCGCATCGACCGGACACCTGTACGACGGCACGAAATCGGAGGTCACCTACGGCGGCCGACTTGGACTCGCGCCGCAGTTCTCGATGGAGCCGGGCGTGGTGCTCGACTGGGTGCGGCTGCCATTCGGCGACTTCAACGAGCGGCTGCTCAACTCGCGCTTCACCATCACGCCAAGCGCGCGGATGCTGATCAGCAGCCTGGTGCAGTACAACGCCGGCGCCCGCAGCCTGAGCTCGAGCATCCGCCTGCGCTGGGAGTACACCGGCGGCAGCGAGCTGTTCGTGGTCTACAGCGACGGCCGCAATTCGGCGGGCCCCGGTTTTCCCGATCTGATGAACCGGACATTCGCGATCAAGGCGACGCGCCTGGTCAGGTTTTGAAGCACACTATGTCCCCCATGCCGAACCTTCTGTCGAAGGAACACATCATCGCGCCTCCGGGATTCAACCGCTGGCTGGTGCCGCCGGCGGCGCTGGCGATTCATCTGTCGATCGGCATGGCCTACGGCTTCAGCGTGTTCTGGCTGCCGCTCAGCCGCGCGATCGGGGTCACCGCGCCGGCGCCGGGCGACTGGAAGATCAGCACGCTCGGCTGGATGTACACGCTCTTCTTCGTGATGCTCGGCTCCTCGGCCGCGCTCTTCGGCCCGTGGGTCGAGCGCGAAGGGCCGCGCAAGGCGGGCGTCGTCGCCGCGTGCTGCTGGGGAGGCGGCTTCTTCATCGCCGCCGCCGGCGTCTATTTCCATCAGATTGCGCTGCTGTGGATCGGATCGGGCGTCATCGGCGGCTGCGGCCTCGGCCTCGGCTACATCTCGCCGGTGTCGACCTTGATCAAGTGGTTCCCCGATCGCCGCGGCATGGCGACCGGCATGGCGATCATGGGCTTTGGCGGCGGGGCGATGATCGGCACGCCGCTCGCCGATCTCCTCATGCGCCGGTTTGCCACGGCGACCTCGGTCGGCGTCTGGCAGACCTTCGTGGTGATGGGCGCCGTCTACTTCGCGGCGATGATGCTCGGCGCCTTCGGCTACCGCCTGCCGCCGCCGGGATGGACGCCCGCCGGCTGGACGCCGCCGCGCGACGAAGCGGCGCAGGCGGGCGTCGTCCGCGCCGTGCCGGTCGGCGTCGCGTCGAGGACGCCGCAGTTCTGGCTGCTGTGGGCGGTGCTGTGCCTCAACGTCAGCGCCGGCATCGGCGTGCTCGGCATGGCGTCGCCGATGATCCAGGAGATCTTCCGCGGGCGCGTCACGCCGTCGGCGGCCGCCGGCTTTGCCGGTCTCCTCAGCCTGTTCAACATCGGCGGCCGCATCTTCTGGGCGTCACTCTCCGATCGAATCGGCCGCCGCAATACCTACACCGCGTTCTTCGGCCTCGGCATCGCGCTCTACGGTCTCGTGCCGACCGCCGGCTCGAGCGGCAACCTGCCGCTGTTCGTGGGGCTCTTCTCGATCATCCTGACGCTCTACGGCGGCGGCTTCGCGACGATCCCCGCCTACATCGCGGACCTGTTCGGCGTCAGCTACGTCAGCGCGATCCACGGCCGCGTCCTCACCGCCTGGTCCACCGCCGGCATCGTCGGGCCGGTGCTGGTGAACTACATCCGCGAGTTCCAGATTGGCCGAGGGCTTCCCGCCGCGGACTCGTATACGTTCACGATGTACGTGCTCGCGGCGTTCCTGGTGGTCGGGCTCGTGTGCAACCTCGCGATTCGGCCGGTGCCCGATCGTCTGTTCGCGGCGACCACGCCGCCAAAGCCCGCGCCGCAGGGCGCACCACGCGCCGCGGTCGCCACCGCGACGGTGGCGCCGGCAGGGCAGTGGACGATCGTCGGCGCGGCGTGGACGCTCGCAGCGGTGCCGTTGGGGTGGGGGGTGCTGAAGACACTGACGCTCGCCAGCCAGATGTTCCGATAGCGCAGCCTTCAAGTCTTCGGCGCAGGTTGACACGCGCGCCAGGAAGGGAGACGCTCTCGCCATGCGAATGCTCCTGATCTCGATCGCCATCGCGCTCGTCGCGCTCAGCGCCCCGCCGCGCGCCGCGGCCCCGAGCTGGCACCTCACCGCCACCGTCGCCGAGAGCTGCAGCTGCACGGTCTCCTGCCCGTGCAACTTCGGGGGCGAACCGAACCGCACGCCCTGCGAGGGCAACCGGCTGATCGCGATCACCGAGGGGAAGTACGAGGACGTCGACCTGGCCGGCGTCGCCTTCATCGCCACCTTCAACATGCGCAACTGGTCGAAGATCTACGTCAGCGACAAGGTCAGCGATCGCCAGATGGCCGCCGTCGAAGCGCTGCTGCCGCTCGCGTTCGCCGGCTTCCACCGCGGCATGCTCTCGCTCGCCAAAGGACCGGTGACGATGGACATCACCGAGAGCCGGGTGCGCTTCTCAGGGCCGGAGTCGTCGGTCGATATGGAAGTGATGCGCGGGTTCGGCGGCAAGCCGGTGCAGATCAAGAACCTGCCGAACCCGGCGTATCAGGACTACACGCAGTACAAGTCCGTGTCGCACAAGCATGCGAGCGACAAGGCGACGTGGAGCCACTCGGGGACGAATGGCTTCACGTCGAGGATGGAAGCCGCGAGCAAGCCGTAGGGGCTAGGGGGGCGGCTGACGGCGGTAGGGGCTGGGGGCTGGGAGCAACTCCGGCCTCGGCCTTAGCTTCAGCCAGCCCCTAGCCCCCAGCCGCCAGCCCCTTCACTATCGCTTCAACGTCACTTTCTGCGCGCGCCAGTTCCAGACTTCGCCGACCCACAGATCGTTTTCCGTCCGGCAGTCGATCGCGTTGACCATGCCGAACTCCTTCGGCAGCTTTCCCGCCTTGCCGAACTTGCCGACGATCTGGCCGTTGGTGCGCAGCTTGTAGATCTCGCCGTTGTCCATGCTCTCCGGATCGTTCGAGTTCGAGCTGAACAAGTACGGCGTCGCGCCGCCCGAGACGCAGATCGCCTGCGGCGTGCCGACGCCGGTGATCTGCGACTTGAACGTGCCCTCGCCGTCGAACACCTGGATGCGCTTGTTGCCGGCGTCGGCGACATAGAGGTTGCCGGCGGCGTCGGAGGCGATGCCGCGGATCTGGTTGAACTGGCCCTGGCCCGATCCGGTCTGGCCCCACGACTTCACGAAGTTGCCGTCCTTGGTGAACTTCGCGATCCGGTTGTTGCTGCCGAAGCCGTCGGCGACGTAGACGTTGCCGGCGCGATCCCAGGTGACGTCCGACGGACGGTTGAAGCTGTCGCCGTTGATCCCGGCGCCCGGCGTGCCGCCGCCGCGACCGCCGCCGCCGCGTCCGCCTTCGGCACCGCCGCGGCCGCCGCCGCGCCCGCCTTCAGCGGCGCCGGCGGCGCCTTCGGCCCGCACATCGAGCTGCCGCGCCGGCGCACCCGGGCCCTGGCGCAGCGTGATGTTCTCCGGCTTCCGGCCGAGCACCATCGCCAGCCGCCCGTCGGCGTCGAACTTCACCACCATGTTCGATCCGGCGTCGACGATCCAGACGTTGTCCTGCGGGTCGACGCGCACCTGCTGCGCGAAGTTGACGCTGTAGACGCCCTGGCCGATCTCCTTCACGAACTTGCCGGCCTGATCGAACTGGAACAGCCGCGACCCGCCGTGATAGAAGGTGCGCTCGTCGCCGAGCGTCGCCACCGCATGGCCGGTGCGCGCGTAGACGAAGAGATGGCCCTTCGAGTTGGTCGCCACGCCGGCGACCTCGCCGAACGACGGCAGCGAGATGAGGTCGGCGTTCGCGTCATAGGCGATGTCGGGCGCCGACTGCGCGAAGAGCGACGCGCCCAGCGCCAGCGCCGACACCGCGACGACAATCGTCAGCAGGCGCTTCATTTCTGCCCCCTTGCCGCGGCGGCGGTCGACGGCTGTTGCGGCTTGAGGATGATCTTCTGCACCCTGAACGCGGTGATCTCGGCGACGTAGAGCTCGTTCGGATTGCGGCAGTCCATCTGGTGGATGCTGCTGAACTCCTTGAAGCCGTGGCCCGCCTTGCCGAAGCGCCCGAGCACCGTCCCATCGAGCTCCATCTTGTAGACCTCGCCCGTGATCGGCGCCTGATCGAAGTTGTTGCCGGTCGGGAACGAGTTCGAGCTGTAGAGGTACTGGTGCGCGCCGCTGGAGATGCACACCGCCCACGGCGCCCCCACCGTGTCGTAGACCGCCTTCTGATTCAGATCGTTGTCGAGCACGACGATCCGCGAGTTGCCGCGGTCGGCGACGTAGACCGTCCCCTTGGCGTCGACCGAGATCGCGTGCGGCGTGCTGAACTGCAGCGGCCCGTTGCCGCGCGTGCCCGCCGCCTTGATGAAGCGGCCGTTCTTGTCGAACTTGACGACGCGGGAGTCGCCGTAGCCGTCGCTGACGAAGATGTTGCCCTGCGGATCCCAGCCGATGTCGGTCTGACGGTGGAAGGAATAGGGCCGGTTGGCGCCGGAGTACTGGCCGCCGCCCGGGGTGAGCGCCAGCTGGTCGAGCGGGTCGGGCCGCTTGCCGAGCACCATCAGCAGCTTGCCATCGGGGCTGAACTTCTGGATGACGTTGGTGCCCTCGTCGACCGCCCAGACGTTGTCGTCCTTGTCGACGCGCACCGCGTGCGCGAAGGAGAAGCCGTAGCTGCCGACGCCGAATTCCTTGACGAAGGCGCCGCTCTTGTCGAACTCGAACAGCCGCGTCTCGCCGCTGCGGGTGTAGACGTAGATGTTGCCCTTCGAGTTGGTGGCGACGCCGACGCCCTCGCCCATGTAGAGACCGGGCGGCAGCTTGAAGAAGTTGGGAACCGAGTCGAACGGAATTTCTGGCGTCGTTGCTTTCGCCTTGGCCGCTCCCGCCACGGGCTGGGCGGGCAACGGCGCGGTGGCGAACAACAAGCCGGCGACAACGCCGACGATGACACGTTGCATGAGGCCTCCTTCGGGCAGCGGGCGATTTCGAGAGGCGCCAGTTTACGTCATCCTTAGGCGGCGTTCACACCCCATTTCCGAGCTGCGCTCGGGGCCACGAAGCACACGAAAGACACGAAAGACACGAAAAAGACACCGGAGTCGCGGCCGCCCGTCGCGCGTCGCCTCCGCGGGTTCTGCGGGCTCTGCGTTTCGTCGTCGTCTTCTTCGTGATCTTC
>Ga0070691_10001381_pt1 | contig 10369 bp, 9 predicted proteins | sample KBSK1101metaG_FD_64673 | JGI IMG/M metagenome (GOLD analysis project Ga0070691, IMG submission 64673) | Corn, switchgrass and miscanthus rhizosphere microbial communities from Kellogg Biological Station, Michigan, USA - KBS K1-10-1 metaG | ecosystem: Host-associated > Plants > Roots >... | reverse complement strand
GGTCGCCGGCGAGCTTGTCCGGCCGCGAACCCGTGAAGTTGGACAAGGCCACCACCGTCACCCGGTCCTTCGGATAGCGCTGGAAGGAGGTGACGAAGCCGTTGATGCCGCCGTTGTGCCAGATGCGGTCGTGGTCCCATTGGCGGTCGATGACGAAGCCGAAGCCGTAGGCGTGGCCGTAGTCGGTGAACATGGCGGCCTTCGAGGCGGGCTTCAGCACCCTGTCGCCGTAGAGCGCCTGATCCCAGATCAGCATGTCGTCGACGGTGGAATAGAGCGCGCCGGCGGCGAAGGGGGTGCTCATGTCGGTGAAGACGGCGTTTTGCCAGCCGTCGGGCCCGGGGGCATAGCCGGCGGCGCGCTTGGGGATGATCTTCTCGCTTATGTCATAGCCGGTGTCGCGCATGCCCAGCGGGCCGAAGACGTGGGCCTGCAGGTAGTCGGCGTAGGTCTGGCCGGAGACCTTCTCGACGATGGCGCCCAGCAGCACGTAGCCGGTGTTGTCGTAGGCGTAGCGGGAGCCCGGTTCGAAATCGAGCGGCTTGTCGCGGATCAGCTTGATCAGCTCGGCGGGGGTCTGCCTGAGCCGGGAATCCCGCGGACCGAAGGTCGCCAGGCCGGTATAGGTCGGGATGCCGGAGGTGTGGGTCAGCAGGTGCTTGAGCGTGACCTTGGACCAGCTTGCCGGCGCGTCCGGATAGTATTTGGAGACCAGGTCGTCGACGGAGAGCTTGCCCTGCTCGGCCAGTTGCAGGATCGCCGTGGCGGTGAATTCCTTGGTGATCGAGCCCAGGCGGAACTTGGTGTCCGGCGTGTTGGCGACGTTCCACTCGCGGTTGGCGAGGCCCATGGCCTCGCGCAGCACCGGCTTGCCGTTGACCGCCACCAGCACCGCGCCGCTGAAGGCCTCCTCGGAGCCGAAAGCCTTCAGGGTCTCGCTCGCCTGCCGTTGGAAATCCGCCGCCGGACAGGCCGGCCCCGCCGCCAGCGCCGGCGTCGCGGCCAGGAGGCCCAAGGCTCCGATGGTGTTCGCCAGTCCGCGCATGCGGTCCCCCTGTGGTCTCAAACAAGCTCAGCCAGGAAACCGGCGTTTTCGCGGCGCGTCCAGGGGCGTCACGGCGCTGGCGGTGGCGAGCCGGCGGGCCTAGTCTGACCCCCTTACGGTCGGGGGACCTAAGGATGATCTTCGAGCAGGTGGCCACCGGAGGATGCCAGTCCTACCTGGTGGGATGCGAGGCCACGCGGGCGGCGGTGCTGATCGACCCGGAGCTGAGCCGCATCGACCGCTACCTGGGCTACTGCGCCCAGCACGGCCTGTCGGTGAAATACGTGGCGGACACCCACACCCACGCCGACCACTTCTCCGCCAGCCGCGAGATCGGCCGGGCGCTGGGGGCCCCGGTGGTGATGCATCGGCTGGCGCCGGCGCCCTATGCGGAGCTCAGGCTGGACGACGGCGACATGCTGATCGTGGGCGAGCTGCGGCTGAAGGCGCTGCACACGCCGGGCCACACGCGGGACTCCATGAGCCTGGTCATGGACGACCGGGTGTTCACCGGCGACGCCCTTTTGATCGGCGGCACCGGCCGCACCGACCTCCCCACCGGCGACCCGCACCAGCTCTACGAGAGCCTCTTCGAGCGGCTCTTGAAGCTGCCGCCGGACACCAAGGTCTTCCCGGCGCACGACTACAAGGGCCGCAGCCACTCCACCATCGGCGCCGAGATCGCCGAGAACCCCCGCCTGCAGAAGACCGACCGCGCGGAGTTCGTGGCCATGATGCAGGCGCTGGACCTGGCCGCGCCGACCCACCTGACCGAGGCCCTGCGCACCAATATGAGCGGCGGCAAGACGGTGGCGCAGCTGCTGGCGGAGGCGGCGGCCAAGGTGCCCTTCATGTCGCTGGCCGAGCTGGCCGACCGGCTGGGGGGCAACCGCCGGGACCTCGTGGTCCTCGACCTGCGCGAGAAGGAGGCCTTCGACGCCGGCCATGTGCCGGGCGCCGTGCACCTGCCCCGCGGCCAGCTGGAGCTGCGGGTCAACAGCGAACTGCCGGACCCCACGGTGCGCATCCTCACCTGCTGCGAGTTCGGCAAGATCTCGACGCTCGCGGCCGCCACCCTGCGGGAGCTGGGCTATGGGCGCGCGGTGGCGCTGGACGGCGGCATGAAGGCCTGGCGCGAGGCGGAGTATCCGGTGGAGGCCTGATGGCCCTCGCCTCGCGGAGAGGGCGCCGCTAGGGTCCCGCCACCCTTGTGCTTAGTGGATTCGCCTGCCTTGAAACCCCGGACCCTGTTCGCCGCCGGCGCGTTCGCCGCGCTCGCCTCCACCGCCGCGCTCGCCGCCCCGCCCGCCGCCAATCCGGCGCTGCACGACAAGGCGCTGGACCTGCTGAAGAAGAGCGTCGCCTTCCGCACCGTCATCCCCGGCGACCAGGTCCCGAAGTACGCGGAATACCTGAAGGGCGTGCTCGTGCACGACGGCTTCAGGCCGGAAGACATCGTGATCACGCCGGTGGCCGGCAGCGCGACGCTTACCGCCCGCTACCCGGGGACCGACCGCACGAAGAAGCCGCTGCTGATCATCGACCACATGGACGTCGTCGAGGCCAAGGCCGCCGACTGGACGCGGGACCCGTTCACCCCGGTGGTGGAGAACGGCTACGTCTTCGGGCGCGGCGCGGTGGACGACAAGTTCGACCTCTCCATCGTGGTCACCGTGCTGGGCGACCTGAAGCGCCAGGGCTGGAAGCCGGGCCGCGACGTGATCCTGGCGCTCTCCGGCGACGAAGAGACCCTGATGCAGACCGCGCGGAAGCTGGCGCAGGACTTCAAGGGCGTCGAACTGGTGCTGAACGGCGACGGCGGCGGCGGCCTCCTGAGCGAAGACGGAAAGCCGCTGCTCTACGGCCTGCAGGGCGCGGAGAAGACCTATGCCGACTTCTCCATCGAGGTGACCAATCCGGGCGGCCACTCCAGCCGGCCCGGCAAGACCAACGCCATCTACCAGCTGTCCCAAGACCTCGGCCGGCTGGCCGCCTACGAATTCCCGGCCATGCGCAGCGACCTCACTGATGCCTTCTTCAAGGTCACCGCCGACCAGATTCCCGGCGCGGCCGGCGAGGCCGTGCGGCGCTATGTGGCCAACCCGAACGACCCGGCCGCCGTGGAGGCGCTTTCCGCCGATCCTGACTACGTGGGCCAGCTTCGCACCACCTGTGTGGCGACCATGATCGAGGGGGGGCACGCCACCAACGCCCTGCCGCAGAAGGTCACGGCCAACGTCAACTGCCGGATCTTCCCCGGGACATCATCGGAATCGGTGCGCCAGACCCTGGTGCGGGTGATCGCCGACCCCGGCGCCAAGGTGACGCGGAAGAACGACGGCTCCATCGACGCGCCCGCCTCGCCGCTGCGCCCCGACGTGGTGGCGGCGGTGACCAAGGCGGTGCACGCCCGCTTCCCCGGCCTGCCCATCGTGCCGTCCATGGCGGCCGGCGCGAGCGACAGCATGTTCTTCCGGGCCCTGGGGATCCCGGCCTACGGCGTCTCAGGCCTGTTCATGAAGTCGTCGGACGACTTTTCCCACGGCCTCAACGAGCGCGCGCCGATCGCCGCCATCGACGGCGACCTGGCCCACTGGGAGAGCCTGCTGAAGGATCTTGCGAAGTAGATCAGCGCCAGTAGTGGTAGCGCCAGATCGGGCTGAAGCCGGCGCGGCGGTAGAGGCGGCGCGCGGGGTTGGCTTCCTCAACCTGCAGGAAGACGTCCTGGACGCCGCGGGCCTGGGCGGCGGCGCCGAGGGTGGCGAGCACGCGGGCGGCGAGGCCCTTGCCGCGGTGGGCCGGGGCCGTGCGCATGCCGTGCACGCCCGCCCAGCGCTGGCCGAAGCTCATCACCCCCACCGCCTGGATCTCGGCGCCCTCCCCGGCGGCGGCGTAGACCGCGTCGGGCGAACGCTTCAGCGCCGCGATCCGCTGGGCGTCGGCGTCGGCGTCGAAGCCGTCCCCCAGGAAGACCGCGGCCCAGGCCTCGCCGGGCTCGGAGAACAGCATGGCCGGGCCGTCGGAGAGCCTGGCCATTGCGCCGGAGGAGCCGGTCTTGAAGATCGTCGGCTGCTGGGGGGCGAGGGCCCGGCGCGCGAGCTCGGCGCGGATCGCCGCCAGGCCGGGCGCGTCGGCCATGCGGAAGGCGGGCGGCAGGCCGCGGTCGAGGTAGGCGGCGACGACTTCGCCAATGGCGTCGGGACCCAGGTCGTGGCGGAGCGGCACAGCGCTCTTGGCGCGGCCGATGGGGCCGTTTTCCAGGGGGACGAGCCAGTCGTCGATCTCCAGCACTTCCGACGGCGCGACGGCGGTGACCGTGTCGCGTTCCAGGGTCGCGATCTCGTCCCGGCTCAGGGCGACCGCGTTCACCTCAGCCGTGGTCCTTCATCAAGCGCGCCTTGTCGCGCTGCCAGTCCCGCTCGGCGGTGGCTTCGCGCTTGTCATGCTCCTTCTTGCCCTTGGCGAGCGCGACTTCCAGCTTGGCCAGGCCGCGGTCGTTCCAGAACAGCTTGGTGGGGATGATGGTGCGGCCGTCGCGCTGCACCGCCCCGATCAGCTTGTCGATCTCCTTGCGCTTCAGGAGCAGCTTCCGGTGGCGGCGGGGCTCGTGGTTGAAGTGCGGGCCGGCCTGGGCGTAGGGCGGGATGTCGGCGTTGACGAGCATGATCTCGTCGCCCTCCACCGCGGCATAGCTCTCGGCGATGTTGGCGCGGCCGTTGCGCAGGGACTTCACCTCCGAGCCGGTGAGCGCCAGGCCCGCCTCGAAGAAGGTCTCCAGGAAATAGTCGAACCGCGCCCGCCGGTTCTCGGCGATCAGCTTGCGCGGCTTCTCCGCCTTGGGGGCCATCAGATCACGCCCGCGTCCCGCATGGCGGCCAGGACTTCGGCGCCGGAGGCGTCGGACGCCGGCGCGATGGGCAGCCGGGCGTCCTCCGCGCAGAGGCCGAGGTGGGCGAGCGCGAACTTGGTGGGCGCGGGCGAGGCGTCGGTGAACAGCGCCTTGTGCAGGCGGATCAGCCGGTCCTGCCCGTAGAGGGCGCCCTGCCACTGGCCGCCCAAGGCGTCGTTGAAGAAGGCCGAAACCTGCTCGGGCGCGACGTTGGCGGTGACCGAGATGCAGCCGTGCCCGCCGTGAGCCAGGTAGCCCAGGGCGCTGGGGTCGTCGCCGGAGAGCATGGTCCAGCCCTCGCCGCACATCAGCCGCTGCTGGCTGGCGCGGGCCAGGTCGCCGGTGGCGTCCTTGACGCCCACGATGTTCGGCAGCTTGGCCAGGCGGGCGAGGGTCTCGTTGGAGATGTCGATCCCCGTACGCGAGGGCACGTTGTAGACCAGGATCGGGAGCTGCACGGCCTCGTTGATCGCCGCGTAGTGGGCGTAGAGACCCTCCTGGCTGGGCCGGTTGTAGTAGGGCGTCACCACCAGGGCCGCGTCGGCGCCGACCGTCTTGGCGTGGCGGACCAGCTCGATGGCCTCGGCGGTGGCGTTGGAGCCCGCCCCGGCCACCACCGGCACGCGGCCGGCCGCCGTCGCGACGCAAAGCTCCACCACCCGGCGGTGCTCGTCGTGGCTGAGCGTCGCGCTCTCGCCCGTGGTGCCCACCGGAACCAGGCCGTGGACGCCCCCGGCGATCTGCCGCTCCACCAGGCGCACGAAGGCGTCCTCGTCGACGGCGCCGTCGCGGAAAGGGGTGACGAGCGCCGGAAGCGCGCCCCGGAACATGGGCTCTGGCATGTGAGCAAATTGCCGTGATTGGACGCTTGTTGAAGCGCCGTTCAGATTCGCCGCGACAATATGGTCACGTGGGCGTCGCCCGCAATGACCTATTGATTCGGTTCGCATTCCGCTTTGGCTTCTGTTCGGGGGCGTCCTTTGCACAAGATCGCGCGCAAGGCCTTCCTGGTCGCTGGCGTCGCCATGATGGCGAGCGTGGCCGCGCGCGCGCAGCCGGCCGACCCGTCCGCCGATCCCCTGGGCGACCTCCTGTCAGCGGTCACCAAGTCCGCGCCGCTGGACACGCCGGCGCCGGCGCATGCGCTCTCTCACGCGCTTTCCGACCGCGACGTCAGCCTGTTCCGCCAGGCGATCGACGCGGCCAAGCGCGGCAACGTCACCGAGGCGCGCACGGCCATCGCCGAGCTGAACGATCCGCTGGCGCGGAAGACCGCCACCTGGGTGCTGGTGGACAGCTGCGGCGAGTCCCTGACCTTCTTCGAGGCCGACAACGCCCGGCGCGAGCTCACCGGCTGGCCGCATGCGGCGCGCCGGCAGGCGGCGGCCGAGCGGCAGCTGGAGACCTCCGGCAAGACCCCGCAGCAGACCCTCGACTGGTTCGCCGGGGCGGAGCCCACGACGGCGCAGGGCGCCATGGCGCTGGCCTCGGCCTACCGCGGGCTCGGCCGCCCGGCGGACGCCAACGCGCTGATCAAGCACTGGTGGCGGGACAAGAGCTTCGAGGCCGACGCCCAGCGGACCATGCTGGCCCGCTTCGGCGACGCGCTCACCCAGGACGACCACATCCGCCGCGCCGACATCCTGCTCTACGGCAAGGAGGGGCCAGCCGCGCGGGACATGATCGCCATGCTGCCCGCCGAGCAGCAGGCGGCGGCGCGGGTGCGGCTGGCGCTGCGCGCCGAGGCCCGCGACGCCAACGAGCTCCTGGCCGCCCTCCCCGCCGACCAGGCCCAGAGCCCCGGCGTCGTCTTCGAGCACGCGGCCTACCTGCGCCGCAAGGGCCTGGACACCCTGGCCCTGGCCCAGGCGCCCTACTTCCCGCATGAGGTGGCGACGCCCGAGCAGGCCGACCGCATCTGGGACGAGCGGCGCCACCTGATCCTCTCGGCCCTGCGCAGCGGCGACGCGCGCGCGGCTTACGCCGCGGCCGCCGACAGCGGCCTGACCAGCGGCGCGGACGCCGCCGACGCCGAGTTCGACGCCGGCTGGATCGCGCTCACCAAGCTCAACGACCCGGAGAAGGCCGCCCGCCACTTCGCCAACCTGGAGCGTATCGGCACCTCGCCGGTGACTCTGGGCCGCGCCCTCTACTGGGAGGGCCGCGCCGCCGAGGCCCGGGGCCAGAAGACGGCCGCCGACGCCTTCTACAATCGCGCCGCCCAGCACTACACGGCCTTCTACGGGATGCTGGCCGCCGAAAAGGTCGGCAAGCGCCTGACCCTCGTCTCGGATCCGGAGATCACGCCCGCGGCCAAGGCCGCTTTCGAGGGACGCGACTACATCCAGGCCACGCGCCTGCTCTTCGACTATGGCCAGCGGGAGCTTTTCCGCGTCTTCGTGCTGAACCTCGACGATACCCTGCCCACCGCCGAGGACGAGGCGCAACTCATCGACCTGGCCCGCGGCTACGGCGAGATGGAAGTCTCGATGAAGGCCGCCCGCGGCGCGGCGCAGCGGGGCTTCATCCTGCCGGCGCGGGCCTATCCGGTGCGCAATGCGCCGGACGGCGGAGCCGCCGAGCCGGCCCTGGTGCTGGCCATCACCCGCCAGGAAAGCAGCTTCGACCCCAACGTGCGCTCGGCCGTGGGCGCGCGCGGCATGATGCAGCTGATGCCATCGACGGCGTCGATGCTGGCCCGGCGCATAGGGGTCTCCTATTCAACCTCGCGGCTGGACGAGCCGGAGTACAACATGCGCCTGGGCGCGGTCTTCCTGGGCCAGCTCGTCAGCCACTTCTCCGGCTCCTACATCATGGCCGCGGCGGGCTATAACGCCGGGCCGGGGCGGCCGACCCAGTGGACCCAATACTGCGGCGACCCGCGCGGCGGCTCCACCGACCCCGTCGACTACATCGAGTGCATCCCCTTCTCGGAGACCCGCAACTACGTGATGCGGGTGATGGAGAACGAGCAGATCTACCGCGCCAAGCTGAACGGCGGCTCGGCGCCCATCACGCTTTCGGCTGACCTGAAGCGCGGCGCCTATGTGCCGTCCGCGCCCTTGCCGACGGTGGCGCAGGGAGCGGCCAGCTCGGGGCGGTAGGCGCCGTTAGGGCCCGCACTCAATACCGCTCATCCCCGCGAAAGCGGGGACCCAGGTCTTTTCCGGGCTTTCGGGCGGTTGGACAGGCCTGGGCGGCTGCGACGCAGCAACAGAAACGCCCGCGTCCCCGCTTTCGCGGGGATGGGCGGATGTAACATGGGCCTAAACCATTGATATCGCTGGACTCCAATTGAGTCCGGACCCTAGGTCGCCCGCTCCGGTGTCTTCATCCAGGATGCCACGAACAGCAGGAACCACATGAGGTCGATCAGCCCGAAGACCGGCAGGGGCATGGCGATGCGGCCCTGCAGGTAGAGCCAGGTCAGGGCGACGACGAAGGTCAGCTTCTCCAGCATGCAGGCCGGCATCGCGGGGCGGAAACGCACCGGATCGCGGGCCACCACGATGAAGATCACCTGGAAGGCGAGCGCCGTGCCGATGAAGCCGTAATAGTATTCCGGATGCGCCACCGGCGGAGTGGCCATGCGCTCAAGGAAATAGAGCGGCGGCAGGCTCACAAGGCCGTAGATCCCCGCCGCGGTGAACACCCACCTGGAAAAGCGCATCGGCCCTAGTCGACCACCAGGCCGTTCAGCAGCCCTTCGAGGGTGACGTCCACCAGCTCGTCGCGGTCGGCCCAGCCGAAGCCGGGGCGCGAGGCCATCAGCGCCACCACCCCGTGGCAGGACATCCAGAGCGACTGGGCGGCGCTGTCCGCCGTGCCGACGCGCAGGCGCCCCGCCGCGGCGATCTCGCGCACCACGCCGCAGAAGATGTCGTAGCACTGGGTGGGCAGGTCGCGGCTGTCCTCCGGCCAGGGGCCGGTCTGCGCCAGCGGCCGGCCGCAATAGACCAGCTGGTAGGCGTTGGGATGCTCCATCCCCCAGCGCATGTAGGCCTCGAGCATCATCTTCACCCGCACCACGGGATCGAGCGGCTTGGCGGCGATCTCGCGGTTGCGCTCGTAGAGCAGGCGCAGCGTCCGCTCGCAGATCTCCAGCAGGATGCAGCCCTTGTCCTGGAAGTGCATGTAGAGGGCGGTGGAGGAGACCCCGACCTCGTCGGCGATCTTGCGGATGGTGGCGCCCTCATAGCCCTCGGCGACGAAGATGCGCTCGGCGGCCTCGAGAATCTCCGCGCGGCGGAGGTGGCCGTCCCCCTTGGCCTTGCGGGCGGAACGGCGAGGCGTGATGGCTGCGACCGACAAGGGGACTCTTTCCGCTGTTCGCTTTCCCCTACGGGACCCCAATTCCGCCACGGTGACAAGACCCGTGTTACGTCTTCGCAATGCAACTGGCGGCTTGCGTGGGCCCGAGCCGACCGCGTAAGCGCGGGCCATGGAGCAACGCCAGCCCAAGGTCGCCGACCTGCCCAGCGTGATGCGCACGCGGGGCTGGACCGACTATGGGCTCAAGGACAGCGGCCACGGGCGCAAGCTGGAGCGTTATGGCCGGTTCACGGTGGTGCGGCCCGAGCCGCAATGCCTGTGGGCGCCCGCCCTGCCCGCCAGCGCCTGGGAGGCGGCGGACGCGGTGTTCGACCCCACCGACGAGGAGGACGCGGGACGCTGGAAGCTGAAGGGCAAGCCGCCGGAAGCCTGGCCGCTCTCCTGGGGCGAGGTGAGGTTCAACGGGCGGTTCACCAGCTTCCGGCACCTGGCCTTCTTCCCCGAGCAGGCGGCCAACTGGGAATGGCTCGACGCGGCGGTGCGCGGCGCGGGCGGCCAGCCGAGGGTGCTGAACCTCTTCGGCTACACCGGGGTGGCCAGCCTGGTGATGGCCGCCGCCGGCGCGGCGGTGACCCACGTGGACGCTTCCAAGCGCGCGGTGGCCTGGGCGCGGGAGAACGCCGAACTATCCGCTCTCGCCGACCGGCCGATCCGCTGGATCACCGAGGACGCGCGCAAATATGTCCAGCGGGAAGTCCGGCGCGGCTCGACCTACGAGGGGATCATCCTCGACCCCCCGAAATACGGCAGGGGGCCGGACGGCGAGGTCTGGCGTTTGTTCGAGAACTTGCCTGAGCTTGCCGGCCTATGTGCTCAACTTCTTTCGAAAAACGCCAGCTTCCTGGTGTTGAACGCCTACGCCGAGCGGATCAGCGGGGCGGCGCTCTCCGGCCTGCTGGCCGACGCGCTCAAGGGGCGCGGCGGGCGCATCGAATGGGGCGAACTGGCCCTCGTCCAGGAGGACGGCGCCCGCGAGATCGGGATGAGCTTCTTCGCCCGATGGCAGGCGGACGCGGGGCAGGCGTGACCAGCCGCGCCGTCACCTCGCTGACCAATCCCACGGTGAAGGCCGTCCGCGCCCTGCACCTGCGCAAGGAACGCGA
>Ga0070691_10001377_pt1 | contig 10377 bp, 5 predicted proteins | sample KBSK1101metaG_FD_64673 | JGI IMG/M metagenome (GOLD analysis project Ga0070691, IMG submission 64673) | Corn, switchgrass and miscanthus rhizosphere microbial communities from Kellogg Biological Station, Michigan, USA - KBS K1-10-1 metaG | ecosystem: Host-associated > Plants > Roots >... | reverse complement strand
ATCCGCTCGTTGGCGGTGCGCAGGCGGCGGACCAGGGCGGCAATCAGCTTCACCGTGATCTCCGGGTGGCGGGCAAGCAGGGCGCGCACCTCGCCCGCCGGCAGCGCCAGCAGCTCGCCGTCGCTGAGCGCTTCGACGCTGGCCGAGCGGACCTCGCCGTCGAGCATCGCCAGCTCGCCGAAGATGTCGCCGGGGCCGAGCGTCGCCAGCGTGATCGCCCGCCCGTCGGAGTGCTCGCGGGTGACCCGGAAGCTGCCCGAGCGGACGATGTAGCAGGCGTCGGAGCGGTCCCCCTCGTGGAAGACCCGCGTCGCGGCGGGGAAGGAGCGCGGCACCGCGACCTGGGAGAAGCTCTTCAGCTCACCCGGCTCGAGGTCGGCGAAGAGCGGAACGCTGCGCAGCAGCTCGACCGGGCTCTGGCTCTCCTCCGCGCCGCTCACACGGGGATTATCCCCCTACGTATGGTGAGACGCGAGACGCCGCGCGCAGAGCGGCTCTCATCTGGTGGCGCTTGGTGCGGAGAGGCTTGCCCCTGGACGGCCTCGGCTTCCGCTTCTGGGCGTGCACGAAGAGCGGTGAAGCAGCGTCGGCCGCGGCTGCGGCGGGCTCCGGGTCCGGGTCCGGCGCGGTACCGACGCCGCTGAGGACAACCGGGGTGGGGCCTTCGTTTTCGCCGAAGAGGCCCAGCATCGCTTTCTTGACGCCTTCGCTGACCGGCTGGAAGCGGACCTGGACGGTGCAGGTCGCGTCGGGCATCAACTGGACGCCGGTGCAGCTCTCGTCGAGGATCTGAAAGCTGCCGATCGCGCCGCCGGCGATCACGGCGATGAACACGCCGCCGGGCATATTGCCGGTGTTGGCGATCTCGATCTCGCGGGTCGTGCCGGCCGAGCCCACTTTGGCGACACCGAAATCGGTCGGGTTGGAGGCCGGCGTGAAGGTGGCGCGCCCGCCGGTGCCGCTGAGGTCGGCGGCGAACGAGTAGGAGCCGACGTTGACCCTGAACTGGGCGGTGTATTCGACGGTGTCGCCGGGTCCGAAGTTGACCTGCGCGAAGCAGGATTGGCCGGGCTGCAGGTAGGTGCCGTAGCAGTTGCTGTTGCCGGTCCAGAAGGCGCCCGAGCCGGGACCGACGATTTCCGGCGAGCCGATCTGGAATTCCTCGCTGCCGTCGTTGCGGAGCTGGAAGGTCGTCTGATCGGCGCCCCAGTTGAGCGGACGCAGACCGAAGTCGTGCCCGGCGGGTTCGAAGACGAGCTGCGGCGGCGCGGGCGGTTCTTCGGAGCCTTCGGGCGCGGCGAAGCCGGCGGCCGGCGAGGACAGCGCGGCGGCTGCGACCGCGAGCAGGGCAACGAAGAGGGTGGGCAGGGGCCTGGACGTATCTCTGAGCGAGGGCATGGACGTTTGATCGACTCGATCGACCCGGCCGCGGAGCGCCGGGTGAGAAAATTCACTCGGTTCGTCTGGGTACGGTGCTCACCTGGACGAGGCGGTGAGCTTGCGCGGGCCGCGGCTGAAGCCGGCGCTGAGCAGGGCCTCCTCGTGGCCGGAGCCGATCACCGGCTCGCCGTCGAGCTTCTCGACGCCGAGCTTGGACAGGCGGCCGGCGACGACCGCGTCGGCGAGGGCGGCCATCGCCGCGGCCAGGTCGGCGTCGTCGAGCTCGACCAGGCGGAGGATGCTGCGACCGCCGCGCTCGACGTAGACGAGCGGCTCGCCGTCGCGGATCAGCACGTGCGCCCCGGGGGAGCGGGCCGGGCGCCTGCCCGAGGGCGGTTTCGGCCAGGGCAGTGCGGCGCCATAGGGGTTCGCCGGGTCGGTCGCGGCGAGGACCTGGAAGGTGCCACCGACTTCGGGCAGAGAGCGCAGCCGCTCGACCGCGCCCGGCAGGGCGAACTGGGCGCCGCCGAGGCCCTCGACGAAGTAGCCGCGCCGGGCGGTGCCGAGCAGCTCGAGGTTGCCGAGCTCGGCGTAGAGGGTCGAGAAGCCGCCGGGCACGCCCTCGGCGAGCACCGTCTCGCGGGTGACGATCCCGTAGCGCTCGAGCATCAGCTCGGCCTGGGCACGCAGCCTCGCCCCCGGGCCGGGCGCGTCGGCGAACAGCGGCGCGGTCAGCGACCAGCGACCCTGGATCGCCGGCCCCGCGGCCGAGCGGCGACGGGCGAAGCGACGGCCGCTGCGTTCGTGGGCCGGAACCGCGCGCAGGCGCGGCGCACGCAAGGGCGCGAAGGCGTCGTTGGTCACCTCGCCGCTCCAGGCGAGGTCCCAGAGCGCATCGTGCAGCTCCTCGGCCGGCCGGTCGAGGTCGGCGAGCAGGTCGAGCCAAAAGGAGGGGCCCGAGGCGAGCCGCTCGCGGATCGCGTCGTGGGGCTCACCCTCGGCGCGCTCCAGCTTGGCGTTCGCGGGGGGCGGGCCGGCGAGCCGCACGTCCTCGCGGAAGTAGAGGGCGACGCGGCCGTCGCTGCGCCCACGCGAGCCGGCGCCGATCCAGACCAGCTCGCCGCTGGTGCAGAGCTCGTCGAGCCAGGCCGGCGAGTAGGCGCCGAGCCGGCGCGGCAGCACGTCCCCCTCCCAGACCGAGGGCGTCAGCGCGACGCCCTGCAACGGCACCAACGCGTCGCGCAGCCGGTCGGGCCCGGCGCCGGCGGCGCGGTGGGTGTCGACGTTCTGCCAACTGGGCAGGAAGCGGGCGAAGCGCTCGCGGGCGGCCGGCTCGACCTCGCGGCGCAGGTGGGCGAGGCTGGCGCGGCGCACGCGGCGCAGCACGTCGGAGTCGCACCACTCGCGCTCGCTGCCGCCGGGCAAGAGCTCGCCGCGGACCAGCGCCCCTTCGCGCTCCAGCTCGCGCAGCGCCGGGGTCGGGTCGACGCCGTAGCGAGCGGTGAGCTGCGCGGTCGGGAAGGGGCCGTGGGTGCGGGCGTAGCGGCGCACCAGAGCGCGCATCGCGTCGGGGTGGTCCTCGAGGAAGGTCTCGGGCAGGCCGGGGGGCGGCGGCACGCCGAGCGCGTCGCGGTAGAGGCCGGCGTCCTCGCCGGCGAGATAGCGCTCCTCGCCGGCGACGCGGACGAGGGCGACGCGGCGCTCGGCGACGAGCTTCTCCAGCATCGAGGCGGCCGAGTAGCCCTCCGTAACCCGCTCGGCACACTCCGCGGCGCTCAGGTCGCCGACGTTGCGGAGGATCTGCTGCAGCGCGTCGCGGTCCTGCGCACGGCCGGCCTCGGTGCGGTGCTGGAGCTGCTCCTCGACCTCGTCGAGTGCCTCGGGGTCGATCAGCTCGCGCAGCTCCTCCTGGCCGAGCAGCTCGCGCAAGAGGTCGCGGTCGAGCGCCAGTGCGGCGGCGCGCCGCTCGGCGTTCGGCGTGTCCCCCTCGTACATGTAGGTCGCCACGTAGTCGAAGAGCAGCGAGGAGGCGAAGGGCGAGGCGGTCGGCGTCTCGACCTCGACCAGGCCGAGCTTGCGCGAGTGCAGGTCGGTGAGGATCTGGCGCAGCGAGGGCAGGTCGAGCACGTCGCGCAGGCACTCGCGGTAGGTCTCGAGGATGACCGGGAAGCGGGGGAAGTCGCGGGCGACCTCGAGCAGGCTCTGCGACTTCAGCCGCTGCTGCCAGAGCGGCGTGCGCTTGCCCGGGTAGGCGCGCGGGATGAGCAGCGAGCGCGAAGCGTTCTCGCGGAAGCGGGCGCCGAACAGGGCCGAGCCGGAGAGCTCGCGCACGACCAGGTCCTCGAGCTCGTCGGGCTCGACCATGATCAGGTCGGCCGGCGGCGGCTCGTCGGCGTCGGGCAGGTGGATGACGATGCCGTCGTCGGACCAGATCGCGTCGGCCTCGAGCTCGAGCTCGTCGCGGATCTTCTGCCCAAGCGCCAGGCCCCAGGCGGAGTGGACGCGGCCACCGAAGGGCGAGAGCACGCAGAGTCGCCAGTCGCCGATCTCGTCGCGGAAGCGCTCGACCACGATCGTCTCGTCGGAGGGGACGACTCGCGTCGCCGCCTGCTGCTCGCGCAGGTAGGCGACGAGGTTCTCGGCGGCGCGGCGGTCGAGGTCGTACTCCTTTGCTAGCTCCTCGGGCTCGCGCGAGACCGCCTCGCGCGAGAAGGCGCCGATCGCCCGACCCAGCTCGGCCGGGCGACCGATCCCGTCGCCCTTCCAGAAGGGCACGGCGCCGGGCAGACCCGGGGCCGGGGTGACGATCACCCGGTCGCGGGTGATGTCCTCGATCCGCCAGGTGGTCGCGCCGAGCAGGAAGGTCTGGCCCGGGCGCGCCTCGTAGACCATCTCCTCGTCGAGCTCGCCGACCCGGCGCCCGTCGGGCAGGTGGACGCCGTAGAGCCCGCGGTCGGGGATCGTGCCGGCGTTGGTGACGACCAGCGAGCGGGCGCCTTTGCGGCCATGCATCGTCCCCTTGGTGCGGTCCCAGACGATCCGCGGGCGCAGCTCGGCGAAGCGATCCGACGGGTAGCGGCCGTCGAGCATGTCGAGCACGTTCTCGAGCTGTTCGCGGGAGAGCTCGCCGAACGGCTCGGTGGCGGTGACCAGCTGCTCGACCGCGTCGATCTCCCACTCGTCGAGCGCCGCCATCGAGACCAGGTGCTGGGCGAGCACGTCGAGTGGGTTCTGCGGGATCACGGTCTCCTCGATCGCCCCTTCGCGCATGCGGCGGGCGACGACGGCGCACTCGAGCAGGTCGGCGCGGAACTTGGGGAAGATGCGGCCGCGGCTGACCTCGCCCAGCGAGTGGCCGGCGCGGCCGACCCGCTGCAGGCCGCGGCTGACCGACTTGGGGGACTCCACCTGGATGACGAGGTCTACGGCGCCCATGTCGATGCCGAGCTCCAGGGACGAGGTCGCTACGAGACAGGGGAGCTGGCCGGACTTGAGCATCTCCTCGACTACTAGGCGCTCCTCGTGGGAGAGGGAGCCGTGGTGGGCTCGGGCAATCTCTCCAGGGTCAGGTGACGGGGGGTCCTCCGTCGGAGACCCCAACTGCCAGTCTCCGTCGGAGGACCCCCCGTCACCTTCTGCGTGGGGATGGCCGGCGTGCTCGGTCGCTGGGAGCTCTTGGGGGGCTTGTTCCAGGGCGAGCTCGTTTAGGCGCTTGGCAAGACGCTCGGCGGCGCGGCGGGCGTTGACGAAGATGATCGTGGAGTTGTGTTCTTTGACGAGCTTGAGGAGCTCGGGGTAGATGGCGGGCCAGATGGAGCGGACGTGGGCCAGGGGCTCACCCTCGGTGGGGTTGCCGTCGGCGTTGGGGAAGCTGGGGGCTCCCGGTTCACTCATGTCCTCGACCGGAACGACGATCTCCAGATCGAGCTCCTTGGCTATGCCGGCGTCAACGACCTCGCAAGCTCTCTTAGGCCCGACCAGGAATTTCGCTATCCGCTCCAACGGGCGCTGCGTCGCTGAGAGGCCTATGCGTTGGAGAGATTCAGCTTCGGTGAAGTCCTCGAGGCGCTCGAGGGTCAGGGCCAGGTGGGAGCCGCGCTTGGACTGGGCGACCGCGTGGATCTCGTCGACTATCACGGCCTCGACACCGGTCAAGATCTCCCGGGCTCCGGAGGAGAGGATCAGGTAGAGGGACTCGGGGGTGGTGATCAGGATGTCGGGCGGCGTTTTGCGCATCGCCCGCCGCTCTTTCTGGCTCGTGTCGCCGGTGCGCAGGCCGACCGAGATGTCGGCCCCGATCCCGCGCAACGGCGCGCGTAGGTTGCGCTCGATGTCGTAGGAGAGCGCCTTCAGGGGCGAGACGTAGACGATCTTCACGCCCTGCCCAAGGTTCTCGGCGCGCGCGAGCTTGTCGATGCCCCAGAGAAAGGCGGCCAGGGTCTTGCCAGAACCGGTCGGAGCGCAGATCAGCGCGTTCGAGCCGCCCGCGATCGCCTCCCAGCCGCCCGCCTGGGCGGGCGTCGGCCCCTCAAAGGAGGCATCGAACCAGCGCCTGACGGCGGGACTGAACGGCGCCAGCGGGTCGGTCTTCGCGCTTGCTTTAGGGCGAGTGCTCAACCCACCGATCTTACGCGCAGGCGAGTTCAGGCCTGCGCGTAGTCGGCTCTAGCCGACCCTGCCGCCGGCAAAACCGACGTAGGCACGCCAGGCGGGCTTCGCCGTGAAGCCTTCGCCGAACAAGCCTGAACCACCGCAGAAGTTGCAGAGGCCGGGCGCGTCGCCGATCGAGAACCAGTAGATCCGCTGCACGTTCCACTTGCGCTGGTTGTCGCGGAAGAGGCGGAAGGCACCCTTCAGTTCCCGGGCCTGCCCGGCCAAGCCTTTGGCGAAGCTGTTGTTCGGCTGCGGTCGTTCGGAGCTCCAGGTCATCTCGGTCATCCAAAGGCCCTTGCCGATGTCGTGATGGGCCTTCAGCACGCTGCGGGTTTCTTCGATCCGCGAGGTGAGGTTCTTCCAACTGCCCGTATAGGGATGTAGGGCGACGCCCTGGAACTTCGACTTGATCCCCGGCGTGCTCGCGTACATCTGGTCGAGAAAGTCGGCGGCGAAGTAGGCCTGCGGCGGGCGCTTGTTGAAGGTCGCCTCGATCGGCCGCGAGAAGAGGCCGCCGAGGATCACCTGGGCGCCTGGATCCGCGGCTTTGATCGCGCTCGAGGTGAGCTTGACCAGCTTGCCGTATTCGGCCGGGTTGGGCCGAGCCACGAAGTACTTGAAGTTGGGCTCGTTCCAGACCTGCCAGGCGCGCAGCGGTTTGCGCGGCAGGCCGGGGTTTTCGGTCCAAAAGCTGCCCCGCGGTCCGTAGCGCAGGATCGCTTCCCTGACGAACAGGGTCCAGCCCGAGCGCTGCGTGCCGCTGCGGACCGGCAGGAAGGCCGAGCTACCGAAGCGCCGATCGACCGGGACGGCCCAGGTCGGTGCCGAGGAGAGGAAGGGCAGGATGTCGAGCCGAGCCGCCGCGGCGGCCTTGACGAAGGCGTCGGCGTCGGACCAGTTCAAGGGCCCGCCCTGCACCGGCTGCACCGAGCTCCAGGAGATCGGGATGCGGATGCTGTCGACGCCGCCCGCTTTGAGGCGCTGCAGCTGTTCGACGCTGGGCGTCCCCTGCGGCACGACCCCGTAGAAGGTCGCGGGCACCGCCGACGCCGCCGGGGCGACGCTCAGTGCGGCGATCGCGGCGACGGCGAACGCGGCTAGCCAGAGGCGAGCCCGCCGCGGCGGGCGAATCCCGTGCTCGGGCATCCGCTTAGCTCGCCTCGGGCGAGGGGGAGGAGCCGGGCGAGTCGGAGTCGCCACCGGCCTGGCGGCGCCTGTACATCACATAGGCGATCGAGCAGCCGGCGAGGATCGCGATCCCGACCAGGATCGGCCCCAACGGCGAGGAGTCGCCGCCGTCCGAGCCCGGTGCGGCGCTGCCAGCCGGGTTTGCGGAGTTGTTGCTGCCCTTGGGCTGCCCACCCTGCTTGGCGTTGTCGCCCTTGCCGCCACCTCCGGCTTGGGAGTTTTGACTCTTTGCCCCTTCGGTCGACTTGCCGCCTCCGGCGGTGCTGTCGCCGGCGGGCGAGTTGTCGCCCGTCTGGGAGCCGACGCCGTCGGTCGCCTTGGAGCCCCCCGCAGTGGGCTTCGATTCGCTGGGCGGCTTGCCGGTTCCGGTTGCCGTCTGCGGTGCGTCTTCATACTGATAGCCCGCCGAAGAGGCACCGGCAAACGCCGGCAGGCAGACGAATGCGAGCAGAGCAAGCGTTGACAGAGCAAGCATCGAGCGGCCCCACGGGCGGTGCAGGCCTTGGTGCGTCCCAAACATGGCGCGGAAGGTTAGAGGAAAGCGCGGCGCTACTCGCGCCAGTCGCCCTGATCCTCGGCCTGGCGCTCGCCGGGGGCGGCTACGAAGTGACCCCGCGGCACGTCGCGGGGCTGGCAGCCTGGATGGTCGTGGTCGCCCTGATCCTGCTCGGCACGGCATCGCGCGCGACTCTGGCGAGACCCGTCTACTGGGCGGTGGGCCTGATCGCTGGTCTATCCCTGCTGTCTGCAATGTCATCCCTTTGGTCGGGCTCAGCCGAGCTGAGCGTGGTCGAGGCAGACCGGGTCCTGATCTACCTGGGCTTCTTCCTAGCCGCGTTCCTGATCGCCCAAACCGAGAAAAGCCGCCAACGTTTCGCTGAAGGCCTGGCGATTTCTTTGGCGCTCGTCGCGCTGCTGGGTCTCGCCAGTCGACTGCTGCCCAACCTGATCGAGGTCGGGGACTCGTTCCTGACCACGGCTCGCCTCGCCTACCCGCTCGGCTACTGGAACGCGAATGGCGCCGCCTTCGCGATCGCCGTCGCCCTATTGCTCTGGACCAGCCGGCGGGCTGCCTGGAATGGGCTGCGCCTGCTCTCCGCCGCGGCGCTGCCCGCGGTGCTGCTCGCCCTCTACTTCACCTACTCGCGCGGCGGCCTGCTGGCGCTGGCGATCGCCGTCGGCGTCACGATCGCCCTCTCCAGGGACCGCCTCTGGCTGCTGGCGACCCTGGCGATCGGCGCGATCGGCGCACTGCCGGCCGTCCTCGCCGTGCAGGCGCGGCGCAGCCTCGCCGATAACCTCGGCAACCAGGCGGCCGTCGACCAGGGCGTGACCGTGCTCTTGATCCTCGCCGCCGGCATCGCCCTCGCCGTGGCGCTGTTCGTGGCGCTGCGCTGGGCCGAGCGCCGCGAAGGGCGGCTGACCGGCCGGGCGTTGGAGCTCTCGCGCAACCCGACGCTGCTGAGCGGGGTCGCCGCAGCCTTCGCCGTGGTCGCGATCGGCCTGGCGATCGCCATCGGCGGGCGCGCCTGGGACCAGTTCTCCAGCTCCGACGTCCAGTTCCCCAACCGGCCCGAGCAGCATTTCTCCGATTTCAGCGGCGCCGGGCGCCACGACTTCTACCGGGTGGCGATCGACGGCTTCGAGGAAAAGCCCGTGCTGGGAGCGGGCGCCGGAGCCTACGAGTTCGACTGGGAGCGCCGGCGCTCGATCGCGATGCCGGTGCACGACGCCCACTCGCTCTATCTGGAGGCTTTCGACGAGCTGGGCATCGTCGGCGGGCTGCTCGTGCTCGCCCTGGTCGGACTGCTCCTCTGGACCGGCTTCGCCGCCTGGCGCGCGGCGGGTCACCCGCAGCGCGAGCGCTACGCGGCGCTGTTCGCGGCGTACCTCGCCTTCGCCGTGGCTGCCGGCCTCGACTGGTTCTGGGAGATCGCCGGCCTCGGCGCGGTCTTCTTCCTCGCCGCCGGGGTGCTGGTGGCGGCGAGGTGCGCACAGCTTGCCGCGGCCCCGAGCGCGGAACGCGCCGCCGCGGGCGAGGAAGGCCGCTTCGGCCTCGCCGTCGCCGGCCTCGCCGTCGCCTGGATCGCGGCGGTCGCGTTGATCGGGCCGCTGCTCGTCGACCGCGAGATCGAGGCCAGCCAGAGCGCCGCGGCGGCGGGCGACCTGGGCTCGGCCGTTGACCACGCCGAGACGGCGCGCTCGATCGAGCCCTTCGCGTCCACCCCCTACGTTCAGCTCGGCCTGCTCGCCGAGAGCCAAGGGGATTACCCCACCGCCGCCGAACACCTCTCGCAAGCAATCGACCGCGAGGACCGCAACTGGCAGCTCTACTACCTACGCTCTAGAGTCGAGGAAGAGGCTGGCGACCGGGCCGCGGCCGACGCGGATCTGGAAGAAGCCCGCCGACTCAACCCGCTGGAGGACTGCCTCCGCGGCAGACCGAGCTGTGGGTGACCCCACGATGACGAGCAAGGCGCAGGAGACCGCAACTCGCAAGGACTCCCCGGCGCGGCCGGCGGCGCCGGGGCCACGCCCCGGCCGGACCGTCGCGGCGACCCGCCTCGGCCTGACCGGCCCGAGCGGCGCGCGGCGGCGCGGCGCGCTGCTGCGCCGCATGCTGGCGACCGGCGACTGGCTGACGATGGTGGTGACGCTCTGCATCGTTACCGCCGCCAGCCCCCAGACCGACGTCGGCACGCTCTTCTGGGCGGCGATGTTCAGCCCGGTCTGGATCCTGGTGCTAAAGCTGCACGGGCTCTACGACAACGACCACCGCCGCATCCGCCACAGCACCCTCGACGAGCTTTCCAGCCTGATCTCGGCCGCGGCGCTCGGCACCCTTGCTCTGGACGGGCTCTTGGCGCTGAGCCCGGTCGGCCCGCTGGCCGCGCCCAGCGCGATCGCCGTCGGCGTCGGCGCGCTGATCGGCAGCTTCGCCTCGCGGGCGATCGTGCGCTTCGCCTGGCACCGGCTGGCCGGCGCCGCGACCGGGATCGTGATCGGGCCCGGGGCGACGGTGGGCGTCGTCGCCCGGCGGGTCGCGACCCACCCGGAGACGCGCCTGCACCTGATCGGGTACCTGGCGCCGCGCGGCGAGGCCGCAGCGGAGAACGCCGGTGGCCTGCCCTGCCTTGGCTCGGTTGCCGACGTCTC
>Ga0070691_10001376_pt1 | contig 10383 bp, 10 predicted proteins | sample KBSK1101metaG_FD_64673 | JGI IMG/M metagenome (GOLD analysis project Ga0070691, IMG submission 64673) | Corn, switchgrass and miscanthus rhizosphere microbial communities from Kellogg Biological Station, Michigan, USA - KBS K1-10-1 metaG | ecosystem: Host-associated > Plants > Roots >... | reverse complement strand
CTCGCCCGCGTGCCCTCCCAGTAGGGCTGGTCGAGCCCGTCCGTCTCCGGCACCGGGCGCGGCAGGCCGGCCGGCAGGTACGAGGCGCCGGCGCTCACAGGGTGTCCCCGGTGCCGACCAGCATGCTCGAGACCGGCGTCACCATCGGCCCCGATATCACGAGGCCCACCCGCGCGCCGGGCACCTGGCTGGTCGACTCGCCGCGCAGCTGGCGCACCGCCTCGATCTGCAGCTCCAGGCCGTGCATGTAGCACTCCGCGAGGTTGCCCCCGCTGGTGTTGAGGGGCAGGCGTCCCGACGGCGCGATGAGGTTTTCCGGGGTCAGGAAGTCGTTGGCCTCCTCGGGGGCGAAGAAGCCGTGCTCGACCAGGCTCATCAGCACGCCCCCGGTGAAGTTCTCGTAGCTCTGCACCACGTGCACGTCCTCGGGGCCCAGGCCGGCCATCTCCCAGAGGTGCGGGGCCACGGTGGTGAAGCTCGAAGAGGCGTAGGTGGGCGCGTTGTGGGCGCGGGCCGCGTTGCGATACTCCGAGCCCTGCGCGACTCCGAGCAGATAGGCGGGGGGCCGGCGCAGATCGCGGGCGCGCTCGGCCGAGACCAGCACCAGGGCCGCCGCGCCGTCGTTCTCCATGCAGCAGTCGAAGAGCCGGAAGGGCTCCACGATCCAGCGGGAGGCGTCGTAGGCTTCCGCGGTGAGCGGCCGCCCGTGCATCACGGCTCTCTTGTTGGCCTGGGCGTGGTGATAGGACGCGAGCGCGATGGCCCGCTGCGCCCCGGGACGCACCCCGTGGTCGTGCATGAACCGCATCACGCGCATGGCGAAGCGCTGGGCCGGCGAGATGAGCCCGTAGGGAAACGTGAGCGCGGCCTCGCCGGACACGGCGCCACCCGGCGGCGCGGCGCCGAAGCGCTGGAACTGCCCCTGGGCGAGGGCGCGGAACACCACCACGCAGTCCGCGTAGCCGGCCGCGACCGCGGCCGCCGCGTTGCCCACCGCGGCCGAGCCGCCGCCCCCGCCCCCGCCCCACTGCATGTTGGAGAAGCGGAGCTCGGGCAGGCCCAGCGCGGCGGCCAGGCGCGAGGGGTCGTTGCGGTCGTTGCTGTAGGAGGCGAAGCCGTCCACCTGCCGCGGATCGAGGCCCGCGTCCTCGCACGCGCGCAGGATGGCCTCGAGCGCGAGGGCGAACTCGGACCGGGGCGCCTGCCCGTGCTTGTAGTAGGTCGTCTCGCCGATGCCGGCGACCGCGACCCGTCCCCGGATGCTCCGCGCTGCCCCCATCGTGCGCCCTCCCCGCCGTCCCGCCGCGCTCCGCGGGCATTCAGATCCGCGAATGACGTTCCGGATCCGGCACGAGGACCCTATCGCAGGGCGCGGACCTTGTCACGCGCGATCTGGGCGGGCCGGGGTGCTCAGTGCGGCGAGCCGGTGCCGAGCGGCAGGAACGGGGCGTGCACCCGCGCCCACGGCACCTCGAGCCTCGCGAGCAGCCGCTCCAGCGCGGGCTCGTCCGGCACCAGCAACCGGTCCCCCGCCACCGCGAGCGAGGCGTGGAGGCGGCCCACCTCGAGGGCGACGCGGAGGCCCTCGCGCTCGCTGCGCGGGTGCACCGCCAGGAGCGCCTCCGACGCGGCCTCGATCGTGACGAACCAGCCCGGCCCCACGTAGAGCAGGCGGCCGGGCGCGAGCACCTCGCCGGGCGGCAGCATCAGCGTGAACACCCGCCCCGCCCGCGTGACCACGCGACGACGGCCGCGGCGCCGCTCCTCGGCGGTCAGCACCACCGCGTCGGGCTCGTAGCCCGGCAGGTCCGCGGGGTCGTCACGCGCGGGCAGGCCCGCGATGACGACCGCGTCACCGCGTCCCGCGTCCGCCAGTTGCCCGGTGCTCACGCCAGTAGTGGTGGGTCTTGGCCAGGACCGTGATCACGCTCTTCACCTGGTCCTCGAGCCGGAAGTCGGGGCCGGCGGGCAGCAGCAGGCGATCGCCCGCGACCGCCGCCTCCACGTTCTCCAGGATGATCGCGGCGCACAGCCACGCCGCCATGCGCGCCGACTCGCAGCGCACCGCGAGCCATCCGGGCTCCGCCGGCTCCGCCACGAGCCCCGTGGTCTCGAGGATGCCGCGCTCGAGCTCTTCGCGCATCGCCGGCGCGGAGGCGGCGCCCCGGCCCGGATCGGGCGCACGCAGGGCCTGCTCCGGCCCGCGCTGCGGCGGACCGCCGTGGAGCGCCAGCTCGCAGAAGGTGGTCCACATCGCGCTCCAGTCGGGGCGGCCGTCGCGCCAGACGATGGGCGCGGAGCCCATCGCGGTCGAATCCCCCGCGGGGGCGCTCAGCTCGCGGAGCCGGACCGGGCCGGCCCGCACGACGGGCTGGACGCGGTCGAGCGTCTCGATCGGCACGATGGCCAGCGTGACGGGCACGCCGGTGCGCCGCGCCAGCTCCGCGCCGGCCTCCTCGCACGCTTCACGCGCCGTCAACGGCAGGGCCGCGTCCACCACGAGCAAGAGCCGCCCCGCAATGTCGTCCGGCTGGTCCATCGTCGCGCCCGGATCATACCATTGCGCCTCCGCCCCGCTCCCGGGCTCAGGCCGGCGTGAGCGCGCGGTTCTCGGCCAGCTCGCGGAACCGGGCCAGGTCCTCCGCGATCTGCCGATCCGGATCCTCGCCGAGGAGCCGGGCCGCCGTGGCCCCGAGCACGCCGCCGGCGGGTCGATAGCGGAGCACCACCGTGACCGTGGTGCCCGCGCCGCCGCGCAGCGGTCGAAAGCGGACCGATCCCGCGTGGTCCACGCGCGACGCGCGGGGCTGCGGGGCCTCCGCACCGGGCGGCGACTCGACCGCCGTCTCCGCCTCGGGCGGTGCCGCCTCGGTCCCCGGCTCCTCGGGGAGCGAGCGCCAGCTGAGCGCCGCGCCGGGCTCGTCGCGCACGATCGCCGCGTCCCAGCTCACGGTGATGCCGGCGGGCCCCCGCGCCACCCATCGCGAGCGCACGTCGTCGATCACGGTGACCGACTCGAGGTGCCGCATGAAGCGGGGCAGCCCGGCCAGGTCGCGCCAGATGCCGTACAGCTCGTGGGCCGGCCTCATCACCAGGATCGACTGCTCGACCCGTAGCGGCAGATCGACGCCCCGCGTGCCGGGGTCCCGGCGATCGATGCCGAGGCGACCGTAGACCGGACAGTACCCGCTCACCGCCCGGGTGATGAGGCCGATGCCCGCCGCCGCGCTGGGCGCCCCCACGAGCACGCCCCGCCGGAGCCCGCGCCAGACCATCCATGCCCCGAGCGCCGCCGATCCGAACCGCTCGAGCGAACCCACGTTCTGCTGCGCACGTCCCACGATCTTTTCCATGCGACGAGACGCAGCAACCGATGTGCCACCTGCCCCCGAGCTGAAATCGCAGCCGGCGCGGTCGCGTCCGCGGCGCCGGCACCAGGCGCCGGCCCGACCTTACCCGGTCATCTCTTCGCGACCGGACGAAGACGGGCGGCGCGGCCGGGCTCGCGGACCGGTCAGGGCAGCAGGGCGAGCTGGCGGGACTGCGCGACCAGCGCCCCCGTCCCTCAGCGAGCCGGGCTACTGTACTCCGCCTCCGACAGGCCCACCGCCTGCCGGATCTGACCGATCTGGTCCGCGTGTGCGTCCCAGTGCATGCCGAACATGGCGCCCACGAAGACCGGCAGCGTGACCTCGTCGGTGCCCAGGATCGGGGCGAAGACGGGGATGCGCGCCTTGCGGCCCAGGTCGTCCGTCCCGAGGGTGTCCAGATAGCCGAGCACGGCGGCGCGCTGGGCGTCGAGCGCGTCGAGCAGCGCGGCCAGGCTCATCCCGCGACGCTCCGCGGTGACCGTGACCAGCCCGGGCGTGATCTCGACCAGCGGCGGATCCGTGGCCGAGAAGCGCTCGAGCAGCCCCACCAGCCGGGTGCCGGGCTCGCCGAGCAGGTGGCAGAGCACCTCGCGGGTCGTCCACTGACCGGGCGCGTGCGTGCGCTCGAGGTGGCCTTCCATGCCCGCGAGCTGCCGCCCCAGCCGCTCCCGCGCCGCGTCGCTCTTCCTCCGGAGCTCGACCGCTGCGTGATTCATGGTGGTCTCCTTTCGAGACCCATGGTCGCGGTCTCACGTCATGCCCGCAATTACGCGCGAGGTAATCGGGTGTAGGCTAGCGACACCATGCTCGCGGTGCGGCGACGCCTCGACTTCGATCGGGACACGTTCGCGTTCGCCAACGAGCTGGTGTGGGAGTACCACTTCGACGAGGCCACCGGGGCCACCACCACGCGGCGGCGCGTGCCCCCGCCCGACTACGCCCTGCGCTGCTTCGTGCTGGTGCGCGCGGTGCGCCAGTTCCTCTATCACGCGCGCTTCGAGCCCGGCGCGGATGCCGCCTCCGACGACGTCTACCGCCGCCTCGTGCGGACGGTCCTGGCTCGCGACCCGCGCCGGCCCTCGGAGCCCGCGGAGCGCGTGGTGATCCCGGGCTTCGCGGGCCTGCGGGAGATGAGCGTGGCGCGGGAGGCCCTGCTCAAGTCCGCCTGCGGCGGGGCCTGGCGCTCCTACGTGCAGCGCAGCCACTGGCACATCGTGGTGCCGGTGTCGCGGCGCCATCAGCACCGCACCGCGCGCGAGCTGCTGGAGGCGGTCCGGCACGAGGGCGCCCCGATCGTTCACCTGCTGCGCTTCCCGTCGCTGGCGATCAACCACGCCATGGTGATCTTCGCCGGCACGCGCACCGCGGACGGGGCGGAGTTCGTCGCCTACGACCCGAACCAGCCCGGGCGGCCCGCCCGCCTGGTCTACGACCACGGCCGGCGGACGTTCTCCCTGCCGGCCAACCGCTACTGGCCGGGCGGCGACCTCAACCTCTTCGAGATCTTCCGGCGCTGGTATCTCTAGCCGGCCGCGCGCCGGCAAAAAGCGCCGGGCCCCGGGCGGGTTCTGCCTTATGCTACCCGCGATCCCGCGGTGGGCCCGACGGCCCCCGCCCAATCCCCGTCGAGGAGGACGCGTCCCCATGCCCGATCACACGCCCACTGCCTGGACCCGACGCCAGCTCTTGAAGCGCGGCGCCCTGCTCGCCGCCGCACCCATCCTGGCCGCGACCCGACCCGCGCACGCGCAGGCCCCCGCCAAGAGCACCACCGTGCTCGACTTCAAGACCGGCGCCGACGTGGCCAAGGCGGAGCAGGAGGGCGAGGTCGTCTACTACGGCCACGACGGCGAGGCCGGCATCGCGGCGCTGCTGGAGGGCTTCCGCAAGGACTTCCCCAGGATCAAGACCAGCTACGTGCGGCTGCAGACCGGCGCGCTCTACGCCAAGATCACCGCGGAGCGCTCGGCCAGCCGCTTCGGGGTCGACATCCTGCAGCTCTCCGACATCTCGCCCGCCATCGATTTCCAGAAGAAGGGCGGCTACGAGCAGTACGTCTCCCCCGAGCACGCGGCCTACAAGCCCGCGTACCAGTCGACCCCCGGCGGCTTCTTCACCTGGGCCGGCGTGACCTTCGCGGGCATCGGCTACAACCGCTCCAAGGTGACCGCGGCGCAGGCGCCGAAGACGTGGAAGGACATCCTGAGCCCCGCCTACAAGGACGGCATCAGCGCGAAGCTGTCGACCTCCGGGATGCAGCACATGCAGTGGTATACCCTCCGAAAGCTCTATGGCGGAGACTTCTGGCAGGAGTTCGCCAAGCAGCGCCCCAAGGGCTTCGACTCGCGCGCTCAGCTCTTCGACCGCCTCGCCAAGGGCGACGACCGGGTGTGCGCGCTCGCCGAGTATGCCGGCTACACCCTGTTCAAGGAGAAGGGCGCCGAGATCGACTTCGTGGCGCCCGGCGACGGGTTGCCCGCCACCCCCGCCCTCATCGGAGTCGTCAACCGCGCGCCGCACCCCGAGGCGGCCAAGCTCTTCCTCGACTGGGCGATCTCGAACCGCGGCCAGGCGGTGTACCAGACCCAGACCATCCTGCTCTACGGCTCGGTGCGGAACGACGCCCCACCGATGGCGACGGGCAAGAAGCTCAGCGACTTCAAGCTGCTCTTCCCCACCGACTGGTCGGACTTCCAGGCCAGCCACGGCGCCTTCGTGAAGGAGTGGAACGCGCTGATGGGGCTCTGAGGGCTGCGACCGGCCGCGATGGACTCTCCGGCGCGGGCCCGGCGCTTCCGTCCGGGCCCGCGCCTCGTCAGCCTGCTGGTCGGCGGCGCCGCCGCGATCCTGGTCCTCTACCCGATCGCGTTCCTCCTCCAGGCCTCGCTCAGCGTGGGTGACCCGCAGGCCCGGCCGCCCGAGGCCTACGGCCTCGACAACTACGCGGACCTGCCCCGCTACGGCCACATCTTCGCCAACACCCTCGTGGTCGCGGTGTCGGCCAGCGTGATGGCGGTGGCGCTGGGCTTCGTGATGAGCTGGATCCTCTCCCGCACCAACGTGCCGGGGCGCGGCGCGCTCGAGCAGCTCATGGCCCTGCCCTACTACGTGACCCCGCTCATGGGCGCGCTGGCGTGGAGCCTCCTCGCCTCGCCGAGCGGCGGCTTCCTGAACCAGCTCTGGCGCGCCGCCGGGGGCGAGAGCTACCTGATCGACATCACGACCCCGTATGGCATCGCGTGGGTGATGGCCCTCTTCGAGGGCTCGGTGGCCTTCGTGATGATCGGGGCGGTGATGAAGTCGATGGACCCCGCCCTCGAGGAGGCCTCGCAGGTGCTGGGCGCGGGCCGCGCGCGGACCATGCTGCGAGTGACCCTGCCGCTGGTGCTGCCCGGCGTCCTGGGGGCCGCGATCTTCGTGTTCGCGGAGATGCTGGGCTCGTTCTCCGCCGCGCTGGTGCTGGGGCTGCCGAGCCGCTTCTACGTGGTGACCACCGCGATGTACCAGCTGGTCTCCCAGTATCCGCCCCAGTTCCCCCGCGCGGCCGCGATGGGGGTGTCGCTCTTCGCGGTGATGTTCGCGATGGTCTGGATCTACCGCCGGGTGGTGCGCGCGGGCAACTACGCCACCATCACCAGCAAGGCGTTCCGGGCCCGGGCCATGGACGTGGGCGGCCTGCGCTGGCCGCTCCTGGCGGTGTGCGTGGTCTACCTCGGCATCGCGGTGGTCCTGCCCGTCCTCACCCTGCTCTACGCCTCGGTGCAGCGCCTGGCCACCGTGTTCCCCCGCGCGGACAACTTCACCCTCGCCAACTACGCGACCGCGCTCTCCCTGGACGCGGTGCGCAGCGCGCTGGGCGACAGCCTGATCCTCGGGCTCGGCACCGCCACGGTGGGCGTGCTCCTGATGGGCTTCCTGGCGTGGATGATCTACCGCTCGCGCCTGCCCGGGGTGGGCGCCATCGAGTACGTGCTGATGTTCCCCCAGGCGGTGCCGCGGCTGGTGTTCGCGTTCGGGATGCTGTGGGCGTGGCTGATCTTCCCGATCCCCATCTACGGCACGCTCTGGCTCCTGCTGATCGCGTACCTCACCGTGTTCCTGCCGCTCGGCCTGCGCACCATCGCGGGCGTGATGCTCCAGATCGACCGCTCGCTCGAGGAGTCGGCCCAGATGTGCGGCGCCCCGTGGGGCTATCGCCTGCGCACCGTCACCATGCCGCTCCTGCGGCCCGGCCTCATCGCGGCGTGGCTGCTGCTCTTCATCGCGAGCGTGCGGGAGCTGGGCGCGTCGATCCTGCTCACCGGCCCGAAGGCCAAGGTCATCACCCCCACCATCGTGGAGTCGTGGTTCTCGACCAGCACCGAGCTGACCGCGGCCCTGGCGCTGCTGCAGACCCTGGCGGTGTCGGTGGCCCTCGCCCTGCTCTTCACGGTGGCGCGGCGGGCCACCCAGCCCGCGGGCGAATGAGCGGCGAGCCGACGCCCGCCCCGGGGCGCCGCGCCTCCATCGAGGTGCGCGACCTCGTGGTGCGCTACGGGTCGGTGCTGGCGGTGCGCGGGGTCGGCTTCACGGTGGCGCCGGGGGAGCACCTGACCCTGCTGGGGCCGTCGGGCTGCGGTAAGACCACCACGCTCCGGGCCATCGCGGGGCTCGAGCAGCCCGAGTCGGGCGAGATCCGCATCGACGGCCAGCCCGTCTTCTCCTCCTCCCCGCGCGTCCGGGTGCCCGCCGAGCGGCGCGGCCTCTCGATGGTCTTCCAGTCCTACGCGATCTGGCCCCACATGACCGTGTTCGACAACGTGGCCTACGGCCTGCGCGTGCGGAAGCGGCCGGAGGCGGAGGTGGCGGAGCGGGTACGCGGCGCCCTGGGCCTGGTGCAGATGAGCGAGCTCGCCGCGCGCCGCGCCTCCCGCCTCTCCGGCGGGCAGCAGCAGCGGGTGGCGCTCGCGCGCGCCTTCGTGTTCTCGCCCGCGGTGCTGCTCTTCGACGAGCCGCTCTCCAACCTGGACGCCAAGCTGCGCGCCGAGATGCGGCTCGAGATCAAGGAGCTGCAGCGCACGCTCGGCATCACCTCGCTGTACGTCACCCACGACCTGGAGGAGGCCCTCGCGATCTCCGACCGCATCGTGGTGATGCGCGACGGGATGATCGAGCAGACCGGCACCCCGACCGAGATCTACGATCGGCCCCGCAACCGGTTCGTGGCCGACTTCGTGGGCTCGGCCAACCTCATCGAGGGCCGGCTGCGCCCGGATCTGGCCGCGGAGGGGCTGGTGGCCATCGAGACCGCGAGCGGCGCGATCGTCCGCGGCGTCGCCCACGATCGGCGCCCGGGCGCCCGCCCCTGCTTCTCGGTGCGCACCGTGCACGTGCGCCTCTCGCGCCAGCGGCCGCCCGCTCAGGTCAACGTGTGGCCGGCCATCGTGCGCCGCCGGGTCTTCCAGGGCGACTTCACCCAGTACCACGCGGACTGGGAGGGCCGGACGCTGGTGGTGCGCGGGCTGGCCGCGGAGGGGATCGAGGAGGGCTCGACGGCCTACGTCGCCGTCGAGCCCCGGCACTGCGTGCTGCTGGAGGAGTAGTGGCGGGGCGCGGGACGGCCTCTAGTCCCGGCCGGGCCCCTTTCTCTTGCCCTTGCCGGGCCCCTTGCCGTGACCGGGACGATCGTCGTCATCGTGGTCGCGGTCGCGGCCCTTCCACCCGCGCTTGTCCGCCCATTCCGGGCCCCACTCCTCGCGCCAGTGCGGGGCCCGGGCGCGCTCCCACTTCTTCCAGTGGCCCGGCGGCACGTGGTAGTACTGCACCGGCACCAGGAGCACCGGGCGCGGCACGAACTGCGGCCCGACCACCACCCACGGCCCGTTGTAAGCACCGCTCACGTACCAGCCACCCGCCTGGAACACCCAGTACTGGCCGTTGTAGAAGAAGATGTTGCCGGGAGTCGCCGCGGCCGGGACGTACTGCACCGCGGGGACCTGGGGCACCACCACCAGGCGGGGCGGCGCGGGGAGATGGAAGCCGAGGTCGACGTGCACCTGCACCTGCGCGTCCGCTGCGGGAGCGGCGGCCAGCAGTGCGAGCAATGCGGCGAGCAAGACGAGCATGGGGATCCTCCTGTCCCCGTATTGTCGCCCGCGCGAATTTTACCGCCTATCCATTGGACGGCCCGCTGCGATCGCCGGCGAGGTGACGGACCGCGTCAATCGCCCGGTGGGGCCGCGCGCCCGAAGTGCGCGCGGGAGCGTACTTCGGCACCGTGTGCTGCCTCGCTACGTCAGCTCCAGCTCGCCATAGCCGCCCGCGGCCACGCGGTCGCACCACTCGCGGTACTCGGGCGCGGTGCCGCTGTAGCGGGCGATGATGCGGACGCTCTTCCCGTCGACGTTGCCGTTGACGCCGGTCATCCAGGAATCGACCTCGTTGGCGAGGAGCCCCTCGCCCTTCTTCTTGACGAACGCGGTCCACTCCTCCACCGCGTCGCGGCGGGCGTCGGCCACGCGGAGGCCGTGGCGCCCGAGGTAGGCCAGGCAGTCCCGGATCCACTCGACGTTGTACTCGATGCTGCGCGGGATGTTGCCGAGCGCGGTGTGGGGCCCCATGACCATGAACAGGTTCGGGAACCCGTCCACCATGATCCCCATGAAGGTCTCGAGACCGGCCCGCCAGCGCTCCTTCAGGCGTCGGCCCCCCGCGCCCCGGATGTCGATGCGGTCGAGGCTGCCGGTGATGGCGTCGAAGCCGGTGGCGAAGACGATCAGGTCGAAGGCGAACTCGCGCTCCGTCGTGCGAAGGCCGGTGGCGGTGATGCGCTCGATGGGCGTGTCGAGGATGCTGACCAGCTCCACGTTGGGCTGGTTGTAGATCTCGTAGTAGCCGCTCTCCTGCGGCACCCGGCGCGTTCCGAACCCGTGGTCCTTGGGGATCAGGAGCTCCGCGACCCGCGGGTCCTTCACCCGCTGGCGGATCTTGTCCGCCACGAAGGCGGAGAAGAGCGCGTTCGCCTCGCGGTCGA
>Ga0070691_10001375_pt1 | contig 10384 bp, 7 predicted proteins | sample KBSK1101metaG_FD_64673 | JGI IMG/M metagenome (GOLD analysis project Ga0070691, IMG submission 64673) | Corn, switchgrass and miscanthus rhizosphere microbial communities from Kellogg Biological Station, Michigan, USA - KBS K1-10-1 metaG | ecosystem: Host-associated > Plants > Roots >... | reverse complement strand
TTGACGATGCCCGAGGAAGTCGACTTGTTCCTGGGCGGCGGACGCGGCGGCGGCAAGTCGTTCGCGCTGGCGTTCCTCGCACTGCGACACGCCGAGTAGTACAAAGACCGCGCGCGCATCCTGTATATCCGGCGTACCTATCGCGGCCTTGCTGACTTTGAACTGGTGACGCGCGAACTGTTCGGCGCAGCCTATGGCACGTCCGCCCGGTACAACCAGGCGGAACACGTCTGGAAACTTCCGAACGGCGCCTATGTCGAGTTGGGCCAGCTCGAAAGCGCAGGCGACTATGCCAAGTATCAGGGCCGATCCTTTACCTTGCTGCTAGTGGACGAAGCCGGCCAGTTCCCGACATCGCAGTTGCTTGACCTGTTGCGCTCGAACATGCGCGGGCCTGCCGACATGCCGGTGCGCATGGTGATCGCGGCGAACCCTGGCGGCCCCGGGCACTACTGGCTTGCAAAGCGTTTCGTGTTCAAGCAAGCGCCGTGGGTGCCGTTTCTTGAGGAAAAGAGCAAGCGCGAGTGGATTTATTGCCCGTCAACGTTCGCCGGCAACCAATTCATCGACCGCGAGCAGTACGCCGAGCAGTTGCGTTCCTCGTGCCCGGACGATCCCGAATTGCTGCGGGCGTGGGTTGAGGGCGACTGGGCTGTTGCACGCGGCGCGTATTTCGCGGCCGTCCTGGATGAAAGCCGCAACGCAGTGGACCCATGGCAGGCGATCCCCGAAGGCTGGGAAACGCATCTTGCGCACGACTTCGGATCATCGGCGCCGAGCGTGACGTACATCGTTGCCAAGTCACCGGGCGATACCGTGGCCGGCCGTTACTTTCCGCGCGGTTCGCTGGTGCTGGTGGACGAACTGGCAACCGTGAAGGGCGAGGACTTGAATACGGGCCTTGGCTGGACGGTTCCGGTTCTTGCCGAGGAAATCCGCGCCATGTGCAAGCGCTGGCACGTACAGGCGCAGGGATGCGCGGACGATGCGATCTTTGCCTAGAGCGGGCATGCATCCGGCTCCATCGCCGACGAGTTCCGGCAAGCGCGCGTTCGGTTTCATCCGGCGCAAAAGGCCGGACGGGTGGCCGGATGGCAGAAGATGAAGCGGCTGCTGCAGGACGCGGGCAAGCCCGACAAGCCGGGTTTGTACATTAGCCGTGCGTGCTCTTACTGGTGGGCAACCGTGCCTTACCTAGCGCGCGACACGAAGCGTGTCGAGGACGTGGATAGCTCCGGCCCGGATCACGGGGCGGATGCGAGCCGCTATGGACTCAGCGAGCCGCCGAGGGCCGAGGTGTTCCAGTTGCGGCTGTGACGTTGCCCGCGCGCAAGTTCACGAACGGAACGGCCGCCAATGCTGGTTTGCACGCGTCTGCAATTTCACCAATAGCGAGGGCAGCACGTCATTCGCATTGGCTATAAACGGAAGCGCCACTAGAAGCCCGCTTTTTCGCCGCGTGGCGTCATCTGTCTCAAAGACGCCGATCATGGTCACGCGATAGGCATACATCATGTGATAGGCGAAGGGCAAATCTCGCCCGATCGACGTTCCTAGCATACCCACGCGGCCCAGATTCGCGTTGTAAACCGTTAAAGGTTGCTCGGGGACTGTTCGCGTTGGAAATGTCCCGCCACTCTCCAAGACCACAAGAAGGGCTCGTGTCGTTTTTTCGGCCAACTCCATTCCGAACTTTAGCGATTCAACCTCGCCAGCAAGCGCGGCGGCCAGTGCTTTTGCGTCGCGCCATCGGCGATAGTCCTCGCCTACAAACGCAGTCAACCAAAATACGATCAATGCTGTAGCCGCAGCAATCGATGCTGGAGACATTGGAATCCCCCGTGTGGATGTGCAACGCCACGATAACGCGCCGGGACTTACATCGGTTAGCTCGCCATCCTTGGCGTCCCTGACGGCCCGGCGCGCAATCCATCATCGCGCCATGCAACGTGGCGCGGTATCGGCGCAAGGCTCGTCGTGGTGTAGGGAAACGCCTACATGGCCCACGTGCGGCGCGTGGGGTAATTTTGGTGGTATACGCATCTTGAAGCGTTGAATTATTCGCGCACTTTCAATGCGTTACACAACCTATTTGATCCCCTTCCGCCCACCAATTCAACGATTGCAAGGGCCGAATCTCGTGCAGCGGCGGCCCAGTGCCCGTTTCGCGCTACCTCATGCTTTCGTTCAGTTGCTCCGTGACGCGGTCGCCGCGCAGGCGCAACGTGTGCGCCAGTGCCATGATCGCGGCCGAAAAGACCACGATCACGACTAGCCCCGAGACCATGCCGAGATAGCCGAGGTTGCCGGCATGCCTGTCGAGGCCGGGATAGCGTCCCAGCCAACTGATCAGCGTGACGCCGCCGAGCCACGGCAGCATCCAGAAACCCGCGCGCATGTCCAGCTTCGGCGTGTGCTTACTCCAGCCGGTTTCGTGGATCACCAGCAGTACCAGGCCGAGCAGCACCGCCACCATCAGTTTCCACACCACGTCCCAGCCCGACCAGAACACGATCAGGTTGGACGACAGGAATGCGAGATACGGAATCGTCCAGCCGCCGCCAAGCCGGAACGGGCGCTTGTAGTCCGGGAGTTCCTTCCGCAAGGCCATCATCGTCAACGGACCTGAGCCGAACGACATCACCATCGCCGAGGTGTGGAAGCCGACCAGCTTCTGCCAACCCGGAAACGGCAGGAAGAACAGCAGCCCCACGAAGAACGCCAACACCACGCTGACCCACGGCACGCCCTTGTCGTTGACGCGCGAGAGCGACTTCGGCGCATTGCCGTTGCGGCCCATCGCATAAGTCAGGCGCGCCGACAACACCATGTAGATAAGGCCGGTGTCCGACGGCGACACGAACGCGTCCACATACAACAGGATCGCGAGCCACGTGAGTCCCAGCGCCGTCGCCAGCGCGGCCAGCGGCCCGAACGCCATCGCGTGTTCGCCGAGTCCGGCAATGAACGTCGTGCCGATATTGGCCCAGCCGTTCGCGAGCGCCGATTCCGGCAACGCGGCGATGAAGGCCACCTGCAGGCCGACGTAGATGATCGTGCACAGCGCGAGCGAACCCAGGATCGCGATCGGCACGTTGCGTTGCGGATTGCTGGTTTCGCCCGCGAGCTCCACGCCCTGCCGGAAACCGAGATACGAGAACACCACGCCCGCGGTTGCCACGGCCGAGAACACGCCGTGCCAGCCCATCGGCATGAAGCCGCCGTACTGCGGCGCGAAGAAATGCCCCGGATGGAACTGCACCGCGAAGAACGCCACGATCGCGATCACGATGATGCCGACCTTCCACACCACCAGCGTGTTGTTGATGCGCGCGAACCAGCGCACGCCCAGCATGTTGATGAGGACGAACACCAACAGCAGCACGCAGGCGACGCCGAGGCCGGGCGTGGTCAGCACCGGCGAGCCATCCTTCAATGTCTGCAACCACGGGATGTAGTTGGCCGCGTATTGCAGCACCGCCAGCACTTCCAGCGGCGCGACGGCAACGGTCGCGATCCAGGTAATCCAGCCGGAGACGTAGCTCGCGAACGAGCCGAACGCGAAATGCGGGAACCGCACCACCCCGCCCGACACCGGGAACATCGTCCCGAGTTCGGCGTAGGTGAGTCCGATGAGGAGGATCATCACCGCGCCGACCAGCCACGAGATGATCGACGCGGGGCCCGCCTGCTGCGCCGCGTTCATCGCGCCGAACAGCCAGCCCGAACCGATGATGGACCCGACCGCCGTGAACAGCAGTCCGACGGTGCCGATATGGCGTTTCAGGCGGTGGTCGTCACCGGCGGATTGGATCGTCGTTGACGACATGCAAGCCTCTCCTCGTTGTTTTGAATAGCGCGGCAAATCAGCTCGTCATTCCGGGGCAATCGCCAGCTTCTTCGGCGATTGAACCCGGAATCGGTTTTGGCTGCGGCCAACCGAAGCCACCGATTCCGGGTTCTGCCCGCGGTGAAGCTGCGGGCAGCCCCGGAATGACGAAGAACCATCTTTATCGAGCGCGAAAGCCACACGCCACGCTATCGACCTCAAATGTTTCCCGCCGCTTCTGGCCTAGCCGCATGCGGTGTTCGTACCGCGAAATATCGAGCCCTTCGCTGCTGATGTGCGGCATCACACCGGCCATCAAGTCGGCGAGATATCGCCCCGAGCCGCACGCCATCGTCCAGCCCAGCGTGCCGTGGCCGGTGTTGAGCCAGAGGTTCCTGAAGGGCGTGCCGCCGACCACCGGCGTGCCGTCCGGCGTGGCCGGTCGCAGGCCCGTCCAGAACTCGCCCTGCGTCGGGTCACCGCCGTGCGGATACAAATCGGCGACCACTTTTTCCAGCGTGGCGCGACGCCGCGCCGGTTCGGAAAGGTCGAACCCGCACACGCCGGCCGTGCCGCCCGCACGAATGCGCTGTTCGAAGCGGGTGACGGCCACCTTGTACGTTTCGTCCAGCACCGTCGACGTGGGCGCCATCGCGGCGTTGCTGATGGGCAGGGTCAACGAGTAGCCCTTGAGCGGATACACCGGAAGCCGGATGCCCAGCGGCGCCAGCAGCCGCGGCGTGTAGCTGCCCAGCGCCAGCACGTAGCGATCGGCGTGCTCGACGTGACCATCGATACGTACGCCAGTGATGCGGTCGCCGGATGTTTCGATCGCTTCCGCGGTGGCGTTGAACCGGAACGCCACGCCAGCCGCTTTCGCACGCTCGGCCAGCAGCCGCGTGAACAGCGCGCAATCGCCGGTCTGGTCCTCGGGCAAACGCAACGCGCCGGTGAACTGATCCGCGACCTCCGCCAGCGCCGGCTCCACCTTCACGATGCCGGCGCGATCGAGCAGTTCGTAAGGCACGCCGTGCCGTTCCAGCACCGCGATGTCGCTGCCGGCGGCATCGAGTTGCGACTGCGTGCGGAACAATTGCAGCGTGCCGAGTTTGCGGCCCTCGTAATCGATGTCGAGTTCGTCCGCGAGTTCATTGAGGCATTCGGCGCTGTAGCGCGCGAGGCGCAGCATGCGCGCCTTGTTGACCGCGTAACGCGCAGCGGTGCAATTGCGCAGCATCTGCAGCAGCCAGATGTACTGGCGCGGATCGAGACCCGGCTTGATCACCAGCGGCGCGTGCCGCGAGAACAGCCACTTCAATGCCTTCAACGGCACGCCCGGCGCGGCCCACGGCGCGGCGTAGCCGGGCGAAATCTGGCCGGCATTGGCGAAGCTCGTTTCCATCGCCGGACCGGCTTCGCGATCGACCACCGTCACCTCGAAGCCCGCGCGCGCGAGATACCACGCGCTGCAGACCCCGATGACGCCGCCGCCAAGAACAAGTACGCGCATGACTGATTCTTTCGTCGATCACTCAGCGTGATCGAACTCCGGCATCGCCTCGAACTGCTGTCCCTTGCGCCACTTCTCCGCACCGGGACGCGTGTACACGACCTTGCCGCCGATGATCGTGTACAGCACCCGCGTGCGCAGGATGTCGCTGGCCGGCAGCGTCAACAGGTTGCCGGAGAAGACGTCCAGGTCGGCGAGCTTGCCGGGGGTGAGGGAACCCAGTTCGTTTTCCTGGTAAATCGCGTAGGCGTTGTTCCAGGTGTAGGACTTCAGTTCCTGCATCCGCGTCTTGGCCTCGTCCGGGAAGAACGTCTTCCCGCCGTGATCGTACGCACGGGTGACGCCGCAGTAGAAGTTCGGGATCGGATTGGTGTCCTCGACCGGCGTGTCGGTGCCATCCAGCACGATCGCGCCGCTGTCGATCAGCTTCTTCCAGACGTAGGCGCCTTCTTTCGCGCGCTGCTCGCCGAGGCGCGGAACCACCATCGGCGCGTCCGAGCATGCGTGGATGGATTGCATGGACGCGATCACGCCCAGTTCCGCGAAACGCGGGATGTCGGCGCGATTGAGGTGTTGCGCGTGCTCGATGCGCCAGCGCAGCGCGTGCGCGGCGGGGTCCTCCTGGAAGATCTTCTGGTACATGTCCAGCAGTTCACGGTTGGCCCGGTCGCCGATCGCATGGATCGACACCTGGAAACCGTCGCGCGCCGCGATCCGTGCGATCTGCGACAGGTCGCTCATCGAGGTGACGTTCTTGCCGGTGATGTGCGGCGCATCGCTGTACGGCTTCAGGAACCAGGCGCTGCGCGTGCCCAGCGCGCCGTCGGAAACATCTTCGCCGACGCCGCGCACGGTGAAGTGGTTGTCGGCGTAGCCGATGGTCTTGTACCTGGCGAGGTCCTTGTCGAGCTTCGCGACATCCAGCACGCCGACGTTGACGTACAGCCGCAACGGCAGGCCCTTGGCCGCCTGCTGCTTCAGCCAGTCGATGGTTTCGAAGCTCGCGCCTTGGTCGACGAAGGTGGTGATGCCCTTGCTGATCTCGTTCTGCACCGCAAGCTGCAGCGCCTTTTCGCGGCGCGCCTCGCGCGCGGCCGGCGGCAAGGTTTGCAGGTGCCGGTTGTAGGCTGCGAATACCGGATCGGCCGCGGTATCACGCAGCATCCCGATCGCATGGCCCCTGGCGTCGCGCACGATGGTCCCGCCGGCGGGATCTGGCGTCTTGTCGGTGATGCCGGCGAGTTTCAGCGCCTGCGCGTTCGCGTAGATGCCGTGGCCGCTGGCGTGGTTGAGCAGTACCGGATTGTCGGGCGAGATGGCATCCAGGCTGCCCGGCAACGGCAGCCCGTCGATGTTGGGCTGCGGCACCTTGTTCCACTTGGCCTGCTGCCAGCCCTGGCCGACGATCCACTGCCCCGGCCTGGCCTTGGCCACCGCGTCCTTCACGATCGCGACGATCTCGTCCCAGTTCTTGGCCTTGCCGACGTTCACCTGCATCAGCGCTTCGCCGGTATCCATCAAATGGCCGTGGCCTTCGATGAAGCCCGGCGTCACGAAGGCGCCGTGCAGGTCCATCACCTTGGTCTGCTTGCCGATGTAGCGCGAAACCGCCTCGTCGCTCCCGACCGCCAGGATCTTGCCGTCGCGGATCGCGAGCGCCTCCGCTTCCGGCTGCAGCGGATCGAGCGTCGCGATGGTCGCGTCGCGCAACACCAGATCGGCCGGCTGCAATGCGGGCGGGAATCCCGCGACCGGTGCGCCGGATGCGAACGCGCTCGCCACGAAGGCCAGCGCGACGCACGGAAACAACACTCGAATCGACTTCATTGCGCACGCTCCCTATCCCGGAACCCGCACGGCCGTGCGGGCCGGTCAACATACAGCGCCTACCAGCGGTATGCGATCTTGCCGTAGAAATATGCGCCGCTGAACCCGAACGGGGAAAGTTGCGAATACGGGAACACGCCGTTGGTGTTCTGGCCCGCGCGAACCCGGTCCGGATAGTTGTTCAGCACGTTGTCGCCGCCCAGCGTGAACGTCCACTTGTCCAGGAAGTAATTCACGTTGAGATCGAGTGTCCACTCCGGCGAATAGACCTGGTCGAAGACGTAGCTGGTCGAGCTGTAACTGGTGACGCTGCCGTAACGCGTCAGGGTGGCGCCGACTTCCCAATTGCCCACGTCGTAACGTTCGTCGAGGATCAGCTTGCTGCGCGGCGCGGCGTCGGCCATCAGCCCCTTGATCGCGTTGCGATTCAGGCGCTGGAAGTTGACGCCCAGCGAATCGAGGATCGCGGGGTTCGGCTCGACCTTGGTGACCTTGTTCTTGTGATAGTCGGCGCTGAGCGTGGTCATCAGGCTGCCCGCGTTGCCGAAATCATTGCGATAGGTGGTCACCAGGTCGATGCCCTGCGAGCGCACCGTGCCGGCATTGGTGAAATAGTTGAAGCCGCTGTAGCCCGGGGTCGTGACGCCATGGCTCGCGAGGTAGGCCAGTACTTCCGGCGTCGTCAGCGGGATGGTGCTGGACAGCGCGATGCGGTTGTCCACGGTGACCTGATAAAGGTCGAGCGTTGCGGTGAAGGCATTGTTCGGCGTCCATACCGCGCCGATCGTGTAGTTCTTGGCCTTCTCCGGCTTCAGCGGTTCGCCGCCCAGCAGGCGCGCCAGCGGCATGGTCGAGGGCACGATGCCGCGCAGGTAGATGCCTTCCGGCAAGCCGAGGTTGTTGCCCGCACCGAACGACGTGGACGACGTCTCGAAGTAATGTTCCTGCCCCAGCGTCGGCGCGCGGAAGCCCGTCGACACGGTGCCGCGGACAGCGAATGCCTGGGAGAATTGATAGCGGCCCGACAGCGCGTACGAAGTGTTGCTGCCGAAATCCGAATAGTTCGAGTGGCGCGCCGCCAACGACATGTCGAAAGCGTCGGTGAGGTTCGATTCGAGCTGCACGTACTCGGCGAGGCTGTGGCGCGAAACTGAAATGGCATCCGACGGCGACCAGCCGGCGAAGCCCTGCGCGCCGCCGGTCGCGTCATTGTGGGTGGTGCTGATGTAGTAGGAACCCAGGTCGCCCGCCGCGACGCTGTAGCTCTGGCGCAGCCATTGCGTGCCGAACGCGACGTTCAGCGGGTGCGAAAGCCAGCTCACGTCCAGCGGCTTCGAGATGTCCACGTCGAACGTTTGCTGCTTGGCGCGCAGGATGCCGTCGTGGAATTCGGTCGGGCTGGTGCCGAAATCCGCCAGCATCGCGAAGTTGGTGGTGTTTTCCGTCGCATAGGAAACACGGTTGCCGCCGGTGTTCGCACTGACGTCCCAATTCCAGCCGTCGATCACGCCGCGCAATCCAGCGACCAGGGCACTGTCGGTCGAGACACCGCGCTCGTGTGGAAGAAACCCGTTCGGGAACGGGCTGATGGCCAGCCATGGACTTTTCGGATACGGCGTATTGAGGCCGTAGCGGTAAAAGTCGTACGGCGTGCCTTCACGCCGGCCGAAATGCCCGTACGCGTAGAACTGCACGTTGGGCGTGATGTCGTATTGCCCGTTGATCAGCGCGTTGGAATCCTTGAACGGCACCACGCCGGTGTGGAACAGCGTGCCGTATTGCGCAAGGCCGGGCCTGACATCCGGTTCGGCACGATTGGTTTCGTTCTGGTTGCCATCCTCCAGGCTGAACCGCATCCAGCCCTTGTCGCCCAGCGCCACGCCGAAGTTGCCCGCGCCGCGCCAGGTCCTGCCGTCGCCCGCGGCATACTGTCCGACGGTAGCGGTGACCGAGCCACCCTGCGCGCCCTTCTTCAGGATCACGTTGACGACGCCCGCGATCGCGTCGGAACCGTATTGGGCCGACGCGCCGTCGCGCAGCACTTCGATGTGGTCGACCGCGGACAGCGGAATCGTGTTGAGGTCGTAGCCTTGCGAACCGACGCCGATGTTGGCGAGGGTCATCACCAGCGCGCCCGGGTGCCAGCGCTTGCCGTCGACCAGCACCAGCACTTCGTCGGGCGGCATGCTGCGCAACTGGAACGGGCGCTGGAAGGCTTCGAGATCCGAAGCCGGCGACATCGGGAAGTTCAACGATGGAATCGCGCGCGACAGCGCCGTGCCGAAATCGAACGCACCGGTCTGCCTGAGCGTGTCACCGGAAACCACGTCGACCGGCTGCAGCGAATCCTTGAGCGTGCGGCCGAGCACGCGCGTGCCCGTCACCACCACGGTGGACAAGGTTGCAGGTTGCCTGGCTTTTTGTTGCGCGGAAGATTGCTGATCCTGGCTTGCAGCCTGGGTGTCCTGTGCGGAGGCCGTACCGGCCAGCGCCAGCAGCACCGCGGCAGCCAGCACGGTCGGAACGATTTGTTTTGCGCGTGTAATCACTGAAAACCTCCCCGGTTGTGACCGTTGCAGGATTGCAGCGATCGAAGTGGTGTTCGTGAAACGACGAAAATCCCCATGAAACCCCGAGCGTACCCACAAAAGCGCCACTGCCGCCAATGAAAAAAAGGGCACGTGGCATAACTGAACGTTGTGGAGGCGACCGTCGCGGCGGAACGCATCGCCTCACTGCGCAAGCATCCGCTGCGCGAGTTGCCGTATCAGGTCGAGGAATCGCTTCTGCACCGGGTTCAACGGACTGTCGGGGCGAAACATCGCATACAGCACCACGTCGAGGTGCGGTTTCAGTGGACGCATTTGCACGTGGTGCACGCCGGCGCGGGCCGTGAACGGATCGATCAGCGCCAGGCCCTCGCCCTTCGCCACCAGCGCGTGGGCCAACTGATAGGTCTGCACCGACACCAGCGTCTGCGGCGGCGGCTGGAGCTGGCTGAGATGGCTTTGCAGCATGTTGCCCAGCGCGTCGCGCACGGTGATCCCGATCATCGGCTGGCCGGCCAGCGCCCCGATCGGCAGCGGACGCGCCAGTTCGGCCTCCGGCCACCAGCCGGGCGGCGCGATCACCATCACGCGCCCGCGGCACAACGCCTTCTGGCGCAGGGTCTGGTGACCGACGTCCTGCAGGGTCAAGCCGATGTCGGCGTCGCGCAG
>Ga0070691_10001373_pt1 | contig 10399 bp, 5 predicted proteins | sample KBSK1101metaG_FD_64673 | JGI IMG/M metagenome (GOLD analysis project Ga0070691, IMG submission 64673) | Corn, switchgrass and miscanthus rhizosphere microbial communities from Kellogg Biological Station, Michigan, USA - KBS K1-10-1 metaG | ecosystem: Host-associated > Plants > Roots >... | reverse complement strand
GCTATCAGGGTTCTTTAATCAAGCAGGTTCCGCTCGATGGAGATACCCGCATTGTCCGCAGCCCCACCCGACACCACCCCGGACGGATCCCGGTCTGCCGCCCCCCACCGAAGCCGCCGGGCTGGGTGATGCGAGCGCTCCTGAACTGGATCGAGCCGAAGCTGCCGGCCGCGGAAGAAGAAGCGTACCGCATCCATTTCCTCGCGCCGGATCGAGCGCGCGCCGTGGCCAGCTTCGCGATCGTGCTGGTGCTGATGCTCGGCGTGTTCGTGCTCGAGATTTCATATTTGGGCGCCGCCGAGATCGTCCCCGTCGCGACGATTCGCGTGCTGTTTTTCGCGTTCTCGTTCGGCATTTTCGTGATGACGCGCGGCCCCGCCACGCCGCAGTCGCTGGACCGCGCGGCGCTCGTCTGGTCGATCGGATTTGCCGCCCAGCTGATCGCGCTCATGTACGTCCGGCCCGCGTCGCGAATCGACGACGTCGGCATGATGGTCGTCACGCTGGCCGTGTATGCGTTCTCCCCCGCGTCGCTCGCCCGCCGCGTGGTGCCCGCGTTCCTCGTCTGCGTGGGATACATCGTCGTGCTCGCCACCGCGCGCGACATGCCGCTCGCGTCGCTCTGGCCGACGATCTTCATCTTCGTCGCGATCAACGCGCTCGGAATCGTCGCGTCCGCGCGCCTGGAGACGCAGCGGCGGCGGCAGTTCCACTCACAGGAGGAGCTCCGCCGGTCGATTCTCGAGCGCGACGCGCTCATCGACCGCCTTCGCCAGTCGCACAAGATGGAATCGATGGGGCGGATCGTCGGCGGTGTCGCGCACGACTTCAACAACATCCTCGGGACGATGCTCGCGTCGGTGGAGTTCCTCCTCGACGAGCTGCCGGCGAACAGCACGTCGCGCGCCGACGCCGAGACGATCCGGGGCTCGGTCAAGCGCGGCGCGGAGCTCACGCAGCAGCTGCTCGCGTTCAGCCGCCAGCAGGTGCTCGAGCCGAAGGTCGTGAGCCTCAACGAACTCGTCGCCGACACGCAGCGCATGCTGATGCGCACGATCGGCGAGGACGTCGCGATTCGCGTGTCGCTCGGCGAGCATCTTTCGGCGGTGCGCGTCGACCCGGGCCAGGTACAGCAGATCCTGCTCAATCTTTCGGTCAACGCGCGCGATGCGATGCCGTCGGGCGGCACGCTTGCGATCCACACGAGGAACATGACGCTCACGGAGTCCGCGGCCATGTCGCACTCGATCGCGGAACCCGGGCAGTACGTCGTCCTCACCGTGTCGGACGACGGGACCGGAATGGGCGCGGCGACGCTTGCGCAGATTTTCGAGCCGTTCTTCACGACCAAGCCGAAGGGCCGCGGCACCGGCCTGGGCCTCTCGACCGTGTTCGGCATCGTCGAGCAGAGCGGCGGTCACATCCGGGTGGCGAGCACGCTCGGCCACGGGACGACCTTTGAAATTTTCCTGCCGGCCGTGAACGAACGCCCGTCGCCGATCGAAGAGCCGCGCGAAGCGCCGCTGCCGCGCGGGCACGAGACCATCCTGCTCGCGGAAGATGACGAGGCGCTGCGCACGCTGACGGCGCGCATTCTCACGGCGCAGGGGTATCGCGTCCTCGAGGCGTCGGACGGCGTCGAGGCGCTGCGCGTGGCGGAGACGCACACGGGAACACTCGATCTGCTCACGACCGACATGGTGATGCCGTCGATGGGCGGCCACGATCTTGCGAACGAACTTTCCGCGCGCCGGCCGGGCCTGAAGGTGCTGTTCGTTTCCGGCTACACGGACGACGCCGTGGGCCGCGGCGAACTGCAGCCGGGCGATGCCTTTTTGCAGAAGCCCGTGGATCCACGAATGCTGGCGAGGAAGGTCAGGCAGCTGCTGGATGGAAGCCTCGTCGGCGGCTGAGTGGGAGGGGTGAGTTTGAGTCGGAGGGATGAGTTGGAGCAAACTCAGAACGAGCTTGAGGGATGAGAGTGAGTGTCAGTGGGAGTGCGATCCCACTTCCACTGACTCGCACTCCCACTGACTCCCACCCCCACTCAAGTTTCCTTGGCCTCACTCTCGCACTCAGACTCCCACCGAACTTGCTCCAACTCATCCCTCTGACTCAAACTCACCTCTCCCACTGCCTTCAATGATGAAGGATCTCGCCACCGCCACTATCGGACTGACACTGTCGGCTGCCGCACTCCAGGCTCAGGACCGATCGCAGTCGCGGTCCATGATCGCGTCGAAGTCAGGCATCGTCGCGAGCGAGAATGTGCTTGCGTCGCAGGTTGGCGCGCGGATCCTCGAGCACGGCGGCAACGCGATCGACGCGGCCGTGGCGACGAACGCGATGATGGGCCTCGTCGCGCCGATGAACGACGGCGTCGGCGGCGACCTCTTTGCGATCGTCTACGAGGCGAAGACCGGGAAGCTCTACGGGCTCAACTCATCGGGCTGGGCGCCGGCGGGCCTCACGCCGGAATTCCTGAAGTCAAAGGGAATCACGGAGATGCCGCAGACCGGCATCAACTCCGTGACCGTCCCCGGCGCGGTGGATGGCTGGGACAAACTGCTCTCGCGATTCGGCAAGATGAAGTTTGCGGACGTCCTCGCTCCCGCGATCGCGTACGCCGATGAAGGGTACGCGGTGGGCGAGGTGGTTCACGCCTTCTGGCATGACAGCGAGAAAACGCTGAAGGCCGACCCTGCGACCGCGAAAACGTATTTGATCGACGGCCACGTTCCCGCGGCCGGCGAGTATTTCAGGAACCCCGATCTCGCGTGGACCTACCGTCAGATCGCTGCGTCCGGGCGCGACGCGTTCTACAAGGGCGAGATCGCACGGAAAATTCTCGCAACATCCGCGGGCCACGGCGGAACGATGACCGCGGCGGACCTCTCCGGTTTCAACGGCGAGTGGGTGGATCCAATCTCCACGTCGTACCGCGGATGGACCGTGTACGAACTGCCGCCCAACGGCCAGGGCATCGCGGCGCTCGAGATGCTCAACATCATGGAGAACTTTCCGCTCGCGGACTACGGCCACAACTCCGTGCGCGCGCTGCACACGATGATCGAGGCGAAGAAGCTCGCCTATGCCGACATGATCCGCTATGACGCCGATCCGAAGTTCGCGAAGATCCCGGTGGACGGCCTCAAGTCGAAGGATTTCGCGAAGACGCGCGCCGCGCTGATCGACGCCTCGAAGGCGAACTGCCATGTGGACGCCGGCACGCCGCCCGGTACCGACCGCGGGACGACGTACCTGAGCGTCGTCGACCGCGACGGCAACATGGTCTCGCTCATCCAGAGCAACTTTGCCAGCGTCGGATTCGGATCCGGACTCGCCGTCGGTGGCGCGGGCTTCGCGCTGCAGAATCGCGGCGGCCTGTTCACGCTCGAGCCGGACCATCCGAACGTGCTCGCACCGCACAAGCGGCCGGTGCACACGATCATCCCCGCGTTCATGGAGAAGGGAAACACGCGGATCGCGTTCGGCATCATGGGCGGGTGGAACCAGGCGCAGGCGCACGCGCAGTTCGTGTCGAACCTCGTCGACTTCGGAATGAACATCCAGGGCGCAATCGACGCGCCGCGCTTCTCGAAGGAAACTTTCCCGGGCTGCGACGTGAACATCGAATCGCGCATTCCCGAGAATATCCGCGCGGGCCTCACCGCGCTCGGTCACGAGCTCGTGATGCGCGGTGATTTCTCGGCGACGCGCATGGGCTCCGGTCAGGCTGTCATGCGCGATTTTTCGACGAACATAAATTTCGGCGCGTCAGATCCGCGAAAAGACGGAGCCGCGGTTATGGAGTTGCGCCGGTGACAGCTGAGTGGGAGAGGTGAGGTTGAGTCAGAGGGATGAGTTGGAGCAAGCTCAGAATGAGTTTGCGTGATGAGAGTGAGCGTAAGCGGGAGTGTGATCCCACTCCCGCTGACTCCCACTCCCGCTGACTCCCACTCCCGCCGACTCCCACTCCCGCTCAAGTCCCCTTGGCCTCACTCTCGCTCTCAGACTCCCACCGAACTTGCTCCAACTCATCCCTCTCACTCAAACTCACCTCTCCCACTGCCGTCAATGAGGACTCCGCCCATGAGAAGAATGTTGTCGCGTCCACTCTCGATCATCGCCATTGCAGCATTCGCATTGCAGGCAGCAGCGCAAGGCTCGCCGCCGGGCGAAGCCAATCAGGCCCGCCCCGCGAGCCGCGCGCCTGCTGGCACGGAAGATCCGTCCATGAAGGAGGAATCGTCCACCACCGAGCATTCCATTCGGATCGGCGGGCAGGTGATCCCGTACAAGGCGACGGCGTTCACCCTCCAGATCAAGAACCAGGCCGGCGACCCGATCGGCCTCATGTATGCGGTCGCATACACGCGCAGCGATGTGAAGGATCTCACGACGCGGCCCATTTCATTCTTCTACAACGGCGGCCCCGGCTCGGCGTCCATGTGGCTGCATATGGGAGCGTTCGGTCCGCGCCGCGTGTCTACGCCGGACGGCGTCTTCACCGCGCCTGCGCCGTACAAGCTCGTCGACAACACTGAGAGCCTCATCGACAAGACCGACATGGTGTTCATCGACGCGATGGGCACCGGCTACAGTCATGTCGTCGGGAAGGGCAAGCCGTCGGACTTCAACGGCATCGACGAGGACATGGACTCGTTCGGCCAGTTCATCAACACCTACATCAATCGCAACGATCGGTGGAACTCGCCGAAGTTCCTCATGGGCGAGAGCTACGGCACGTTCCGCTCGGCGGCGCTTGGCAACTATCTCCAGAACAGGTACTCGATGCACCTGAACGGCATCGTCCTGATCTCGTCGGTGCTCGATCTTTCGTCCATCACGTTCGGTGAAGGCGACGATCGCGTGTACGAGTACTACCTGCCGAGCTACGCGGCGGTCGCGTGGTATCACAAGGCGCTGAAGAACCGGCCGGCCAACCTCGAGGCATTCGTCGAGGAGGCGCGGCAGTACGCCAGGGGTGACTACGCCGCGGCGCTCTTCAAGGGCAACAACATCACGCCGGCCGAGGCGGCGGCGGTGGCGAAGAAGCTCTCGTACTTCACCGGGCTGCCGGAGGATTACCTCCTGAAGGCGCATCTGCGCGTGACGCTCGGCCAGTTCAACGTCGAGCTGCTGCGTGACCGCGGATTAACCGCAGGCCGCATTGACGCGCGGTTCACGGGCTATACGCAGGACCTGCTCTCGGAGAACGCGCAGGGAGATCCGGAAGGGCCGGCCGTCGGCGGAGCGTTCACCGCGCTGCTGAACGAGTACAACCACGACGAGCTGAAGTTCGGCGCTGATCAGAATTACAACAATACGAGCAACGGCATCGGCTCGTGGAACTGGACGCGCGGCGGTCGCGGCGGGCGCGGCGGATTTCCGGGCGCACCGAATGTCGCCGGTGACCTCGCGCAGGCGATGATCACCAACCCGCACCTGCTCGTGGAAGTCGAGAACGGCTACTACGACATGGCGACGCCGTTCTTCGCGACCGAGTTCACGATGGACCACCTCGAGCTGCCCGACGCGCTCAAGGATCACGTGCAGAACAAGTACTACGAGTCAGGTCACATGATCTACCTGAACGACGCAAGCCGGGTGAAGCTGCACAACAATATTGCGGCGTTCGTGGACAAGGCGACGAAGGCGGTGGCGCAATAGAGTTGGCAGTCAACAGCTTATAACGGACAACGCTGGAAGCTGCGAAGCTTGAGGCTGCTGCCGCAAGCTTCGCAGCTTCAAGCGTTGTCCGTTGTGAGTTGTGATTTCAGCGGCACTTGCTCAGGTCCACGTCTTTCGACTCCCCGCGAGCAATCACCACGTCCACACTCTGCTTGTGCCCGCCCAACTCGCACGTCACCGTCCACGCCTCCTGAATGAACTCCTGCGCATGCTGACTCGGCCGCATCGACGGGTTCACATGCCACGTGACGTGATCCGTTCCCTTCGGCACCGTGAGCGATGAAGAAAGTTCCTGCGTGAACTTGATCGGCGCGCCGCGCGTGCTGTCCGTGGGCGAATCCGAATTGAGCAGCGGCGACGTTTCCATCGTGAAACTCTTGTGAATCGTGAGCTTCGCGCCTGACGGCGCCTTCACTTCCAGCACCGAATGCAGTCGTGGATTCGCCGCGGCTTCGAACAGGCGGATGAATCCCGCGCGTGAGCTCGATCCCGGGTATGCGCCCGTGCCGAAGTACTGGTCCACCACGAACGAATACGCCGGATGGAAATGCGCAACGCCCTGCTGGCCGGGCGTGTTCTCGAACGTGAACGCGAGCGTGCCCGCTTCGTAGTACGCCTGCTCTTCCATCGTGCCGGACGCCGTGTAGTAGATCTTCGGCCACGGACCCGCGTCCCACTTGAGGTCGCCGCCGAGGAGCTGCGCGAGCGAGTCGTACGGGACGACGTCCGCCGGGACGGGCTCCTCGATCGCGCTCGGCGCGCGGAGCACTTTTGCGTCGGGCGTGTGATTGCTCAATGCGACCACGACCTGGTTCGACTCGAGCAGCTCGTGCATGTTCTGGATTTCGGGCTCGGAGAACGGCGCCGCGCCGCGGTGGCTGTCGCCGTTCGGATTTACGTTCGCCCCGCTGCCGCCCCAGAACGCGCCGTAGTTGCGGTTGAGGTCAACGCCCGCGCGCGCGCTGCCGGGATTCCCGCACTCCTCGAACGTCGGGATCTCGCCTGCCTTCACGCGGCAGTTCCGCCGCTTGTTCTCGATCGTGTACGACCGCGTCATCACGTAGCCGTCGACATTCACCACCGGCACGGCGACGAACCGCACGCTGTCGAGAAGGCCCGTGAACTGCGGATCCTTGCCGTCGTTCTTCAGGATGTCGTAGATGAACTCCATCGTGAGCTCGACGGTCGGCCACTCACGCGCGTGGTGCAGGCCGGTCATCACGAACACCGGCTTGCCCGAGCTCTCGTTCACGTTGTGCGTGATCTCGATGCCGTAGATCGTCTGGCCAAGCAGCGACTTGTGCGGCAGCTCGAACAGGCGAACGGTCTTGGGGTTCGCCTCGGCGATCCGGTGAAGCTCGCTGTAGACCTCGGGGAGCGTGCGGTACGTCACGCGCCCGTCGGGGAGCGGCGAGCTCGTGACCGGCGGCGGGCCCTGCTGTCCGCCACGGCCCTGAGCCGGCACGGCCGGCGCGATGCATGCGATCGCGGCGACGGCCGCGAGAGTGTTCTTCAGTGACATCCGTGCCTCGGTGAGAAAGTCGCTATCGGTATTCGTCGAGATCCTCGATCGTCACGTTCGGCGCGCGGGCGAGGATCGCCTGGATGAACGCGCGCGGATCCTTCGGTGAGATCAGGACGCTTTGAAACCTGCCGTACTGGATCTCGATCCGCGAGAGGGAAAGCGCAATGGCCGAGCCGACGATGGAGCCGCGGCCGATTCGCGTGATCGTGTTGATGGGGATGGTGATGCGCACGGGCCCGCTCTTCAGGCGGAGATCCGGTCCCGAAATGACGTACGCGGTGGTTGCGAACATCCAGCCGACCAGCGCAAGCGTGAACAGGCCTGCTCCGAAGACGATCATCCACGTCGTGGACGCCACGGGTTTCCTCGCGGGCGCGAGAAAGACGATCACCGGGCTCGCCAGCACGCTGACGATGACGACGCCCGGAATCCACGCGTCGACCTTCGATGAGAACGTCAGTTCGTCGGATTGCATCTCGTCCGTTTCCGTCTGGTGTCGCGTACAGTATACGCTCCACGCGCTGAGTTCGTGGCTGCGTAACTTCGGCGCGCGCGGGGCGGGCAGGAAGGCCGCGACCCGCTCGTGTAGCCGGGCCTCCAGGAGCCATATAGACGCCTATGGCGACGTGGCCAGGCGTAACGAGTGGGTCGCGGCCGACCGCGCGCGCGAGGAGTCATCCCACTACGGCTCGACTTGCAACACGCTAGAATAGTGCGAAGGCCAACCTTCGTAAGAGTCGGGACTATGCGCATACGGAAAGTCGGCGTCATCGGCGCAGGTGTGATGGGCCACGGGATCGCCGCGTACTGCGCGTCCGCCGGAGTCCCGGTGGTGCTCCTCGACATCCCCGGCTCGCCGGACCCGAAGTCACCGGACCGGTCCGCGCCTGCGAAAGGCGGCCTGCTCAAGGCGCTCAAGAGCAGGCCCGCCGCATTCATGGACACCGATCGCGCCGCCCTCATCACGACCGGCAACACCGAGGACGACCTCGCGATGCTCGCCGGCTGCGACTGGATCGTCGAAGTCATCATCGAGCAGCCCAAACCAAAGCAGGAGCTGTTCGCAAAGATCGAGACCGTCGCGCCGAACGCGATCGTCACGTCGAACACCTCGGGCATCCCGATGTCGGTTCTGCTCGAAGGACGCAGCGGGCAATTCCGGCGCCAGTTCTGCGGCACGCATTACTTCAACCCGCCGCGGTACATGCACCTGCTGGAAATCATCCCGACGCCGTTCACGTCTCCTGACGTACTCGCCGCGGTCCGGCAGTTTCAGGAGCGCATCCTCGGCAAGGGCATCGTCATCGCCAAGGACGTGCCCGGCTTTGTCGCGAACCGCCTCGGCGTGCATGGGATGGTCGTCGCGGGCCGCCTCATGATGGCATTCGACCTCAGCATTGGGGAAATAGACACGCTCACCGGCGCGCTGATCGCGCGAGCAAAGACCGCGACGTTCCGCACGGGCGATCTCTCGGGCATCGACGTGCTCGTGCACGTCACCGAAGGACTGAGCGAGGCGACCGGCGAGGATTTCGCGCTCGCGCCGTGGATTCACGCGCTCGTGAAATCCGGCCGGCTCGGCGACAAGACCAAGGCTGGTTTCTACAGCAAGCAGGGGAAGGACATCCTCATGCTGAACTGGAAAACGCTCGAGTACGAAAAGCAGGACCGATACTCAACGCCGGAAATCGAGGAGATCACGAAACTCCCGAGCGCCGATCGCCTGGCCAAGGCGAAGGCCCTCGACGGTGTGCACGGCGATTTCCTGCGGAAACTGCTCGTCGAACAGTCGCACTACTGCCTCATGATGACGCCGCAGCTCGCGTACGATCTTGCCGCGGTGGATCGCGCGATGGAGTGGGGCTACGGCTGGGAGATCGGCCCGTTCAAGGTGATGGACGCACTCGGGCTCGACTGGCTGCGCGCCGAATTCGCCAAGGCGAAAAAGAGCGAACCGCCGCTGCTCAAGAGCGCAGGGAAAGCGTTCTACGAGGAGTCGTCGGGAAACACGACGATCGCGACCGCCGACGCGAAGCGCATCCCTCTTCCACCAGTGCCGGGCCAAATCTCCCTCGCCACGCTTCGACGGCGGGGAAAGGTGCTAGACGAGAACCGCGAGGCGCGCTGTATCGACCTCGGCGACGGCGTGCTCTGCCTGGAGTTCTGCGGCAAGATGAACACGCTCGGGCCCGGCGTGCTCGAGATGCTGGCAAAGACCCTCGACCGGATCGCCGACGAAGAGTACCACGGCCTCGTCCTCGGCAACGACGACCCGCGCACCTTCAGCGCCGGCGCGAACCTCGGCGCGGCTGCGGGCGCTGCGGCGGCCGGCGACTGGAAATCCATCGAGGCAACGATCAAGGCGTTCCAGGACGCCGTCATGAGCGTGCGCCGTGCGCCGTTCCCCGTCGTCGCCGCACCGTTCGGCCTTACGCTCGGCGGTGGCGTGGAGCTCTCACTGCACGCCGATCGGGTGCAGGCGCACGCCGAGCTCTACATGGGGCTCGTGGAAGTGGGCGTCGGGATCATCCCGTGCGGGTGCGGGACCAAGGAGCTCCTGTTCCGTTTCACGGAGGCGCTCAAGCCCTACGAGGAGGCCGACCCGTTCGAGGCGGCGAAGCGCGCGTTCAAGCTCATCGCGCTCGGACAGATGAGCGGGAGTGCAGCTGAGGCGAAGAAGATGGGATTTCTCAAGCCGACCGCCGACCGGATTTCGTTCAACCGCGATCTCTTGTTGGCCGACGCCAAGGCGCGCGTGCTCGACCTCGCGCCGGGATACGTCGCGCCCGCAATGCAAACCGTGCGCGTGCTCGGCCGGGAGTCGCTCGGCAACCTCAAGTACGCGCTGTTCTCGTTCAAGGAAGCCGGCCAGGCGAGCGACCACGACGTGCGCATCGGCACCGAGATCGCGTACGTGCTGTCGGGCGGCGATGGCCCGCCGCGCGACGCGACCGAGCAGGACATCATGGACCTGGAGCGTGAGGCGGCGCTGAAGCTGCTCGGCACGAAGGAGACGCAGGCGCGAATTCAGTTCATGCTGGAGACCGGCAAGCCGCTTCGGAACTGACACGACCGCGGAGCAGAGGAAACACATGCCAGCCCATCGTCGTCTATAACTACAGGGCAAGAGCCCTCGTTCCCGTGGTGGCAGCACTTGAGTCCGTCGATGGAGGTCAAATG
>Ga0070691_10001369_pt1 | contig 10406 bp, 8 predicted proteins | sample KBSK1101metaG_FD_64673 | JGI IMG/M metagenome (GOLD analysis project Ga0070691, IMG submission 64673) | Corn, switchgrass and miscanthus rhizosphere microbial communities from Kellogg Biological Station, Michigan, USA - KBS K1-10-1 metaG | ecosystem: Host-associated > Plants > Roots >... | reverse complement strand
CTCGGCGGCGGCATCTTCACCAAGGCCGCCGACGTCGGCGCCGACCTGGTCGGCAAGGTCGAGGCGGGCATCCCCGAGGACGACCCGCGCAACCCGGCGGTGATCGCCGACAACGTCGGCGACAACGTCGGCGACTGCGCCGGCATGGCCGCCGACCTGTTTGAGACCTACGCGGTCACCTCGGTCGCCGTGATGCTGCTCGGCGTCCTCACCTTCACCTCCGATTACGCGCGTGAGGTCGCGATCTTCCCGCTGGTCATCGGCGGCGTCGCCATCATCGCTTCGATCGTCGGGGCGCTCTCGGTGCGGACCAAGTCCGACAAAGTCGAGGGTGCGCTGTACATCGGCATGCTCGTCTCCGGTGCGATCTCGATCGCGGCCTTCTACCCGATCACCGACTGGCTGATGAGCGAGCCGCTGCGGCTCGGCTTCGCCAGCACCGCGGCCGACGCGGTCAGCGTCACCGACCTCTGGCTCTGCGCCGTGATCGGCATCGCCGTCACCGCGCTGCTGTTCGTGATCACCGACTACTACACCTCGACCCGTTTCCGCCCGGTGAAGACGATCGCCGCGGCCTCCGAGACGGGCCACGCGACGAACATCATCCAGGGCCTCGCCCAGGGCTTCCAGGCCACCGCGGCCCCGGCCCTGGTGCTGGCGCTGGCGATCCTCGGCGCCAACGAGCTGGCGGGCATCTACGGCATCGGCATCGCCGTCATGGCCCAGCTCTCGCTCTGCGGGCTGATCGTCGCCCTCGACGCCTTCGGGCCGATCACCGACAACGCCGGCGGCATCGCCGAGATGGCGGAGCTGCCGGAGGACGTCCGCAACGTCACCGACCCGCTCGACGCGGTCGGCAACACGACCAAGGCGGTCACCAAGGGCTACGCGATCGGCTCCGCCGCCCTGGCGGCGCTGGTGCTGTTCGCCGCCTTCAAGAGCGAGCTGGCGGACGAAGCCCCGGCCGGGTTCGACCTCAACGGCCTCTTCAACCTCAGCAGCCCCGACGTGCTGATCGGGCTGATCATCGGCGGCATGATGGTCTACCTGTTCTCGGCCCTGGCGATCGAGGCGGTCGGTCGCGCCGGCGGCCAGGTCGTCGAGCAGGTCCGCAAACAGTTCCGCGAGCACCCCGGGATCATGGAGGGGACCGAGAAGCCGGAGTACGGCGAAACGGTCAGCATCGTCACCTTGGCGGCGCAGAAAGAGATGATCGCGCCGGCCCTGATCCCGATCGTGATCCCGGTCATCGTCGGCCTGCTCAGCGTCGACGCGCTCGGCGGCCTGCTGATCGGCGTCATCGTCGTCGGCCTCTTCGCGGCGATCTCGATGACCGCCGGCGGCGGCGCCTGGGACAACGCCAAGAAGCTGATCGAGGATGGCGCCCACGGCGGCAAGGGCTCCGAGGCCCATGCCGCCTCTGTGACCGGCGACACGGTCGGCGATCCCTACAAGGACACGGCCGGCCCGGCGATCAACCCGATGATCAAGGTGGCGAACATCGTCGCCATCCTGATCATCCCGATCGTTCACTTCTAGAGGCTTGCGGGTGGGAGGGGCCAGTGTGCCCCTCCCAACGGAAGCCTGTGTGGACGAGCGGGACGAGCGGCGCCGGGTTGTTCGCCCGGTATTAGGGTCGTTGGGTGATTGAGGATCCGATCAACGTCGGGGATTTCGAGCGGGTGGCTTCGGAGAAGCTGGACGCGGGGGCGCTCGGGTACTTCGCCGGCGGCGCCGGCGACGAGATCACCCTGCGCGACAACGTCGCCGCCTGGGCGCGCTGGCGGCTGCGGCCGCGGGTATTGGCCGGCCTCGAGAGGGTGTCGACGGAGGTCGAGCTGCTGGGCGCCCCGCTCTCGATGCCGGTCCTGGTCGCGCCGGTCGCCTATCAGCGGCTGGTCGACCCGGAGGGCGAGGTCGGGATGGCGCGGGCGGCGGCGGAGGCCGGCACCGCGATGTGCCTCTCGACCCTGGCGACGACGCGGCCGAGCGAGCTGGCGGCCGCGGCCCCTGCCGGGCGGCGCTGGTTCCAGCTCTACTGCTTTCGCGACGAGGCGGTGACGCGGGTGCTGACGGAGGAGGCGGTCGAGTCCGGCTTCGAGGCGATCGTCGTCACCGTCGACGCCCCGCGCGGCGGCAACCGCGAGCGCGACCGCCGCACCGGCTTCAAGATCCCCGAGGGCCTCGGCGTCCCCAGCGTCGCCGCCGCGATGGGGGTCGAGCGGGCGGTGACGATCGAGGAGACCTTCGCCCTGATGGACCCCGCCCTGAGCTGGCGCGACCTCGAGGACCTCGCCTCGGAGTGCGGCCTGCCGGTCCTGGTCAAGGGCCTCGTGACCGCCGAGGATGCCGAGCTGGCGGTCGCCCACGGCGCCGCCGGCGTCGTCGTCTCCAACCACGGCGGCCGTCAGCTCGATCGCACCCTGGCCACCGGCGACGCGCTGCCCGAGGTGGTCGACGCCCTCGCCGGCCGCGCCGCCGTGCTGGTCGACGGCGGCATCCGCCGCGGCGTCGACGTCGCCACCGCGCTCGCCCTCGGCGCCGACGCGGTGCTGGTCGGCCGGCCGGCGCTCTGGGGCCTGGCGGCGGGCGGCGCCGAGGGCGCCCGGCGGGTGCTGGAGCTGCTGCGCGAGGAGCTCGAGCTGGCGCTCGCGCTCTGCGGCTGCGCCGCGCCGGCCGAGCTCGGCCGCGACCACGTGCGGAGAGCACCGGCCACGTCCGTATATTCGGTCTGAGTGACCCGTCCCGCCTGCTTCTAGATGGCCCAGCGAATCCCCAGAGACGAATCGCTGAGCCGCGTCCACGGCGTCGGCGCCCTGTTCTCCGCCGCCTACGGCAACGTCGGCTCCTCGATCTACTACGCGCTCGGCGTCACCGCCGCCTTCGCCCTCGGGCTGACCCCGGTCGCCTTCGTCATCTCCGGCCTGATCTTCGCCGCCACCGCCGCCACCTACGCCGAGGCGACGGTGATGTACCCGGAGGCCGGCGGCTCCTCCAGCTTCGCCCGCCACGCCTTCAACGAGCTGGTCAGCTTCGTCGCCGCCTGGGGGCAGATGCTCAACTACACGATCACGGTCGCGATCTCGGCCTTCTTCGTGCCCCACTACCTGGCGGTCTTCTGGCCCTGGCTCGGCGACAGCCCGGGCGACATCGTCGGCGGCGCGGCGCTGATCGTCGGCCTCGCCCTGATCAACATCCGCGGCACCGAGGAGTCGGCGAAACTGAACCTGATCCTCGCCATCGCCGACCTCGCCACCCAGGTGGTCCTGGTCGGGATCGGCCTCGTCCTCGTCTTCAGCCCGCAGGTCCTGGTCGACAACGTCCACCTCGGCGTCGCCCCGAGCTGGAGCGACTTCGCGCTCGGGATCGCGGTCGGGATGATCGCCTACACCGGGATCGAGACGATCTCGAACATGGCCGAGGAGGCCCGCGACGCCGCCCGCACGATCCCGCGCAGCGTCGGCCTCACCGTCGCCGCCGTGCTCGGGCTCTACCTGCTGATCCCGATCGTCGCGCTCTCGGCGATGCCGGTCACCCAGGACGCCGCCGGCCACTTCAGCACCGCGCTCGGCAGCACCTTCGCCGACGACCCGATCCTCGGCATCGTCGAGAACCTCGGGCTCTCGCACGCGCCGACCGAAATCCTCCGCTACTACGTCGGCGTGCTGGCGGCGGTGATCCTGCTGATCGCGACCAACGCCGGCCTGATCGGCGTCTCCCGCCTCACCTACTCGATGGGCCAGCACCGCCAGCTGCCGGAGGCGCTGCGACAGGTCCACCCGAAGTACCGCACCCCCTACATCGCGATCCTGATCTTCGCCGCGATCGCGATCGTCACCCTGCTGCCGGGCCAGACCGACTTCCTGGCGACGATGTACTCGTTCGGGGCGATGCTCTCGTTCACGATCGCCCACGTGGCGCTGATCCAGCTGCGGCGCCGCCACGGCGACGCCGAGCGCTCCTGGAAGGCGCCGCTGAACCTGCGTGCCTTCGGCTTCGACGTGCCGATGGTCGCCGTCCTCGGCGGCCTCGGCACCTTCTCCGCCTGGATCGTGGTGATGGCGCTGAACCCGCGCACGCTGGTCGTCGGCAGCGCCTGGATGCTGCTCGGGATCGCCGTCTACGTGCTCTACCGCCGCAACCAGAAGCTGCCGCTGACCGAGACCGTGAAGGTGGTGACGCCGGAGCCCCTGGGCGTCGAGGAGGTCGAGTACCGCAGCGTCCTGGTCGGCTTCGAGGACGACGAATCGTTCTCGCCGGAGATGGTCGCGACCGCGGTCAAGCTGGCCTCCAAGCGCCGCCGCGGGATCCACGTCCACTCGATGCTGACGGTGCCCACCAACCTGCCGCTGAACGCCGAGATGCCCGAGCGCGAAGAGGCGGCGCAGCGGATGATCGAGGAGGCGAAGCTGATCGGCGGCCAGCGGGTCACCGGCCACGTCGCCCGCGTGCGGCCCGGCCAGGCCGGCTACTCGCTCTCCGAGGAGGCGGAGCTGATCGAGGCGGCGGCGATCGTGATCGGCCTCCGCTACCGGGCCGGCGTGCCGCTCTACGACAAGACCCTGCAGACCGTGCTCAGCGAGCGGCCCTGCCGCGTCATCGTCGTCTCCGACCCGACCGACAACCCGGTGGTCGGCCCCGCCCCGGCCCTGGTCGAGGTGCCGCGGTGATCTACCGGCGGGCCGTGCGCGGCTTCTCGCTCGCCTTCGTGCTGATCGGCCTGGTCGTGCTCGTCACCACCCTGGTCAACGGCGGCGGCCCCGCCTCGGTCGGCGTCCTGATGGGGCTCGCCTTCGTCGCCGTCGGCGTCGGCCGGCTCTGGATCGCGACCCGGATGGAGCGATGAGCGAGCCCGACGGAGCGGCGCCGCCGCCCAAGCCGCGCCCCGGCCGCCAGGCCGACCCGCTGCTGAAGCGCGGGCTCGGCGTCCCCTGGCTGTTCGCCGCCGCCTACTCGGCGGTCGGCTTCTCGATCTACTTCGCACTCGGCGTCGTCGCCGACCGCGGCCTCGGGCTGACGCCGCTGATCTTCCTCGCCGCCGGGCTGCTGTTCGGCCTGACCACGCTCAGCTACATCGAGGGCGGGGCGATGTTCCGCGAGCGCGGCGGCTCCTCGACCTTCGCCCGCCACGCCTTCAACGAGCTCATCGCCTTCATCGCCGGCTGGGCGATCCTGATCGACTACCTGATCGTGATCGCCCTGGCGGCGATCTCGGTCCCGCACTACCTGGAGCCGGTCTGGGGCGGCTTCTCCAGGCCCGGCTGGGAGATCGGCGTCGCCGCCGCGGTGATCGCCGCCGCCTGCGTGCTCAACATCCTCAACGTCACCGGCCGCGAGCGCCAGCGCTCGCTGGCGGTGCTGGCCCTGGCCGACCTCGGCCTGCAGCTGGCGGTGATCGTCGTCGGCGCGCTCGTGGTGATGCACCCGGACCGGCTGACCGAGCAGCTGCACCTCTTTTCCGACCCCAGCTTCAAGGACATCGTCTACGCCGCCGTGGTCGCGATGCTCGCCTACGCCGGGATCGAGGCCGCCTCCGACCTGGCCCCGGACATCGACGTGCCGCGCCGCGACCTCAAGCGGATCGCCTCGCTGGGGGCGATCGCGGTCCCGCTCGTCTACGCCGGGATGGCGGCGATCGCGCTGATGGCGGTGCCGGTGGTCGCCGGTCCGCACGGGCCCGAAACCGCGCTTGGCCACCAGTTCGTCGAGGAGCCGGTGCTGGGCGTGGTCTCCTCCTTCCACCCTCATTGGGTCGCCGAAACGATGCGCTGGATGGTGGCGCTGATCGCCGCCCCGGTCCTCTTCTGGGCCGCCAACACCTCGATGCTCGGCGTCTCCCGCCACATCTACACGCTGGCGATCAACCGCCAGATCCCGAGCTGGCTGGGCAAGCTGGAGCGGCGCCGGGCGACGCCCTACGTGGCGATCACGATCTGCGGCCTGATCGCTCTCGGCCTGGTGATCCCGACCAACGTCAAGCTGCTGGCCGGGATCTACGCCTTCGGCGCCACCCTGGCGATCACGATCGCCCATCTCTCGATCATCCGCCTGCGCGTCCGCGAGCCGGACCGGCGGCGGCCCTTCAAGATCCCGATGGGCATCCCCTGGCGCGGCGCCGAGCTGCCGCTGCCGGCGATCGTCGCCGCCGTCCTCAGCGGTCTCGCCTTCGTCAGCGTCCTGCTCTACCACGACATCGCCCGCCTGGTCGGCGGCGGCTGGATGCTGTTCGGGCTGATCTTCTACGTCGTCTACCGCAAGGTCTTCGAGGGGACGACGCTGACCAAGCGGGTCTCGGTCACCGAGCGGGCCCTGACCAAGCAGGTGCCGGAGGTCGAATTCCGCAATATCCTGGTCCCGGTCTTCGGCACCGCCCTCGACGACGACATCGTCGCCACCGCCGGCCGCCTCGCCGCCGCCGAGCAGGAGGAGTCCGGCGACGAGGAGGAGGACACCCGGCTCGACGTCGTCTACGTGATCGAGGTGCCGCTGACGCTGCCGCTCGACGCGCCGCTGCCGCCCGAGCGCGAGGGGGAGGCGCAGCGGGCGCTGCAGCGGGCCCGCGAGGTCGGCGAGGAGTACGAGGACGTCGAGGTCACCACCGACGTGGTCCGCGCCCGCAAGGTCGGTGCCGGGATCGTCGAGGCGGCGCGGCGCGGCGGCGCCGAAGCGATCGTGATCGGCGGCGAGCCGCCGACGAAGATCCGCGGCGGCGCCATGATCGGCGGTATCGGCGCCGCCAAGCCGGCCGAGATCGGCGCCGCGACCGAGTACGTGCTCAAAAAGGCGCCCTGCCGGGTGCTTTTGACGGCGCCACCGGAATCGGCCTAGAGCAGGTGCGGGCGGCCCCTCCGCCACTAGTATGCGGGCCATGTTGATCCTGATCGTCGGCTGCGGCCGAGTCGGCTCCTCGGTGGCCCGGGCGATGCTCCGCGAGGGGCACGAAGTCTCCTGTCTCGACGAGGACCCCGAGTCGCACGCCCGGCTCGAGGTCGGGTTGGAGAGGAGCTGGGAGGACCTGGGCGGTCAGTTCACGGTCGGCGCCGGCCTCGAGACCGAGGCTCTCGTCGCCGCCGGGATCGAGCGTGCCGACGCCTTCATCGCCTCCACCGACGGCGACAACACCAACATCGTGATCGCCCAGATCGCCCAGAAACGCTACGAGGTGCCGACTGTGATCGCCCGCGTGCTCGACCCGCTGCGGGCCGAGTGGTACCAGCGCCAGGGCCTGCACACCGTCTGCCCGACCAGCGTCGCCATCGACATGCTCGAGGACGCCGTTCGCAAGGGCGGCGGTCCGTCCGGCGAGAGCGCGGCGGAAGCCGCGTAGAGGGGCAGGGGAGCGGGATGTACATCATCGTCGTCGGAGCGGGCAAGGTCGGCTGGAACCTGGCGCGCGAGCTGCTGGAGAAAGACCACGAGGTGACGCTGATCGAGAACGACCGACGCCGCTACCTGACGGTCGAGCAGGAGCTCGAGCACAACGTCTCCTACGGCGACGCCTCCGAGCTCTGGGTGCTGGAGCGGGCCGGGATCCAGCGCGCCGACATGGTGATCGCGGTCACCGGCGACGACGAGGACAACATGCTGATCTGCCAGGTCGCGAAGGAGAAGTACCTGGTCGGCCAGATCATCGCCCGGGTCAACAACCCGCGCAACCGCCAGCACTTCGACCTGCTCGGGATCAAGCCGTCGGTCTCGGCCACGGACCTGATCCTGCGCCTGCTCGAGCACGAGGTGCCCGAGTACGGCCTCGTCCACCTGCTCGACCTGCAGGAGGAGCAGCTGGAGATCATCGAGATGCTGCTCGGCAAGGACTCCGGCGTCACCGGCCGCCGCGTCGGCGACCTGCGGATGCCCGAGGGCAGCCTGCTGATCTCCGTCCTGCGCGCCGGCAAGGGCTTCGTGCCCAGCGCCGACACCGTGCTGGAGGAAGGCGACGAGGTTCTGGCCGTGCTGGATCCGGGTAAAGAGGACGACTTGAAGGCTCTCTTCGGACCGGCGGGCAACGGCAGCAACGGCGCCTGATGCGCGATGGCTGACCGTGAGGTCGACTTCCTCCTGATCGGCGGCGGCCTGGCCTCCGCCCACTGCGCCGCCGAGCTGCGCAAGCGCGGCGCCGAGGGCTCGATCCTGCTGGTCGGCCGCGAGCCGGAGCCGCCCTACGAACGGCCGCCGCTCTCGAAGGAGTACCTGCGGGGCGAGGCCGAGCGCGCCGACGCCTACGTCAACCCACTCTCCTGGTACGAGCAGAACGAGGTCGAGCTGCTGAGCGGCCGCAACGTGATGTCGCTCGATCTCGAGGCGCGCACGGCGAAAGTGCAGGGCGGGGAGGAGGTGGCCTTCGACAAGGCCTTGATCGGGACCGGGGCGATGGTCAACATCCTCCGCGTCGAGGGCGCCGAGAACGAGGGCATCCACTATCTGCGGGCCTTCGGCAACTCCGATGCGATCCGCGCCGACGCCGAGGCGGCCGAGCACGTGGTCCTGATCGGCGGCAGCTACATCGGCACCGAGGTCGCCGCCTCGCTCGCCGCCAGAGGGACCAGGTGCTCGATCGTGGCGATGGAGGAGGTGGCGCTCTCGCGCAGCTTCGGCGAGGACGCCGGCCGCTGGTTCCAGCAGCGGCTCGAAGACCATGGGGTCGAGTTCCACGGCGGCGAGGAGCTGCAGGCCTTCGAGGGCGACGGCCGGGTCGGCGCCGTCCTCACCAAGAGCGGGCTCAGCATCGAGTGCGACGCGGTCGTGGTCGGGGCCGGGGTGCGGGCCGACGCGATGCTGGCGCAGCGGGCCGGGCTCGAGGTCGACGACGGCGTCCTCTGCGACGCGAAGCTGCGGACCTCGGTCCCGGGCATCTACGCCGCCGGCGACTGCTGCTCCTACGACAGCGTCGTCCACGGCCGGCGGCTGCGGGTCGAGCACTGGGACGTGGCGATGCAACAGGGCATGCACGCCGCCGCCAACATGCTCGGCGCCGACGCCGACTACGAGGTCGTGCCCTACTTCTTCAGCGATCTCGCCGACTGGGCGAGCCTCGAGTACGTCGGCCCGGCCCGCGACTGGGACGAGGAGATCTGGCGCGGAGACCGCGCGGGCGGTGAGTTCTCGGTCTGGTATCTGAAGGACGGCCGCGTCGCCGGGGCGCTCAGCGTCGGCCGCTCCGAAGACCTCGCGCAGGCGCGGCGGATGCTCGCCGACCGGGTCGACGTCGCCGCCGCCCGCGAGACGATCGCCGACGCCGACAGCGACCTCTCGGCCGTCTCCTGAGGGGGCGCCCGATATCCTCAATTAGTCGTCTTTGCGGCCTGGTGTAATGGCAGCACGCCTCGCTCTGGACGAGGTAGTCGGGGTTCGAGTCCCTGGGCCGCAGCTATTTCGATGAGACCCTCCAAGCTCTTCACGATCGCCCTCTCCCTGGCCGCGCTGACGGTGCTGGTCCTGTCCGGCTGCGGCGGCGGCGGCGACGCCACCGAAACGACCGCGGCGACGACCGAGGAAACGCCGGCGCTGACCAAGGCGGAACTGATCTCCCAGGGCGACGCGATCTGCGGCGAGGTCAACGCCGCGGTGGGCGCGGTCGGTGCCTCCGGCGACGAAGTCCCGGAGCAGATCACCCGCGTCTCCGACCTCTACATCGGCATGGTCGAAAGCATCAAGGCGCTGGGAATGCCGAAGGAAACCGAGGGCTACGAAGAATTCATCGGCGCCGCCGACGAACTCGCCAAGGTCGAGGGCGAGACGAAACTGGCGACCGAACGCGAAGACACCGAAGCGCTCGGCGAAGCCGCCACCGCAGCCGCCCCGATCCTCGAAGAATTCGGCAGCGTCGCCGGCGAGTACGGCTTTCAGGAGTGCAGCGAAGGCCCCAGCGCCCCGACCGCGGCGGGCGGCGGCGAAGAAGAAGCCGAAGAAGGCGGCGTCGAAGTCGCGCCGGAAGAAGAACTCGAAGAAGCGGCGCCGGAAGAAGTCGCGCCCGAAGAAGCGGCCCCCGAAACCGGCGGTGCCGGCGGCGGCGTCGAAGAAGCGGCTCCGGAAACCGGCGGCGGCTCCAGCGGCGGCAGCTCCGGCGGCGTCGGCCCCGGTTGACGAAGAGTGCATTTGCGGTCTATAAGGCTGTCAATGCACTCCTCGACGCCTGCCTAGGCCGCCGAGGGCTCCGACCAGGCGCCGTAGAGCTTGGCGTAGGGGCCGTGGGCGGCGATCAGCTCGTCGTGGGTGCCCTGCTCGGCGATCTCGCCGCCTGCGAGGACGACGATCTTGCCGGCGCGGCGGATCGTCGAGAGGCGATGGGCGATGACGATCGCGGTGCGGCCCTGGAGCAGGCGCTCGAGGCCCTTCTCGATCGTCTTCTCGGTGCGGACGTCGACGTTGGAGGTGGCCTCGTCGAGGATCAGGATGCGGGGCTCGGC
>Ga0070691_10001366_pt1 | contig 10418 bp, 6 predicted proteins | sample KBSK1101metaG_FD_64673 | JGI IMG/M metagenome (GOLD analysis project Ga0070691, IMG submission 64673) | Corn, switchgrass and miscanthus rhizosphere microbial communities from Kellogg Biological Station, Michigan, USA - KBS K1-10-1 metaG | ecosystem: Host-associated > Plants > Roots >... | reverse complement strand
TGTGGCCGTACACTGTGTTCGGCGCCGTGCCACCGTTCAAGATCCGAGCGTTAAAAAGAGTCCCATCCTGGGGAACGTAGACACCCCAAGTGGGATCGTTTGAGCAGCTTATAACGCCAGCGCCAGCGCATATTTGCCCCTGGCTGCCCTGACCGTAGACCCCGGTCAGGTAGCGACTGGTTGGATCCGAACAGGTGTAGCCGGGTTGGCCCCAAGTCGCAGTGAATTTATGGCCCCAGCAAAAGTTAGATTCTCCTGCATTTGCCGGACCTGCTGCGGTCAGTAAGAGGATCGCACTGACGACAAATCCTCCCAGCGCCGTAAGAAGCGACGCTCTCCAACGGGTTGAGGACAGCACTTGACCAATCACTACCGATCCCTCCTCTAGACTCTAGGTTGGAGGAGTCTCTCTGGTCGAACCTCTCCTGCGCCATGTCAATATGGAAAGTGGGAGCGAAAGAGTTCGTCAGACTGGAAGGCTGTCCGTATGGGAAGTCACTGCTCGGCAGGGTTGGGAGCGGGACCGCGTGAAACTTGAGCACATCGAGGCTGACTACCAGCGCTTCGTGGGAGAGCTCACAGGACCGGCGGACCGACACACGAGCGCTGGGCTCGACGCCGGGGCGTGCATCTCGTCGACCCTCCGCCGAGCAAGCGGCTCGCCAGGACTCCGCCCCTGAGCCTGTTCTTCAGCTCGTTGTCAGGACCGGCACCGGCGAATGGGAGAGAGAGTCAGGAGTCGATATTACTTTCATCCACTACCCCCCCATGGGCTGTTCTTCTGAGCCAGACGCTCACGCCGCTGTGTTGGGTCTCGGCGACGCCCTGGAAGAGCTGCTTCATGGCTTCCGGTCGGCTGTAGGTGAGCATGCTGTTGCAAACGATTACCTCGAAGGCGTCGTTGTACATGAGGAAGGCCTGTAGGACGTACTGCTCGTTCCAGGTCTGACCACGCTCGAAGATCCATTCGTCCGGATAGTCATTAGGCCAGAAGATGTCGTGAATGTGGACTAGGACGCCCGGCTGGAGTTGCGGCAGGATCTCGAAGAAGAACCAGACGACATCGCTGCCGGCGCGGGCGACATGCGAGCCGTCGTAAAAGCAGACATCGCCGGGCTCGAGCGATTCGAACAGCGCCAAGTCTGCTCGTTGGAGGATGACCTCGTGCAGCTTCCAGTCCGCCGGTAGAGCGCTGAGCAGCTCGGTGCGGGGGTAGGGCTCGATCTGGTGAACGTCGGTGGGTTCCCCGCCTTCCGTGCGGTTGCGTTCGAGCGCTTCGGCCATCAGCAGGCTCGACCAGCCGGCACCGATCTCGACGACCCGCCGCGGTTTGACATCGCGCAGCAATCCGTAGTGGATGGCGGCGTCCGCTCCCCGCCAGAAGTCGTTGTTCCAGTGGAAGCGTGGAGGGCCTGGCGGGGGATCCATCGTGACCTCCGCCAGCTCGGAAACGTACGGTGCCAGCTGGCGTAGTTCAGCCACCTGCGCGTCGATGTCCCATGCGATGCTGGCGGGGAGTGCCCGTCCGTGCCAGAGATCCGGATTCTCCTCAAGGAAGAAGAGGTCGTTGAGGGCGCTGTAGTAGTCGCGCTTTTGGAGGTGGTAGCCGCGAGCCTGGACCTCTTTGATCGGAGCTGCCGCCACGGCCTCGATCGCACGGCCCAGCTCGTTGCGGGGTGCGTCGTTCCCGACCGCTGGCTGGGCGGTGCGTCCGCGCAGGGCCCGCAGGGCGCCGCCGATCCGGGACCTCAACGTCATGTCTGGCGACCCTTGACCACAGTGATGGCGAGGCTCGTGGCGAGTTTGGCGCCGATACCGACGTAGACGGCTGCGTTGAACAGCAAATTGTGCTGGGGAGCATCGAAGCGGCGGTAGAAGCGTCCCATGCCCTGGTGAAAGGCGATTTCCTGACGGTGCGCCCGGCGCCCGGCGCTGGAGCCTCCCTTGACGTGCAGAGCGGTTCCGGTGGGCTCGTAAAAGACTTTCCAGCCCGCATCCCAGAAGCGGTGGCACCAGTCCAGATCCTCCATGTAGAGCCAGTATCCCTCGTCAAGCAGGCCGACCTCGCGCACGGCCTCTGCGCGGCAGAGCATGAAGGCCCCGTTGACGGCATCTACCTCCCCGGGCTCGTCGTCCCCAAGCTGCGTCGCCCGGTACTGACTGAGGGAGCTCGAGGCCCCCTCGCCTCTCCCGATCCCGGTGAAGTGGGCGAGGGCGGAGACGGGCGTCGGGAACGAGCGCTTGCAGGCGTGGTCCAGCTCTCCCGTCTCCGTAATCAGCTTTACCCCGATCATGCCGATCCGACTATCGGCTTCGAGGCGGGTGAGAGCGGCATCGAGGGTGCCCGCATAGATCTCCGTGTCCGGGTTAAGCAACAGCAGGGCCTCGGCCTCGCTTTCGCGGAGTGCCAGGTTGTTCGCTGCCGAGAAGCCGATGTTCTCTCGGCGGATCAGCCGCGCTGTGGGGAATTCCCGCTCGACCATGTCCGGAGTCGCGTCTGGGCTGCCGCTGTCGACCACGGTGACTCGCATGCCGCCGGACGCTGGATGAACCTCCAACGACTGCAGGCAGCGGTGCAGGAGCGCTTCGGCGCCGTGGCTGACGACGATCACCTCCAAGTCCATGCGCCGCATCCTAGGTCGGCGGGGGAACGCTAGGGTCCCGTAGCGTCGATGTCGATCCCGAGATCCAGCCTCCGGTGAGGGTCGCCGCCAACGATTTCATCCGTCAGTGGCAGGACACGCGCGACGACGCGCTGGCCGCAGTCGACCGCGTGGGCCAAAGCGGTTGGCTGGTGCTCGGGGAGGAGGTCAGGGCCTTCGAGGACGAGTTTGCCCGGTGGTGGGGTGCGTCCCACGCCGTCGGTGTGGCCAGCGGACTCGATGCTCTGGAGATCGCGCTCCGCTGCGCGGACCTGCAGCCCGGTGCGCGGGTGCTGACGACGCCGCTGACCGCGTTCGCGACCACTCTGGCAGTGCTCCGTGCCGGAGGGGAACCGGTGTGGTGCGACGTCGACGAGTCAGGCGGTATGGATCTGGAGCGGGCTGACGAGGCGCTGCGGCGAGACGCAGCGATCCGAGTCGTATTGCCGGTGCATCTCTACGGACATCCTCTCGACCCCGCCGGGCTCAGTCGGCTGGCAGAGGAGCATGACGTGGTCGTGATCGAGGATTGCGCCCAGTCGGCGGGCGCCCGATGCGGTGGGTATCCCACTGCTCTGGCAGGTATCGCCGCCGGGGTCAGTCTCTACCCGACCAAGAACCTGGGTGCAATGGGGGACGGGGGCGTTCTGCTCAGCGAGGACGAGGAGCTCGCCGCCCGCGCGCGGGCGGTTCGCGACTACGGCCAGGTGGGTCGCTACCGACACAGCGAGCTGGGACTGAACAGTCGTCTCGACGAGCTGCACGCGGCGATCCTGAGGACGGCGCTGTTGCCGCGCCTGAGCGGCTGGATTGCGCGGCGACGGCAGATCGCCTCGCGTTATACGGAAGGGCTCGTGGGGAGCGGGTTGCACCCAATCGTCGCCGCCGAAGGCGACTCCGCTCATCACCTGTTTCCGGTCGAGGTCATAGAGGGCGATGTGGCGGAGACCGTTGCGGCGATTGCCGAGCGGGGGGTCTCGGTCGGGCGTCACTATCCGTTCCTGTGTTCGGACCAGCCCGCTGCGCGGGAGAGGGGTACTGCGCTCGACTCGCTCGCAACCGCCCGCCGGATCTCGCAGCGGGAGCTCTCGCTTCCCATCCACCCCTACCTCGAAGATGACGAGGTGGAGTTTGTGATCCAGAGCTGCCAGGAGGCTGGCGGATGAGCGCTCCGCGCAACTCGCTCGTCGTTCCCGTCTACGCCAACCAGGACACGGTCGGATCCCTCGTGGCGGCCGTAGAGCGCATCGAGGACCGAACCGAGGGCGGCCTCGAGGCAATCTTCGTCATCGACGGCAGCCCCGACGACTCCAGCAAGCGCTTGCGTGAGGCCCTACAGCAAAACCGGCTGCAGGCGAGGATCGTCGAGCACTCGCGCAACTTCGGCTCCTTTGCCGCGATTCGCACCGGCATGAGCCTCGCCCGGGGGGAGTTCATCGCCGTGATGGCCGCCGATCTGCAGGAGCCACCGGAGCTCGCGATCGAATTCCTCGAGCAGTTGCAAACCGGCGAGGTGGACGTCGTAGTCGGGGAGCGGACGAGTCGCGACGATCGGGGAGATGTGTTCTCGCAGCTCTATTGGCTGCTCTACCGTCGCTTCGTGATGAGCGAGATACCGGCGGGTGGCGCCGACGTCTTCGCTTGCACGGCCGCCGTTCGCGACGTGATCTGCTCGCTGGAGCATGTGCACACCTCTCTCGTCACGCAGCTCTTCTGGATCGGGTTCCGCCGCCACCTCGTCCCCTACGAGCGCCGCCGATCCCCTGGCGAGAGCGGCTGGACTCTTCGGCGCAAGCTCCGCTATCTGAGCGACAGCGTCTTTGCCTTCACCGACCTTCCGGTGAGGATGCTGTGGCTGGTCGGCCTGCTCGGTCTTGCGGTCGGAGTCGTCCTCGCGATCGCCGTATTGATCGCTCGCCTGGCGGGGGAGGTCTCAGTCCCCGGTTACACCGCCACCATCTTGATAATCATTTTCTTCGGCAGCTTCAACATGATCGGCCTCGGCATCGTCGGTTCCTATGTCTGGCGTGCCTACGACACCGTGAAGGGACGCCCCGGGGCGATCGTGCGCGACGTGGTCGAGTTTCCGGATGGAGATCGCGATGCGTGACGTCTTCGTCCACAAGAAGGGGATCTGCGAGAGCGAGGAGGTCGGGGCAGGCACCCGGATCTGGGCCTTCGCCCATGTGCTTCCCGGCGCTCGGATCGGGAAGGAATGCAACATCTGCGACGGCGTCTTCATCGAGGACGCGGCCGTTGTTGGCGACAGGGTCACGGTCAAGTCCGGCGTGCAGCTCTGGAATGGAATCGAGCTTGAGGACGACGTCTTCGTCGGGCCGAACGCGACTTTCACCAACGACCCGTTCCCCCGCAGCCGGGCATGGCTGCCGGAGTACCCGAGGACGATCGTGCGCAGCGGGGCCTCTATCGGTGCGAATGCGACCATCCTGCCCGGCATCGAGATCGGCCGCGGCGCGATGGTCGGTGCCGGCTCGGTGGTGACCAGGCCGGTCCCACCAAACGCGATTGTCAGTGGCAACCCAGCGCGGATCCATGGCTATGCGGACTCCAAGCGATCCACGACGGCGGTGCCTGCTGCTGTCGACCGAAAGCCTGGCCGGCAGACGCTCGGTGTCAGGGACGTCCACGTCGAGCGCTTCCCCGAGTTCTCGGACCTGCGAGGGCGTCTCACTACCGGCGAGTTGCCGGACGAGGGCATCCCCTTCGCGCCCACCCGCTGGTTCCTCGTTTACGACGTGCCGAGTAGGGAGGTGCGTGGGGAACACGCACACCGGATCTGCCACCAGTTCCTGATCTGCGTCTCCGGCAAAGTAAACGTCGCGGTCGACGATGGAGAGCGGCGAAGCGAAGTTCTGCTCGACGAGCCGACCATCGGCATCTACGTCCCACCACGGGTCTGGGCCAGTCAGTATCGCTACGACAACGACGCAGTTTTGCTGGTGTTGGCTTCCCACACCTACGACCCGAGCGACTACATCCGAGAGTACGAGACCTTCCTGAAAGAAGCCGCATCCGGTTGGACAACGTGAATCGACCTTTCCGTTTGCCGGAGCTTGCACCGGCAATTCTTGCATTGGGTGTCTTCGCCGTCCTGGCGTTTGGGCCGCATATTCGGCACGGCGGCTTTTACATGGACGATTGGTCCAACGCCGCCGCATCCCTTCAGCCACCAGGTAGTCCTGACTTTGGCAGCGCCTTGGAAACCTATGTCGACGCCACCATCTACCGACCTGTATTGGTGGTGTACGTTCCGTTTACGTACCTCGTCTTTGGCATGCACATGCACTATCACCTTGCCTGGGCGGTGGCGCTGTCCGTGCTGGCGGTAGCGCTGTTCTATGGCGTTCTCAGGACACTCGGGGTTCCCTGGATTCACGCGCTGCTGATCGGCGCTTTGGCGCTCGTGTTCCCGTGGTCCGACTCGACGCGACTATGGGTTACCGCCGATCAGATAACTCTCTCGATCACGTTCGCGGCCGCCGGGATTTTAGTGGCGTTGGTGGGCTTAAATCGCGGCTCATGGCGCTGGCATGCCTGCGCCGTTGTGCTCTATGTACTCTCGATTCTTTCTTACGAGGTGACCCTTCCTCTCATCGCGTGTGTTGGCGTTCTCTACTGCTTTCGAGCAGGATGGCGCGCTGCGAGGATGCGGTGGTTGGCGGACCTGGTGGCTGCGGTTGCCGCGGGTATCTGGGTCGGGGCGCACACCACTCGAACCGCTTCTGGGCTTGAAGGAAACTTTGAACATCTAAAGCAGATCGTCGAAGGTGGTGAGACGCTCTTGGGGCGGTCTGGGCTCCCGCTCGGTGCCCCTCATACGACCCTTGTGTTGCTCGCTACGGTGGCTATCCTCGGGGCAGGAGTGATTGCGTACCGTTGGTTCCCCGATCGATTTGCCGAAGGCCGGAAGTGGGGACTTCGCGAGTGGCTGTTTCTAGCGTTTGGAGGGCTGGCCATTGCTGCGCTTGGATGGGTAATATTCATTCCCGCAGATCCGTACTACACGCCAACGATCTACGGCGAAACGAATCGTGTCAACGGCTTGGCCGCTTTTGGCATTGTTCCCTTTTACTACGGGACGTTCGGTGTCCTCGGGACCCTGATTGCGCAAGTGCGTGTCGAGGTACGCTGGATCGCGGCAAGTGTGACTGTTCTGCTGGGAATAGCGCTGCTGATGTCCTATACCCATGTGTTGCGACGTCACATCGAAATTTGGGACGTGGCCTACACCGCAGAGAGGGTTGCGATAAGCCAGCTACAGAAGCAAATTCCGCGGCTTCCCCACGGGACTACCGTATTCGGCAGCTCATACCCGGCAAACCAGGCCCCTGGGGTTCCGATTCTGGCTACGACTTGGGATTTTGACGGGATGGTCAAAATGGAATACAACGACAGCACGTTGTCGGCTTATCCGATACTGCCGGGACGGCGTGTTGGGTGTCGTGATGCTGGAGTGACTCTTGAAAAGGAAGAAGGCGACGTCGAAGTCACCGTTCCATATGGATCGATTCGACTATTGAATCTTCGGAGCGGACGGCATTCAGCCCCCCGCAGCCAGCGGGAGTGTCGACGGGTAGCGGACAGTTACGTGCCAGGCCCGCTGTACCTGTCTACGGCCTACTAGACGCGTGAATATGATTTCGCCGTGAGCGATGGCCGGACACCGATCCTCTACATCGCCCCGTGGGTCGACCTCGGCGGCGCCGACCGGGGGACGATTGATTGGTTCAGGAACATCGATCGCGAGCGTTGGGCGCCATCGCTGATCACGACCACGCCTTCGGCGAACCGATGGCTTCATTTTGTCGAGCCCCACGCGGAGGAGATCTGGAACCTGCCGGATCTGATGCCCGGCGGCGCTTTCCCCGAGTTCATTCTCGGTTTCATCGAGAGCCGTGGCATTCGGATCGTCCATCTCATGAACTCGCGGCTGGCATTCGACCTCCTGCCCGACATGACCTGCCTGCCCGAGCCGCCGGCCGTGGTCGTCCAGCTGCACGCAGAGGAACCGAATCAAACGGGATACGTCCGCTACGTGACCCGCCGCTACGGCAACCTGATCGATGCCTTCTCGGTCGTCAGCGAGGACCTCAAGCAGACGATGGTCAACTATGAGATCCCGCCCAGCCGGATCGAGGTGATCTACCTGGGGGTCGACAGCGAAGGGGAGTTCGACCCGGACCGGGTCGAGCCGCTGGAGCTACCGGAGAACGGGGCCCCGAGGATCCTCTGGCCGGGCCGTCTCGTCGAGCAGAAGGACCCCCTGCTGACGGTCGAGGTGTTGGCGCGCACCCGAGCACTGGGAGCGGAATTTGTCCTTGACGTGGTGGGTGATGGCCACCTGAAGGAGCCTGCTCGGGCCCACGCTGAAGAGCTCGGGGTCGACGATGCGATCCATTGGCATCCTCCCTCCCGGGAGATGGCTCGCTGGTACCGGAGCAGCGATCTGGTCTTGATGACGAGTCTCTACGAGGGAATTCCGCTTGTCGTCTACGAGGCGCTTGCGATGGGGATTCCGGTTGTCGCGCCCGCCTTGCCAGGCAATGCCGAGCTGATGGACGCGGACAGCGGTGCGCTGATCGAGCCGCGTGACGACGCCGACGGTTACGCGGAGGCGATCGTCTCGCTCCTCAGCGACGCCGAGAAGCGGCGCAAGATGGGTGAACGGTCACGGGCGCGGATGCTCGCCGAGTTCTCCCTTGCCGAGATGGGTCGGCGCCACGACGAACTGTATGAGCGGCTGCTGTCGGAGCGCACCGCGACGAGTCGCTGGCGGAACGATGAGCTGCTCGGAGAGGCCGGTCAGGAGCACGCCGAGCCATCCACTCCACCGTCGCCGCGGTTGAGCCACCGACCGCTGCCAGAGCGCAGCGTGGGCGTGATTGTTCCCTGCTACCGGCACGGCATCTTCCTCGATGCTTGTATCGCCTCGATCAAGGCACAGACGCTGGCGCCGGCGAGCATCGCCGTCGTCGACGATGCCTCTCCGGACCCAGAGACGATCGAGGTGTTGGCCCGTCTCGAAAAGGACCCCGACGTAACGGTTCTGCGCCAGCCGAGCAACGCCGGTCCCAGCGCCGCCCGCAACCGGGCGCTCGCCGGGTTGGAGACGGGTTACTTCCTGCCCATCGACGCCGACGACGAGCTGCTCCCCGACGCGATCGAGCGGATGCTGGCTCAGTTGGAGGCGGCCCCCGACGACGTCGGCTTCGTCTATCCCAACTCGCAGTACATCGGCAACCAGATCAACTACGTCGAGTCGCCGACCTTCAATGTCTGGCTGCTGATGGAGCAGAACTACTGCCCCGCCCCGGCGCTCTTCGACCGTCGCCTGTTTGACGAGATCGGCATCGCCTACCCGGAGGAGATCGTCGTCGGGCACGAGGATTGGGACCTGATCCTGCAGTTGGCTGAGAGGGGGGTGCGGGGGATCCCGGCCGAGGGGTCGACCTTTCTCTACCGCAAGCAGGGCTTCAGCCGGGTCAGCGCGGTCGACTACGGCCCCGACGCGTTTCACCAGACGATCGAGCGGCGTCACCCGCACCTGTACCTCAACCGCGACCGGATCAAGGCGGAGTGGGCGCCGGCGCTCTCGATCGTCCTCCTCGACGAGAGGGAGGACCGCTGGGAGCCGGGGGAGCCCGCTGGGCTAGCGCGCCAGACCTGCCGCGACTTCGAGCTCGTCCGGGGAGAGGATGCCCAAGCCGCCATCGACGAGGCGCGCGGTCGCTGGGTCCTGCTCCTTCCACCCGCCGCGGCGCCCGCTCTCGACTCCGCCTCCTTCGTCGAGGGGCTGATCCACGCATTCCTCGCCAACGAGGAGACGGCGGGTGTCGTGCTGGCCGGTGCCCCCGGGGCATCCCGGCACGCCTTCTCCCAGCTCGACGATGCCGAGCGCGCCTCGGCACGGCCCGCCGCCGTCGCCTTCGAACGGCCACGCTGGGGGAGGGTTCCGTCGGTTCCACTCGGGATCGCCGACTCCACGTTGGCCGACCTCGCGATCGGGTTGCAGTCCCTCGGGCTCGTGCAGTGGCGTCATGTCTCAACCCTCGGCGAACCTCGCCCGCAGCGGCTGGCTGCCGGGCGGGACGACCGGGGCGAGCTGAACCTCAACCTGCCGAGCACGCTGTCCGTCGCCGAGGGCGCGATGCGGCACATGCTCGTCCACCAGGCGCCGCGGCTGCCCGAGTTGACGCCGGGTACGGTGCGGCGCTGGGACCCCGAGGAGCCCTGGACCCCCCCGCAGACGCAACTGCTTCACCGCCACATCGACCCGGAGATGGGCTTCCGCGCCGTCAACGTCGAACCGAAGTCCCCACACGGCTTTGAGTTCGAGCGCATCCTCGGCTGCACCCGCATCTTCCCCGCCCCGGGCGCTCGCCGCCTCGTCCACGCCGAGCACAGCTTCAAGCTCGTCGACGAGAGCGCCGAGCTGGCCGAAGGCGAATACGAGCTGGGCTACGTCGAGGAACAGCCGCTGCCGATGCTGGCGGCGCTCGAGTTGCGCCGGCTTCCCGGCACCGGCCAGGAGGTCCTGGTCTGCGGCGCCGACGATCCCCTGATCTACGCCTCGGAGCAGATCGAGGTGCTGGGTTGGATCGAGGCGCACCCGATCCTGCCGCGAGCGGCCGACGTCGTCCGCGCCAGCCCGTGGGGGGTCGATTCGCTCAACCGCACGCACGACGAGCGGACCTGGCGCCATAGCTATTCCGTCGCTTCCGGCCCCTCCGAGGGGATCGCGCTCGGTTTGCTGCA
>Ga0070691_10001364_pt1 | contig 10419 bp, 7 predicted proteins | sample KBSK1101metaG_FD_64673 | JGI IMG/M metagenome (GOLD analysis project Ga0070691, IMG submission 64673) | Corn, switchgrass and miscanthus rhizosphere microbial communities from Kellogg Biological Station, Michigan, USA - KBS K1-10-1 metaG | ecosystem: Host-associated > Plants > Roots >... | reverse complement strand
GTATTGGCACGGGCCAGACGTTCCCAATTCACAACTGACTCCTCACTTTTGTTGACTGGGGAATACCGAAAAATATTAGCTTAGATCATCAAAATCGGGTAATATGACCATCAAATGGTCGAGCGGGAGGAGAATCTGATGCGTAGGGGAGCAAGGACACGAGCCTCCATCGTCGCCACGCTGCTCGTCGCCGCGGCAGCTTTCTCTCCCTCGCTCGCGAGCGCGGACATCATCGGCCCGCAGAACCCCGACGACCCGCAGGCGAACAGTCCCTGGCAGGCGGGGACGTGCAAATCGGATCCACCGCCTCCCGGGCAGTGCTCGGTCGACACGCAGAGCCTCTTCTACGAACAGGCCGCGGGCCATCCGCCGAAAGGCTTCACGCAGTTCATCGTCACGCACACGACTGAAGAACCGCTGCCGGGGGTTGTGCTGGAAGAACCGGAAGGAGACGTGAAAACCGTTCGGGTCGATCTCCCGCCCGGGCTGACCGTCAATCCCCAGGCGACTCCGCAGTGCTCTCAGGCGACCTTCGAAACCACGCCGCTGTCCTGTCCGGCAGGTTCAGAGGTCGGGACCAGCTTTGCCACTGCGGCTCTACTTGGCGTGGTTTCTCCTCAGCTTCCCGCCACGGTCTACAACATCATCCCCCCCGACGGAGCTCCGGCCCGCTTCGGCTTCAACCTGCTGGGCAACAACGTCTATCTCCAGGCGGATGTGGCCTGGGAGAGCGACTACCACGAGTACTTCACCATCGAAGCGCCCAAATCACCGATCGGTCACGTCTTGAAAAACCGTCTCGTCTTCGAGGGCATCGGAGGTAATGGGACCTTCATCACGACGCCGACCACCTGCCTGGGTCCCGCTTCGCCGGGGTCGCCGTACGAACACATCTACTCGACCTACCTGCGAGCGGATTCCTTTGAAGAACCGAACCCGAACTTCCCCGATGGCTCCGCCTTTGTCGAGTCGAAGATTCCACGCAAACCCCCGGCCTTTGAAACGTCGCCGAAAAATTGCGACTCGATTCCCTTCGATCCTTCGATCGCCGTCGATCCCAACACGCAACAGACCGACTCGCCCGCTGGCGCAACCGTCGCGGTGGAATTGCCGGAGATCAAAGATCCGCTGAAACAGGCCACCTCGCAGGTGCGCAGCGCGCGGGTGACCCTCCCGCTCGGTATGGGCCTCAACCCCTCGGCCGCCACCGGCCTGCAGGCCTGCACCGACGAGCAGTTCGGCAAGGGCACCCGCAATCCGGTGGTCTGTCCGGAGGCGTCGCGGATCGGCACGGTCGAAGTCGACACGCCACCGCTGCCGGACGGCTCGCTCAGCGGGCCGGTCTACGTCGGTCGTCAGCTCAGCCGCGACCCGGCCTCGGGCGATCTTTATCGAATCTTCGTCGTCACGGAATCGACCAAATACGACATCTCCGCCCGTCTGCTCGGCAGGGCCAAAGTCGACCCGCAGACCGGTCAGGTCACGACCGTCTTCGACGACGACGCGCTCGGCAAAGTGCCACTGCCCGGCCTGCCGCAGGTGCCGTTCAAGTCGTTCCGGATCAAATTGCGGGGTGGCTCGAACGCGGTTCTGACCAGCCCACCGACCTGCGGGCCGAACACCACTGGCACGCAGATGACGCCGTGGTCGAGCGCCCAGGGCCTCGTGCCGGTGGGTGAGGAAGGTGGGCCGTCGGGCGACCCGCCGGCGACCACCTCGTCCGACTTCTCGCTGACCTCCCTTCCCGGCGGCGGTGCCTGCCCGAAAACGCTCGCCGCGCGACCGTTCGCGCCCGGCTTCGGGGCCGGCACCGACAAACACGGCGCCAGCGACTTCAGCCCGGTTCACATGAACATTGCCCGCGCCGACGGCAACCAGGAGCTGAAAGGGGTCGACGTGACCCTGCCGCCCGGCCTGACCGCGAAGCTGGCCGGACTCAAATACTGCCCGGAGGCCGCGCTCGCGGCCGCCGCCACGAACAGCGGCACGGCCGAGGCGGCGTCCTCGAGCTGCCCCGCCAAAAGCTTCATCGGCAGCGCTGTGGTCCGCAGCGGCAGCGGCCCCGCGCCGATCCAGATCGGCGGCAAGGTCTTCCTCGCCGGGCCCTACAAAGGCGCCCCCCTCTCCCTGGCAGCGATCACCCCCGCCACCGCCGGGCCGTTCGATCTCGGCACGGTCGTGGTGAGGGTGGCGCTGTTCGTCGACCCGCGCACCGCGCAGGTCCGTGCCGTCTCGGACCCGATTCCGCACGTCTACGGCGGCGCCACGCTCGACATCCGCTCGGTCGCGGTCAAGCTCGACCGCAAGAACTTCTCCCTCAACCCGACCAACTGCTCGCAGTTCGCCTTCGCCGGCTCGCTGCTCGGCGGCGGTGCCAACCCGGTCGACCCGGCGGCGTTCTCCGCGGCACCCGTCTCGGCGCCGTTCAAAGCCTCGGGCTGCGAGAAGCTCGACTTCAAACCGAAGCTCTTCCTGCGCCTCTTCGGGGGGATGCGGCGCGCCAAGAACCCGAAGCTGCGGGCGGTGCTCTTGCCGCAGGCCGGCGACGCCAACATCGCCCGGGCGGCGACGATCCTGCCACCATCGTTGATCCTCGACCAGGGCAACCTCTCGAAGGTCTGCACCCGGGTCCAGTTCGCCGCGCACGACTGCCCGAAGAACTCGATCTACGGCCACGCAACCGCTTTCAGCCCTCTGCTCGACGATCCCGTGCAGGGGCCGGTCTACCTGCGCTCCTCCGACAACCCGCTCCCCGACCTCGTCGCCGCCCTCAACGGTCAGGTCGACGTCGAGCTCTCCAGCCGGACCGACAGCACCCGGGGCCGCATCCGCAGCACCTTCGACATCGTCCCGGACGTGCCCGTCTCCAAGTTCGTCCTCCTCCTGCGCGGCGGTCCGAAAGGCCTGCTGGTCAACTCGCGCAACCAGTGCCCGCGCAAAGCCGGCGGGAAAGGGAAAGGCGGGGCGGCGGCGAGCAAGGCGCGGCACGCCAAAGGCCCGCGCGCGATCGTCCGCTTCAAAGCCCAGAACGACAAGAAGCGCAACCTGCGGCTGCGGCTGCGCACGCCCTGCGGCAAGAAGCACTCGCGAACCAAATAGCCTCAGGCGTCGGTGCGCCCGACGCTCTCCGTCCTGATCGTCGCCTGGAACAGCCGCGAGGAGCTCGCGCGGACTCTGCCCGCTCTGATGCCCGAGCTGGGGAAGGGGGACGAGCTGATCGTCGTCGACAACGCCTCCGAGGACGGCACCGCCGAGCGCGTCGCCGAGCTTGCGCCGATGGCGCGGATCGTGCGCCGCCCTCGCAACCTCGGCTTCGCCGGCGGCTGCAACGCGGGGGCCGCGGAGGCGCGCGGCGACCTGCTCGTCGTCCTCAACCCGGACGCGGCGCCGCGTCCGGGTTTCGGCGAGGCGATCCGGCGCCCCTGGGTCGAGGAGCGCGGTTGGGCCGCGTGGCAGGCGCTCGTTGCCGACGGCGACGGGACGACGATCAACTCGGCCGGCAACCCGGTCCACTTCACCGGCATCGTCTGGGCGGGCGGGCACGGACGTCCGATCGCGGAGGCGCCGGCCGCCGGGGAGGTCGCGGCCCTCTCCGGCGCCTGTCTGGCGATCCCGCGCGAGACCTGGGGGCGGGTTGGCGGCTTTCCCGAGAGCTTCTTCCTCTACCACGAGGACGTCGACCTCTCGCTGCGCCTGCGCTTGGCCGGTGGGGCGCTGGGGATCGAGCCGAGCGCGGTCGTCGACCACGACTACGAGTTCGGCGCCCGCGAGCACAAGTGGCGCTGGCTCGAGCGCAACCGCTGGGCCTTCCTGATCCGCGTCTACCCGGCGACCCTGCTGGCGCTGCTGGCGCCGGCGTTGATCCTCACCGAGCTGGCGCTGATTCCGGCTTCGATCGCCGCCGGCTGGGGGCGGCAGAAACTGGCTTCCATCGGCGAAGTAGTTCGCTGGCTTCCCCGCCTGCTGCGCGAGCGGCGGCAGGTACAGGCCGTGCGCACGGTGAGCGCCGCCGAGTTCGCCGCCTGGCTCACCGCCGACCTCGACTCGCCCTTCATTCCCGCGATCGCCCGCTCGGCCCCGGCGCGCCTCGCCCTGCGCGCCTACTGGCGCCTGGTACAGCTGTTGCTCTGAGCGCTCCCCCTTAGTCACCTTGCGATAATCCCCCGTTCGTGGATCCCAGCCGCAAGCGACAGGTCCGGCTCGTGGTCGCGCTCGGCGTCGCCGTCCTGCTCGCCGCCGCGCTCGTCTACACCTCGTTCAGCGCCTCGAGCGAGGCGAAGGAGCCCTCGCAGCTGATCGGCGTCTCCGGCGGCAGCTACGAGCTGACCGGGCGCGTGGTCAAGGGCTCCGTCCGCCACGAGGGGGAGGCGATCCGCTTCCGCGTCGCCGATCGCGACGACGCCACGCGGAGCATCCCCGTCACCTATGCGGGCACGATTCCCGACCCCTTCCGCGGCGGCCGCGAGATCGTCCTCAGCGGTACGGTCGAGCGGGGGACCTTCGTCGGCGAGCGCGACACCCTGGTCACCAAGTGCCCGTCGAAGTTCACCAGCGCGGATGCCGGCTAGCCTCGGCAGCGTCGCGCTGGCGCTCGCCTTCCTGACCGCCGGCTTCGCGGTCGTCGCGGCGCTGCTCGGCCGCAACGGCGAGCGGCGCTGGGTCGACATCTCGCGCCGCGCCGTCTACGGCCTCTTCGGCCTGCTCACCTTCTGCGTGATCGTGATCGAGATCGCCTTCGCGAGCGACGACTTCTCCTTCAGCATCGTCCAGCAGCACTCCTCGATCGAGACGCCGACCTTCTACAAGCTGGCGGCGATGTGGTCGAGCCAGGAGGGCTCGCTGCTGCTCTGGGCTTGGGTGCTCTCGCTCGCCGCTTCGCTGGCGCTATTTGGGACGAGGGGCAAGTTGCGCGAGATCGTCCCCTGGGCTACCGCCGTGATGGCCGCGGTGGCGGCGTTCTTCACCGGCCTGATGCTGTTCGCCGGGGGCGTCAACCCGTTCGCGGAGCTGAGCCCGGCACCGGCCGACGGGATCGGCCTCAACCCGTTGCTCCAGCACCCGAGCATGATGATCCACCCGCCGATGCTCTATTCGGGCTACGTCGCCTTCACGGTCCCGTTCGCCTTCGCCGTCGGCGCCCTCGTCACCCGCAGCCTCGACGCTGCCTGGATCCGCTCGACCCGCCGCTTCGCGCTGATCGCCTGGGCCTTCCTCGGCCTCGGCCTGCTGCTCGGCGCGCGTTGGTCCTACACCGAGCTCGGCTGGGGCGGCTACTGGGCCTGGGATCCGGTCGAGAACGCGGCGCTGATGCCGTGGCTGATGGGCACCGCGTTCCTGCACTCGATCATGGTCCAGGAGAAGCGCGGCATGCTGAAGGTCTGGAACGCCTGCCTGATCGTCGCGACCTTCTCGCTGGCGTTGCTCGGCACCTTTCTCGTCCGCTCCGGCGTCCTGCAGTCGATCCATGCCTTCGGCGACAGCACCGTCGGCCCCTACATCCTCGGCCTGATCGCGGTCGTCCTGATCGGCTCGACGGGGCTGATCGTCTCGCGCCTCGACGACCTGCGCTCGGAGAAGCGGATCGACTCGCTCGCCTCTCGCGAGGCGGTCTTCCTGGTCAACAACCTGCTCCTCGTGGCGCTCACCGTGACGATCTTCTGGGGCACCTTCTTCCCGCTGATCTCGGAGCTGTTCACGGGGGAGAAGGCCTCGCTCGCGGCGCCCTGGTTCGACCGCTACACGACGCCGCTGGCGATCGGGCTCGTGCTCTTCACCGGTATCGGCCCGCTGCTCGCCTGGCGGCGGATCAGCTGGGCTTCGGCGAAGCGTGTCTTCCTCGTCCCCTCGATCGTCGCGGCCGTCGCCTTGGTTGCGCTCGTCCTCTTCAGCGACGCCGCCGAGCAGCCCTGGGCGCTCGCTCTCTTCGTCTTCGCCGCTTTCTCCCTGACCGGGCTGGCGCAGGAGTTCTGGCGCGGCGCGGCGGCGCGGCGCTCGCTCAGCGGCGGCTCGATGCCGGCCGCTCTCTTAGGGGTCGTCTCGCGGAACCGGCGCCGCTACGGCGGTTACATCGTCCACGCCGGCGTGGCGGTGTTGCTGATCGGCATCGCCGCCTCGTCGAGCTTCCAGACCAACCGCGACGTGCGCTTGGCGCCGGGCGAGAGCGCCGTGGTGGACGGTCGCACCGTCACTTACGAGCGGCCCAGGGTCAGCGTCGACAGCAATGCGATCACCATTGGCGCGGCGCTCGCCGTCGAGCGGGACGGCAAGCGTTCGATGCTCTATCCCAGCCGCCGCTTCTTTCGTCCGACCGGCGTCGAAACCGGCGCGATCGGCGACTTCTTCGCCGGCGAGGCGACCAGCGAGGTGGGGTTGGAAGCAGGTCCCCTGAACGACCTCTGGACCGCGGTGCAACCCGACATCTCGGCCCTGCGCCGCCGCATCCGCGCCGCCGACGCGGGCTTCAGGGCCTGCATCTCCGGGGCCCCCGGCACGCCGTCGCAGTGCCGCGCGGTCTCGCGCCTGATGCGGGCAGCCGCCGCCAATCCGCGCCTACGCCCCGTCGCCCTGGCCCAGATCGACAGCCTGCAGGCCGCGACGGCTGACCGCCTGGCGAAGAGCTACCTGGCCGACGACGCGACGGCGACCTTCCGCGTCATCGTCGACCCGCTCGTGACCTGGATCTGGATCGGCGGCCTGATCGCCTTGGCCGGCGCGCTGATCGCGATCTGGCCGGCGCGCCCGGCCCGTCGCCGGCCCGTTGCCGACACCGAGCTGGAGGCGCAGAAGGAGGCGAAGTACCGCGAGATCCGTGACGCCGAGCTCGACCACGCCGCCGGCAAGCTCTCCGATGAGGACTTCGCGATCCTCGACGCCGAGCTGCGCAAGGAGGCGGTCGAGATCCTCGACCGCGCCAACGGCAACGGGGCGGCAGGCGGCGATACGCAGGTTTCGTCCCCCGCTCGACCGGCCGAACCGGTTTAGTCTGCGGCCCACGTGAGCACTTTGGGACGCTCATCCATTGCCTGTCTGGCCATCGCGTTGTTGGCCTGCGTCGTCCTGCAGGCCACCAGCTCGGCATGGGCTGCCACCCCGACTTCGCATCCCGCCGGCCAGTCGGCGCGAGAGGCACTGCGCTTCTGGACGCCGGCGCGGATGCGGGCGGCGAAGCCGATCGACGCTCTAAGGTCGGGCAGCGGCGAGCTCGCCAATCCGTCGGCCGCCCCGCCGGAAGGGGGCGAGGACGGTCTCCTGGACGGCGCCGAGCGCGCCGTCGCCAACTTCGCCGAGGTCACCGACCCGACCGCCTCCGGCTTCAGGCAGAACGGCGCCATCTTCATCGCCCTGCCCCGCCGGCGCGGGCTCGCGCGCTGCTCGGGCACTTCCGTGAACGCGCCCAACATGAGCGTCGTCTTCACCGCCGGCCACTGCGTCAACGACGGCGGCCCCCGCCGCTGGTTCGACCGGGACTGGATCTTCGTGCCCGGCTATCACGACGGCGTCCGCCCCTTCGGCGTCTTCGTCGCCAAGTGGCTCGGCGCGACGGCGCCGTGGATCTACGAAGGCAGCGAGAACGCCGACGTCGGGGCAGCGGTCGTCTCGCGCAACGAACGCGGCCGGCGCCTCGGCGCCGCGGTCGGCGGCTACGGGATCGCCTGGAACCTCTCGCCGCGCCAGGTCTTCGACGTGCACGGCTATCCGGCGGCACCTCCCTTCGACGGCGCCAGCCAGAGGATCTGCGAGGACACCCCCTTCCTCGGTCACGACCTCGCCTCCTTCCTGTGGACCGGTCCGCTCAATCTGGGCCTCACCTGCAGCGTGACCGGTGGTGGCTCCGGAGGCGCCTGGACGATCAAAGGCGACGTGTTGAACAGCGTCACCAACTACGGCTACAGCGACGACGCCGCGACCAACTTCGGCTCTTACTTCGGCAACGCGGTCAAAGCCCTCTACGCGCAGGCCGCGAGGGTGCGATGAAGCTGCTGCGCGGTGCAATCGGAGCCCTGCTCGTCGTCGCGGTGGGGCTGCTCGGGCCTCCCGCGGCGATCGCCGATGCGCCGTCCGCGCAGCGGCTCCTCGCCCACGTCGACCGGCTGGGCTGGGAATTGGGGCTGCCGCTGGAAGACCCGGGCTCGCTGAACCTGAGGAGCATCGACTCGCTCTCGGAAATCAGGCTGGTCAACGGCGACGGCTACTCGATCAGGGTCGTCGCCTTCGGTCAGACGGTGGCCCTCAGCGTGATCCGTCGCAGCCCGTCGCGGACGGCGACCACCACCTACCTCGCGCGCGGCAGGGTGACTCCGACCGCGATTGTGGCCTCCTTCGCCGAGCGGGGGCGGGTCGAGCTGCACTTTCAGCGCTCGACCGGGCGGCTGGGGAACACGCCGTTTGCCGGCTGTGGGTCGCGGGGCAGCCGGCCGGTCCTGAGGGACGGCCTCTTCGTCGGCGGGATTCGCTTCCGCGGCGAGGGCGGGTACACCTCGGCGGAGGCGCATCGCGCCCGCGGCATCTCGATCGACTTCGACGCGCTCAAGGCGTGCCTGCGCCATCGCTTTCAGGATCGGGGTAGGCGTGGGGCGCGCTCTCCGCAGTCGCTGCTCGGCACCCTGCTGGCGCTGGCGGCGTCCGGCGATGGCCAGACGCCGGAGCCTCCCAGCGTGCCAACCCGTCCCTCCGCGAAGCCGGCGCGGACGATCCTCTTCGCGGAGCACAAGTCGCCGCTCTCGCGAACGGTCTTCGCTGCGCTGGCGGGCGCCGGCCACGACGCCCGCTACGTCGCCGCCGAAACGGCCAGCGAAGGGGCGATCGGCGTGATTCGCTTCGTCACGGCGACGGCGCCGCCGGGCACCTTCGCCTTCGACGACACGCTGTCGAGCGCCCGCGTCGCTCCCCCGCTTCCGTTCGGCGGCAGGGGCCTGTTCGAGCACGGCCCCGGCAGCGAGAAGAGTTGGACGGGCTCGCTTGCGGTCTCCTTCCTGGGCGCGCCGCACGTGCCGCTGACCGGCACGCCGTTCGGCACCGTGCTCGGCCAGGAATTCTGAGCGGCGCCCTCCGACCCCGCGGGGCCCTAGATCTTCAGCAGAACCAGGGTGTTGACGACGAAGAGGACGGAGAAGAAGACCGTCGCCCGGTCGAGGTTGCGCTCGACCATCGAGCCGCCGCCGAAGGAGCTGCCCCCGCCGCCAATGCCGAAGGCGCCGGAGAGACCGGCGTCTTTGCCGGAGTGCAGCAGGATCAGGAAGATCACGATGCCGGCGATGATCACCTGGAGGAATGCGAGGAGCGTGTACACGGCCGGGATGGTAGCGAGGCGCCGGGGAGCCTGTCGGCGACAAGTTCCTCGTTGATGTTGCGTAAGTTGACAAAATCAGCTAACTTGTCAATCAAGCAGACGATTTCTGGCGATCTGACAAGGAGGATAGCGCCCATGGAGGCAGCCGCACACCACCATCACCACGCGGACGACGTCGAATTGAATCCGGCGGGCTGGGCCGACACCAAGCGCTACGCCTGGTTGCTCGGGTTGATCGTTCCGTCGCTTCCCTTCATCGCCTGGGCCGGGGTCGAGCTGACCGGCCTCGGCGCCTTCTGGTTCTTCGGCCCGGTGCTCGTCTTCGCGATCTTTCCGGTGCTCGACATCCTGATCGGCATGGACGCCGAGAACCCGCCCGACAGCATCATCAAGTGGCTCGAACAGGACCGCTATTACCGCTGGTGCACCTACGTCTTCATCCCGGTCCAGTACGCCGGCCTCGTCTTCGCCTGTTGGCTGTGGGCCGACGGGGGGCTCTCGACCGTCGACAGCATCGGTCTCGCCCTGACGATGGGAATGGTCAGCGGGATCGCGATCAACACCGCGCACGAGCTGGGCCACAAGCGGGCGAGCCTGGAGAAGTGGCTGAGCAAGGTCGCCCTGGCGCAGAGCGGTTACGGCCACTTCTTCATCGAGCACAACCGCGGCCACCACGTCCGCGTCGCGACGCCGGAGGATCCGGCCAGCGCGCGGCTGGGGGAGAGCTTCTGGGCGTTCCTGCCGCGCACGGTCTCGGGCAGCCTCAGCTCCGCCTGGGGGATCGAGCGCGCCCGCCTCGACCGCATGGGCCACTCGGTCTGGTCGATCCACAACGACATCCTGCAGGCGTGGGCGATGACGGCAGGCCTGTTCGCCGCGCTTGCGATCGCCTTCGGACCGGTCGTGCTGCCCTACCTGCTGCTGCAGGCGGTGCTCGGCTTCTCGCTGCTCGAGGTCGTCAACTACCTCGAGCACTACGGGCTGCTGCGCGGCAAGAAAGACGACGGGCGCTACGAGCGCTGCCTGCCGCAGCACAGCTGGAACAGCAACAACGTCGCCTCCAACGTGCTGCTCTACCACCTGCAGCGCCACAGCGACCACCACGCCAACCCGACCCGCCGCTACCAGGC
>Ga0070691_10001361_pt1 | contig 10431 bp, 11 predicted proteins | sample KBSK1101metaG_FD_64673 | JGI IMG/M metagenome (GOLD analysis project Ga0070691, IMG submission 64673) | Corn, switchgrass and miscanthus rhizosphere microbial communities from Kellogg Biological Station, Michigan, USA - KBS K1-10-1 metaG | ecosystem: Host-associated > Plants > Roots >... | reverse complement strand
GGTGCCGCCAGCCAGGCCCGCGACGCTCGTATCGAACATCGCGATCGCGCGCGGGTACTCGTTGGCGACGCGCGCCAGGCTATCGGCGTCGGCCGCGTCGGGATTCACGTGCAGGGCCTTGATCACTTTGCCATCCATGGACGAGAGGAACGATGGGGCCTCTTCGCCGGAGAACTGGAGCACCAGATCCGGAAAGATATCGCGCGCGCGCATGATGTCGTCGCGCGTCGGGTTCACGAAGACGCCGACCGGCGTGATGAACGGCGGCAACTTCTCCGCGATATGCCGCGCCGCGCTCTCGGCGATGCGCCGCGGCGAGGGCGCGAAGATCATGCCGATCGCGTCGGCCCCGGTCTCGATGGCGACGACCGCGTCGTTCCAGGACGTGCACCCGCAGAACTTGACGCGCGTCCGCATCATGCCGGCGACTCGGTCGATCGCAACGTCCGGATCAGGGCGGCGGGGTCGGCGGCGCGCATCAGGGCCTCGCCGATCAGGAATCCGCGGGCGCCCGCATCGTGCAGGCGGCGGACGTCGCCGGCGTCGCGCATGCCGCTCTCGCTGATCGCGAAGGTGCCCTCGGGCAGCAGCGGCAGCAGTTGCTCGCTTACCGCGAGGTCGGTCTCGAACGTGCGGAGGTCTCGATTGTTGATGCCGATCGCATCGGCACCGAGCGCCAAAGCGCGGGTGGCTTCGCCGGCGTCGTGGACCTCGACGAGGACGCCCAGGTCGTAGGTGCGGGCTTCGTCGACGCACTCGGCGAGCCGCTCGTCGGTCAGACCGGCGACGATCAGCAGGATGCAGTCCGCCCCGTACGCCGCCGACTGTGCGACGTCGTATCGGGTCGCGAGGAAGTCCTTGCGCAGGATCGGACGCGTGCTCCGCGCGCGGGCCACGTCGAGAAAGGCCAGCTCGCCGAGGAAGTGGTCTTCTTCCGTCAGGACGCTGATGGCGTCGACGCCGGCGCTCTCGTACATCGCGGCGATCGCGCCCGGATCGAAGTTGCGCGCGATCAAGCCGGCCGACGGGGACGCGCGTTTGATCTCGGCGATGATGGCCGGACCGTTCGCCGCGCGCAGGGCCGCGCCGAAGTTCCGTCGCTCGGAGCGACGCTCCAAGCCGCGCGCGCGCAGCGCCTCGTACGGCTCGGCGGCCTCCGCAGCGACGCGATGCCCGGCCTTGGCGGCGTAGATCTTGGTGAGGATATCAGCCATTGCTCGCGCCCCGGGCGGCGACGAACGTGAGCAGCGCCTTGCCCGAGCGTTGGACCGAGCGCGCGACCTCGTAGGCATCGCGCATGGAGAGTCCGTTCCCGCACAGATGCAACGCGAGGGCGGCGTTGAGCGCGACCACGTCGGCGCGCGGCGAGTCTTCGCCGCCGAGGATCGCTTGGAACGCTTCCGAGCACGCCTTGAGCGATCCGCCGGCGATGTCGGCCCGCGAGGCGCGAACGCCGTACTCGGACGGATCGAGCGTCCACGTGCGCGGACCGTTCGCGTCGAAGGATACGACCTGGGTAAGGCCGTCGCCGCCGATCTCGTCGATACCGCCGGGGCCGTGCACGACGGCGGCCGCCTCCGTGCCGAGTTCGCGCAGCACCGCGCCGACCGGCTCGAGCAGCTCGGGGCGCGCGACGCCGACGACCTGATGGGTCGCGCGGGCGGGATTGCACAGCGGTCCGAGGATGTTGAAGATCGTCCGTACACCCAACTCGCGCCGGACCGGCGCGACGTATTTCATGGCCGGATGATACCGCGGCGCGAACAGAAACGCAAAGCCGGTGCGCGCGAGCGCCTTGGCGGCGCGCTCGGGCGGGACGTCGAGCTCCAAGCCGGCCGCCTCGAGCACGTCGGCGCTCCCGCAGGCGGACGAGGCGGCGCGATTGCCGTGCTTGGCGACCGGGACGCCGGCCGCGGCCACGACCAGTGCGGCCATGGTGGAGATGTTGATGGTGTCGGCGCCGTCACCGCCCGTGCCGACGATGTCCGCGACGACCGGCAGGTCGTGGCGCACGTGCAGGCTGCGCTTGCGCATGGCGCGCGCCGCGCCGGCGATCTCGTCGACGCTCTCGCCCTTGGCGGCGAGCGCGGTGAACAGCCCGGCGGCCTGGATAGGCGAAAGTCCGCCATCCATGATCTCTCCGATCAGAATGGCGGACTCTTGCTGCGTTAGACTGTCGCCTGCGAGCAGGCGGCGGAGCACACCTTTGAACTCCACCGTCGGTTTACGTTACCGGACGAGTTCGAGGATCGACAGCTCCGCGGCATCGCCGTGTCGCACGCGCGACTTGGTGATGCGCGTGTAGCCGCCGTTGCGGTCCTTGAGGGCGGGGGCGATCTGTTCGACCAGCTTCTTCACGACGGCGGGTTCCGTGAGGAACTCGGCGACGTTACGACGGGCGGCGAGATCGCCGGCCATCGCGGTGGTGATCAGGCGCTCGACGACCTTGGAGATCTCCTTGGCCTTGATCGAGGTCGTCTCGATCTTCTCGTGCTTGAAGAACGAGGTCGCCATGTTGCGGAGCAGCGCCTTGCGGTGGCCGTCCGTGCGCGAGAGTCGCTTGTACTTGATTTGATGCGGCATGATGTTTTCGCGCTACGAGAGACGCAGCGAGAGCCCCCTATCGGTGAGAACTTGCTTGATTTCGTCGAGCGACTTCTTGCCGAAGTTGCGCATCTTCATGATCTCGTCTTCGCTCAGGTCGAGCAGTTCCGAGACCTTGGAGATGCCGGCGCGCTTCAGGCAGTTGTACGAGCGGACGGACAGGTTGAGCGTTTCGACCGGGATGTCCCACTCGCCGGCCGGCGTCTCGAGGACCGGCTGCTCTTCGCTCGTGAAGTCCACGAACAGGTTGAGCTGGTCCTGGATGATGGTCGCGGCGGTCGACAGCGCGTCGTCCGGCGTGATCGAACCGTTGGTCTCGATCTCGATCGTCAGGCGGTCGAAGTCGACGCTCTGACCGACGCGCGTGTCGCTGACGACGAAGTTGACGCGGCGGATCGGCGAGAAGATCGAATCGAGCGGGATGAGCCCGATCATGTGCTCGACGTTGCGCTGCTTGTCGGCCATCACGTAGCCGCGGCCCTTCTCCACGCCGATCTCCATCGAGATCTTCGCGTCTTTCGACGTGAGCGTCGCGATGTGGTAGTTCGGGTCGAGGATCTCGACGTCGGCGTCCGGCGCGATGTCGCCGGCGGTCAGCGGCTTCGAACCCGAAGCGACGAGCGAGAGCACCTTGGGCTCGTCGGTGCTGAGCTTCAAGGGCAGGCCCTTGAGGTTGAGCAGCAGCGAGATCGTGTCTTCCACGATGCCGGGGATGGTCGAGAACTCGTGCAGCACGCCGTCGATCTTGACGTACGTGACGGCCGCGCCGGGGATCGAGCTGAGCAGGATGCGGCGAAGCGCGTTGCCCAGGGTGATGCCGAAGCCGCGCTCGAGCGGTTCGATCACGAACTTGCCGTAGTTATCGCGGCGCTCGCGAACTTCGATCGAGGCGCCCTGCGGCGTATCCAAAACGGTCATTATTGAAACGTGTGTCCTTTGTGGCCGCTTACGTTATCCGCGACCCGTCGTTCCGACGGGCCGCGATCGCACGCCTAGCGGCGGTGGTGTGTTATTAGCGCGAGTAGTATTCGACGATCAGCTGTTCGTCGACCGGTGTGTCGATCTGCTCGCGGCTCGGTACCTGGACGACCTTGGCTTCTTTGGCCTGTTCGTTCCATTCGAGCCAGTCGGGGGCGCGGCGCGTGTTCGCGACTTCGAGGTTGGCCTCGAAGACCGGCGACTTCTGGCTGCGCTCGCCGATGCTGAGCACGTCGCCCGGCTTCACGATCATCGACGGGATGTTGCAGACCTTGCCGTTGACGCGGAAGTGGCGATGCGTGACGAGCTGACGCGCTTGCGAACGGCTCGACGCGAGGTTGAGACGGTAGATGACGTTGTCCAAGCGGCGCTCGAGGAGCTGCAAGAACGACTTGCCGGTCTGGCCCGGGATGCGGGCAGCTTCGCGGAAGTAGTTCTCGAACTGCGTCTCGTGCACGCCGTAGTAGCGGCGCATCTTCTGCTTCTCGCGCAATTGGCGACCGTACTCGGAGACCTTCTGACGCGTGGGCTTGCCCTGCGTCTTCTGTCCCGGGGCGGTGCCGCGGCGCTCGACCGCGCACTTGCGCGTGAGGCAGCGTTCGCCTTTGAGGAAGAGCTTGATCTTTTCGCCCGTCTTGCTCGAGGCCGTCTCGCGACGGCACAGGCGGCAGACCGGACCAGTGTAACGTGACATGTATCTCTCTCTACGTTATACGCGGCGGCGCTTGGGCGCGCGGCAGCCGTTGTGGGGAATGGGCGTGACGTCCTTGATCAGCGAGATCTCGAGACCGGCGGCTTGCAGCGAGCGGATCGCCGCCTCGCGCCCGGCTCCGGGACCCTTGACCAGCACTTCGGTCGTCTTCATACCGTGATCGATCGCCTTGCGCGCGGCGGCCTCGGCGGCCATCTGCGCCGCGAACGGCGTGGACTTCTTCGAGCCTTTGAAGCCGAGGTTGCCCGCCGACGCCCACGACACGACGTTGCCGTGCGTATCGCTGATCGTGACGATCGTGTTATTGAACGACGCGTGGACGTGCGCGACGCCGGACTGAACGTTCTTACGCTCGGTCTTACGACGCGTCTTGGTCTGTTTTTTCGCAGCCAACTGATATCACCAAATCGGTTTATCCTATCCTCCGAACGACGGAGGTGTCGTCGCCTCGACCACCTACGACGACACACGACGTGTCTCGGGCGATCTTCATACCGGGTCCCCGGCGAAGGGATCCGGGCTGCCGACGGGGCAGCGGGCCGCGTGCGCCGCAGAGAGGGGCGGCGCCAAGAGGCTATTCTACGGGAAGACCCACCCCGGGTCAACCCCGTTCCCCACACCCCCAGACGTGGAGAGGGCCCCCGGCGATTCGCCGGGAGCCCTCGTCCCTGGTCTAGCCCCTACCGGGAGTGGTGACTAGAACTTGATGCCCAGGCCGATGAACGGCCCGTTGACCGAGGTGTCCGAGGGGGCATTGGACTTGTTCTTGCCCGACTCGCCCAGCCAGCCGAGGTCGAGGAAGACCGGGCTCGCCCCGAACTTCACCGTTCCGCCGATCTGGTACTTGAGGATGTTGTAGGCCAGATTGAACTGGTTGCCTGCCGGGTCCGTGAACGTCCCCTTGACGTTCGGGTAGTACCAGGCCGAGCCGTAGAGCGAGAAGTTCTGATCGAGGTCAGGCAGCTTCTCGGCACCGAAGCCGACGCCTTGGAGGTGCGGGTACCCGTAGTTGCCCGTGCGGTAGAGGTAGCCGACACCGATGTAGATGCGCGGATCGGCGACCTTGAGGCCCAGGCGGGCGTCGAAGTCCTGTTCGCGAGCCGTGAAGGCCGGCACGAACGTCTGGCCGCCGCCGCCGATGGCGGTGACGCAACCCGGGTCACCCGGAACCGGACACGGCGAGGTGATCGCCGGCGTCGCGACGCCCTGGTTATGCGGATACTGGATCTGGCGGTAGTCGCCTTCGAGCATCCACGGGAGTCCGAGCGCATCGAACTCGATGCCGCCGCGAACCGCATACGATCCGCCCTTGCCGGTGTTGCCCGGGCTGAACTCGTTGTAGACCTTCGGGTTGATGATGTAGTCGCCCGCGACGAAGATGTCCTTATACGGGGCGGCTACCGGAGCCGGCGTCGGGGTCGGCGCTACGGTCGGGACTTCCGTCGGAGCGGCGGTCGGCGCCGGCGGCGGGGTCGCCGGATTGTAACGGACGACGACGAGACGCTGCTCGGGAACCCATTGTACGTACGCGCCCATCCCTTCGGAGATGACGCGGACGGGAACGACGACGCTGCCCTGATAGATCTCGGGCGGGACGTCGAGCGGGCGAGATTCGCCGTTGATGATGACTTCGGACTTCCCGACGGTCACCTTGACGTCGGCTCCCGGTTTACTGACGTCGACGGTCTTGCTGCCGGCGTCGTAGGACACGGTCGCGCCCATCTGTTCGAACATCGAACGGAGGGGGATGAGGATCGTACCACCGCGGACGATCGCGGCGAGCACGCGGCCCGCTTTGAGTTTGTCCGGTTTCGTATAGACGTGGTGGTCGTTGAAGAGGATCGGGATCTGACCCGAAGGGGCCGATCCGAAGTTGGCTGCGTTCGTCGTCATATCAGCCTGCGCGACCGTCTGTTGTCCGATGTTGCCGGACGGCTGCGAGGTGATTGGCGAAGCGATCGCGGCGGATCCCAGACCGGCGACGATGATCGCCGTCAGGATGCCCATGTTGAATCGTTTCACGGAATTTCTCCTAGAGTTGTACACGTCGAGCGTTGTTCCGCGCAAAGCCCGATGGTAAACACCAAATCCAGAGAATCCCGATTAAAATCTCCATACAAGCGAGTGAGAAAGCGAGCCGCGATGCATCCAAGCCGCCGAGCGCTCCGAAGCGTGCGACCGCTATCGTGGTGAACGAGGGTGCGACGATCTGCGGTACGACGATCGCGAGATTCCAGATCGCCATCGAGGTCGCGAGCGCCGTCTGCGGTACGATGCGACAAGCGAGCGCCCAGTCCGCGACCAGGAAGACGCCCCATGCGGCACCGGCGCACGCGGTCGCGGCGAACGCGAACCGCACGTCGTGCGTCGCGATCAACGCGAACAGCGCGAGCATCACGCCGAAGCCGCCCACGGAAGCGACCGCCCGTTTGTCCATGCGATCGCTCGGCCCGGCCGCGAAAGCCGCGCCGATCGCACCGGCGACGGTGAACGCGAGCACCATATACCCGCTCGTCGCTTTGACGTCGGCGAGCCGTGCGTTCGACGCATTGGTCTTGACGTAGAAGAACAGATAGTCGATCAACGTGAAGAACCCGATGTAGACCATCGCGCGCGATCCGAAGAGGTTCAGGAAGGCGCTGCTGGACGCCGCGGGCGCGGCCGGCCCGTCCACCGCCCGCAGTGGGAGCTCGCGCATGTGGCGCGCGGTCGCAGCGCACGAGACGACGAGCAATGCCACGATCGCGCCGGCGACGATGCGCGCGTCGGCGATGAGCGATGCGACGATCGCGCCGACGGCGTTGCCGAGGCTTTGGAACGCGGCCATCCACGAGGATGCGACGCCCTGCGACTCGGGCACCACCACGTCGGGGATGATCGGCTGATACGCGGCCATCGCGACGTTGAGGCCGAGCTGCACGATCGCGTAGGCCGCGACGAGTTGTGGGAACGAGGGCGCGAGATAGAACCACACGATGCCGACCGCGCCGACCGCGCCGCCCGCCAGGTAGAACGCGACCCGGTCGCCGGTACGGCGGCGCCGACGATCCGAGAGCGTGCCGGCGACGATCTGCACGACCGCCGCGACGATCGCGCCGCTGGTCGCGAGCAGACCGTAGGCCGCGAGCGGATTCCCGACGACCAGTTCGGTCGAGCGGACCTGCAACGAGATCGCGAGCAGCGCACCCCAGACGGCTTGGATGCCGAGCCAGTAGAGCGCCAGCTGCGCCGGCTTCGGGGACCTAGACGTGTCCGGAGACATAGCGGTAATCCTCGACCGTATCGGCATCGAAGCAGAGTTCCGGCGCGCACTGCCGCACCGCCTTGATCGCGACGCCGAATCGACGGGGCGCCGCGTCTTCCAGACCGCTCACCGTCAGACGTTTCGTCGCGAAACGCCACGCGAGCGACGCCCCGAGCAGGGCGGCCATCTTCCACGGCGACTTGCGCGCGTCGAAGAACTTCGTCGCGGCCCCGATCACCAGCTCCGCGTAGCCGGCCGGGAACAGGAACGCCCCGCCGTTGACGACGCGTTCGCCGCCCAGGGTGATGCCGACGGGCGGTGCGCCCGGGAAACGGGCATAGAACGCATCCGGCGTCGCGAGCGGCATCGCCAACGCGTCGTTCGGAGCGGCCGCCAGAAACGCGGCGAGCGCCCCGGTCGAGACGTAGGGCAGGTCGGTCGTCAGGAACAGCAACGGTTCGTCGCCCGGCCACGTCCGTAGCGCCCGGGTAATATTCTCGGCGCCGCTCTCGCTCTCCGGAACCACGACGTCGACGGTCGCGCCACACGCTGCGCGGACCTGGTCGCCACCGACCACCGCGATCTTCGTCCCGCCCGCACCGTGTGCCGCCGCGATCCCGCGCGAGAGCATCGTCTCGCCGCGCACCTCGACGAGTGCCTTGACGGTCGTGCCGGCTTCTGCCGCGTACGTTCCGTCGATCCGGCCGCCTGCGGTCATCACGACGTTCACGCGTCGAACCCCGGCAGTCCCGGTTGCACGGCGGGCGCGTCGCTCGGAAGCGAGACGAACTCCGCGGCGGCATCGCCGTACCGCGAAGCGAGCAACGTCTCGAGCAGCTCGGCGTTGCCGGTGGCGTTACCGACCGCGTGGTTGTTGAAGAACACGTAGGTATCGTCGACCTGGGCCTCGATCTCCGCGATCCGGTCCGCCCACGGCACGAGTTCCTCGGCGCGATAGTCGTACTCGTAGCGCGTGACGTTGTCGCCCGTCCACCACATCGCCGCATTGCGACCGTGGAAGCGCACGTAGCCGATCCGCGAGGTCGCATCCGACGACGGCGTCATCAACGACTCGAGCGCCGGCATGTCGACGTTGCACCAGCCGACGCCGAGGCTCTCGAGACGCGCGATCGTCTCGGCGTTCTGCCACGCATGGTTGCGGAACTCCGCGACCAGCGGCAGACCTTGGAACGCGCGCACCACCGCTTCGAGGTAGCGCTCCGTCAGCGGCTCGGGTTTGAACCCGTTGGGGAACTGCAGCAGCACCGCGCCGAACTTCCCCGCCTCGCGCACCGGGAGCAGCCGCTCGCGCAGGAGCGCGCCGTCCTCGTGCACGCGCGCGCCGTAGTCGCCAGGATGGGTGACCGCCTGCGGCGCCTTGAACGAGAACCGGAACTCTCGCGGCGAACGCGCGAGCATGGTCGCGATGGTCCGCTCGGCCGGGACGCCGTAGTACGACGAATCGATTTCGACCGCTCCGAACCGGCTGGCGTAGTACGACAGCATCTCGCCGCTTCGGGTCTTGGGCGGATAGAACGGCCCGACCCAATCCTTATAGCCGTACCCGCACGTCCCGACGTAGATCATGGAAGTAGCGCGAGGACCAGAGCGGATAGTGAACGATTCTTCGCTCTCCAATCGTCGGGCTTCGCCGCGAGGTATGCTCTCCGCGCGGCCTCCGCCGCACGCGGTAATGCCGTGGTGGCTGGACCAGTGAGGTACGAACGGACCTCACGATCGAAGCGCTTCTCGCGCCATACTCCCGCATTTTGTGCACCCTGCGCCGCATAAATGCCGACGAGCACTCGCGCGTGCGCGGCTTTGCCCAGGCGAGTATTTGCCGCCGTATTGAGGGCACTGACCGCCTCGAACCACGCGAGCATATCGCGAGCGCTCGTCTGGGTCGCGATTGCATTCTTGAGGGCCGCTCCCGTCCAACCCGGTGCAGTCGCACCTGACGCGAGGTCCGCCTCGACAAGGGCAACGACAAACGCTCGACTCTGCGGCTCCAACAGGACGGCTGGGACTTGACCGAGCGCGTTGAATGTCGATATATAAGCGCCGCGGCGATAGTCACCGGCCGGATCATCGGAGGCGATCACCTGCGGGTCTGCAGAGATCGGGAACGCTTTGCGAAGCGCGGCGACGACATCCGCTTGCGAACCCGACTTCCCGAGGACCTCCTGCGCCCCCGCGTCGGCGCCGTGTTCGTTCAGTTCCCCGAGGAGGCGCCTCTCCTCAAGTTGATGCATGACGTCATCGGTCTCGCCCAGCGCGAGAACGTACGCGATGCCGGCACCTTCGAACCAGGTCTGCCGAGGCAGAGATTTCCATTGCTTGAGCGAGGTCAGGCCGGTCGTATTCAAGTCGCCCAGTTGTTCGGGGAAGTCCGCCATATCGCCAGTCGAGGCGAAGAGCAGGCGTTTCCACCACGACGGGATCTCGTTCTCGCCTACATAGCCAAAGATGACATGGGTGTCGCGCACGCATCGAGCGCGCAGAAGGACGATAGCGCAGGCCCGCGGGTTCTGGAAAATGTCGACTGCGCGCTGCCGAGCCATGCCATGCTGAAAGGAGGTCGCATCGGCCGACAACGCGCCGCCCCCCGACGGCGCGCACGCGACACAGGCTAGGAGCGCGAGCACTACGAGCACTTTCATCACCATCGCCCTTCGCCGTAAAAGCGAACGAGCCCGGCAATCTGCCGGGCTCGCGTGCGTACGTCTGTCCTGGGGTGGGCTACTTCTTGGTCGCGACCTTCTTCTTGCCGGCGACCGTGCGCTTCGGGCCCTTGCGGGTACGAGCGTTGGTCTTGGTGCGCTGTCCGCGAACGGGCAGGCCGCGGCGATGACGGATGCCGCGGTAGCAGCCGATGTCCATCAGACGCTTGATG
>Ga0070691_10001355_pt1 | contig 10458 bp, 9 predicted proteins | sample KBSK1101metaG_FD_64673 | JGI IMG/M metagenome (GOLD analysis project Ga0070691, IMG submission 64673) | Corn, switchgrass and miscanthus rhizosphere microbial communities from Kellogg Biological Station, Michigan, USA - KBS K1-10-1 metaG | ecosystem: Host-associated > Plants > Roots >... | reverse complement strand
CTGGTGCTCGCCTCCGCAAGTCCTCGGCGGCTGGCGCTCCTGCGCCAGATCGGCCTGGAGCCGCACGCTGTGGAAGCCGCCGAGGTCGACGAATCTCCCCTCAAGAATGAGACGCCGCGGCGCCTCGCACTACGGCTCGCCCAGGCCAAGGCCGAGGGAGTCGCTCGCCGGCACGGCCAGAGCCATGTGTTGGGCGCCGACACTGTGGTGGCGGTGGGGCGGCGCGTCCTCCCCAAGGCGGAGAGCGGCGAGGAGGTGCGCCTCTGTCTGGGCCTCCTGTCGGGGCGTGCACACCGGGTATTGACCGGCCTCTGCGTCCTGGCTCCGGATGGACGCCGCGGCCTGCGGCTCGTGGAAAGCCGACTTCACATCAAGCGCCTGACCGAAGCCGAGATCGCCGGCTACGTGGAAAGCGGGGAGGGGATCGGCAAGGCCGGTGGCTACGGCGTCCAGGGCCGGGCCGCTCGCTTCGTTCAGAGCCTGCAGGGCTCCTATTCCGGCGTCGTTGGCTTGCCCCTCTATGAGGCGGCCAACCTGCTGGCCGGCCTCGGCTACCCCGTGTCATGAGCGAGCGGCGTATCTATCTCGACCGAGGCGTCGGCGAGAGCCGCGGCGTTGTGACTCTGGACGGTCGTCCGGAGCGGCTGCTCCTGCGCCGGGATGACGATGATCCGCGCCTGAGGCTCGGGGCGCGGCTGGTGGCGCGCGTCGCCAGCCTGGAGCCGGCGCTGGGCGCGGCCTTCCTCGACCTTGGCGGCGCGGCCGAGGCGATCCTGCCGTTCCGACCCGATGCGCGACCCGTGCGCGGGCAAGCCATAGAGGTCGAGATCCGCGGCGAACCGCGGCGCGGAAAGCTGGCGGTGGCGCGGGCCATCGGGAACGGAGAGGGCGATCCCCGGCTGCTGGCCGCCGCGCCGGACATCGCCGCGGAGCTGGACGCCCTGTCCCACGGCGCCAAGCTGGTGGAGGGTCGCACAGCCCGGGACGTCGCGGACGAAGCCGAGACCGAGGCCATCGAGGCCGTCCATGCGCTTCCTGGCGGCGGCGAGATCGCCATCGAGCCGACCCGCGCGCTCACCGCCGTCGACGTGGACCTCTCCGACCGCAAGGGCGGCGACGCCAAGCGGGTCACACGGCAGGCGAACCTCGCGGCTCTTGGCATGGCCGCACGGCTGTTGCGGCTGAAGGGCCTGGGCGGCATCGTGGTCATCGACCTGGTGGGACGCGGCCATGACGGGAACGCCCTGATGGCGGCGGCCCGCGCGGCCTTCGGCCCGGATAATCCCGGCGTGGCGATCGGTCCAGTCGGCCGGTTCGGGACCATGGAGCTCTCGCTGCCGCGACGCAGCCAGCCGCTGCTGGAGCGCCTGTGCCGGGCGGACGGCGCGCTCAGCGACCGGACCCTGGCCCAGCGGCTGATCCGTCGGCTGCAGGCGGAGGGCGAGGCCATGCCGGGCGCCCGCCTGATGGCCGTTTGCGCCCCTGAGATCGCCAAGGCCGCGGCCCCGCTTGCCGTTCTGCTGGCTGAGCAGATCGGCGCGCGCTTCGAGATCCGGGCCGACCCGGCCGCGCCGCGCAACCGGTTGGACGTGAGCGCGGCATGAGCTCGCCGGCGTGCCCCATCTGCGGCAAGCCCGCGGACACGGACCATCGGCCGTTCTGCTCGCGCCGGTGCGCCGACGTCGATCTCAACCGCTGGCTCAGCGGCCGTTATGTTATCCCGGCTGTGGAAGATGAGGACGGCCCGTCGGACGACGGCGAAGCTGACGGCTAGCCCACGCGCGCGGCCTCTGCGCCCCTCGCTGGACTTCCGAAGGCGCCTCTTCTATAGACGCGGCTCCCCGCGACGGGACCTTCGCCTGGGTAGCTCAGTTGGTAGAGCAGCGGATTGAAAATCCGCGTGTCGGTGGTTCGAATCCGCCCCCAGGCACCACTTCCCCGCCTGACCTTCCATCGCGAACTCAGACCCGCTCGCCCGGCCTGTGCGGTGGCCCCTATCGCAAGGCCCTTGCACCTCGCCCGGCCCGGCCGGGAGCCTCGTCGTGAAGTCATCTGCCTTCGGGGATCCGCCGCTTCTCCCGGCCTGTCAGGGCTGTGGGCCGTGTTCGATGCAGCATCGACTACTTCCCCCCAACCTCGCCCGCCGGGAGCTGGACGGGGTGTGAGATTACATTTGTGAAACACATTCCGCACCGCAACATTAAATACCCGTAACGGTAGAAATCGCTCGGCCTCCCCTCTGATACAGATTTGTGCAGTGCAAAAGCCGATAGGGCGCCGCAGAACATTCGCAAGCCCCCGTTATCGTCTGCCCCCTTGACGCCTCATTAACAGGTTGCCAAAGGACCGGAGCCGCACGTCTAAGATAGCGGTGAGACCTCCGACGTCCTCGGGCGGAAGGGGTCGCCTCGCGCCTTCGGAACGTCGCCCCTGCATTCGTGTTGGGACCACGCGTTACGGGTCGCGGCGCAGCGACAGCGGCCCGACGTCCCGGCCCGAGCGATCGGATCAGGACGGCGGGATTATTTCAACTAGGGTGGAGACGCTCTCGCGCGACGACCCTTTGGCCACTCGTGCTAGACCAACCAGGAACTGGCGACAGATGTTCGACAACAAACTGAAGACCCCTTTCATCGCTCTCGTCGGCGCGGTTGCGCTGATGGCCAGCGCCCCGGCGTTCGCCCAGAATGCCGCTCCGGCTCCCGCCGCCGCCCCGGCCGCGGCCCCCGCCGCCGACGCGGCGGCTCCGGCCGCCGCTCCCGCTCCCGCCGCCGATGCGTCGGCCGATACGAGTCTTCCGCCGCAGATGAAGCATGCGGGCAAGATGGGCATCGGCACCATGTTCATGGACGCCAAGCCCGTCGTGAAGGTCGTGATGCTCGGCCTGCTGTTGGCCTCGATCTTCTCGTGGACCCTGCTGATCACCAAGCTTCTCGAGTTCCGCGCGCTCAACAACGTCTCGGACAGCTTCCTTGAAGCCTTCCGCGGCGCGAAGTCGATCAACGACATGGGGCGCATCGCGGTGGCCGAGGAGTTCGACGGCAACCCGCTGGCCGACATGGCCGCCGCCGCCGCTCAGGAAGTCGAGCTGTCGCGCCAAGCGGGTCTGCACGTGGCCGGCGAGCACCGCGAGACGACGCTGAACCGCGCCGAACACGCGGTGGCGGCTGTCCAGGCCTCGCTGACGCGGCGCCTTTCCAGCGGCATGCAGTTCCTGGCCTCGGTCGGTTCCAATGGCCCCTTCATCGGCCTGTTCGGCACCGTCTACGGGATCATGGACTCGTTCATCGGGATCGCGAACACCAACACTACCAACCTCGCGGTCGTGGCGCCCGGCATCGCCGAAGCCCTGCTCGCCACGGGCCTCGGTCTGTTCGCGGCCATTCCGTCGGTTATCTTCTACAACTACTTCCAGACGCGCATTTCGGCCTACGGGGCGCGGACGGAAGGGTTTGTGGCTGAGCTGATGAACGCGATCTCCCGGCAGCTCGACAAAGGAGCCTAAGCCAGATGGGAGCCAAACTTTCAGGCTCTGGGGGCGGCAAGTACGAGGAAGAAGCGAACAGCAGCATCAACGTCACGCCGTTCGTGGACGTCATGCTGGTCCTGCTGATCATCTTCATGGTGGCGGCGCCTCTGGCGGCCGTCACGGTGAAGGTGGAGCTTCCTCCAGCGGTCGCCAAGCCGGGCACCAACCCGCCCAAGCCGGTCTACATCTCGATCCAGCCCAACGGCCGGATCTTCATCCAGGACTTCCCGACCGACCTCGCCACGCTGGGCGACGACCTTCGCAAGCAGGTGGGGGCCAAGCGGGACCCGGCGCACGAGCGGATCTTCATCCGTGGGGACAAGAACGTGACCTACGGCGACTTCATGGGCGTGATGAACATGTTGCAGGACAACGGGTTCTACAGCGTGGCCCTGGTCGGCGAAGACAATAACAAGTGAGGCGGTGAGGCATGTCTGATACATCACCGCGTGGCCCCACGACGGCTCCGCTACAGGGTAGCCACAACCCGTTCGACGACCCGCGGCCGAAACGCAGCAAGGGCGTCACGATCGCGATCATCATCTCGGTCGTGGTGCACGCGGCTCTGTTCATCTATCTCTGGACCAGCAAGTTCCAGCCGAACTTCAAGGAGTACTCCGACGACGTGACGGACGTGGCCATGGTCAAACCCGTGCCGCCTCCGCCGCCTCCGCCGCCGCCGCCGCCGCCGCCGCCCAACACCCCGCCGCCTCCGCCGCCGAAGCTACAGCCCCGGCCGCCGGTCAATCTGCCGAACGTCCCTTCGATTCCGCCGCTGGTGGCTCCCCCCGTGGAGCACCACATTGAGGAACCGAAGCCGCCGGCTCCGCCGCCGCCCGAGCCGCCGCGTCCGTCCGTGATCACGCAGCCGGACTGGTCGCGCAAGCCGAACGCCGAGGATATGTCGAAGTATTATCCCGAGCGGGCGTCGCGGATGAGCATTGAGGGTTCGGCGACGATCAGCTGCACCGTAAATGCTCGCGGCACCCTGGAGAATTGCTCCGTCACGTCGGAGACGCCCTCTGAAGCGGGCTTCGGCGACGCGACCCTGAAGCTGAGCAAGCTCTTCAAGATGCGCCCTCAGACGAAGGACGGCGCGCCTGTGGAAGGTGGCACGGTCCGCATCCCAGTCCGCTGGGTGCTGCCGAAGGGCTGACCCCGGTCAAAGTCCGAACCAAGACCAAGCCCCGGCGGCGAAAGCCTCCGGGGCTTTTTCTTTGCCTGCCTTCACATGGCCCGCGGCGCGCCGCATTCTGGGTGGGATGACCGGCATTCGGCGAGCGGACGGGCGAAGGTGAGCGAGGCCGCCATGCGAGGTCCGCGCCCCGGGCCGCCCCCGGGGAAGGCTGGCGACGACGTGCTGTTCATCGCCATCACCGCGGCGATCATGGCGGTGGTGCTCACCTTCAACGCGCTCAACGTCAGTCACGAATGGGCGCGCAACGGCCATCCGCTGGAGTCTTGGGAGCCATTTGTATGGGAGGGTTCCAGCGGCCTTTTCTTCCTATTGCTGGCCCCGCTGATCCTGGCGCTGACCCGCCGGGTCTGGCCGATCGACCCGCCGCAGTTTCCGAAACTCGCCATCCACCTGGCCGCTGCGGTCGGCGTCTCCCTGGCGCACGTGGTGGCTATCGGAGCCCTCCGTTGGGCGGTCTACCTGGCCGCGCACCGCCACTACGACGCCTTCGGCCCGCTGGGCGACTGGCCGTACGAGCTGCGCAAGGATGTCCTGATCTACGCCGGCCTGGTCGCGGTCTACGTGGTGTGGCGCAAGCTTCGCGACAGCCCCGCCGGGCCGACCGCCGCGTCGGGCCAGGTCCTGGAGGTCCGCGACGGCGCCCGGCGCCATTTCGTGCCGCTGGCCGAGGTGATCTGGATCGAGGCGGCCGGCAACTACGTCGAGTTGCATCGCGGCGGTGGCGGTCTGCTGCACCGCGCCTCACTCTCCGAGATGGAGCGCCGATTGCAGACGGCCGGGTTCGTACGCATCCACCGCTCGCGCCTGGTGCGCCGCGAGGCTGTGGCCGCGGTGGAGTCGCGGCCGACCGGGGACTTTGTCGTGCGCCTGCGCGATGGCCGCGAACTGGCCGGTAGCCGGCGCTATCGTCGGCCGCTGCTCGCCGATTGACTTGATCGCGGCGCGCCCCGCGACTAGAACCGCCCCTCGCGATGGGCCGGCTTAGCTCAGTTGGTTAGAGCGCTAGATTGTGGATCTAGAGGTCCTCGGTTCGAGCCCGAGAGCTGGTACCATCGCCGTCCCACCACCCTTATCCTAGGCAGCGGCCGTTGCCGGACCGGCTCGGCCGCGGACGAACGGCTGCGGCGCCCAGCGCACCAGCGAACGCCAGGCCCATTCGAACGGGCCGTAGTGGAAGCGCGCCAGCCAGGGCTTGCTCCACGCCAGGATGAAGACCCAGACGCCGGCCACCACCGCCAGTTCTTGGAACCGTGACAGCCGGGCGTAAAGGCCCAGGCCGAAGCCGCAGAACACCAGCGTCGTGATGATCGAGGTCATCAGGTAATTGCTGAACGCCATGCGCCCGGCCGCCGCCAGCCGGCTCACCACCGCCGCCGCCGCGCCCGAGCGGACGATCAGCAGGATGACGCTGGCGTGGGCCAGGGCGATGAGCGGCCGGGTGACCTGCTGCCAAGTCTCCAGCCGGTTGAGCACCAGCGGATCGAAATGCGACTGCTGGATCCGCCAGGCCAGCCAAGCCGTGGCCGGGGCGGCCAGCAGATAGCCCACGGCCAGCGTCGCGAGGTAGGCTCCCCGCGACCACCTGAGCGTGAAGAAGCCGCTGCGGAACAGCGCCATGCCGAGGAACATCTGGCCGATCGCCTCGGGGATCTCGTCGGTGGGCATCAGGTACATCTGCAGCAGCCTGGCCGCCTGGGCCCGGACCTGCAGGGCGTCCATGAAGCCGCCGCGGAAACCGGCGATCTCCACGGCCTTCAGGGCCTGCGAGGGCGCCACGAGCTGCGAGGCCTCGCGCCAGGCCGCCAGGGCCGCCGGGGTTGCTCCGGGGGTCGCGGCCGCGGCGTGGAGCGCTTTCAACTGGTCGGCGACGAAGATGTTCGCTGCCAGCAACCCCGCCAGGATGGCCACCCCGATGGCCACCTGAACCCGCACACCCAGCTTGCGGAACGGAAAGATCACCAGCCCGGCCAAGGCGTAGGTCACCAGGATGTCGCCCCACCACAGGAAGTAGGCGTGCAGCATCCCGAAGGCGAAGAGCCAGAACATCCGGCGGTAGTGGGTCGCCGCCGGACCCGGGCGCCCGCCCTCGGCGCGTTCCGCGATGAGCACGGCGCTCGCGCCGAACAACATGGTGAAGAGCGCCCGCATCTTGCCGTCGGTGAGCACGTTGTTCACCGCCCAGGTCCACAGGTCCGCGCCCGTCGAGCCGCCGGCGTAGGTGGGGTCGAGGTAGGCGAAGGCGGGCAATCCCATGCCCACGATGTTCATCAAGAGGATTCCCAGCACCGCGAAGCCGCGGACCGCGTCGATGGAGACGTGGCGGTCGCCCGCCGCCCCGGCAGTGTCCGACATGGCCGTCCCGTCCCCATGGTTCCCGTCAGGCGAGGATGGGCGCACGGCGGGGCGTGTCAACGGCGTACCGCGCGGGCGAATTCGCCCCGTTGGCGGAGTGGCTCGTCAGCGCGCGCGTGCTAAACCTCAGGTCGATTCCGGCGGCCGTCGCGGCCCCGCTGACGGAGACCGCTGGTGAAGCGCCTGCCCCTTACCGGCCTCGGGATCGGATTGGCCGCCGCCGCCGCCCTCCTGGCGTCCTGTCATCGTCCCGTCGACCAGGCCCGCACGGCCGCCCCGCCGGTCCCGGCGGGTCCCGAGCGTGCGGGACCCGTGCATTGGAATGCGTCCGCCGGGCGGTTCGAGATGAACGGCGCACCGCTGAAGACCGCCAAGCTCTGGACCTTTGACGGCTCCACCGACGGCTTCACCGCGCTGGGCAGCAAGATCACGCCAGCGGTGGGGCAGGGGATCGCCGTGACCGTGGCCGACCCGACGATCCGGTCACCCAAAGGCCTCAATGTCCCTGGCGGCCAGTATCCGCTGGTGCTCGTACGCCTGACCCGCACGGCCCCAGGGGCGCTCTGGGACGGCGCGCTGGCCTATTCCACGGCGACTCACGCCGAAAGCGCCAGCTATCTCGGCAAGCCAATATCCGGCGCCGATCCCGCCGTGGGCGAGACCACCACCCTGGTCTACGACATGAGCCGTCAGCCGGTGGGCGCCCCGGACTGGGTCCAGTCCACCATCGACCAGATCCGCTTCGATCTCGAGGACAAGCCGGGCGGTGGCTTCCTGATCCGCCAGATCGCCATCGCCGAGAACCCGGCGTCTCCCGCCGCGCCGGCGCCGGCGGCCGCGCCTGCCGCGAAGCCCTGAACGCGATCGGGCCGGGGGGCGTAGGTCGTGGTTTTCAGCTCGGTTATCTTCATCTTCTATTTCCTGCCGATCTTCCTGATCGGCTACTACCTGTCCGGCTGGCGCGCGGGGGCGCTTCTGGTCGGCAGCGCGGCCTTCTATGTATGGGGCGAGGGCGCTTACGTCTTCCTGCTCTTCGGCCTGATCGGGCTCAACTACGCAGGCTCGCGCTGGCTCGATGCGAGCCGCCAGCAGTCACGCCGCCTCGCCATACTGACGGCCCTGGTGGTCGCCGATTTCGCGGTCCTGGGCTTCTTCAAGTATTCCGAGTTCCTGGCCCACAACCTGAACGGACTGGCCGGCCGGGCGCTCCTGCCGGAGGTCCACCAGAAGCTTCCGCTGGGCATCTCCTTCTTCACCTTCCAGCTGGTGAGCTACGTCGCCGACGTGCACCGCGGGTCGGTGAAGGTGGAACGCGACCTCATGCGGTTCGCGGCCTACATCCTGATGTTCCCGCACCTGATCGCGGGGCCCATCGTGCGCTACGCCGACATCCGCGACGAGATGCACGCCGACCGGCGCACGACCGCCCATGTGGGACTGGGTTTCCAGTATTTCATCGTGGGCCTTTGCCAGAAGGTGCTGATCGCCAACACCGTCGCGCCCTTGGCCGACCATGCCTTCGCCGCCGATCTCGTGCGGCTGGACGCCACCACCGCCTGGCTGGGCGTCTGGGCGTACACCCTGCAGATCTATTTCGATTTCTGCGGCTATTCGAACATGGCGATCGGCCTCGCCTTCCTTCTCGGCTTCACCTTCCCGAAGAACTTCGACTACCCCTACATCGCCCAGTCGATCACCGACTTCTGGCGGCGCTGGCACATGAGCCTGTCGTCCTGGTTCCGCGACTACGTCTACATCCCCCTGGGCGGCAACCGGCAGGGCCAGTGGCGCACGGTGCGCAACCTGCTGGTCGTCTTCTTCCTCACGGGGCTGTGGCACGGGGCGGCCTGGCGCTTCATCGTCTGGGGCCTCTATCACGGCGCCTTCCTGATGCTGGAGCGGTTCGGCCTGGGCCGTCTCTTGGAGCGCCTGCCACGCCCGGCGCGGCATCTTTATGCGATGCTGGTGGTGATGGTGGGCTGGGTGTTCTTCCGCGCCGACAGCCTGCCGGCCGCCCTCAGCTACCTGGGCCAGATGGGCAGCCCCGGCCGTTTCCTGCCGCCGGACCCGGCGCTCGCCATCCTCATCAACGCCCAGTCGCTCGCGGCGCTGTTGGCGGGCTCATTCTTCGCCGCGCCGTTGCTGCCGGCCCTGATGCAGCGCCTGCGCACGCCGCGCGCCGAACCGCCGCGCCCGGATCTGCCGGGGCGGCTGGAAACCCGCAGCGTGCACGCCTTGCCGATCCCGCTGCTGGCCACGGGCTTCGTGCTGTCGATCGCCATCCTGGTCGGCTCGACGCTCAATCCCTTCCTCTATTTCCGGTTCTAGGATGGCGCTCGCTTCACAGCTCCATTGGCGATTGCTGGTCGGGACGATCCTCGTCTTGATGGCCGCGGCCTGGCTGGCCCCGCGCTGGATCCCGGCTCCGAAGATTCAGGAGAACCGGGTCCTGGCCGCGCCGCCGGTCCTGCCGCACCGGCTGGCGGACGTGCGCGCCTTCCGCGAGGCGGCCGACCCCTATGTGGCCGACCATTTCCCGGTCCGGCCGCATCTCATCGGAGTGCTGAACCGCCTGCGGATGCTGGTGGGCGTCAGCGGTTCGAAGCGGGTGATCGTCGGCCGCGACGGGTGGCTGTTCTTTGACGACGACACCCATCTGGGGGGCAGCCGCAACCAGCCGCCCATGGACCGGCCGGAGATCCGCAACTGGCTGGTGAGCTTCGCGGCGCGCACCGAGGCGCTGCGGGCGAGGGGTATTCCCTATCTTGTGGTCGCGACCCCCGTGAAGGAGACCATCTATCCGCAATACGCGCCGGCCTGGTACCGTCCAACCTCGGACCGCGCCACTCTGATGCTTCCGAAGCTGGCCGCAGAAGCCGGCGCGGGCGAGGTCCTCTATCTGCATCCCGATGTCGCCGCCGCGACGGCGCGCGGAGAGAAGACCTATAGCCGTCACGACACCCATTGGACGGGCTACGGCGCCTATGCGGGCTATGTCGGGCTCATGCGGCGCCTGCACGCCATGGGACTTACCGACGAGGCCAAGCCCCTTTCGGCGTTCAACCTGATGCCTCCGGCGCCCAACCGGCCGCGCGACCTGGCGCTCATGCTGGGCGTCGCCAGCCTGGTGCACATCGACTTTCCGCACATCGACAACCTCGATGGCGAGCGCAAGATCCAGATCACATATCTTACCGACAAGACGGACTGGACCTCGCCCCAGGTGGTCGACACCGGCGAGGTGGGCAAGCCGGTCCTGCTGATGACCCGTGACTCGTTCTCCAACGAGATATTGCCGTTCCTCTATCCCCACTTCAGCCGCATTATCCTGGCGCATAACCAGGACGGCTCCTGGCGGCCGGACCTAATCGATCGCTTC
>Ga0070691_10001354_pt1 | contig 10459 bp, 14 predicted proteins | sample KBSK1101metaG_FD_64673 | JGI IMG/M metagenome (GOLD analysis project Ga0070691, IMG submission 64673) | Corn, switchgrass and miscanthus rhizosphere microbial communities from Kellogg Biological Station, Michigan, USA - KBS K1-10-1 metaG | ecosystem: Host-associated > Plants > Roots >... | reverse complement strand
CGGTTCGAGCGGGTGGATCTTGGAGCGCTCATCGAGCAGCTCGTCCACAGCTGGGAAACACGCCGCGAGACGGGCGATGCACGACTCGCCTTCGCCCGGCCGCGGAAGGACACCGCAGCCGTCATGGGCAAGCCCGACCGGCTGGCGCGCGCCATCAATGCAATCATTGACAATGCGGTCAGCTTCTCCCCGCCCGGAGGCCTGGTCGAGATCGCGGTCGCCCGGGTCGGAGACGAGGTCCGCATCCGAATTGACGACGAGGGACCGGGAGTCCCGCCCGAAGCTCGTGAGGCCATTTTTAACCGCTTCCATTCAGTAAGACCGGAGGGCGAGAATTTCGGCCGCCATTCCGGCCTCGGCCTTGCCATCGCCCAGGCAATCGTGAATGGCCATGACGGAGAGATTGACGTGCAGGACCGCGACGACGCGCCATCGGGCGCCCGCTTCACCATCAGGCTTCCAGCGGCAGACCGCGAATGAACCAGATGACACCTGAACGGGGCCCCCGCCTTTCGGCTGAAACGGTCCATGCGAGCACTGTCGCCATCAGCGGTCGCGCAGTCCTGATCACCGGCCCGTCGGGCTCCGGGAAATCCGATCTCGCGCTGCGCCTGCTCGACCGCGGCTTTACCCTGGTCAGCGACGACCAGACGGTCGTGAAGAAGGACGGCAACCGGCTTATCGCATCGGCTCCCCCCACGATTGCCGGCAAGCTCGAGATCCGTGGTCTCGGAATCATCGGCATGGAACGTGCCGACAATGTGCCGGTCGCGCTCATCGTCGAGCTGACCAGCGACATCCAACGCATCCCGGACGACAGCCGCGAGCGGCCGATCCTTGGCGTCAAAATTCCGCTGATCACTATCGATGCGATGACCGCTTCGGCGCCTTCGAAGGTCGCGATCGCTCTCGATCGACTGGGCCTCAAGTTCTGATGGGGGAGCGGCGGCCGGGCCGGCTGCCGCGCCTGCTGCTCGTCACCGGCATGTCCGGGGCGGGCAAGTCGACCGTCCTCGATGCGCTCGAGGACATGGGCTGGGACATTGTCGACAACCTCCCCGTCGACCTGCTTCACGACTTCGTTCATGGCGGCGAGCAATGCCGGACGACGAATGTCGCTGTCGGCATGGACGTCCGCAGCCGCGGCTTCGATCCCGAGACGCTCGGCGATGTCTTCCACGCGATTGAAGGCGTGGAGCCTGAAATCCTTTATCTCGATTGCTCCGGAAGCGAGCTCATCCGCCGGTATGATGAGACGCGCCGCCTCCATCCGCTCGCTCCCGACCGGCCGCCGGAGGACGGAATTGCCCGCGAGCGCCAGTTCACCTGGCCGCTGAGGAGCGCTTCCGACAGCCTAATCGAGACCACCGACCTCTCACCAGCAGAGCTCCGTGACGAGCTGCGGAGGCGCTTCGGCGGGGAAGCCGACCAGCCGGTGCTGACCATTTCCTCCTTCTCCTTTGCTCGCGGCATCTCGCGCACTGCCGACCTGGTCTTCGACCTCCGTTTCATTCCGAATCCCCATTGGGTCGATGAATTGAGGCCGTTGACCGGCGCGGACCAGCCCGTCCGCTCTTATCTGGAACAGGACCCCGTCTGGGGCGAGACGATGGATCGTATCGAATCGCTTCTCATCGACTGGATTCCCCGCTACTGGGCCGCGGGCAAAAGTTACGTGACCGTCGCGTTTGGATGCACAGGAGGGCGGCACCGCTCGGTTGCCGCGGCTGTCGAGATGGCGGAACGGTTACGTCGTGCCGGATTTGCACCGAATGTCCGCCATCGTGATCTCGCGTCACCGCCGAGGGACACGATCGAGCGGCATCCCGGGCGCGCTCCGGAGAGCGAGGACGAGTTGAGTCGATGATTGGATTAGTGCTGGTGACCCACGGCCGCCTCGCGGCCGAATTCGTCACCGCGATGGAACATGTCGTAGGCCCTCAGGAAGCGATCGAGGCGATCTGCATCGGGCCCGACGACGACATGGAAGGCCGCCGCAAGGACATCGCCAAGGCGATTGGCCGCGTCGACCAGGGCCAGGGCGTGATCATCCTGACCGACCTGTTCGGCGGCACTCCGTCGAACCTCGCCATCAGCCTCATGAAGAGCGAGAATGTCGAGGTCATCGCCGGCGTGAACCTGCCGATGCTCATCCGGCTCGAAGGTGCTCGCAAGGTGATGCCGGTCCATGCGGCCGTCGCCGCGGCGCGCGAGGCAGGGCGCAAATATATTTCGGTGGCGTCGGAAATCCTGGGCGAGGCCGCCGCTTGACGGCGGTCAGCCGCGAGGTCCGGATCGACAACCAGCGGGGCCTGCACGCCCGGGCGAGCGCCAAGTTCGTCAACATCGCCAGCCAGATCGACGCCAGGATCGAGGTGGAGAAGGACGGCCATCGGGTCTGCGGCACGTCGATCATGGGCCTGATGATGCTCGGCGCGGCGAAAGGCGATACGGTCGTCATCCATGTCGAGGGCGACTCCGCCGAAGAGGCGCTGGCGAAGCTGTGTGAGCTCGTCGAGGAGCGGTTCGGCGAAGATTGATGGTTCGCCAGGTCACCGCTTTTTCGAACTCCACGGTCAAGCTGCTGCGCTCGCTGCGCGAGAAGAAGGCGCGGCGGGCCGAAGGGCTGTTCCTCGCCGAGGGCCTCAGGATCCTGACCGAAGCGCGCGACAGCGGCCACCTGCCGGAGATCGTCGCCTTCTCGGCCGAGGGAGCAAGGCACCCGCTCGCCGCGGAGATCATCGCCGCGACCGAGGCCGCCGGTGGCGACGCGATCGAGACCAGCCCCGACATCCTTTCCAAAATGAGCGGCAAGGACAATCCGCAGATGCTGCTTGGGGCATACCGTCAGCCCGATGCGGCCATCGGGCGCATCGATCGGGCGAAGGCGCCGCTGTGGATCGTCGCGCAGGCGCTGCGCGACCCGGGCAATATCGGCACCATCCTCAGGACCGGCGATGCCGTGGGAGCCGGCGGGCTGATCCTCGTCGACGACAGCGCCGATCCCTTCTCGGTCGAGGCCGTGCGCGCCTCGATGGGCGCCATCTTCACCCAGGCGGTGGCGACGTGCCGATGGAGCGAGTTCGTTGCATGGTTGCGCTCGGGCGAAGGCAAGCTCGTCGGCACCAGCCTCAAGGCTAGCCAGGATTATCTCGAGGCAGAGTATCGCCAGCCCTGCTTCCTCCTGATCGGCAACGAGCAGCAGGGCCTGCCCGCCGACTATGAAGCGGAGTGCGACACCCTCGTGAAGATCCCAATGGCGGGCCGTGCCGACAGCCTGAATGCCGCGATGGCAACGGCAGTGATGGCATTCGCGATCAAGGCGAGCTGGCGCAGATGATCAAACGAGGATTCCGGATTTCACTGGTCGCGATGGTCGGCGCCTGTGCGCCGCTGCCTCCGCCCCCGCCACCGCCTTACCACGCGCTCGGCACCGAGCCGTTCTGGAACCTGCTGATCGACGAACATGAGGTCACGTTCACGGAGCCTCAGGGGCAAGCCGTTCGGCAACCGAGACCCAAGGTGATCATCGGCATCGCCGGCGAGATCTACCGGACGCCGCGAATCGACGTGAACGTCGTCCATGCTCAATGCAGCGACGGGATGAGCGACCGCGTGTACCCGGACAAGGTGCAGGTCACCCTCGACGGCAAGAGATTCAACGGTTGTGGCGGACTTTAGACCTTACTCCGCAGCGATCTGCGGCGGGTCATCGCTCTCGCTCAGGGTGAGTTCTTCGTCGGCATAGCGCGGCAACGCCTCGACGGGTGTTAGAACGTCGATCTCGCGCCGTCCGGGCTCGATGTTCAGCTCGCGGAATTTGCGCGCGGTGACCAGCGATCTCGTCTCAAAGCTTGAAACGAAGCTGTTGTAATTGTTCACCGCGGTCGAGAGCCCGCTTCCAACCTTGCGGAGGTCGTCGGCTGCCTTGGCAAGCCGCTCGTACAGTTCCTTGCCGAGCTCTCCGATCTGCCGCGCCTCCTTGGCGAGTTTCTCCTGCCGCCAGACTGCTGCGACGGTGCGAGCGATCGCGATCAAGTTGGTCGGGGTGGCCAGCAGCACTTTCTTGTCGAACGCGTAATCCCACAATGTCGGATCCTGCTCGAGCGCGGCGGTCAGGAAATGCTCGCCCGGGATGAACATCACGACATAATCGGGCGCGTCATCGAACTGCGACCAGTAAGCTTTCGCGCCGAGCGTGTTGACGTGCGCCCGGATCGCTGAAGCGTGCGCCGTGAGGTGCGTTTCGCGTGCTGCTTCATCGACAGCGCCGAATGCATCCTGATAGTCGTTCAGCGAGACCTTCGCGTCGATCACCAGGCTCTGGCCGCCCGGAACCCGGACAACGACGTCAGGCCGCAGGCGGCCCCCTTCGCCGTCCGCCACGCTGACCTCGGTCGCGAAATCGCAAAGCTCGGAAAGCCCGCAGGTCTCGAGCACGTTGCGGAGCTGCTGCTCGCCCCAGCGGCCGCGCGCCTTGGGAGCGTTCCTCAGCGCGTTAACGAGCTTGGCGGCTTCGGCGGAGACACGCTCGGTTCCTGTCCGCATCGCCTCGATCTGGCCCGACAGCATTCCGAACGCGTCGCGACGCTCCGCCTCGACCTTCTGCACAGTAGTCTCATAGCGCTCGAGCCGCTCATGCACAGGCTGGAGCAGTGCCTTGAGGTTCTGACCGGCGCTCTCTTCCGACTGGCGGAAACGCTGGTCCGCGCGCTTCAGGAAAGTCTCCTGCGCCTCGGCCAGCAGCTTGTTGCTGATCTCGGCAAACTGGGCGGACAGCGCCTCCTTGGCCTCGACCAGCTCCTGGATGCGTGCCTCGAAACCCTTGTCCCGTTCGGCCTGGGAGGCCTCGAGCGCAGCGAGCTTGGTGGCGGCCTCGCGATTGACGTCACGTTCCTTCACCACCGCGTCGAGCTGCAGGCGCAGGTTCTCGACGGTCTGCTTCGCTCCGGCAGATTCGCGGCCGGCCCATAACCAGCCGAGCGCGACGCCGACGATCAGCGCAAGGGCGACAAACGCGAAAGCGGCCACGCTCATTCCGTCACTCCCACCGGAACAGAACGGGAACTTTACTGCGAATTCCCTTCTGCGACAATAGGAACCGCGCTACGGACCGGGGGTTCTCCACAGGAATCTCCGGAGGCTCTCGACCATGTCCATTCGCAAGATGATCGCCCTTCACCCGGAAGTCGCCGGCCACGTCAACCAGCCGCTCGGCGATGCGGTGCACCACCTGATGTACTGCGCGAAGATGTGCCGCAGCTGCGCCGACGCCTGTGTCGCCGAGGCCGTGGACATGGACCAGTGCATCCGCCTGTGCGTCGATTGCGCGGACATTTGCGACGCGACTTGCAACATCGCGCTGCGCCAAAGCGGAGAGAATCATCAGCTCGTCCGCGAGATGCTCGAACTGTGCGCTCGCGCGTGCGACGCGTGCGCGGCCGAATGCGAACGGCACGATCACGAGCATTGCAAGCTATGCGCCCAGATGTGCCGCGAGTGCGCCGAGGACTGCCGCAATGCCGCAGCGTCGGTGATGGAGCCGGCGTGATGCGTGGGGTGCTTGCCGCGGCGTTCGTCATCATCGGCCTCGGGGCGTGCAGCGCGGAGCCTGGCCCGCCCGAGAACCAGGCGACGGCCAATGAGAAAGTCACCGCAGAGGCGAACGTCAGCGGGAACATGGCCGGGGTGAGCGTCGCGGAGTCGAACGCTTCGGCAAAGCTTCCGCCGGCGGACGCCGCGCTGAGGTTCGTCGGCACCTGGGCCGCGAGCAAAGGTGACTGCGCGTCCAAACCGTGGCGCTTCACCGCCGACGCGCTCTCGGGAGGCGGACCGCATTGCAGCTTCTACAAGGTTACGAAAGCCCCGGGCGGCTACGACATCGCCGCGACCTGCCCGGCAAAAGAGCCGGTGCACACGGACCTGATCAGGCTGCGCTTCGCCGAATCCGCCGGAGCGATGCTGGTCGAATCGAACGCAATCTCGCCGACCGGGCTGATCTATTGCGGGAAGTGACGATCATTTGAGGTCATCCCGGCCTCGAGCCGGGACCCGCCTGCTCCGATCAGAAGTAAGCAAGGAAGGCGGGTGCCGGGTCAAGCACGGCATGACGAATTATGCAGCCTTTTGTTGTTGTTCCTTCCGCCACTTGGCGAGTTTCTTTAAGACCATGTCGCGCTTCAGCCGCGAGAGATGGTCGATGAACAGCACGCCGTTCAAATGGTCCATCTCGTGCTGCAGGCAGACGGCGAGAAGCCCCTCGATCTCCTCCTCGTAGGTCTTGCCCTTCTCGTCCTGCCAGCGGGCGCGGATCCTGTCGGGGCGCATCACCTCTGCATATTGCTCAGGCACCGACAGGCAGCCCTCGGTGTAGGGCACCTCATTGTCGGAGTGCCACAGGACCTCCGGGTTGATGAAGACCTTGGGATCCTTGATCGTCCCACTTTCGGGGTCCTCCGGATCTTGCGGCTCCTGGAGGTCGATCACCAGCAGGCGGATCGGAACCCCGACCTGGACGGCGGCAAGGCCGATGCCCGGCGCGGCGTACATGGTCTCGAACATGTCCGCGACAAGCGTCTTCAGCGCGTCGTCGAACGTCTCCACCGGCTTGGAAATCTGCCGGAGTACCGGTTCGGGCGTCTCATAGATGCGGCGAATGGCCATGGAGAGGATTTAGTCTTTCACTTTAGGGGGTTCAAGAAATCGGACGCCGCGCTCTCAGCGCCTGCGCAAGTGTTCCCTCGTCCAGATAGTCGAGCTCACCGCCGACGGGAAGGCCGTGCGCCAACTGGCTGATCCGGATTGGAAAAGTCTCCAAGCGCTCGGCAAGATAGTGGGCGGTGGTCTGGCCTTCCAGGGTCGCGTTCATGGCGAGCACGACCTCGTCGACCCCGCCAGCGGAGACGCGACGGACGAGCTGGTCGATGCTGAGGTCCTCGGGACGCACGCCGTCCAGCGCGGAAAGCCGGCCGCCGAGCACGTGATAGCGCCCTGGAAACAACCGCGAACGATCGAGCGCCCACAAATCGGCGACCTCCTCCACCACGCACAGCATCTTTTCGTCCCGCCGCGGGTCGCGGCAGATTGAGCAGGGGTCGGAGGTGTCGACATTACCGCAGACCGAGCAGGTCGAGAGCTTGTCGGAAACGTTCTTCAGCGCCGCCAGCAAAGGCTGGAGCGCGGTCTCACGCTTCTTCATCAGGTGCAGCACCGCACGCCGCGCCGACCGGGGGCCGAGGCCCGGCAGCCGCGCGAGCGCTTGGCTCAATGCTTCGATCTCCTGACTGGCCACGCTTATCCTCTGTCATTGCGAGCGAAGCGAAGCAATCTAGAGAGCAGAACTGGATTGCTTCGTCGCACTGCTCCTCGCAATGACAGCGCCATGCGGATCGTCTTCATGGGATCGCCGGAGTTTGCTGTGCCGAGCCTCGACGCACTCGTGGAGAGCGATCACGAGGTGGTGTGCGTCTACACGCAGCCGCCACGCCCGGCGGGACGCGGCAAGGGCGAGCGCAAGACGGCGGTTCACGAACGGGCGCAACAGCTCGGGATCGAGGTCCGGACGCCTCGGACGCTTCGGAATGAGGAGGAGCAGGAGCGCTTTCGAGCGCTGGACGCCGATCTTGCGGTGGTCGCCGCTTACGGCCTCATCCTGCCCAAGCCCATCCTCGAAGCACCGAAGCAGGGCTGTATCAACGTTCATGCTTCCCTCCTCCCGCGATGGCGCGGAGCGGCTCCGATTCAGCGCGCCATCCTTGCCGGTGACGAGATCAGCGGCGTCACCTTGATGCAGGTGGACGAAGGGCTCGATACCGGCCCGATGCTGGCGAGGCAGACGCTCGATATCCGCGGCAAGAACGCCGGAGAAGTCACGGATGAAATGGCGAATTTCGGCGCCCGTATGCTTATGGAATGGCTGGAGGCCCCGAGTCCTCCCGAGCCGCAGCCGATCGCCGGCGCGACCTACGCTTCAAAGGTCGACAAGGCTGAGGCGCGCATCGACTGGTCCAACGCAGCCGATCAGATCGAACGCCAGGTCCGCGCCTTTGCGCCCTCGCCGGGCGCGTGGTTCGAAGTGAATGGCGAACGGATCAAGCTTTTTGACGCCGCAGCCGGAGCGGACGCCTCGGGCAAGCCCGGCGAAGTGCTCGATGAGTGCCTGAACATAGCCTGCGGTTCAGGCTACATTCGCCCGCTCAAGGTGCAGCGGGCGGGCCGTGCGCCAATGTCGCCGGGCGAGCTGCTCCGAGGTTTCCTAATTCCCAAGGGCACCGTCCTTCAGTGACCCGCTGGCGCCTAACGATCGAATATGACGGCGGGCCATTTATGGGTTGGCAGCGGCAGGAGCACGGCCCTTCGGTCCAGCAGACGCTCGAGGAGGCGCTGGAGCGGATGACGGGCGAAGCCGGGCAATTCATCGCGGCAGGTCGAACCGACGCCGGCGTCCATGCGCTGGCGATGAGCGCGCACGTGGACGTGCAGCGCGAGCTGACGCCGCACCGCCTGCGCGAGGGACTGAACGCGCTCGTCCGGCCCCACCCCGTTTCGGTGCTGGCAGTGGAGCAGGTCGCCGAAGACTGGCACGCGCGCTTCTCCTGCGTCGGCCGGCGTTATCTTTATCGCATCCTCAGCCGCAGGGCACCGCCGGCGCTCGACTCCGGGCGCGTCTGGCACATTGCCGTCCCCCTCGATGCCGAAGCGATGCAGGAGGGCGCCGCGCTCCTCATTGGGCGGCATGACTTCACCACCTTCCGCTCGGCACAATGCCAGTCCGACAGTCCGGTGAAGACGCTCGACCGACTCGATGTGGCGCGGGTCGGCGAGGAGGTTCACGTCACCGCGGCGGCGCGAAGCTTCCTCCATCACCAGGTCCGGTCGATGGTTGGCTGCCTGGCGCTGGTCGGCCGTGGCCAGTGGCAACCCGACGACATGCGCAAGGCGCTGAAGGCTCGCGACCGGGCGGCGCTCGGATTCAACGCTCCGCCGCACGGGCTGTATTTCATCGAGGCAGTCTATCCTTAGACGAGCATCTCTCGGGCAGACGGACGGCTTTCCCATTCCTGCGGGCTTGCGCTGAGGCCGTAAGCGCCGGCACAGAAGATCGCGATCAGGTCGCCGACCTGGGTGCGCGGCAGCATCACTTCGTCCCCGAAAATGTCGTGTGGCGTTGCAAGGCAGCCGGTGACGGTGACCTGCTCATCGGCTGGCGCTCCGAACCGGTTGGCGACGGCCAGCGGAAAGTTGCCGCGGCCGCGCTCGAGCAGGCATCCCGTCGCGCCGAGAAGGTGGTGACCTCCCCCGTCGGTCGTCAGGAAGGTCTCGCCGCAGCTCTCCGTCCGGTCGAGGATTCGCGTCAGATACACGCCGCATTCGGCAACCAGCCATCGCCCCAACTCGAGCGACAACCGGGTCGTCGCGAGCAGCTCAGGGCCATCGCGCACCGTTTCGTGAAGCGCGTTCGCAAGGCGGTAGAGATCGATCGGCTGCTCGCCAGCGAAACAGGGCACATCGAAGCCGCCGCCGAGGTTCAGCTCGGGAAGCGGCAGCTTCAGCTTGCTGCAAATCTCGCCGGCGCAGGCGATGATCGCCTTGTGCGCTTCGATGAGGGCAGAATCGTTGAGGCATTGCGCGGCGGCGAAGATGTGGAGTCCGCGCCAGTCGACGTCGGCTTCCACCAGGCTCTGAACGAGCGCAGGAACGCGCTCTGCGTCGACGCCGAACGGCGTAGGCCGCGCGCCCAGGGTCAGGCCTCGGCCATCGATCGAGAATGGAGGGTTCACCCGCACGGCGATTTTCGGGCGGCTTCCGGCGCGCTCCCCGGCGCGGACCGCTCTTGCGGCCTCCCCTTCGCTTTCGACACTGATCGTCGCCCCGGCGGCAATGCCGGCCTGAAGTTCGTCGTCGGTCTTGCCAGGCCCTGCAAAGGTCATTCCAATGCCCGCGAGCCCCGCCCGCTTGAGGTGCTCGAGCTCGCCGCGCGAAACCACTCGAAACCCGTCGACATATCTTCCAAGAAAGTTGAGCAGCGGCTCGTAGGGGTTTGCGCTTACGGAATAATAGATCGCGAGACCGTCGGGCATTGCAGCCTTCAAAGCAGCGATCTGTGCACCGACGATATTGTTGTCATAGACGAACAGGGGCGTCCCCCCAGCCTCGGCGACAAGCTCCTCCGCCGGCGTTCCGCCGATCAGCAACTGGCCGTCGGCCGCGGCTTCGAAATAAGGCGGGATCGGTCCGGTCGGCTTCACTAAGCGAGTCCCCCAAGTCATCAGGCGATTTGCGCGAAGACAGGGCTCGACGCGCTAGATCTTTCGTGGATCGATGACCACGTGTTTAATCATCCTGCGATTCCAAGTGTAGGTGATGTGCACCAGACCGTCCGAGGTCTGGATTACTGCCGGATATGAAAAGCCCTTGTCGCCTAATGCATCGAACTGCCGCTCTCGCGTCGGCGGCGATG
>Ga0070691_10001351_pt1 | contig 10464 bp, 10 predicted proteins | sample KBSK1101metaG_FD_64673 | JGI IMG/M metagenome (GOLD analysis project Ga0070691, IMG submission 64673) | Corn, switchgrass and miscanthus rhizosphere microbial communities from Kellogg Biological Station, Michigan, USA - KBS K1-10-1 metaG | ecosystem: Host-associated > Plants > Roots >... | reverse complement strand
CACGCCTGCCAGCGGGCTCTGGTCTTTTGAAGAAAGCACTTTGCCGGTAACACGTGTTTGTTGTGCCTGCAACGGCTGATGCGAAAAGACAAAAAGGATCAGCAAGGCCAGCCAGGGAAGAACCGGTCTTACTGTCCGCAACCGGGAATGAATGAATTCCATAAATAGTCGTTTTAGTAGATAATGATTGATTTTATTTAAAGGACCCTTGACGATTTTTTGTTTTTGTTCTCTGATGACCGGGAGGAAAAAAATTATTCCGCCCAGGCTTTACAGGCCTGCGTTTCCGTCTTTTTTTCAAACCGGCAGATAACCATTCGCCAGTTTTATAAAATCGATCAGCTGTTCTCTTTTCCAGTTTTCGTCGAGGCCCAGTTCCTTCGCCATCAGGGCTGCTACCCGGGGCGCCGCAGCTATGGCGGCCCGCGCATCGAGGAACAGCATGCGCAACCGGCGGGCCAGCACATCTTCAACTGTTCTCGCCATTTCATTCCGCACGGCCCAGATTACTTCAGCTTCCGTGTAGGGAAGTTGTTTTACCAGGCGGTTCGCGAGCATGGGCTCTACTTCTATCAATGTTTTGATTTCTTCTTCATCAGATCCGTAAACGGATAGATGACATGCTGAACCGGACTCCCTGTAAGCATGAACCGGCAGGTCTTTTGTCCGGCAGGATTGCGGCTCCAGCCCGCCCACTTCAATCACTTTATTCACCGTTTCTTCCGCCATTTTCCGGTAGGTGGTCCATTTGCCGCCGGTAATCGTTACCAGTCCGGAGGGATTCACGAATAATTTATGATCGCGTGAAATTTCTTTGGTCGGGTGTTCATCATTTTCAGGAGCTGCCAAAGGACGAAGACCGGCAAAAACGCTTAAAACATCTTTCCGTTCCGGCGGGGTCGCAAGGTATTGTCTGACTGTATCGAGAATAAACCCGATTTCCCTGTCCAGTGCCTTTGGCTCCAGCACATGTTTTTCTGTCGGCGTATCCGTTGTTCCCACCAGCAAATGATCATGCCAGGGAACTGCAAATAATACCCGGCCATCGGAGGTTTTCGGGATCATGAGGGCGGTGCTGCTGTCTAAAAAAGATTTATCCAGCATCAGATGCACACCCTGGCTTGGTTTAATCATTGGTTTCGCAGCAGCGTTCTCCATTTTCAGAATGTCATCCACAAATACGCCGGTAGCATTAACTACAGCCCGCGTATTCAGCACATGTTCCTTTTTTGTTTCCATGTCGATGGCAACCAGGCCCGACATTTTTTCCTTATCCTTCAGCAACTTCACGACCCTGAAATAATTGAGCACGACCGCGCCTTTTTCAGCAGCCGTCTGGGCGAGATTCAGCGCCAGGCGGGCATCATCAAACTGACCGTCATAATAGCGAACACCACCTCTTAATCCCTTTGTTCGGAGGCCCGGCAGGTATTTGTTTATTTCCTTTCGTTTTACAAATTCGGGCCGCCCAAAACTGAAACGACCTGAAAGCTTTTCGTAGATTTTGAGGCCTGCCAGATACTTTATTTTCTCCCAGACGCTGTAACAGGGAATGATAAAAGCCTGTTTTTTGACCAGGTGTGCTGCATTATGCAGCAGGATTCCTCTTTCATGCAGGGCATCATAAACCAGCTTTATCTGGCCCTGGGCCAGGTAACGCACGCCTCCGTGCACCAGCTTGGTGCTCCGGCTGGACGTGGCTTTGGCGAAGTCTGACTGTTCCAGGAGCAGGGTTTTATATCCCCGGCTGGCTGCATCCACTGCAACGCCAAGACCGGTGGCGCCGCCGCCAATGACAATCAGATCCCAATTCATGGTTTCGTTAAGCAGTTTTTGTTGATGGGCACGGTTGAAATAATCCGGTTCGTTCATCTATTTCAAAATATTTCCTTTCCCTGTTTATTTTTAGCCAATTTCAAAACTAAAGAAAATGAATCGAAATAAAAAAATATAAATTTGAAATAAAACGAAACTGATCCTGCGGGCAGCAAATCCGGGTTTATTGCCCTTTACCTATATTTACTTTTTAAGAAACAACCGCTTATATGATTACTGACCGGCATCATCATATCATCGAGAAACTGAACAGGGAGGGAAGTGTGAGCGTTTTGGATTTATGTAAGGAACTGAAAGTTTCATCCGTTACCATCCGGAAAGATTTAAAATTGCTCGAAAATAAAAATCTGCTTTTCCGGACGCATGGGGGCGCCAACGCAACCAATCCCTATACCATCGACCGACCCGTCAATGAAAAAGAAAAATTGCAGTCCGATGAAAAAAGCAGGATCGGTGCAGCCGCGGCCGAACTCATTCAACCGAATGATTCCATCATCATTGCCTCCGGTACGAGCGTGCTTGCCCTGGCTAAAAAGATGCAGCCCAGGGAAAATACAACCATCATCACCTCAGCATTAAATGTCGCCCTGGAACTGATCAAGCATCCGAATACGGAAGTGATCCTGCTGGGTGGCATGTTGCGCAAAAGCTCATCGTCCGTCACCGGGCCCTACGCACAGAATATCCTGAACGATTTTTTTTGTACCAAACTTTTTCTGGGTGTGGACGGAATAGACCTTGACCTTGGCCTGACCACTACCAGTTCCATGGAAGCGCAGCTAAACCGCCAGATGATTGCCGTTTCGCAAAAAATTATTGTACTGACGGATTCAACAAAATTCGGGAAAAGAGGTTTTGGCAGAATATGTGGCCTTGAGGAAATAGATCAGATCATAACCGATAGCGGCATTCCCGAACACTATAAAAAAACACTGGAAAGTATGGGCATTGAGATCACGATCATCGACAACCATAAATAATCAGGATTCCCGCATCCGCTTTTCCGCATGACTCCCATTCAACCCATACGGCTTTCTGAACTGACCGGTAAAATCAGTGACACGATTCGTGCATCTTTCAGCATGACCGGCTTTTGGGTGATTGCGGATATCACCAACCACAGCTTCCGCGGGCAGAAAAATCATCATTATTTTGAACTGGTCGAAAAAGATCCGGATTCAAATAATATCCTGGCTAAAATTGCGGGAAGGGCCTGGGGAACCGGCGCCGACCGTATCAGCCATTTCGAAGAAATTACCGGTCAGCGGTTTACGAACAATATTCATGTCCTGCTGTATGTTTCGGTTCAGTACCATCCTGTGCATGGATTACAATTAAATATCCAGGATATAGATCCCCGTTTTACACTGGGAGTTTTGGAGCAACAGCGGCAGGCAACACTTGAACGGCTCATTATCGAAAATCCGGATTTTATAAAAAAATCCGGGGACCTGTATATTACCCGGAACAATCAGTTGAAACTGAACCGGGTCATTCAGCTGATAGCGCTGATCTCTTCGGACAGTTCAGCCGGCGGGGAGGATTTTAAACACACGCTGGTAAATAATTCCTTCGGTTATATTTTCCAGATAGATGAATACCATACGGCTGTTCAGGGAGAAAATAATGCGGAAGCCTTCATTGCAAAAATGATAGAGGTTTTTAATGCAGGGCGGCCCTATGATGCGGTGGTGATTACCCGGGGAGGCGGAGCCCAGACGGATTTCCTCATTTTCGATAATTATAGAATTGGTAAGGCAGTGGCAAAATTCCCGATCCCGGTCATCACGGGCATCGGCCACCAGAAAAATGAAACCATCACCGACCTGATGGCGAATACTCCGACGAAAACGCCAACCAAGGCGGCAGAATTTATTATTGCCCACAATAAAAAATATGAAGAAGAAATTCTCTCATTTCAGAAAAGCATTGTAATCCGGTCGCAACAGCTCTTCTCATCAAATTTTCAATCCCTGGCTTCGATGAACAGCCTGGTTGTAAACAAAACCAGGAATATTTTAATACGGCAAAAGGATAACCTGGTCCGGATCAACCAGGTTACGATCAATATCACCCGTTCGGTTATTTTCAGATCGCAGTCTTCCCTGCTGGGTATTTCATCCCGCATCCTTTCGAAGCCCGAAAGCATCCTGTACAAAAGAAAAAATGATATCCGGCAGCTGGTCGGTCATATCAGTACTTTCAAGGTACAATACTTTAAAAACCAGCAGGGGTATCTGGGTCACTACCGCTCCATGATCAAGATGATGTCGCCGGAGAATATCTTAAACAAAGGATTCGCCATTGTAAAAGTTGATGACCGGGTAACAAGCAATCCGGACGATATTTGCATAGGAAATGATATCGGTATCATTCTCTCCGGCATCGAAATCAAATCTACCGTGAAACAAAAAGACAAATATGATGGAAAAGACTTTAACCTATGAAGCGGCTTATGAGGAACTGGCCCGGATAGCCGGCGAGATCGAAAACGAGTCGGTTTCGGTGGATGTGCTGGCGCAGAAAGTAAAAAGGGCATCCGAACTGATTAGCTTCTGCCAGAGCCGGCTGAAATCCACCGAAGCGGAAGTAAATAAAATTATTGCCCAAATGGAAAATACAGGATCAAAACAATAAAGGGTCCCCCTGCCGGCTTCCTGTGCCGGGTTTACCGCCGGATTTTTACGTAAAATTCGCGCAGCAGGGTTGGATGCGATTTCCTGTATCAGCTCAGGATTTTCAAACCATTTCGGGGCAGCTTTGCGTTACAAATAAATAAATCATTTTATGAGCAAAAGAATCAGAATCAAAGAACTCGAGCCGGAAGCTTATAAGGCCCTGCAGGGCATTGAGCAGTACCTGGCGGCATCAAAACTGGATCCCAGGCTGAGGGAACTGATAAAAATCAGGGCTTCCCAGATCAATGGATGCGCCTTCTGCATTAATATGCATACCCGGGATGCCAGAAAACTGGGTGAAACCGAACAAAGGATCTACGCCCTGAATGCATGGTGGGACACTCCTTATTTTACCGAAACAGAACAGGCCGTTTTAGCCCTTACAGAGGAAGTAACGCAGATCAGCAACCGGGTATCGGATGAAACCTATAACCGCGCAGCAAAAGTTTTGGATGATCATGCGCTGGCGCAGGTGATCATGGCAATTATTGCCATCAATTCCTGGAACAGAATCTCCATTTCCACCCGGTTGGAACCGGTTGACTGAAACAGGATTGGTTTATTTTGCGTTCAGGGTGGGTCTTGGATTCCAGGGACTGCTGTCCATAACGGTTTCAATCATGCATCCGGCCATTAGCCCGATCACCAGGATCAGGAAAATGACCAGCCAGATTTTCTCCGTATGGGACAGTCTTTTCATCAGCGTTTATTTTTCAGCTTTATTCTTGAGCGAATTGGTTGCATTGGTACTTGTTTTGGTATCGTGATCCTTCTCGGGTTTTAAATTGCCCAGCAAATTGGGCAGTTCCCGCCGCATTCTTTTCATGATCACCTGAAACATGTTCCCATCCTGTTTCAGGGTGCGAACGTGCGTGAATACCGGTGCATTCACCTGCCGGATCTTTCCGAACCGGGTCAGATCATAAGCCAGCCTTCCATCCTCACCGCGGTAATTCCTTGGGTCAAATCCAACCTGCAATGCCTGATCCCTGCGATAACCCATGGACATCCCATAACAATTTAACCAGGGCCGGTTAATGGATTTTAGCGCGACCAGCACTGCGCGCATTTTCCTCAGCAGGTATAATTTAAGCCGTCCGTATCCCGGTTCGGGAAAGAAATGGTGGGCCGAGTACACGCAGGAAATTTTTTTGTTGTGGATCAGCGGATAGCTCATTTTATAGATCCATTCCCTGGGGTAGAAAACATCCGCATCCGCGTTTAATATATATATTCCCGCAGCGGCTTCCATACCTGCCTGTTTGGCCAGGCCTGTTCCCTGAAGCGGTTGCTTAACGGCTTTTACGGGCAGCCTGCTGATGACATCCCAGGTTTTATCGGAAGAATTATTGTCAACTACCACAATTTCATACGCATCCCGTGGCATGGTCTGATCAAGCAGGGAAGCAACGGTGTTTTCTATATGCTCTTCCTCATTGTATGCAGGTATTACAACAGATACCATTACCGATTCCATAGTTACTGGTTTTATTCCGGTCCTCAACCGCCGGAACAGTCCCAAAATACACTAAAAAAAGTAAGAACCGAAACCCCGGAATGGCCGGTCATTTTTTCATCAGATCCGTAATCGGCACGCCAATACAGCCGTTCGGCATTTGAATATGTAAAAGCGCCGCCACTGTGGGGGCAATATCCGTCATGTGCACAGTTGCATTGGAACTTCCGGGTTGAATATTCCAGCCGAGAAACAGTAATGGAATATGTGTATCATAGGGGTTCCAGGACCCGTGTGTGGTTCCGGTATGCGCGTAGGTTTCCAGCCAGCCGGGATCAAATACCACCTGCACCTGTCCGCTGCGTTTATAATTATATCCGTTGCGGATCATCGTTTTTATCGGTTCGGGAATGGGCGCATCCTGGAGCCGGTCAATGTCCACCGCATAATTTATGCCGGGTTGTTTTTTCAGGAAATCCACCACAAGTGCTTTGATTCCGGAAAAATCCGCGTTCGCTTCTTCCACTTTTTTCAGTTCAAACCCGATCTGGAAATTTTCTGCAGAGCGGATGGCTTTGTCTATTCCATACTTTTGCTGAATCAGTTTATCCAGCGTATCAACAATATTTTTTGAGTTAAAAAAATCAGCCGGCTCCCGGTGTTTTTGCATAAAACCAACAGCATTTGCAGCGCCATGATCCGCCGTTAAAAAAACCAGCCACTGACCCTTTCCTACTTTTTCGTCCAGCATGGAAAAAAAGGCAGCCAGATCTTTATCGAGCCGCAGATAAGTATCTTCCACTTCAATGGAATTCGGACCAAAAAGATGCCCGACATAATCTGTGGACGCGCAGTTGATGGTTAGAAAATCGGTTGCCGGACCCCGGCCCAACTGGTATCCATCCAGTGCAGCACGTGCAAAATCCAGCGTAAGTGTGTTCCCGAAAGGCGTGCTCCGGAATGATCCGTGATTTTTTGCATAGGCTGCTTTTACATCGTGCGGAAAAACCGGCGCAGATTCTCCGCTGAGTTTTCCTTCGTACGGCTGATTATCCGTATCGCTTTCCGTATAAGTATTCACCGGATACAAAGTTTTCCAGCCATCCGCGATCAGCCAGCTAATATTCTTATCATTATTATATTTTTCAGCCCAGTCGGGCAGGCGATCCATATAATACGTACTGGTAATAAATCTTCCGCTGGCATCATCCAGCCAGAATGCGGCATTGGCTGCATGACCGGCAGGTAAAATTGCGGCCCGGTCTTTTAATGATACGCCGACAACACGGCTCTGGAAATTGGTTGCTATCCGCAATTCATCTGTTACCGTGCTGACCAGCAGATTTCGCGGCGACATTTTTCCGTCGGGAGCAGGCGGTGCACCAACCGTCTGGACCGTACTGTCGTCTGTGCAATAGACGTGTTTTCCGGTCAGCTGATCCGTCCAGTCGTTTCCTGCAATCCCATGAATGGACGGCACGGAACCGGTAAATATGCAGGTATGGCCCACTGCTGTATAAGAAGGTAAATAATTGATGAGTGTGTTCTCGCAGGAAAATCCCTGATTTATCAACCGTTTAAATCCGCCTTCACCGTACCGGTTATAATACCGGTAAAGATAATCCCAGCGCATCTGATCCACCACGATGCCCACCACCAGTTTAGGTCTCGATAAGCCAACACCTGCGGTTTGCCCGTATCCGCGCAGTACAAAAAAGAAAGGAATAAAAAGCAGTCCGGTCAGGTATTTTCTAATCATTTCAAATTGTTTTCGCAAATGTATTCCCATTTTCCGGCTTGTCCTGTTCCCCAAAAGCATTATTTTTACGTCAATTTTTAATTCAACTACCGTTCAGATGGCAGACATTTTTGAGAAATTCATTCAGGATCAGGGGCCGATCGGGCAGCACCGCAAAAGAGCGCACGGATATTTTGCCTTTCCGAAACTGGAAGGAGAAATCAGCAGCCATATGAAATTTCGCGGCAAGGAAATGATCGTCTGGAGCCTGAATAATTATCTCGGACTTGCCAATCATCCGGAAGTAAGAAAAACAGATGCGGCAGCAGCTGCGAAATACGGACTTGCCACTCCCATGGGTGCACGCATGATGAGCGGGAATACCGATGCGCATGAACAACTGGAAAATGAACTTTCGGCATTTGTAAAGAAGGAAGATACCTGTTTACTCAATTACGGCTATCAGGGTATGCTGAGTATCGTGGATGTTTTATCGGGCCGTCATGATGTGATTGTTTATGATGCCGAATGTCATGCCTGTATTATTGACGGATTAAGAATGCACGCAGGACACCGCTTTGTATTTAAACACAACGATATTGCTGATTTTGAAAAACAAATGATCCGGGCCAACGCATTGATTGAGAAACAGGGTTCCGGAGGCGTATTGGTCATCACGGAAGGTGTGTTTGGAATGGCCGGCGATCAGGGTCGTTTAAAGGAAATTGTTGTCCTGAAAAAGAAATACGGTTTTCGCCTGCTGGTGGATGATGCCCATGGCTTTGGAACCCTCGGTAAAACGGGCGCCGGTGCAGGAGAAGAACAGGGTGTTCAACAGGGTATCGATCTATATTTTTCCACTTTTGCAAAATCCATGGCATCCATCGGCGGTTTTGTTTCCGGGGATAAACCGGTGGTTGATTATATCCGGTATAATATCCGAAGCCAGATCTTTGCGAAAAGCCTGCCCATGGCTTTTGTACTCGGTAATTTAAAAAGACTGGAGTTATTGCGTAATAATCCTGCCTTAAAAGAAAAACTCTGGAAGAATGCGCTTAAGCTGCAGGAGGGATTGAAACGAAAGGGATTTGATATTGGTAAAACCGATTCGGTGGTAACGCCGATTTATATGAAAGGTGATATTCCGGAAGCCACTTCCATGGTCATGGACCTGCGTGAGAAATATGGCATATTCTGTTCCATCGTCGTGTATCCCGTTATCCCGAAAGGACATATCATTTACCGGCTCATTCCGACATCGGTTCATACCGATGAGGATATCCAGGCTACCCTGGACGCCTTTGAGGCTACAAAGAAGAAACTGGACGCCGGAGATTATAAAGTAGAGACCATTCCGGATATGGCTGAGGCATAAGGAGTTACGAATCTATTCCAGCCGGGCTTGCATAAAGCCCGGCTTTTTTCGTTATGCAGGGAGGTTCGGGTTCACCGGCGCCTTTTGCGGTGAATTTCCGGCAGCCTGCTTCGCAATCTGAATGGCCCATGAAAGCTGAATAAAACTGATTGCATCCTGTAAACACCACCATATTATCCCTGTTGCTGATGACCTCGTTCAATAGCTTCGGTTATTCAGAAAAGATCCCAAAAAAAGATTCAGGCACGGTCGTGATCAGTCTTCAGAATGCAGCAGACCGCCAAAGCCGCATCGATTCGGTCTATCTGATTTTTGACCGGTACGACCGGCGTGGAGCCGGTATTATCAGGCAGGTTTATCTGCCGGTAAATAATCAGGTTCAGCTCCTGTTGCCAGGAGGGCGTTATTTTGTGAATATTTTTTGCCTGGGTATTTATAATAAGGCGGGCTTTGACCGGATCATTACGATCAAAGCTAACCGGACGCGCAGGATTTTTCTGCGACTTCAGGCTTCCGCACTTTTTACGCCGGGTATGGTTAAAATTCCCCGGCAAAAATGGGATCCTTCCCATCTTGCCATTCTCAAATCAGGAAGTTCACGCTAAGATGGCAATTCTTGCTGAAAAAATGGAGTTGATTGCTAACGAAAAATGAAATAGTTTCCCGGATAAGATGATTGGGAATCGTGCGGCAAAAAAAAGACCTCCTTGTTGAAGGGAGGCCCGCACTAATCAAATACCATTAACCATTAAACCTTATCCTATGAAAAGTCAAATATAAAATTTTTAACCAAAGAAAAAATATCTATTACAAATCCTTTTTACCCTATTGATATAAAATTGATTCATATCAATTGAAAATCAGTTAATTTGTTATCAGCAGAATTTTTTAAAAAAAAATGAGAAAGGTCGTAATAGCTATAACCGGAGCCAGCGGGGCAATTTATGCCAGTCAATTGATTGGCAAACTGCTGAAGATCCCCAGCCAGTGGTCGGCATTATCCGTAATAATGACGGTTAATGCGCGTACCGTATGGGAAACGGAACTGGAAAACCAGGATTATAAGCAGTTACCGGTGACGCTCTATTCCACGGATGATTTCTCCGCTCCTTTTGCATCAGGTTCCGCACGGTACGATACGATGATAATAATTCCCTGTTCCATGGGAACACTGGGCAGGATTGCCTCCGGCATTTCCAGCGATCTGATCACGAGAGCCGCAGATGTGATCCTGAAGGAGAGAAGAAAATTGATCTGCGTAGTGCGGGATAATCCTTTTAATCTCATTCATATCCGCAATATGGAAACGCTGACAATGGCCGGCGGAATTATCTGCCCCGCCTCCCCTTCCTTTTACAGCAAGCCCAAAACTATTGCTGAA
>Ga0070691_10001341_pt1 | contig 10483 bp, 7 predicted proteins | sample KBSK1101metaG_FD_64673 | JGI IMG/M metagenome (GOLD analysis project Ga0070691, IMG submission 64673) | Corn, switchgrass and miscanthus rhizosphere microbial communities from Kellogg Biological Station, Michigan, USA - KBS K1-10-1 metaG | ecosystem: Host-associated > Plants > Roots >... | reverse complement strand
GCTGGCCGCCCGAAAGCTGCGCGGGCTTGTGATCGAGCCGGTCGCCCAGCCCGACCAGCTGGAGCGCGCGCCGCGAGCGATTGACCCGCTGCGCCTCGGCCATGCCAGTATAGAGCAGGGGCAGCGCGACATTGGCGAGCGCGTTCGACCGCCCCAACAGATTGAATCCCTGAAAGACAAAGCCGATATGGCGGTTGCGTAGATCGGCGATAGTATCGGCTGGCAGGCGGCTGACCTCCTGCCCGTTGAGCCAGTAGCGCCCGCTGGTGGGCGTATCGAGCAGACCAAGCAGATTCATCAAGGTGGATTTGCCTGAGCCCGACGGCCCAGTAATCGCCACGAACTGGCCGCGTGGGATCGTGAGCGTCACGCCACGCAGTGCCGGGACGCGCGTCTGGCCGAGTTGATAGACCCTGCGTAGATGCTCGATCTCGATCACGGATCGGATGCGGCTCTGGGCGGAGGGCGTATCTGGCCCAGCGGTCGCGCTGTCCGATGCTGAAGTCTTCTCCATCGATCAACCGCCGTTTCCGCCGCGACCACCCGCGCCGCCGCCTGCGCCACCTGCGCCGCCGCCGAACCCGCCACCGAATCCGCCGCCACCAAAGCCGCCACGGCCTGTGCCTGTGCCGGTAGAATTGGAGCTGGTGCTGAGGTTGATGGAGCCGTTCTGCTCGCCGACGACGACCGAATCACTGGCGTTCAGGCCCGCCAGCACTTCATAGACCGTGCCATTGCTCAGGCCGAGCACGACCGGCTTGACGACCCACTGGTTATTGTTACGCTCGACCACCCAGGCGACCGTTGGATTATCCTGGCTGACCTGGCTGTTCTGCTGTTCGAGCGTCGTCAGCATCTGGCGGCCCTGCGTGCGGACGCTCTGCAACTGAGACAGCGTCAGGAATCCACCGGCGTTGGTGTTGGCTGCCGCCCGCGCGAAGGTGATGGCGCTGGCGGGGAGCAGCAGCACGTTGATGCGCTGCGCGCGCGTGATGGTCACGTTGGCGGTCATCCCGGTGAACAGGTTCGCCCCCTGCACGGTGGTGGTATCAACCGTGATGGTGACCGGATAGGTCACGACGCCGGACGATGACGTTCCGACCTGCGAGACGGCGCTGACGGTCCCGCGGAAGATGCGGCTGGGGTAGGCGGTGACGGTGAAGGTCGCCGTCTGACCGTTGGCAATGCCACTGATATCGGCCTCATTGACGCTGGTCGTGATATGGAGGGAGGAATTGTCCGCGATCTGGATGAAGCCGCTACTCGAGCTGGAGGATGTCGAGGAGCCGCTGGAGCCGCTGCCAGGCGTTTCGCCGACCGCGCCGTTGATCGCCGTCACGACGCCTGCATGCGTCGCTTTGAGTGTGGCATTCGCGAGGTTGGCTTTGGCGGTAGCTAGTTGCTGGGCGGCGGAGGCATACTGATTTTCGGCCAGCTGCACACAGTCTACCGGAGGATTGCTGCTGCTATTGCACTTGTCGAGCGACTGCTGTTCCTGGTCATAGGCGATATAGGCCTGAAGCTGCGCCTGGCTGACGGCGTTCTGCAAGGCTGTGGCATCCAGTTTGGCCAGCGTCTGCCCCGCCTTGACGGTCTGCCCGACCGCGACATCGATCTCGGACACCGTGCCGCTGGTCGCGAACGAGAGATTATAGAGATTGGCCGAGACCGGGCCAGTGCCGCTCACCGTAAGTGCCAGATTGCCCTGTCGCACGATCCCGTATTGGTAGGTGGTCGCCTTCTGCGCGCTGGCCAGTCGCGTGCCAACGATACTTGCCACCACGGCGAGAAGGATGACCCCTGAGATGATGGGCACCCAGCGATGCCGCCACCATGGCGTTGGCAGCGGCGTCGTCTCGCCTCCCTCACCGTCGAATTCGAGGAGATCGAGATCGTCATGCGGCAACGGCTGCGGGGGAGATTCATTCGAGGAGTTTTCAGTCAGCGCTTCCTCGCGATGAGACGATACACCCTGCTCGTGCCATGGTTCAAGCATAGAAAACGCGCCTCCACTTTCCCATCACTCTGCTGTCACTTTTCCATTGCAATCTCATTCCACATGCGCTTCCTGCGTAAGCCGTTGTACCGTCCCCTTCCATCTATAGTGCTGATGGTAGATGTGATGGTCATAGGAAGAAGATGTGAGATTATTCATGAGTTTCGGACCGGTCGCCTAGCCCTGGATGGCGATCATGACACAGAATGTCGCGGCGACGACTGAAATACGTAGGCTGGGCGCTCGCATGCGCGACTCCTCTGGCCCAATGGCTGATGATGAATCGGGGCGAATCGAGCCGGTATATCCGGCAAGACACGATCATAGATGATACGTAATTGGGCGTACTCGTCTCATGAAGAATGCCGAGCCAAAATGTGAGAGCCATAGGAAGTAGATGAGAGATTTTTCATCTTTGGACGGTTGTAGAAGAATAGCTGTTTTAGAATGCTGGTAGCGATCTGGTGAACGAATGGAGAAGCACCGCATGACGATCTACTTCTACAGTCCGCGCGAGCAGCCATACGGCTGCCTCTCCAACTTCTCGCGCCATGGCATCTCGATGGACGATGTCTGGTGGCCGACGGTGGAGCACTACTTTCAGGCGCAGAAGTTCGCAGGTGAAGCGCATGCCGACTATGTCGAGCGGATTCACCGCGCGGCGACACCCAAACAGGCGGCGGAATTGGGTCGCTCGCGGAGCATCCCCCTGCGCGCCGATTGGGAGCAGGTAAAGGACGCGATCATGCTGGCGGCGGTGCAACGCAAATTCGAGACGCATGAAGCCATACGAACGATACTGCTGGCGACAGGCAACGAGGAGATCGTCGAAAATGCGCCCAGAGACTACTATTGGGGTGGCGGCGCGGATGGCAGCGGCCTGAACCGGCTCGGCACGGCGCTGATGGAGGTGCGGGCGCGGCTATGCCATGCGGGCTCCTGATAAGCATCTGATCGGCAGCGGAGGCGCTACCGCTACGGCAGACTTGCCGGGTGGTGCGCTCCAGTGACCGTGCCGACGGCGGACGGAGCCGCTACCTGCCATTGCTCGATCACTGGAAAGTCTACCCCGGGAACCTCGCTCCACAATGCCGAGGTGTCGAAGCCCGTGCTATCCGCATACCATGCGGGCAGACCCCCGGCTGCGGGATCGTGCTTCGTCGCAGCGCCGCCACTCAGGAAGCCAGTATAGACCAGAGGGTCAGGCGTGGACGGTATACCAATAAGCAGGCTGTTGCTCGTTACCGCGGCTACCTGCTTCTGATCTGGCGCGATGGCGAGATAGGCGTTGGCATTGGAGATGGCCCCAGCGAGTATCGGAGTGGGCGTGCCTGGATTGTTGGTGGCGACGACCTGAAACTCGGATGTCGTTTTGACGGCAGGATATCCGGGCGGGTTGTTCAGCGGGCCGCCAGCGACAAGAGTCCGCTGGTATGCCAGTGTCTTTCCGTCTGCGGTGACGTCCCAGCCCATGGCGTCTACCTCACCATGATAGTAGTCGGGGCAGCTCGCGGTCTCGCCGAGAGAATAGGGCTGGCCAACCTGTGTCTGGGTGGTCAAGCTATAGCGTTTGAGCGATGCGCCACCGAGAAACCAATACAAGGTCGTATTCCCCGGGCCAGGCGCACAGGCCTGGAACTGCTTCATCTGTAAAAGCGCAAGATAGAATAGCGTGTCGCAGCGCACGACGCCTTGGATGGCGGTGGTCACTCCAGGCAAGGGGGTAAGCGCCTGCGTGGTCAGGGTATAGCGATAGGTCGTCGTCTTGGAGGCGCTCGTCCCTCCAATCTCCAATGGGGCGGGCATCACAGCGAAGATCAAGAGATCGTTGTTGTCTGCCCAGGCCAGGCTACGCTCACGAGCCCACTCCATCTCGATTGGCGACGCCATCTGCATGTTCGCCGGGAGTTGCACCTGAGTGGCAACATGGGTGCTAGTGTCCACGATAAAGGGATATGACATGACCCCGGCCGGGTTTGTGACCTCCACCAGGGTAGCGAGGTGTTTTCCGTCTGGCGTCCAGGTGGTAAATCCTGGCCTGGTAGGGGCCATGACATCTTCAAATGGCAGGCCGAGCGGATAGCTGAAGTTACTGATCTGGCTGACCGGACCACCGTTGATTGTGCCCACGATCTGCCGATTGGAGTCCACCCAGGAGTGAGCTGTTGCAGTGGGAGTTGTCCCACAGACCTGATTGAGCACGGATGGCGGAGTGCCCGCTGGCGTAATACCGCTCGAGGCCACACACCCGGATAGGATGGTTGCGCTGAGCATGGCGCATCCCAGGACGAAACACAGGCGCGTGACGAACCTTCGCATGCTTTGCGTGCCCTTTCAAAAGGGAGTCTGGCAGCCAGCGGTGGCGCGGTAAAGCAAGTGTACGCCTGGCGCGCCTGGCGCTGCTGTGAGCAAGCTCACACTCGTTAAGCGAATATGCTGAAGGTTTTACAATGGCATAACTGGAGTTTGCTGGTCGCGCGGGCGCTCCATGCAGGCTACTGGTGGGAGATACGCACTCTCCACGGCATAGCAATTATAGTCTTGCAAGAAGTGACGTTCGCAGCGGAGAAGGATTGGCAAAAGTGATGTTACTCTCAGCGCCCGGAGTCGCGCTCGCGGCGATCCTGCTCACAGCGCCTGGCGTGCTCTGGGCGATCTCCTACTATCCCTCCGGCTCGTATGCCACGCGGGTCGCCGTTGGCCTGGCGCTGGGGCTGGCGTTTCAGTGGCATGTCTGCGCGTTGCTCGCCGCTGGACCCGGCATTACGCGGCTCACCGTCACCCTTGCGACGAGCGTCGGCCTACTCATCGCGGGCGCACTGGCGTGGCGCAAGCGTCATACTTTCCGCCTCAGGCAAGCGCCGTGGAAGTCGCGGCATGCCTGGCTGCTGCTGGCAATCCTCGGCGTATCCACAGGAATCTCCGCGATCCCGCTGGCGGTGCATAGCATTCCGCAGGGATGGGATCCCAGCTTCCACACGCTGCTTGCCAGCACCACTGTCGCCACGGGCCGTCTACCCACGTGGGCGCCCTATGAGCCGATTCCGCTGAACTATCCCTATGGCCCGCACGTCTTCATCGCCGAAATCAGCCTGCTCACTGGCATCGCGCCCGATCAGGTCTTCGGTGTGCTGCTCAATCTGCTGACCCCACTCGCGACCGGGCTGGCGCTCTATGGCTTCGCGCGGCAGGCGTGGCGAGACGCCGGGGCTGCTCTGGGCGCGGTAGCCGCCTATGCATTCCTGGGCAACTGGGGCAGCCTGGATTACGGCGCCTGGGGAGGGCTGCCGAACGCGCTTGGCTGCTTCCTTCTGCTGGCGTTTCTGCTGGTATTCTTCGCGCGCGGCGCTGAGTGGACGCGCGTCCTCGTCGGCGGGCTACTGCTGGGCGCGCTTCCACTTGCCCATCATCATGTGACGCTGACCGCGGCATTACTCCTGGCTGGATATGGACTCGCCCTCGGCGTATGGGCGCTGGCGAAGCGTGGCCAACCCGCTGGTCGCCTCGCCGTGCATCAGCTGCGCCGCCTGGGTCTGACCGCGCTGGTCGCGTTCGTCACCGTCTCATACTATGCTGTGCCTTATCTCGCGCGCGCCCGCGATGTCGGAAACTCTGATGTTCTGCGCTATGCCGATCACTTTACGGGCCTGATCTCCGATAAAAATGGCTGGCTGCTCTGGGTAGTGGCGCTTGCTGGCATGGGATACGTAGCCATCCTCGCCCCGGAGCGAAATCGGATGAAATCGTCACTTCACATCCGGCGGACAGGCGCGCTGGCGTTCACAGTTGTTGCGAGTATCCTGCTGCTCCTGGCGTTTTTGCTTGGCTTCTATGGCTACCGCGCCTACAGCCTATGCGTCTATCACCAGCCCTACACGGCGTTTACCCCAACGCGCTTTCTTACCGACCTGACCTACTTTCTCGCCGTGTTTGCCGGTTTACCGCTCGCCCTGCTCTGGCGCTGGGCTCGCGCTGCTGGTATGGGCGCTGTGGACGCGATGCGCTGGCTGCGCGCGCGCTGGACGCGTCCAGCGCTTCGTGGCGTGATTGCGCTGGCGCTGCTTATCACCGCAGGCCTCACCATGCTTTCGCAGTTTGTGCCCGATCAGGGACATCTCGAACCGGGCGAGTCAGCAGCATTTGCCTGGATCGAGCGCTCAACGCCAGCGGATACGGTGGTGATGAACCTTGACCCGACGAACCGCTGGACGCCCTACTTTACGCGGCGTGAGGTGACGCAGACACCGATACCCACCAGCGAGTTCACATCGGGCTATGTCGCCGAGAAACGGTATCTCGCGGGTGTGTTGCTCTCGCTGCTTCGCGGCGACAGACTGATCGCGTTTGCCGCCGATGGCACGGCGCTGGCCGCGTTGGCGGCGCGTCCGGTCGCGCTGCTCAGCGACTCCCGCCTTCCGCCCGCCTGGAACGGATCGCTGCGGTTCCAGGCGACGCCAGAGCTGGTCTATATGCTAGGGAACGCCTTCGGCCAGACGCTTGAGCAGACACCCGCTGCGCGCTGGTGGAACGGACAACGGCCGCCGCCCGCTGGCTGGCAAACGTCTGAGGATCCCGCGGGGTGGGGCGCGCAGCCGCCAACGCTGCCTACCACTACGGGTAACGTCTATCTACGGCTGACCGTTCCAGGTGGAACGCCGTCGCCGTTGCGGGTGAGCTGTGAAGCGCCATCAGGCGGACGCCTCTTCATTGACGGCAAAGCAGTACCCGAGAGCTGCATTGGCTCATGGCAGACATTCCCGGAGCTCGCCACCCCAGGAACGCACCAGCTGGCGTTTCTGGCTCTTCCGGGGCGCGCGCTCGGCCCCTGGTTCGATGTGGCGGTCGTCATGGGTCGCAACTGACCGCCAGTCTCGCCATCTTCAATTCATTGCCTGGCCGCTCGACCGCCGAGCGGCACAGCTAACGCTTGCGCAGCAACCGCCAGATCAGGAACATGCCCACAGCAATGGGAATGATAGGCCAGAGCCTGCCCAGTATGCTCGCCACTGTGAGGGCAGGGCCGCCGATGAGCAGCGCTATGCCGATGAACGTCAGAATGCCGCCGGGAATCAGCGCCCACCAATGCCTGACCGGTGAGACGATCCAGGCCAGCGGGATAATGAGCAGGAAGCCAATCCCAAGACCCAGCAGAACAATCCCGCCCTGGGTTTCTCCTGTGGATGAGCTAAAGGCATACTGTGAGAGCAGAATGCCCAATCCCAGACCAGTCAGAATGCCACCGGGAATCATCGGACCAGGAAGACGAGCGAGCAGTCCCCAGACGATGAAGAGGACTCCCAAAATAGGCAGAATGCTTAGCCCAAGAATGCTGGAATTGGTGAAGGTCGCAAGCAGCATCAGCATGCCGAATACGATCAGGACAACTCCAGCGATCAGTCTCTGATCAGGGCGACGTTGAACGGGCGTTTGTGGTTGGGCAGGCGTTTCTGGTGCCTGAGGATTCATCTGAGGATTCACCTGAGTGTTCATGTTGGTCTCCTTGCCCGGCGCGGCGTGCACCAACCATACAATCATGTTATGTCCAGAGGCGCATGTGGGTGGTGGAGGCGCACTATCTGCCAACGCCATTGCAATAACACATCGCGCCTACAGCGGAGTCACAAGACAGTTGCCCTCGCTCACGAATGTCTCACAGTGGGGCGAAGAAAGTCGGAAAGGAAGAAGACTTGTAGGAGATGAGATCCGCCCGCGCAAGTTCGAGGAGCAGGTTAGGAGCGGAAGGGGCGCTTCAACAGCGTCTCATCCTGGGCGTTCCTCTCGTACTGGCCGTATGTATGCTCTCCATGTGGGGGCGCGGGCGGATGTCTTCGCACCCGCCCCGCAGCATACCATGCGGCAGGCAGCGGCGACAGGCAGATTTCTCACCAATATCAGGAACGCCTGAACCACTTTCTAGGGGGCCGGATGGCTTCACATCCTTCCGCAGAGTAGACGCGCGGTGTTAGGATAGAAGGCGACGCGAGAGCAAGACGTATCATGGCTGTGCGCACGGGACTGGGGAGTGGCGATGCATGAGGATGTGTTCTACTGGGAAGTCTCGGCAGACGAGTATCGCGCCATTTTCAAGGAAACCATCCACAGCCTCGATACCCATGAGGCCTGGGGGCATACGGGCATGTATGTTATGCGCGCCTATTCCTGCACGACGGTCTCAGGCGATAAGGCGCTCCGCATCACGCTACTGGACGGCGAGGAGTGGCTGGTGGTCGAGAAGGAGTAGGCGCAATCTTCAGCCGGTAGCCAGAAGTGGATGAGGAGTGGCTCCGCTGGAAACCGAACGCAAGCTATGCGGTTCACTTGTAGCGCTTTTCGTCAGCTGGGAATCCTAGATGCCCAGGAGCCAGGCATTGCTGGTCTTGTCACTCAAGAAGGTCGGCTGCCACGTTAACTTGGCCTGGTGGTCGCTCGCGGGAACCTGAAAGAGGATCTTCCCCTGGACACTCCCACCTGCCGCAAGAGTTCCAGCGCCCAGTTCCTGGCTCATGGGGACCGACGAGGGACCGAGTATTGACTCTGGAACAATATTCCCCGTACTCCACCAGGCATTGAAGGCGAAGGGATTATAGTCGTACTCAGAGGATGAGCTGTTGACGATTTTTACAGTCACGAGCACAAAGACGTTGCCGGTGTCCGGCTGCGCAAAATCGTCACCCGCTACCGTCTGCGCGGACATGAGCGTACAGGAGACGCCATCCACCGTAATGGTGTCGCCGACCTGCTTGACTTGCTTTGCCGAGCCCTGTGGTGTCGCGGTAGCGCCGCTAGTTGGGCTGCTCGAAGCGGTAGTTGCTGGACTATTGGCGTTATTGGCGCTATTCGTCGAAGTCCGGCTGGAGGCGATACTGGTTGCCGCGGCCCCTGCGCCAAATCCGCTGCAAAACAGAAGCAGTCCACCGCAGATAATGAGCAGCCATCCCCACCAGCGCAATCCCTTGTTCTGAGGCGGCGCGGCTGGAGGCGCAATGCCCATGGTGTACCCGGAGGGTTGGGTGTAAGGAGATAGTCCGTCAGGAGGCTGCTGACCAGGGGGAATGGTGGGATTGCTCAAATGACCGCTTCTCTCTCTACCTGGCGAGCTACACGATAATTACACAATTACACGCTACGTACGCCATAATCTCTAGGGCTCCCACGATACCATAACGGGCTCGCCCTGTCATCTATTCTGCCTGCATGTACCGATGAATCGCGTGATATGCGCATAGCTTGAGGTCATAATGGCTCCCGTGCCGCCTGGCGCGGAGCACGACGTGCACGGGTCTTCCTGAGAGATCGCGAGGGCGCCTGCATCGATGCCAGGTGATGGGCGAGGTCAGGTGATGGCCACGGATGCTCCGTAATCGCGGAGATCCAGCAGCCACACAGCCGCAGGTACGAGCGTAGCATCAGGGGCGGCCCCGCCGGGAATCGAACCCGGATGCTTGGTTTAGACGTTCGTTCATGGGCTGTGTGGATGTATCCTCACGTGTCCTCTGCGCCCATGAAATTGGCAATCATACGTATTCTAGTGTCCCGGTTCAACCTGTTGTGTCCTCACTCATTGGGGTGTCCGGTGGGGTGGGCGGACTTTTCATCGCTGGTCCCTGCGCAATTTTCGTCCGCTTGACCGCAGAGTTTGTCTCCTGAAACACGAAGCCGACCATGCTGGGAGAGCTATACGCCGTCTCGACACCTGCCAACCAGTGTGAGTCTTTTATCATCGCAGGCACCCCGCAGCCTTGCCGCTTCCCTGGCTCTCCGATAGAACTGGACGCTGAAGGGATTCAGAACTGGTCCTACCCTGTCTGCTCTTTCGAGGACCGCCTCGAGCGTCTCTGCAGCCGAGGTCTCTCTGCGCCTTAGCGCGGCTGCGAGATTGATCGCGGGCCGATAGTCCGGGTCGTCGGTGAGTGAGATCTGCATACCCGACTAGCTTCTGGCGGTCGGCACGCGGGCGGCGCCGCCGCCCGTGAGTCGGGCCGCGACGGCGACCGGGATGATCGTGACCAGGATCACGAACGACACGACGACGTTCACCTCCGGGAGCAGGACGCCGTGGCGGATCTGGCCGAAGATCCAGATGGGCAGAGTGCTTTGGGCGCCGGCAGTGAAGGTGGTCACGATGACCTCATCGAACGACAGCGCGAAGGCCAGCATGGCGCCAGCCACGACTGCAGTCGAGATCAGGGGCAGCGTGACGTCGCGAAACGCTTGGAAGTCGTTGGCGCCGAGGTCCATGGCGGCCTCGATCAGTGATCCCTGCGTGCGGCGAAGTCGGGCGAGCACGTTGTTGTAGACGACCACCATGCAGAAGGTGGCGTGGCCTACGACTATGGTCACGAGCGACAACGTGATGTTGTTGAAGCTGAAGAACGTATTCAGCGCGATGCCGGTGATGATACCCGGCAGGGCCAGGGGCAGGATAAAGAGCAGGCTCACCACCTCGCGGCCGAAGAACCGGGTGCGGTGGATCGCGAACGCGGCGCA
>Ga0070691_10001334_pt1 | contig 10499 bp, 11 predicted proteins | sample KBSK1101metaG_FD_64673 | JGI IMG/M metagenome (GOLD analysis project Ga0070691, IMG submission 64673) | Corn, switchgrass and miscanthus rhizosphere microbial communities from Kellogg Biological Station, Michigan, USA - KBS K1-10-1 metaG | ecosystem: Host-associated > Plants > Roots >... | reverse complement strand
AGTTCGTAAAAAGAAGTTACCTGCACCGGGGCCGAATGAAATGCTGTTTCAAAATCCCCTTCGCTGTGCACGGGCTGTCCTCCCTTTCCCGCCATATCGCGCAGGCTTTGTTCGTATGCTTCCGTATCGAAACGATCATTCCCCTGATAATCCCATTTTACTTTCAGCGCCAGTTTTCCCTGGTAGGCCGCCCAGTAAGTATCTGCAATCACGGCAACCGCATCATATTTATGAGCGCCAAGGGCACGCTGAAATCTGACTAATTTTTTAACGCCTTTGATTCGCAGGGTATCGGAATCATCATAACTGATCAGCTTGCTGTTAAATACCGGACAATGCGCAACCGATGCATACAGCATACCCGGCAATTCCACATCGATCCCGTAAACCGCTTTGCCTGAAACCTTCAGCGGCACATCAGGACGCGGATAATTTTTCCCGAGGATCTTAAAGTCCTTCGGATCTTTTAACTGCGGATGCTGTGGAACCGCCAGCTTCCCGGCGTCTGCGGCAAGCTCGCCATAAGTAAAAGATCTGCCTGTTGGTTTATGATAGACCACGGCGTCGGAAGCATAACAATCCGTGACGGCAGCCTTCCATCTCCCGGCCGCAGCAAGGACCAGCATTTCCCGGGCTGCCGCACCAACGGTCCGCAGTTTCTGATAGTGGCCGCGAATGGAATTACTTCCTCCCGCGGTTTGACCGCCAAATTCCTTTTCACCACCGGTTTGGATAATCTTTACCTGTTCCAGGGAAACTTCCAGCTCTTCTGCGATCATGGCCGGAACAGACTGGAAGGTACCCTGCCCCATATCCGGCATGGGATTCATGATGGTAATGGTGCCGGGACTTTCTATGATGATATAGGGAGAAAGTCTGATGGTTGCAATATCCGAACCTGTGGCGATCAGTTCCTGTCCGTCGGGCTTCCAGCCAAGTCCCAGTACGAGCCCCAGTCCGCTCAGACCGGACAGACGCAAAAAATGCCTCCGGTCGAGCATTTTTTCAGAAGATGGACTCTTCAATATATTATTGTAAGGCATAGGCTGTTTTATGTATTCATGATTTCCGCAGCCCGGTGAATGGCTTTGCGGATGCGGTTGTAGGTTCCGCAGCGACAAAGATTTCCCATCATGGCTTCATCAATATCCTGATCTGTGGGATGCGGATTTTCGCGGAGTAAAACGGCGGCTGACATGATCTGGCCGGACTGACAATATCCGCACTGGGGTACCTGCAATTCGATCCAGGCCTTCTGCAACGGATGCGATGTGTTTTCCGATATCCCTTCGATGGTTACGATTTCCTGACCTTCTGCACGCCCCAGCAGCGTAACGCAGGAGCGTACTGCTTCCCCATCGAGGTGTACCGTGCAGGCGCCGCACTGCGCCATGCCGCATCCGAACTTTGTACCCTTCAGTCCAATGATGTCCCGGATCGCCCAGAGCAGCGGCATTTCGGGATCTGCATCAATATGGTATTGTTTTTTATTTACCGTTAGTGAAATGGCAGCCATGAGGAGGATTTTTTTGGCATTGACGATCGAAACCGCGGACTGTTCAAATTTATTCTTTTTTTGAATAGGATTGCATGGGTTTTTGCTGAGTGGAAGATCCATTCCCCGAACGGGTGAAACAATCAAATCTTATGCCCTTCGCCTGCTTTCACCGAAAACAGATGCAGTGCATAAGGAAAGAGCGCATCCAGTGAATCGGTGGCTCCGGAAACCGATCCCGGCAGGGTAATGACCAGACTGTTTTTTATAAATCCCGCAACGCCGCGGGAGAACATGGCATAAGGCGTACGATCCTGACCAAAGCTTCGGGAAGCCTCCATCATGCCGGGAACAGGCCGGTCAAGCAGCGGCTCAATGGCATCCGGGGTAATATCTCTCGAAGAAAGACCCGTTCCGCCCGTAAAGAGGATCAGTTCATATTCCAGCGCGCTATAATGCCGGGCTTTCTCCTGAACAGCGGCAAATTCATCCGGGATAATCTCATAAGCGGAGTTGCCGATTCCGAAAGTCTGCATTTTTTCGATCACGGTTTTCCCGGACTTGTCTATACTGTTTCCTTTCGAAATACTATCGGAACAAACGATGACGGCGCAACGGATATTCTTTTTGATTTCTTTTTTCAGATCGCTTTTTCCGCCTGATTTCTTTTCCAGCCGGATGGATGCGATCTCGATATTTTTATCCAGCGGTTTCAGCATATCATAGATGGTGAGCGCAACAATGGCCGCTCCGTGCATCGCTTCTACTTCCACGCCTGTTTTATAGATGGTATGTACTTCCACAAAAATGTTGATCGTCAATCCTTCGGTTGAAAAATGAATCGCAGCATATTCTACCGGCAAAGGATGGCAATCCGGAATCACGTCGGCCGTTTTTTTGATTGCCAGCAAACCCGCTGCACGGGAAAACTCAAAAATATCTCCCTTCGGAACCTTTTTCAGCAATACTGCTTCCATGGCTGCAGGATCCTGCAGGATCAGCTTTGCCGTAGCGCTGGCCTTTCTCAGTGTAGATTGCTTATTCAGGATATCTTTCATAAGGGCTGGTTAACTTTCCATTGATGACTGTCGTCTTCGAATATCTCTTTTCCCCAAACAGGCATCTCCGCCTTGAACTGTTCTACGGTTTCCGCACAGGCATCGATTGCGGCTTTGCGGTGAGGCGCTGAGGTAAACACAAAGAAGCATATCTCGCCAACTTTAATTTTCCCGAGGGAATGGTAGACATGCATACAGGTAAGGGCATATTTTGAAATGATCGCCTCCCGCAGGTTGTGCATGCTGCTAAGTGCCATTTCAGAATAACTGCTGTATTCGATGGCCGCTACTGTTTTGTCCCGGATAATATCGCCCCGTACCTGGCCTAAAAAAATACTGTGGCCGCCGATTGCTGTCTTAGACTGATGGGATGCAATCTTTTCTCCGATAAAACTTCCCGTGATCGGTCCTTCGATAAAAATATTTTTGATTTTTTCTTTCATAATTATCCTCCGGAATAGGGAGGCAGCAGCGCCAGTTCCTGATCTTCTCTGAGTAAAGTGTTGGAATGAATGATATGCCTGTCCACGGCCAGCAAACAGGGCATTTCCTTCAAACACGGAAAACGGTTATTCATTTCCCTGATCAGCTGATCGGTGTCCGTAATTCCCTCCAGTACGAGTTCCCGCGTGCCCGTCATTTCTCTTAGCTGTCCATATAAATAAACCGTCAATGCCATAATAATTTCCAGGCGGCCATGATCAGCACACAGGCCAGCACATTTTTTAAAACAGTCTGCGGGAATTTCAATGACCCGAGCCAGGACCCGCAGAGCCCACCGGCAAAAGCTACCAGCACGAACCCAAGCATATCTGCGCTGAAATGGATGCCCCGGGTGAGCTGGCCGGAAAGCCCCGCCACCGAGTTTACAAAAATAAACAATGCGCTGATGGCGGCCGTTTGTTTTTGATTTGTCCATTTCAGCAGCAGGAGGATGGGAGAGAGGATGATGCCGCCACCGATCCCGATCATGCCCGATAAGAATCCGACGGCCCCGCCAAGAACCAGGGAAAGGTAAAAATTGGCGGGTTTCATGTCCTTCGGATCGGTGTTTCTAAAAAACAGGAAGCGGGCGATGGGGATCAGGAGAAAAAAGCCCAGTACTTTTTTGTACAGGTTTGCATCCACGGACATGAGTCCACCGGCAAAAGCCAGCGGGATGGAAGTCAGGATAAAAGGCAAAAATATTTTCCATAAAAAATATTTTCCCCGGTAGAACTGAATGAAGGAAACGCTCGAAACAAAAAGGTTCAGGAGCAGCGCGGTCGGTTTCATAACGTCGGGCGTAAAGCTGAACAATGCCATCAGGGCAAGGTATCCGCTGGCGCCGCCATGACCCACCGAAGCATACAGAAAGGCAATGGCAAACAGCAAAATGTAAAACAGGATCAGCGATGTGGTCATGTCGTAAATTAAAATGGCAGGCGCCGGATATTTACTCTTTCTCCTTTTTTATATTCCTGTCTTTGTTCATCCAGCGCTACCAGGCAATTGGCCTGTGAAAAAGACCGGAGGCGGAATGATTCCTGCCCGGCGAGGATCGAAACGCTTCCATTCTCCTCATAACCCTTCAGAAACTGGGTAAGCCCTTCCACTTTGCGAAAATCTTCTTTTAACAGGGCAGTAAATAATTTGTTCTGATCCGGCCTTTGCATGATCTGTTCCATGGCCGGCAGAACATATTCATAAAAACAGGTGATCACGGAAGACGGATTGCCCGGCAGTCCGAAGATCAGTTGATTTTCTTTTGTACCAAAATAAAAGGGTTTTCCGGGCTTTTGTTTCACTTTGTGAAACCGGCAATCTATTCCGTTCAGGTCCGCCGCCCGGCGCACGAAATCATAATCGCCTACACTTACTCCGCCGGTGAGCAATACGACATCCGATTGCTTTAATCCACTAGCCAGTTTTTCCTGCACGATTGCGAGTTCATCATCGGCATACAGCGCCCGGACGTCTCTTATGAAAGTCTGCTCCAAGGCAGCCTCCAGGAAATACGTATTGGATTCATAAACCTGTCCGAAGCCCAGGGCGCTGCCCGGTTTTTGTATCTCTCTGCCGGTAGCAATAATCGTTACGGAGGGTGGCGGGAAAATTCTGATTTCGGCGATCCCCATACCGGCCAGCAAACCGATTTTAGTCGCTGAAAGCACGGTGTCTTTCTGCATGATTAATTCACCTGATTTTACATCTGCGCCCCGAAGCCTGACATGCATACCCTTTTCAATATGCCTGTCTTCCACCCGTATCTCCGCGGGACCGGCCGAAACTTTTTCCTGCATCACCACCGTGTCTGCGCCCGGCGGAAGCGGCGCTCCGGTAAAAATCCGCATCGCATGCTTTTTTGAAAGTTCGGTCTCCTGCAATGCGCCTGCCGGAATAACACCCTGCAAAAGCAGGGTTCCGGAGATGTCTTCAAAGCGGATCGCATAGCCATCCATGGACGACTGATCGAAGGCCGGAATGTCCATTGTTGCAAAAACATTTTCTGAAAGAACCAGCCCGTTTGCTTTTTCGATGGGAAGCGTCCGGGGCGGGAGAGGCTTTGCCAGCCCGGCAATGATGCGCCGGGCCTCTGCGACAGGGATGAATTCCTTAGGTTCCATAGCCTTATTTTGCGCTGCGGATAATAATCCTGCTGAGCGATTTTATATATCTTCTGCCCGTGGTCCTATCCGTCGGGTGATAAGATTTGCATAACTGATTTGATTATCCCCCGATGCTGATCATGCTCCGGTTTTGAATCGCAGCTGCGTCCAGCTTTTCAAAGGTTCCGGAGAACTGGCCTCCCAGTTGCTTTGCCTTTTCCCGGATCGTCTGATGAATCAGGGGCAGGATATCTTCTCCTTTCCGCAGCGGGGAAAGCAGATCGGTTTCGCCGGACGAGAAAAGACAGTTCTTTAATTTACCGTCTGCGGTCAGTCGCATCCGGTTGCAGCTGCTGCAGAAAGGCTCACTCATTGTGCTGATGACTGCAAAAGACCCGGCATGCCCGGGAACCATAAAATGTTTGGCCGTGTCATGCGCTTCGCCTTTCACCGGCAGGAATTCATATTGTTTACTGATTTTATCCAGGATCTGCTGCATGGAAAAAACCTGATTACCCGTCCAGCGGTTGCCGCTGAAAGGCATGAACTCAATGAACCGGATCTGCACCGGGATATGGGTTGTCCAGGCAATGAAATCAGTGATCTCGTCCTCATTGAATCCCTTCATCACCACCATATTTATTTTCACCTGGAAATCATGCTGCAATAAGAGTTCAATATTACTGCGCACCTGGTGAAAAAGATTGCGGCGGGTGACCAGGAGAAACTTATCCGGTTGCAGGGTGTCCAGGCTGATATTTATTTTTTTGAGCCGGGAAGACTTTAAGACGGATAAAAATTCGTGAATGCGTACGCCGTTTGTTGTCATTACCAGCTCCACGGGGAGTTCGCCGAGCGATTCGATGATCCGGCCGGCATCCTTTCGTACCAGCGGTTCTCCGCCGGTAAGGCGGATCTTTTTTACGCCCTGTTCAACAAACAGGCTGGAAATCTTTTTAATCTCCCCGGTTTGCATCAGCCGGGAGGCAGGCGTGAAGTCATAATCAGCTTCCGGCATGCAGTAAAAACAGCGCAGATTGCAGTTATCTGTCAGTGATATTCTTAAATAATCGTGCACGCGGCCAAATAAATCTTTTATCATCACTATCGTATTGATGAGATCAATTGTTCATAATCTTCCTGCGTATCTATATCAATATTTCCCTCTTCAAAGGGAATGCCGGCCAGGTCAGCGCTATAAGTTTTTAATATCTTTTTCGCCCCTTCATTGCCTTTTAATGTCAGCAATTTCTCAAAATAAGCTTTTCCAAACAAAACCGGTGTTCCGATAATTCCGGCATAGGCGCATCCGACGATGCCCCTATTCCGTTCCGCTTTTGTTTTTATAAGCTGTTTGAAAAGATCTGCCGAAACAAAAGGCTGATCGCATACTGCTATGATCACCGATTCAATGCCATGATCCGGTTTTAGTATTCCCGACAGACCTGCAACGATTCCGCTGGCCATGCCGGTACTCCATTGATCATTAAAAACAATTTCAACAGGTTTGCTTTCCAGCGCTTTCGAAACCTGATCCGAAGTGGCGCCGGTGACAACGAGCACGGGATGCAGACCGGCCTCCAGAGCTTCGGAGCAGATATGTTCTATCAGCATTTTCCCCTGATGGATCAGGAGTTGCTTGGGTTTACCCAAACGTGCGGACGGTCCTGCGGCCAGTATGATGATTCCTGTTTTATTCATGGTTTAACATATTGGCAGACCGGGAATGAATCGGATCGGGTTTTAATTTAAGCGATGAACCTTTTCTTCCGGAAAAAAAGGCTTTAATTTCCGCCAGAACAGAAAGGGCGATTTCGGCGGCGGTCTCCGCTCCGATATCCAGACCAACCGGTCCGAAGATTCTGGATTTCTGATTTTCATCCGGGAAGATTCCCTGCTTCTCCAGGTCCCGGAACATCCGGTCTCGTTTTTGAGCCGGTCCGAGCATCCCGATATAAGCATAGTCGATGCGGATCAATTCTTTCAGTAAGGCAAGATCGTAATTGTAGTTATGGGTCATCAGAAGAAAAACCGTTTGGCGGTCGGGTTGCAGCTGAGCAAGCAGCGAAGCCGGTTTTGCAAGCAGCAACTGATCTGCTTTTGGGAAGCGCTGTGCCGTCGCATAGCCTGATCTGCCATCCGCAACCGTAATGTGCCAGCCCAGCAGGCTGGCCATTTCAACCAGGGGCTGCGCATCGTTTCCCGCTCCGGCAATCACGAGCGCAATAGGCGGACTGATGAATTCAATAAAAGCTCTAACCTTGTCTTTGTGCGACGTATAATCCGTAAAGCCGGAAACCTGCTGCTGAAAAGCCTGCTGCATATCGGCTTCTATATCAGCTTTTATATTTTCCGGAGGCTTTCCTTCCAGCGGTCCGCCGTGGTAAAGCAGGCGTGTTCCGGGCTGGTCAACCTGACCCGGAGCAAAAAAAGTAGCCAGAACAGCATCCTGCCGCCCGGCAATCAATTGTCTTAAAAGATAAATGGGATTGTTTTCCTGAAAAGCATCTAAGGGTTCAAACAAAATATATACGATGCCATTACAGCCGAGTTGCACGCCGAATTTCAGATCATCTTCATCGGTGGTATCATAAATTACAAGCTTGTTATGCTGACTCATGATGGCGAACATCGCTTTGCGTAGTGCGTCGCCTTCGAGACAACCACCGCTGATAGCTCCTGTCAGCCGGCCATCCTCTGTTATCAGCATGCGGGCGCCGGGACGGCGATAGGAAGATCCTTCTACCAGAACCACGGTAGCGAGTGCGGAGCGCTTTCCGTCCCGCTGTGCCTGGTCGAACGCCCTGATTATATCGGTGATTTCTTTCATTTTCCGGATCCCTGCTTCAAAGTTACAGGAATCGGTTAAATCCGTGAACGCGATTCGGTTAAAGTCTGGCCAGACCTGCTTCGGCTGTACTTTTGCGTAATGGCCGCCCAATACAGCGCCGAAAAAAGTTGGAAGCATGCAGAACCACGCATCCAAAAAATGTCCGCTTAAATATAATTTGAATTAGAAAATAAATGACTGAATAGCGGATCATTTCAATTTCAGCCTGACGCGATCAAATCCCTCCAGATTTCTTCCCGGTTCACCGGGTATGCCATGATCTGTATAGCCTGCGGTAAGTAAAAAAGTCCCTTTTTTGTTTGCGGTAAATTGAATAATCCCGGATAACCCGTTGTAGTAGCTGATATCGCGGACTGCAGAATTTTTCATGATCCATTGCACGGTAGCTTTTATTTGTTCGACGCTTAATTCCGGATGCGATGGCATTTTCTCTTTTCCCCATATTCCGGATGAACCGTTCCTGATACGTGCGGTAAGGGTATCGGTATTGGCTTTGGTTTCCGGATAGCGTTTGCTGATCTCAAAAAAAGAAGGACCGATGGCCTTACTGTTAAAATTGTGACAGTTAAAGCAGTTGGAAATGGCTATGATGGAAAGTCCGCGCGCATCCATCGGTCCCGGTTTTCCGGCACTGTGTTTTTTTCCGGATTTTTCGTTTATGAATCTTACCTCCAGTATTACTTCTTTGGCATTGATTTCATCATATTTTGAATCTCCGTCTTCGGGGTCGGCTACGCTGATCTGATAACTGACTGCTGTTCCCGCCGGAAATGCTGCCAGATTCAGGGGTTTCATGATTTTCACCGAAGGTTTGTGATTTTCGGGTGCTGGTCTCCGGTAGGAAAAGTTCAGCAGCGCAGATAAGATAACAAGTGCACAAACAAAAAACAGGTGGTTCACCGGATTAAATTTTATTAATTTCCTGTGCCACGCGTTGCGCGGAACGGAGACAGGATTCCATACCCCTGCTTAAATTGTCGGCATAAGTGCCGGCAAAATAAATCCTGCCCTCCGGCATCAGGAGCTGGGGCCAGAATTTATGCATTTCGCCAATGGGAAAAGGTTCCATTTCACAGGTTGGCGCGTATCTGTCTTTTGTCCAGTCCACCGTTAGCGCCTGTTCTATCGTATCCCGTTTTCCGGGATAAACTTCCCGGAAAGCCGCCAGCACGCGAAGCGGTGAAAGGCCGCCGGGACCAAATGCTTTTAAAATGACCCGGTGGGTATCCACGTTATTTGTTTCGAGCCAGACGGATGAAATGTCAGGATGTTCAAACTCCATATTGATGCTGGGAATTCCCTCCTCCAGCCAGAACCTGGACGCGGCTTCAAAAACATAAAAAGGATGAGAGGAATAAGCCATATTATCCACTACATATTGTTTTGCCGGCGACAAAGCGGGTGTAACGGGAATCTTTTTGAATATCGGCAGGGAGATGCAGTTTACCAGCACATCAGCGTTCATTTGCAATTCTTCGCCGGAATTAAATGCCTTATACCTGACCGTTACAGCCTGGGAATGATGTTGAATGCCAAGCACCGCATGATTTAGTTTAACCCGATCTCCGAGGCGTTTTGCGAAGGCCATCGGTAGTTGTTCATTGCCTCCCTGCAGGTGAAAGGTCTCTCCTTCTGATGAGGGAATTCCCCTCGCATCCATGACTGCCACCCGCCATAAAGCAGAAAGCGCCGAAGTATTTTTTCCGCCCAGCCAGCGAAGCGCTGCAGAAGATGCGCCTTCTTTCTTATAAAGGTCGGCAATGGGAAAATGATCGAAGTCATCATAACCTGCGCCGAACGGCTGATCAGGATCCGTAAATTTTCCCAGGTAAGGCCGGAGGTAAAAACGGCTTAGATCGTGTGCCGGATGCAGGGACAGGAACTGGACCTCCCGTTCATTGAATCCCAGTTTACTCAGCACTGCCGGATCTTTCAGCATAGCTGCAGTGTAAAATTTTCCGCCGATCATTCTCAGGGCATCCGGATCATACGCAGCTTCCGAGCCCTCTGCATGAGGATAGGGAATGGCCGTAAGCCCGAACTCGCTGATGTATTCAAAAAATTTCTCGTAACCGGGCCGGGTGATATGATCGGCGCCGAAATCGGCATACAATCCGTCGGACAATCCGTCGCGACCAGTAAACACGTGACCTCCATACCTTCCCGAAGCTTCCAGCACCGTCACTTCATGACCGCTTTTCATCAGTTCGTAAGCGCAGCACAGTCCGGTAATCCCGGCGCCTGCAACGATAACCTTTTTAGCCGTTGCAGCGGATGATCGAAATGATTTCGCCGCCAGTGGAAGAGAAGGGATCAGAGCCATGCCCGCTCCGGCAACCAGCGTTTTCTGAATGAATGTCCTTCTTTTTATGTCCTGCATGGGAAACAATGACTTGGTTACCGGTTATTAAAAGTCCGAATATTCTATGAACCGATGGGATATTTCCATCATGTTTTTTTAAGATCAGCGGGCTCATTAAACTTCCTGGTAAATACCCAGACACAGG
>Ga0070691_10001327_pt1 | contig 10518 bp, 10 predicted proteins | sample KBSK1101metaG_FD_64673 | JGI IMG/M metagenome (GOLD analysis project Ga0070691, IMG submission 64673) | Corn, switchgrass and miscanthus rhizosphere microbial communities from Kellogg Biological Station, Michigan, USA - KBS K1-10-1 metaG | ecosystem: Host-associated > Plants > Roots >... | reverse complement strand
ATGCGCCGGGCCCAGGCGATCAGGGCAGTTGAAAAGGAGCATGGCACCCGAGTTATCACAATGATCCATCGTCAGGAGAGGCGCAGTTTTTTCGGCTTCGCGGTCTCCCGGCACATCGACCTCGAGGACGCCCAGACGGTCATTGCCGCGATCAAGGACACGCCTGAGGACACTCCGATCGATCTTATTATCCACACGCCTGGGGGCATCGTATTGGCAGCGATGCAAATCGCCCGCGCCGTCGAAGCCCACCCGGCGAAAGTCACCGCCTATGTTCCAGTTTATGCGATGTCTGGTGGAACACTGATTGCACTCGCCGCGGATGAGATCGTCATGGGCGAGTTCTCTGTCCTTGGCCCGATTGATCCACAAATCCTCGGGCTTCCAGCTGCAAGTATCGTTAGAGCGCGCGACTCGAAACCCGTCGCCGACGTTTTCGACCTCACGCTTGTTTTGGCCGATGTCAGCGAGAAGGCCGTCGCTCAGGTTAAACGAGGGGCAGTGGAATTGTTGACGCCGCGTTTGGACCAATCGGCGGCAGAGACCATTGCGGAGAAGCTAACAGGTGGCTACTGGACACATGACTATGCGCTCACCGCCACCGAAGCGAAAGCACTTGGCCTTCCGGTCAAAGTTGGTATGCCGGTTCAGATCATGGAGTTTATGAAGCTCTACCCTCAACCAATTCAACAATCCGGGATTGAGTACCTCCCCATCGATCCTGCTCGTCGACGGCGAGGCTGAACGAGTCAACAAGGCTCCTTAATGCTCCCAGAGCGACACGCTGATCAAACATCAGCCTTTCGAAGTCGAAACACTCACCTCGGACAATGTGTTCGGCACGCTGACTCGAACACTGGATTTTACGTGGGCGTCACGATGCCGTCTGCGGGTCGCTAAGTAACGTTTGACAGCGATATCCGCTTTGAGGCGAGGACCCTTTAACGGACGGTCGAGCTCGTCCGCTTTGCGCCAATAGGCGGCATTAGCCGACTTAGACAAAAGGAAGAATCGCCTCGCGGCGGTCTCTCCAAAATCCAAGCCGACTGCCCTAGAAATCGACATTTTTTCTGACGACACTCGGCGTTTAAGGGGGATTTCATTCACTTTTCAGCTGCGTCTTGTAGCGGTGTCATTGAAGGACTGGCTTTCTTGAAGGCCCAGGCCGTCGATTGAATGAGGGAACAGGAATGATGCTGAGACGCGCGGGCCTTGGCCTCTTCGTCGGAGCGATCTTGGTGGCTCCTTCGCTCGCTTCCGCCGCTCCCGCGCTCGTCTTTGAGCCCTATAACGGCACCGTCCTATACGCCGAGGATCCCGATGCCCAATGGTTCCCGGCATCGCTGACCAAGCTGATGACGGCCTACGTTACCTTCCAGGCCCTCAAGGCCGGCGCCGTCACGCCCGACACCAAGGTCACGTGCTCGCAAACCGCGGCGCTGCAGGCGCCTTCGAAGCTCGGACTTCCGATCGGCGGCTCTATCACGCTCGACATCGCGCTCAAAGTCCTCATCGTGAAGTCCGCCAACGACGTCGCCGTCATGATCGCGGAGGCTGTCGCCGGCAGCCAGGCCGCCTTCATTGCGCGCATGAACGAAGCGGCGCAGCACCTTGGCATGACCCGCACGCATTTCACTAATGTCAACGGCCTCCCTGACGAGCGCCAGATCACCACAGCCCGTGACCTGGCCAAGCTCGCCCGAGCCATTATTGTCGAGTTTCCTGAGCACGCCGACCTCTTCTCGTCGATCCAAGTGCAAGTGGGTAAGAAGACCATGCGCACCCATAATAGCCTCCTAGTCAGCTTCCCCGGGGCCGACGGCATGAAGACCGGTTTCATTTGCGAATCGGGGTTTAACGTCGTGGCGAGCGCCACTCGTGACGGCCGCAAGCTCGTCGCGGTCGTTCTCGGCGAGCCGTCAGTCGCATCGCGCAACGACCGCGCCACCGACCTCCTCGAGAAGGGCTTCAGGCGCTACTTCTGGAAATCGCTGTTCGGCTCGAGGCTCGATGGCCTCGCGATTCAAGCCTCGCTGAGCGACGGCCCGATGCACCTGCGCGACAGCGTGTGTGGAGTAGCCAGAGCCAAGTCGACGGTTAGACGATCGGTCAAGTCCAAATTGCACGGACTCGACGCCCGGGGTAGCGACGCCCCAACGAGCGCGGTTAGCGCTAGCGAAGCGAATTGAGCGCTTCTCACCATCCCCGCAGTCAGTAGCCGGGAGAAGGTCTACTCACGGCAAGACATACGCGCGCAGGTCATTTTCAGTGCCATTGAAATAGTCGCTGTCGTACGTCCCCGAAACGCCGTTGCCGTGGAGATTCTCCGCTTTTTGCCAAAAGCTGAATCTCACCCAGGGCAACGGAACGATCGGATCACTGGTCGACTGATAATCGACAACCCACAAGGGACAATCCGCAAATTGCATTGGATTGCCAAGCTCATCCCAAACCCTCGCCTTGGTGTAGATCATCGGCTTGAGACCCCGAAGCCTCATTGACACCAACTGAACCATTCTCTCGACCTGGTTGATCCGCTCCTGCACCGGAAGGCTACATTTGTTGTCGTAATCGTCTTCGATGTCGAGAGTTGGCAAGAGGTCGCCAGCTTGCGGCGTGTAAACCGACAAGAATCTTCTGATCGAGGTCTCAGCGCCCGCATTTGGATGACAGCGTAGATATGCGCCGTGCAACAATCCGAGTCGCTGTAAGGCTCGTCGATAATTGGCAAACCTAAGATTGGCGTAGCAGGACGCTTCGTCCTTACCTATGTGATAGGCCTGTACAAACACGAAGCGTGGGTTGAGCTTCGAGACGACAACAGACCAATCGATCTCTGCGCCCCACTTTGACACGTCGATGCCGAACGTTCGCGGGCCAGGAAACTGAGCGAAGGTTTGGAAGGGAGATCCGAAGGAAGCCGCAAGCAAAATGCCGCCCGTGCCCAAGTGCTTGATTAGCGAGCGGCGATTAAAAAGGCGTGCTTTCGGCATTGGCGCGCCATTGGTGGGGACACGCAATCGTTACTGAATATACGATTCGTCCCCTCCTGCTCTCCCCTTTGTGTCTGCAAATGTCCGCTAAGGGTCATTTGCGGACATGAGCAAGCGGATCACGAATGTCCGCTTTACCCCCGAGAGCTGACATTGCCGACGGCCAGCGTCCGCTAAGTGCCATAAGCGGACGTTCTCATGCCCGTTGAAAGGGCTTCGGACACCACGAAGTTATGGGATTGACTTAGCCGCGGAGCTTCTGCTTTTTGGTCGCGGCCTGATTATTTGCCACAAAACGGGAGGGAAACATGCGTAGGCAACTGTTCAGTTTCTTTGTGTTCTCAGCAGCACTAATGGTGAGCTCGCTTGCATTTGCTCAGCAGGAAATTGCGAGTGAGGCAGGAAAAGTCGTTCTCGATGCCACCGTCAATGCCATCGATGTGGAGAACCGGTTGCTTACTGTCACCGGGCCGGATGGCAACACGATTGTGATCAAAGCAACCCCAGAGATCCTCGGTCGCGTCAGGATCAACGAGCAAATTACTATTCGTTACGCTGATGAATTAGCGACGGCGCTTCGCACCATCAATGACGCACCACCTGTCAATAAAGCGAATGCCATCGAACGTGAAGAAACAGGCGGAATGGGCATGAATGCGCCTACTGTCGCGGAACAGACTTGGGTAGAGGCAGCGCCACAAGGCGAAACCGAACTTAACACGGTCGAGGTCACCGCGACGGTCGCCAATGTTGAGTATGGGAGACGCATTGTCACCTTCTATGGTCCTAACGGAACGATGCGGAATGTCAGGATTGCGCCTGGCGTGCAGGGTCTAGACGCGATTCAGCAGGGCGATAGAGTTGTTATGCTGCTGACACGCGCAACGGCTATCGATGTAAAGCCTCTATGAACGCAGCCCGGGGGTCGGTTGAGACGATCGCCATTCAGCCTACTAAACGATCTTCGACAGAAGCCGCAGAGGTTGGGCACGGCGTCCAAATACACTGCGCTGAACGGTATTGGCTATTTGGCGATAGGAGCAATTCTAATCGCTTGGCCGGGTGCAATACAGATAGTCTTCAGGGAACCTCCTTTCGCGGGCCATGAGCAAGCACTTATGCGCGTGGTCGGTCTGACCGTCGTTGTGATCGGATGGCTTTCCTCTTTGGTGGTCGCTCGGGAGCGCGACAATTCATTGTTGCTTCCGTCATCGACCGATTGGTCTTCGTCCCGCCGGTACTGGTTCCTCTCGCCATTGCTGGTGTGTTTCCTCGCCTTTTTTTGACATTCACGATAGTTGATGCGTTGCTGGCTGTGGGCGCGTGGACATTGCTTGCCCGCAAGTGAACGTCCGCTTTGGGTCATGAGCGGACATTGTCCAGCGTCCGCGTCATGTCCGCTTTACCCCCGATAGTGGACATTCGTCGGTGCCGGTGGGATGTCCGAAAAGTGCCATAAGCAGACATCGCGGCCGGACAACCCGTATGTCCGGAGATGCAAGGCCAAATCCAAACTGTGGCGTTTTGATCACTCGCTAACTTTATCTATTGGTTAGAGAGGCCTGACCTAAAATTGCCAACACAACACTCCCAGAGCGGACCCGCCCTGGCGCTTGTGGTGCAAATCACCAATTTGGAAGTCGATCAGAAGGCACAGGCTCGCCGAGGAACCGCTGTGTCGGCAGTGTGCAATTGAGGGTCGAACTGCGTCTGCAAGCCACGTCGACCACGTCGATCCGCATCGCGGCCAGTGGTCGCTCTTCTTCAAATATAAGAATACCCAAAGCCTATGTGCTCACCACCACAACAGGCACAAGCAACAAGAGAAGCGCAACTGATTGCGAAAGCTAGGGTGTGTACTCATAAATCTTCCTGGCTGCCCCGGTGTTCGGGTTTCGCGTGGGCATCGTGGCAGTGACCTGGAGACTCGTGTGTCGATTTCCGCTTTGGGTCATTAGCGGACATTCCACATGCTCATTGGGCATGTCCGCTTTCGGGCCGAAAGCAGACCTCGTGATGAGAGCGTCTGAAAGTCCGCTAAGTGCCAATAGCAGACGTTCGCGGCTGCAAGCTTGTTTAGCCTCGCGAGACGCACTTAGGATCAACAGCGTCAGCGCGATTAAGGCCGCTCTGGTTTGAGCGGGAAGGCTAATATCGAAGGCTGCTTTATCGTAAGCCGCAGCGATATGGGAGTGCTGTTCTGGCCTAAGAAACATCCGCGCAGGATGCCGCTGGTACGCAGCACCCACGCTCATCAATAGCGGTTTAGCGTGATTCATGGAGCCCTCTTGCTGGACCCCCGCCGAATTAAACAAACGCTATTTTAGCGCGCGACCCAGGACGGTAGCAGTGCGACGCAACATCGCCGCGACAACTGGCGGAAATTCGTCCCATCTGTGTATTTCGTTCAGAGACAGTGATAGACCCGCCGACGCATCAAAAGCGCTATAGTGGCCCTTTAAGGGCTTTCTGGTTGCAGCCATGGAAGCAATCAAACCACTTTTGCACCCGTCGCCGTTAGACGCACCAACCGTTGGCGCGCTTGCACATCTTTATCGCGGTGAGATTTACCGCAGCACTATCTGGCGCACCCGCCTAGACAACACGACAAACTGGGCGGTGGTCACGCTTGGCATCGCGCTCTCGGTGACGTTTTCGAGGTCGGAAGCCTCGCCACTGCCGCTCCTGCTCGCAGGCATCCTTTGCATCGTGTTCTTGATTTTCGAGGCACGGCGTTACCGCTATTTCAATGTGTGGCGGGCACGAGCCCGCTGGATTGAGCGAAATTTCTACGCGCCCATGCTGCGCGGCGAGACCCTCATGTCCGATTCCGAGTGGTCCGACGTGCTGGCGAACGACTACTGCGCGCCGCGCCATCACATCAGCTTCGCTCGCGCCATCGGTCGGCGGCTGCGCCGCAATTACATCTGGATTCTCGGCATCCAGACGGTCGCCTATTACGGCAAGATCGCGATTCACCCGGCGCCGGTATCTAGCCTCTCCGAGCTGGTGCAGCGTGCCAGTCTCGGTCCAATCCCGGGCGAGCTAATGTTACTGGCTGGCGTGATATTCACCGCGGGCTGGATCAGTTTCGCTGCGATCACCTACTTCCTTGATCGTGCCAAGCATGGACCAGGGCCTCGCGTCACGATGGGTTAGGCGCAACGCATCTGAGGAACTCATGCCGACCTATCAATACCGTTGCGAGAAATGCGGAAAAAGGTTCGAGCGCACCGAGACCATCTCCGAGCATGAAGCGGTGAAACCGCAATGCCCGAAGTGTGGGAGCAAGAAGGTCACCTTCGTGCCAGGCCGTGTTTTCGTGGTGACATCGAAGAAGAGCTGAAACGAGTCGATGTCGCTAGCCAGCATACCGAAGCCGCCAGGACCACCACCGGAACCACCGCCGCGGCCGAAGCCACCACCACCACCGCCAGGAAGGTTATTGATCGCGCCCAGATTGCTCGCGTGGACGCTTCACAGATGCGAGACCTCCCGACGTCACCACGGCTGCCCACCTACCTTGCGGCTGTCCAGCCGCAATAATCGCTGTGATATAAAACGCGACTCGCTTCTCGGGATGCTAGTTTTCGGCACGTTCTCAATCAATTGGAGTGGCCTATGCCCACGATCTACATTTCCGATAGCGGTGATGATAAGAACGATGGTTTGTCGCCTCAGACCGCGATCTATTCGTTGAAGCGGGCGAAGAAACTCCATGGCGGCAGGAATGACTATAGCTGGCACTTTGGGCCGCGAGCATGGAAGCGAATCCAAAAGGAGCTTTCCGACAAGAAAAAGAAGAAGGGTGATTAGGGCGACGCGCCGCGTGTGTTTTTGATCCTCGATTATCTCTCTCCATCTAACCCAACTGACGCCCTATCTCTCGCAAACGTCGCTCGCTCAGGGGTTCGCCTTCGAGCTTGCCGTCACTCGCGCCCCTGAACCTTGGTGGACCCGTATCCACAGGAGCCAGCGGCCAACACGCGCGCATTTTCCCCGGCCATAAGTGCAGGCTTAACTCCTTTGGCGGCATTAGCCGCTTAGCCGGGGCGGCGGAGAAGCCCAGCCACCTGAGAGTCGCTGGGCTTCTTTTTGGCGATTGTATACTTCCCACACCCAACCCGCGCGGCGAGGCTTTTTCTTTTTGGCGGCCGTGAACCGCATTGCGCTTGCGGGGTTACGGCAAAAGAGGGGGGGGGGGTTCTTGAGAGGCCCTTCGATGACAACAACACACACGTACCACTATCGGGGATACGAGATCGTCCCTCAGCGCCAATGGGCGAACTGGTGTGCCGGTATATACGCCACACGGGCTAACTTACCTCTGATGTCGCACTCTACGCTGCAGACTTTGGCACCTCGAATGGAAGAGGCTGTCGCCGAGGCCAAACACTGCATCGACGAAGCCCTGGCGGACATGAATGATTGGCTCGGGAACTGATGGGCTAGATGCCGGGTTTGCTCTGTTAGGAGATCGGTGAGCATATTCCCCCTAGCGCAAACTCAGGCTGCCGATCTCGCTGAGCTCCTTTTTGGAAGTTTCTGCGTAAGAAGCCCTGGTCACCCTGCCCGGGGCTTCTTCCTTTTCTGGCAGCCACCAGGACCGCCGCCCGGTCCACCGTCGCGGCCAAAGCCACCGCCGCCACCGTCAGGCCAAAGGTTACTCATCGCGGTCAGATTACTCACGTGTACGCTTCACAGATACGCGCACCCAGATGCATCTTGAACTACCCCAGTACCAACGCCCCTGCGGTTAGGCAGCCGTGCACAACTCGGCTCCAAGATACCGAGGCCTGGATAGCCTCGCGAGCCTGGTTCAACTGTGTAATCCCCCGTGAGCGCTAATCCCCTGGGCAAAGCTCCGCTAGCTTCGACCACACTCTTAGGTCCGTGTCCCCTGTCGAGCTCTTGACTCTAATGGGCGTCCGGTCGCCGGTGGCAAATATGTCCACTACGGCCGCACAAATCCCGGTGGCAAGTACTTGCACGTTTGAGTCAGCATCGGTTGGCGAGAGGGAAGGGGCTTGGGCCGACATGAAGGAGCTGTGCGGGAATGAGGTGAGCGTGCTACGGCCAAGAATCCTGATATATAGCGCACCATCATCAATGTGGAGGTTTGTTTAATGCCAAGGGGACGCAGGCAGACAGTTCGTCGCAAGTGGACTGCACAGGACGAGAGGGAACTAAAGCGACACTCGAAAAACAAGACTCCTGTGGCGAGAATTTCCAAGGCGTTGAAGCGTACTGTCGGCGCTTTAAGACAGAAGGCACGCAATTTAGGGATCGCAATCGGGCACAGACAACGGCCCAAAAGGCGTTCTCGGCGTCGTTAACCTGGCAGGACGATACTTGCAGAGCTCGTCTGCTGTGAAACTGGATTGCGCCGGCGTTTAGGTTAAGTCCGCTTAGGGTCATTAGCGGACCTTAAACCGCGGATGAGGGGTGTCCGCCTTACCTCCCAACGCGGACATGTTCAGCGGCGGCCTCGATGTCTGCTAAGTGCCAATAGCAGACATCGCAAGTGGTGGCTCGCCTCCGGCGCTTCATCCGAAGAAACGCCGTCGTGGAACTCGTTGCGATGCATACTAGAAAGTCGCTTCCGGCGCTTCCGGCGCTTTAAACAGAATTAGCAACAAGCAGACGAGGGACCGTTTTTCTTATTGCCCCTTTTTTATGAATGGCGAACAAGCGGAAAAAGCGCCGGAAACGAATAAAGCCATTTTCGCCATCAATTTAGGGTCGACGTTTGGCTCTCCGAAGCGCGCCCTACCCGTCCCTTTCCTAATTAGTGCTCCTCAGGCCCGGGCGTGGTCCAGTGTGGGGAAAAAGCTAGGTCCCTCACCCATGGAGCGGTTGGGCTACCGCCACGTCTAAGGCCAGACGTAACAGGGCGCTTTGAGCGGTCGGGTTAGAAGTTAGCCCTTGCTTTACGATATGGTTGTATTTTCGTTTACCAAACGAAATCCAACCTTCGGGGGGTTTCCGTGCGCCTCATTTTCTTGCTGCTTACGACCATTGTCGTCGTCGTCGCGGCCATCTTCTTTGTAGGTCCGCTGTTCATCTCGGCTGATGAGGTTCGCAATCAGCTTTTCGCGCAAATTGAGTCGGCCACCGGCTATCGTCTCTGGATAAGCGGTCCACTCAACGTCACGTTGTTCCCCTCGTTCCATTTAGTCGCCGAGGAGGTCGGTATCTCGCAGCCCGCGGCCCGCGGCGACACAGAATTGGCCACGGCGAAGAAGCTCAAGTTCGGGCTAATGCTCAGGGGGCTTTTGGACGGCAAGATGCGGATGACCGAGGTGACCCTCATCGATCCCGTGATTGCGGTGCCGACTGCCCCGACCAAGCCAGTTGCGGGGGAGCAAGCCGTTGGGGCCCACGGTGACCGGCCGGGCGGAGGCAGCACCCCTGGGGTTGCCGAGCAGCTCAGCTCTCTCAGCCTCGATAAGCTCGTCATCGAGAATGGCACGGTGATCCTCCCGCCGTCTGGCCAAACGCCCGGCAAACGTATCGAGAAACTAAAGCTCGCGGCCTCTCTCCCGGCCTTCGACGGCACTCTTGCGTTCGAGGCCGCAGCGATCGTCGACGGTAAGGCGATCAAGGCCGCTGGTTCGATCGGCAACTTTGGTCGGTTCTTAGAGGGCTCTCCGGCCCCTGTGTCCCTTCAAGGCAACGCGCCTTCTTATTTCGAGGGGAAAGCCACGCTATCCGGCACAGCTACGTACAAGGACAATGCTTTTGCCCTGAGCCGCTTCAGCGTAGAGGCGGGAGACCAGACGTTGACCGGGACGGCGCTCTACAAGAATGAAACCGTTACGCTCAGTCAATTCACAGCCACGTCCGGCCCCTATAGCGTCGCCGGCAATGCGAGCTATAGCAACAACAAAATCACAATCAATCCATTTCGGGCGAATGTGCGCGGCAACCCCTTTGCCGGTTGGATAACGGCCGATCTGTCCAATCAGGTGCCTTATTTCGTGGCATCGCTCACCGCGAAGATGGTCGACATCAATGCGCTGATAGGCGCCGCGAAATCGCAGCCCTCCGGTGGCGGCAGCGTTACAAATGCTGGGAATGACACTAGTGGCGATCGCAATGGTGCCTCCGCTTGGAGCAACTCTCCCATCGACTTCTCTCCGCTCAAAAGCATAAACGGCAAGTTCGGTCTCTCCGCCGAGGAAAGCAAGTACGCAAATATCAAGATCAAACCCGTCAAGGTTCAGGCTATCCTTTCGGCAGGGAAGCTCGATGCGACGGTTGCTGACTTCAAACTTTACGGCGGCGACGGGAAGGCGGCAGTCGTGATCGATGCAAGCAGCAGGACACCGGCGCAAAGCGTGAAAGTTTCACTAGTAAATTTCGACGCCTATCCGTTTCTCCGGGATGCGGCGAACTTCCAGAGCATCGAGGGCAAGGGAACGATAACGCTGGATCTTAACGCGACTGGAGCAAGCCAGAGCGCAATCGTCTCGGCGCTCGGAGGCAGTGCCAAACTAGAGTTCGCCGACGGCGCCATCCGCGG
>Ga0070691_10001318_pt1 | contig 10548 bp, 6 predicted proteins | sample KBSK1101metaG_FD_64673 | JGI IMG/M metagenome (GOLD analysis project Ga0070691, IMG submission 64673) | Corn, switchgrass and miscanthus rhizosphere microbial communities from Kellogg Biological Station, Michigan, USA - KBS K1-10-1 metaG | ecosystem: Host-associated > Plants > Roots >... | reverse complement strand
CGCGAGCATCGCGGGCTCGAGTTCCTTGCAGTTCGGGCACCAGACGGCCCAGAACTCGATGACGACCGGACCCTTCCCGATGTACGGAGCGAGCTCCCCTTGTTTTCCGTCGAGCGTCTCGAGTTTCGCGTTTGGCGCAGCCGTGCCGACCGCGATCCCGCTCTCTTGCGCGTGCAAGGGAGAGACGAGCGCGCAGGCGGCAACGGTGAGAGCCGCCATGAAGCAGCGGGTGAGTTGTCTTTGACTATTGATCATTGTTCTCCAGTCCCCCGTCCCCAGTCCGCGTCATATGAATCCCTGCCCAGCCTTGAGGAGATAGTACTCCGCGACGCCGATCATCGTGATCGCGAACGCGCGCTTGATCCATATCATCCATACACCGGCGCGCGGCAACTTGGCCACCGCGCCGCTCGACACGCCGACGACGACGAGCAGCGTCGACATTCCAATCGAGAACGAAAACAGGTAGGCAAAGCCGAGGACGGCGGACTTCGTCTGCGTGACCCACGTCAGCACGGCCGCCATCACCGGCGCGGAGCACGGTGCTGCAACGAGCCCGCTCATCGCGCCCATCACGAACACGCCCGCGAGCCGTCCGCCGCCGCCGGCCGTCGCGGCGCGCTGCAGGATCCACGACGGCAGCTCGACCGGAATGACATCGAGCATGCCGAGCCCCGCGAGGATCAGGATGTTCGCCATCGCGAAGTAGAGCCACGGGTTGCTGCTCACGGTGCCGAAGATCGTGCCGCTCAACCCGGCAAAGAGCCCGAGCGTCGAGTAGACGAGCGCGAGCCCGAGCACGTACGTCAGCGTGAGCACCAGCGCGCGCCTGCGCGTCGGCGCGCCGTTCACCGTGCTCCCGCCGACGATCGCGGCGGTGATCGGGATCATCGGATAGATGCACGGCGTGAAGCTCGTGAGCACGCCGGCAAGGAACAGCAGCGGCAGGGCGGTGCCCGGACTGCCGGAAAAGCGTTCGGCGATATGAGAGAAATCCACAGACCTATTATAGTGGACGCGTCACCAAGTTGAGTATGAGAGGGGAGTTTGAGTCGGAGGGATGAGTTGGAGCAAACTCAGTGCGTGTTGGCGTGATGAGAGTGAGAGTCAGTTGGAGTGCGACCCCCACTCTCACGTTGAGCGTGAATCGCCCTCCCAGGTTGCTCCCACTTCGGCTCACTCTCGCCGCTCAAACTTGCTCTGAGCTTGCTCCAACTCATCCCTCCGACTCAAACTCACCTCTCCCTCTGCGGCACCAGGCGCAAGCCATCGACGCCTCGTGTTGCCGTCCGCGTGTCCGAGCGGAATCATAGTACATGCCTTCGGCGACGGAAAACACACGGCCGGCCCTCCAGCGTCTCTGGATTGACGCGTGCATCGCGACCGTCGTCGCGATTGCAATCGGATGGATCGCGCGCCACGCGCTCACGCCGGACGGCGTCGCGTACTTCGAGAACGCCGAGCTGCTGGCGCGGGGTCATTTCCGCGAGGCGCTGCAGGGGTATTGGTCGCCGGGGTATTCGATTGTGCTGGTGCCCGTCTCATGGGTTGCCGGCAACGATCGCGGGCTCTTCCTGGCACTCGCTCACGTCCTTCAGGCCGTGGCGTGCATCGCCGGTCTGTGGCTCGCTGCGGTCGTGATCGAGCGCCGCACGCCTGCCGCGGTGCAGCGTTTCGTTTTCTGGGCATGCGCGTGGGTGATGCTCCAGTGGGTCTCGCAGGAGTTGCTCACGCCCGACCTGCTGCTGTGCGTTCTGGTTCTGCTCTTCTTCGCGCGGCTCGAGCGCCGTGCCGAGATCGAACTTGGCGCGATCGTCGGCGCGGCATTCCTGGTGAAGACCAGCTGCTGGCCGTGGCTCGTGGCGCTGGCCGGCGTGGTCGTGATCCGTCATTCAGGTGCCGCGAACCGCGGCGCGTTTCCGAAGCGCGCGTTCGCGACGGCGGGTGCGATCGCCGGAGCTTTCGTGATCGCGCTGAGCGTGCGCGAGGGACATCCGACCATCGGCAGCGTCGGGCCCCTGAACGCCCACTGGTACCTCGGCGACGTCACGCGCCGGCTGCCCGATTCCGACAACGGGCCCCACGCGCTCAAGAAGAACGTGTACCTGCCGGGCGGCGAGCCGATCGCGTACATCGACCTGCGCGACGAGACGCGCACGTACATGCCGTGGTCGGATCCCGAGCAGTGGGCGGACGGAGTTCCCGCGGAATCGCGTCCGCGGTTCAATCTCGGGATGGCCGAGCGCAGCTGGCGTGAGAGCGCCCGAATCGCCATGGTCTCGCTGCTGCCGATCGCGGCGGCGATGCTCGCGGTCATCGTGATCGGCCGCGATGCCGGCGCTTCGGCCGATGCACCGGGTGGAGCCGGGACGAGCCTCACGCTGGCCGTCGCGATCGCCGCCGCACTTCCGTTCATGGTGCTGCACGCCGAACTCCGGCTGTTGGCGCCCGCCGCGCTGATCCTGTTGGTCGGGTGGTGGCCGCCGACCACGGAGTCGCGGTGGGGCGCCTGGGTCGCACGCGCCGCCATTGCGTTGATCGCGGTGAAGCTTCTGGTATACGTCGCCGACCTTCGTCACCGATCCGTCGCGCTCGATCATCGCATGCAGACGCAGGAGGCCCAGTTCGCCGAGCTGACCGCGCACAATGCGGAGCGGGGCGTCGTCATCCTGGGTTCCGGCACGCTGTGGATGCCCGAGCTGTGGCGCGAACACCTGCACGTTTCGGTGCAAGTCGGAGCCCAGAGCGCAAACCGAATGCGCTTCTTCCCGGCCACCGACCGCTCCGAGATGCTCCGCGGCTGGTTTGGTGCAGGGTCGATCGGTGTCGCCGAGGCGCGACTGGTAACGTCCGTCGACGGCAGCCTCTCGATGGTCGTCACGTTCCAGCCCTGGTAGCCGTGCGTTGATCCCGGCGCGGAGGGCTTCCACCCGCCGTTAGCTTTGGTGCTATCGCGTTTCCCCCATCCTGCTCGACCAGCATCGAAAGAGGACATTCGTTTGGCACCGCAATTCATTTACGTGATGAAGGCGCTGCGGAAGGTGATTCCGCCGTCGCGCATCATTCTCGACGACATCTGGCTCTCGTTTTATCCCGGCGCCAAGATCGGCGTGCTCGGCCCGAACGGCGCGGGAAAATCGTCGCTGCTCCGCATCATGGCCGGTGTGGACAACGAGTTTCAGGGAGAGGCGTGGGCGCACAAGGGGACGCGCATCGGTTTCCTGCCGCAGGAGCCGGTGCTCGACCCCAGGAAGGACGTGAAGGGCAACGTCGACGAGGCTGTGAAGGAGCAGCGCGCCAAGCTCGACCGCTTCAACGAAGTCTCGATGAAGTTTGCGGATCCGATGAGCGACGATGAGATGAACAAGCTCCTGGAGGAGCAGGGAAAGCTCCAGGAGTACATCGACGCGCACAACCTGTGGGAGCTCGACCGCAAAGTTGAAATCGCGATGGACGCGCTGCGGCTTCCGCCCGCGGACGCAGACGTCACGAAGCTTTCCGGCGGCGAGAAGCGGCGCGTCGCGCTCTGCAAGGTTCTGCTCGAAGAACCGGACATGCTGCTGCTCGACGAGCCGACGAACCACCTCGACGCCGAGAGCGTGGCGTGGCTCGAGCGCTTCCTCGCCGATTTCCCGGGCACCGTCGTCGCGATCACGCACGACCGGTATTTCCTCGACAACGTCGCGAAATGGATCCTCGAGCTCGACCGCGGGAAGGGAATCCCGTGGGAGGGGAACTACAGCAGCTGGCTGGAGCAGAAGGCGAACCGCATGGCGCTCGAGGAGAAGACGGCGAGCGCGCGGCAGAAGACGCTCGCGCGCGAACTCGAATGGGTGCGGATGGCCCCCCGCGCGCGGCAGGCCAAGAGCAAGGCGCGCATCCAGGCCTTTGAGGAACTGCAGAGCGAGGAGCAGCAGGCCAAGGTCGCGACGAACGAAATCGTGATTCCGCCGCCCACGCGGCTCGGCAACGATGTCGTGATCGCGAAGAACCTCAAGAAGGCCTTCGGCGACCGGCTCCTGTTCGAGAACATGAGCTTCTCGCTCCCGCGCGGCGGCATCGTCGGGATCATCGGCCCCAATGGCGCCGGCAAGACGACGCTGTTCAAGATGATCAACGGCAAGGAGAAGTCCGACGGCGGCGAGCTGAAGATCGGCGAGACCGTGCAGATCGCGTATGTGGATCAGACGCGCACGCTGAACGATTCGAAGAACGTGTGGGAGGAGATCAGCGGCGGGAACGAGATGGTGATGGTCGGCAAGAAGGAGATCAACAGCCGCGCGTACCTCTCGAGCTTCAACTTCCGCGGTGCGGATCAACAGAAGAAAGTCGGCAACCTGTCGGGCGGCGAGCGCAATCGGCTTCACCTTGCGAAGACGCTCATGGAAGGCGGCAACCTGCTGATGCTCGACGAGCCGACCAACGATCTCGACGTCGACACGCTGCGCGCGCTCGAAGTCGCGCTGCTCGACTTCGCGGGCTGCGCCGTGGTGATCACGCACGATCGCTGGTTCCTCGACCGCATCGCGACGCACATCCTCGCGTTCGAGGGCGACTCGGAGGTGGTGTGGTTCGAGGGGAACTACGGCGCCTACATCGAGGACCTGAAGAAGCGGAAGGGGCCGGACGCGGATCAGCCGCACCGCATCAAGTACAAGCCGCTGACACGATCCTAGCCGGCTTCAACGGAACGGGGACTCCTGCCATAGTGTAGGATATAGAGCACTCAGTTGCAGGAGGCCCCATGAGTTACGCCGTACGCCCAGTCGTTATCGCGTCCGCCCTGGTGGCGGCGCTTGCGGCGGCGAGCCCTGCAGCTGCCCAGGACGGCGGTGACGGGTTCCTCTTTCACGCCCCGTCCGGCAGCTGGTCGTTCCGCGGCGGCTACGCCATGCCGAGCGCGCACAGCGACCTGTTCAGCTTCACGACCAGCAACCTGACGCTCAATCACGGCGACTTCGACGGCGTCGACATCGGGGCGGACCTGGCCTTTTCGCTCTCACCGCGCCTCGACCTCACGTTCGACCTCGCGTACTCGGGCATGAACAAGGGCTCCGAGTTCCGGAACTTCGTCGACAACAACAATCAGCCGATCGAGCAGACGACGTCGTTCTCGCGCACGCCGCTCACGGTGAACGCGCGCTACTACCTCATGTCGCGCGGCCGGCAGATCGGCCACTATGCTTGGATCCCGAACCGCGTCGTGCCGTACGTCGGCGTCGGCGTGGGCTTCATGAACTACAGCTTCGACCAGAAAGGCGATTTCATCGACGACAGCACGATGGCGGTGTTCCCCGATGAGTTTCGCACGGACGGCTGGGCTCCCGTGGCACAGGCGCTTGCCGGCGCCGAGTGGTCGTTCGGACCCGGCTGGGCGCTTCGGACCGAGGCACGCTACCTTACCGCGAACGCGGCGCCGAGCAGCGACTTCTCCGGATTTCACCGGATCGACTTGTCGGGCCTGACTGCCAGCGTTGGTTTCTTTGTCAGATTCTGACAGGAAGGGCATGATGTCGAGCATTCCGCAGCCCGCAGTATCAAGAATCCCGCAGTCAGCAGCCGGCAGCGCAGTTCACTGCCTCACCGCGCTCGCCCTCGCGGTTCTCGTCGCGATGCCCGCCGCCGCACAATCCAGCGCGCAGACCGACGGACGCTGGCAACCGTGGCTCGGCTGCTGGACACCCGCAGGCACGCTCATTCGTGTCGTCGGCAAAGCGAACAACTCGATGGTGTGCGTTGTTCCCTCGGCGACGGCATCCGCCGTGGATGTGATGACCGTGTCCGGAGGAAAGATCGCCGACAGCACGCACGTAGACGCCGACGGTCAGCCTCACGCACTCAGCAAGGACGGATGCACCGGCTGGCAGTCGGCCAAGTGGTCGCCCTCGGCAAGGCGCGTGTACATCAAGTCCGAATACGACTGCAAGGGCTCACCCAAGACCCACCTCAGCGCGGTGTACGCGATGGCGGGATCGGGCGAGTGGATCGACGTGCAGGGCATGCGCGTCGACAAGAACAGCGGCGTTCACTCGGTGCGCTATCGCGAAGCGGACGACGATGCGTCCGTTCCCGCACCGATCAAGGACAAGCTGCACCAGCGGACATTCGCCCGGATGACGGCGATGCTCGCGGCAACCGAGCCGCTCTCGCTCACGGATGTGGAAGAGGCGTCGCGCGAACTCGATCCCGCTGTGGTCTCGACCTGGCTCATCGACGCGGACAAAGTCACGATCGCGAAGCCTGCACCGCTCAACGCCACGCAGCTCGAACAGCTCGCCGACAATGGCGTCCCGCCAAGCGTGATCGACGTCATGGTCGGCCTGTCGTATCCGAACGAACTCGCCATCAACTCGGCGGACGGCAGAGTTGTGCGCCAGAATAGCGCCACTCAAGCGTCACAATACGACTATCTTGGCTCGCTGGCCGCTGATCCGATCATTGGCTTCGATCGGTTCGGATTCCCGATCTACGCGTCCGAGTCCGGTCTCCTCATGGGGTGCTCGCCGTGGATCGGCGGCGCGTACTACGGGATGTACTCCGCCGGGTACGGCTGCGGATACGGCTACAGCGGCTACCTCGGCTACGGATTCTATCCCGGCTACTACCCAGGCTTCTACGGCGGCTACTTTGGAGGCGGTCCGATAGTCGTTCCGAGAGGATCCGGTACGACGGGCGCGCCGGCACACGGCCGCGCGGTGAACGGGCATGGGTACACGCAGGGCGCCAGCGGGACCACCGGCACCGCCGTCCCCCGCTCGAATAGCGCCGGATCGACTGGAGCGTCATCCCCGCCGCCCCCGCCGCCACGTACCGCCGTCCCGAAGAAGCCGTAGTTTTCTCCGTCACGCAGAACGCCTGACCCCACCGACGGAGACAACTGATGCAACGCAGCACCCGCGCGCGCATGGCGCGCGCCGCGTCGTTCGTGTTCGCAATCACTGCGGCGAGGGCCGCGGCCGCGCAGCAGCCCGCGCCACAGCCGGGCGCGATTCCCACTCCTGAATCCGTCCTCGGGTTCACCGTGGGCGCCGACTACAAGCTCGCAACCTACGACGAATCGATCCGCTACTTCGAAAAACTCGCGGCGTCGACCAACCGCATCAAGCTCGTCGACGTCGGCAAGACCTCCACCGGCCACGCGTGGACGCTCGCGATCATCAGTTCTCCCGAGAACCTCGCGAAGCTCGACCACTATCGCGACATCGCGCAGAAGCTCGCGCACCCCGAAGGACTCACGGACGATCAGGCCCGCGCGCTCGCGCACGAGGGTCGCGCGTTCGTCGACATCAGCGGCGGACTCCATGCCTCCGAGATCGCCGGATCGCAGCACACGATCCAGCTCGCGTACGACATCCTCGCGCATCCCGACGATCCGAAGATCAAGGCGATACTCGAGAACGATGTCCTCTTCCTCTGGCCCTCGATCAACCCCGACGGACAGAACATCGTCGTGAACTGGTACCGCGAGAACGTCGGCACGCCGTACGAGATCTCGCCGCTGCACGAGCTCTACCAGAAATACCTCGGCCACGACAACAACCGCGACGCGTACATGCTCAACGTCGTGGAGTCGCGCGTCGTCGCGCGCACGTGGCGCCAGTGGGAACCGACGATCATCTACGTGCAGCACCAGACCGCGCCGTTTCCCACGCGCATCTGGCTCCCGCCATTCGCAGAGCCCATCGCGCCGCGCGTGAACGCGCTGATGTCGCGCGAGGTGAACACCATCGGCATGACCATCGCGCAGGAACTCGAAACGAACGGGCAGCCAGGCGCCACGCACATGGGCACCGGCTTCGACGCATGGTATCCCGGCTACATCGACTACATGCCCATGCTCCAGAACATCGCCTCGTTCTGGACCGAGACGGCCCTCTACCAGTACGCGACGCCGCACTTCTACACGATCCGCGACTTCCCCAGGGAGTATCAGGATCTCCGCCCGCAGTCGCTCTATCCGAGCCCGTGGCCTGGCGGTTGGTGGCGCTTGAAAGACGCGGTGGACTACATGCGCACCGCATCGATGGCCGTGCTCGACTACGCCACCAAGTACCGCGAAGAACTGCTCTGGAATCGCTATCAGGCGGGCCGCAACGCGATTGCCAAGTACCGGCAGAATCCGCCCTATGCCTACATCGTCCCACAGCAGCAGCGCGACCCAGGCACCGCGGCGGCGATGCTCCAGCGTCTCGCCTTCAACGGCATTCGCGTGAGCCAGCTCGACAAGGAAGCGACGCACGACGGCGTGAAGTATCCCGCGGGCACGTGGGTGATTCCGATGGACCAGGAATACGCCGAGCTCGTGCGACAGCTGTTCGAGCCGCAGGATTATCCCGACCTGCGCGAGTATCCTGACGGGCCGCCGGAGCAGCCCTACGACGCCGCGGGATGGACGCTGCCGTACCAGATGGACGTGCATGTCATCGAAGCGCAGGCACCGCTCACGCCGGCGTTCCGCGCCGCGATGAAGCCCGTTCAGGGGAAAGCCGTCGACTGGCACACCGCGCCCGACGCGCCGTTCAACACGAACGCAGAGGCCGCCGGCATTGTCCCTCCGCCGGCGAAGATCACGGGCACCGGTGAACTGCTGAGCGTCGACCCCGCGCAGAACGACGCGTTCCGCTTGCTCAATCGTGCGTTCGCCGACGGCGGCGCAGTTTCTTACGAAGACGGCGGCGCGCGAGGCGGGCGCTATATCGTCTCCGGCATCGCGGCATCCAAGGCCGACGCGTGGGCGAACGAGCTCTCATTGCACGCCGAACACAAAGCCGCCGTTGGCGCGTCGGCGACGCCGGTGCATTCACGCATCGCGGTGTACAAACCGTGGACCGCGAGCATGGACGAAGGGTGGATCGAGTGGCTGCTCGACCAATACCAGTTCCACTACTCAATCATCACGAACGCCGATGTCCAGGCGGGTGATCTCGGATCGCGGTTCGACGTGGTGCTGATCGCGTCGGACCGTCCGCGGTCGATTATCGAGGGCTTTGCAAAAGGCACCGTGCCGCCGCGTTACGAGGGCGGCATCGGCGACGCCGGCGTGCGCGCGCTCGACACGTTCGTCCGCGAGGGCGGCACGATCGTCTGCCTCAACTCGAGCTCCGATTTCGCCATTGATGCGCTGCACCTGCCGGTGAAGAACGTCGTCGCCGGCCTTCCGCGAAAGGATTACTTCGCGAGCGGATCCATTCTCGAGATCACGACAGATCCCACGCATCCCGTGATGGCGGGAATGCCCGAGCGTGCGCGCGTGTTCACCGACGGCAGCCCCGTGTTCACGACGCTCGACGGCTTCGAAGGGTCGATCCTCGCGAAGTACCAGAAGGACGGATCGCCCCGCGTGTCCGGATATCTCCTCGGCGAGAAATACCTGCAGGGGTACGCCGCCGCCGTCGACGTCAAGCACGGACGCGGCCATGCGATCCTCCTCGGCTTCCGTCCGCAATGGCGCGGCCAGCCGTTCGGCAGCTTCCGCGTGATTTTCAACTCCACCATGTACTCCCGCGAACTCGCGGACAAAACCAAAGGAGCACCGGGCTTCTGGATGGCGCCGAAGCCCGTGGAGAAACCGGCCGAAGGCCCCGCGGGCGGCAGGCGGCCTGCGCCAAGATTGCGATAGGGGAGAGCTTGCGGCGGTGAACTGACTTCTGTCAGTAGCCGCTCATCTCGGCGACCAGCTCCCCAGGTTTTGCAGCACTGCCGCCGAGTGCGCCACCGATAGGTCGTTCGGCTGGCGCCAGATGCTGCGCGTTTCGTCCGACGAACTGAAGCGGATTTCGAATTTCGATCCGTCGGGATTTACCGGAATCGCGAGGTCGACGCGGTAGGTGCGCTTTCCGCCGGCCGGATACGCGCCGAGCAGGGAGACGCCGAGCGCGGCGCGCACGGGTGACGTCTGTCCGAACGGGACGTCGCCCGCCCATATCCTTCCGGCGTCTGCGAAGAGGGCGACCGCCCAGTCGGCTTTCTTCGTGAAGAGCGGAATCACCCGCCGTTCCTCGAGACGAAGCACGGCGCGCTGACCGCCGACGGTTTGCGACTTCGGGAACCCGGCCAGCCCGCCTTCGTGATCGCTGAAGCTGAGCTGCACGGGAAGCGTGAGATGCTGGATCCCGGAAAGCTCCAGGCTCGCCACCCGGGTTTCGACATCGGACGGTTTGAGGTACCACACGAATTTCCCGTAGCTGACGACCCCGTCCCACCGCTGGTTCTGCCGATCCGCGCGTCCCTCGCCCGTGATGCGCATCTCGAGGAACGACGCGGGACTTCCCATCCCCGCGTAGAAGTCACCGGAAAGAAAAAAATCCCCGACGCTGTTCGACTCCCACACGCTCGGGCCAACGAACAGGCCGAACTGCATTCCGCTGCCCATGTCCTGCGCCGCCGTCACGGCATCGAAACCGCGCACGGTCGTGAACTGCAGCGCGCGCACGCCGCCGAACAGGCCGGCGCGAATCACGCTGAACGCGTGATAGCGGCCATCCACTTCGAGGAGACCGGGCGCGTCAACGAGGCCGCTGTCGGTCATGAACACCGCTTCGGACGCCG
>Ga0070691_10001314_pt1 | contig 10559 bp, 12 predicted proteins | sample KBSK1101metaG_FD_64673 | JGI IMG/M metagenome (GOLD analysis project Ga0070691, IMG submission 64673) | Corn, switchgrass and miscanthus rhizosphere microbial communities from Kellogg Biological Station, Michigan, USA - KBS K1-10-1 metaG | ecosystem: Host-associated > Plants > Roots >... | reverse complement strand
AAGTTGCGGATATCGTCCTTCTCGCGATCGAAATACTCTTGGCGCAAGCGCCGGCCTTTGTGGAAGCGCTGCAAGATGCGCGGCGTCTTCTCGGCATCGCGCATCGCCTCGGAGAGCGTCGCGATCCATTCGTCCTTCGTCAGGTCGTTGGCGACCTTGACGCCCTTCGAGCCCCAAGCGAGCTCCGAGAAGCCCGACGGCTTCACCACGAAGTCGCGTTCGCTCTTGCCGAGCTCGACGAGTTGCATCCAGTCGTTGATCGGCAGTCCGCCCGCTTCGAGCCCGTAGATCACGGCTTGCGGCGGGAGCGGCCGCGCGTCGATCACCCAGGTCTGCGGGAATATCTGGCCGATCCGCACGAACGCGTCCTTGCCGAGCTCGGCCTGCCAGAGCTTGGCGAGCATCGGATGGTGGAAGAGCGCGAACGCCAGTTTCTCTTCGAGATTGGCCTTGGGAGGCGGCGACATCTTCACGCGATTGTGGCGCGCCGCATAGAGCAGCAGCTCTTGCTTGGGCACGTTGAGCAGATCGAACATCTCGAAGTTGCGGTAGATGACGTCGAGCTTCTCTTCGCGGCCGTCCTCGAGACGCATGAAGAGCGCGTCCTCGGTGAAGACGATGTCCTGCGGTGCGACCACGTAGGCGTCGAGCAGGCCGCGCTTGCGCAGCGTCTCGGCGAGCCAGCCGAGTTCGGGGCGATAGTCGGCCGACTCTTCGGAGACGACGATCGCGACGATCGGCTTCTCCTTGCCGCTCTGCGCGCGCATCGCGGCGGCGAAGCCTTCGGGGATGCCGTAGGTCCCGCCGACGGCCTCCATACCGAGATTGCAGTACGCCTCGGCCATCGCGCCGACGAAGCCCATGCCGCCCGGGACGCTATCGAGTTCGGCGGCGGTGAAGCCGGCGTCGGTCATGATGAGATCGGGGCGGATGACGGCGGGGAGATCTTGCTTGAACCGGTTCTGGCGCGCCAGTCGCACGACGTGCTCGGGCTTGCCGCGGTCCAGGTACTCGGCGATGAAGGCGGGCGCGGTGCCGCGCGCACTGCGGTTGTAGAGACTGTTGAGGGCCTTGTAGAAGGCGGCCAGATCGCGCCCGATCACTTCCAGCTTCTCGACCGTCTTGGGGTCGAGGGCGAACGGCTCGGGGCTGACCCGCCAGGCGATCCGGTCTTCCGCGTTCTCGACCTTGAAGAGGCCGGGCGGGATCGCATCGTAGAGGAAGCGCGCGCGCTCCGCGGGCGAGAGGTCGGGGCTGTAAGCCGTACAGGCCATGGTTCTCCTAGCCTCGACAGTCCGCGGGACAGTCGGGGATCTTCGCGCAGTCAAAAGCGATATAGCGTCGCCGCATTTGACCCCTAGAATACCCTACTTTTGCCCCGGGTTGCACCTCGGTGGCACCTTGTCAGTCGACCCCTTTCGGAGGGATAGACGGACGCTGGGGCGCTTCGATGGTGTCGACGGCCGGTCTGATACCTCGTGCCGCACCGGGTACGATTCCCGGGCACTCCAGCCGCGCGATTTGCTCGCGCGCAATCGATGTGATAGATTCGAGGGGTATCGGGCCGGCTGTCACATCAAAGCGGGACACCTCAAGGAGGCGTCCCGCTTTTCAATCTGTCGACGACGTTATTTGATCGTGATCGCGCCGGGGGTGAGGAGGGCGGACTCGATCGAGACCTGGTTGCCCTTGTAGATCAGGGTCAGGTGGAGCGTTCCGCTGGAGCCGACCTTGGCGAGGTCGACGTTTTCGATGACGCGCGACGGACCTTCGCCGGCGATGAAGTGCAGCACCGGGCTCTCGCTGAACGAGCCGCCGGGCGCGCTGTAGGTGGCGGCGACGCTGACCAGCAACTCGCTGCCGGGCGCCTTCTGGACGCCGGAGACGCAATAGCTGGCCGTCACGGGCGTGCCGTGGACGGGGAGCGTCTCCTTGGTGCAGTTGCCGGTCTGTGCCGGGGCGGCCATCGGGATGGCGGCGACGGCGAGCGCTAGGGCCAGGCGTTTCATCGTTCTCATGTTCCTCTGCCTAAGGAACGAATCCCGGGCGATGAACGTCGCGGCGCCCCGTTGACCGCTAGGGTAAGATAGGGGCGGTGTCTGATTTCGACTTGATCGCCCTCGACCTGGACGGAACCTTGCTCGATTCCCGCGAGCAGATCTCGACGCGCAACAAGCGCGCCGTGGCCGCCGCATTGCTGGCCGGCGTGCGGGTCGTGCTGGTGACCGGGCGCGGCTCGGACACGCCGATCCGGATCGCCCACGATCTCGACCTCAACGTGCCGATCATCTGCGCGCACGGCGCGCTGACCAAAGACTTCCTCTCGGGCAAGGTGCTCGGGCACATCCCGGTCCCGCTCAAGTACGCGGTGCCGCTCCTCGAGTTCGGCGAGCGCAATCATCTCTCGGCGGCGGTCTACACCGACGAGAAGTTCTACCGGCTCAAAGAGAGCCAGATCTACATGGCCGACATGACCGGGCCGGGCTGGGCCGAGATCGAGCGCTTCGGCGACGTGCTCGCGAGCGCGCCGACCTTCATCCGGTTTCTGGGCGCCGAGGCGGTCGTCGCCGTGCGCGAGAAGTTCGGCGAGATGCCGCTCGCGTTCAAACACGAGTCCTGGGGGACGTTCGAAGAGCTCGCGATCACCAGTCGCGAGGCCACCAAACAGCACGCGCTCGCAGAGCTGTGCCGCACGTACGCGATCCCGGCGGAACGCGTGATGGCGGTCGGCGACTCGCGCAACGACGTCCCGATGATGCAGTGGGCGGGCCTGGGCGTCGCGATGGGCAATGCCTTGCCGGAAGTGCGCGACGCGGTCGCCACCCACACCGCGAGCAACGACGACGATGGCGTCGCCGAGGCGATCGAGCGCTACGTGCTCTCGGGCGACGCCAGGAAGAGCGCATGATGCAATCCAGCACCAATCCGGACTACGACGCCGATCTGCGCGCGATCCTCGAGAGCGGCGACGCGCAGCGTCTGCGCGAGTTCTCGCGCACCGAGAACCAGATCCCGGACGACGTCTACGAGCAAGACGACCATTTCTGGGACGTGCTGCTGCACAAACTGATCTGCAATCGCCTGGACCTCGCCGCGCGTCACGCGGCCGCCCGTGCCTGGCTGACCGAACGCGGCTACACCACCGACCTCGGCGGATACTAGTGACGGTCTCGGTCGTTCCGTTCGCGCGCCTGCGCGAGCTGCTCGGCTTTCCGCAGCGTTCGCTCGTGCTGCCGGAGGCGGCGAGCGTCGACGATGCGTGGAGCGCGATCGCGGCCGAAGCCCCGGCCATCCGCGAGCTGCGCGGCTCCACCCGCATCGCCTGTAACGGAGCGGTCGTCGACGGCGTCCACAGGCTGCGCGACGGCGACGAGCTTTCGCTGCTCCCGCCGGCGGGCGGCGGATGAACCGTTTCGCGATCTCGGCGCAGGCGTTGGACGCCGCCGCGATCGAAGCGCTCGTGCGCGACGACGCGCGCGGCGGCATGGTGACGTTCGCCGGCATCGTCCGCGCCCAAGCCGACGACGGCAGAGCCGTGTGCGGACTCTCGTACGAGGCCCAGGCCGAGATGGCCGTCGCGGAGTTCGAGGCGATCGCACGCGAGGCGAACGAACGCTTCGGCGACTGCGCGATCGCGATCCATCATCGCGCCGGAGACCTGGCCATCGGCGAGATCGCCGTCGTGGTCGCGGTGGCGAGCGCGCATCGGGCCGCCGCGTTCGATGCCTGCCGGTTCGCGATCGACGCCCTCAAAGAGCGCGCCCCGATCTGGAAGCGCGAACGGTACGTCGACGGCACCGCCGAGTGGCGCGAGAACGCCTGCGGCGGCGAGGGCCACGCATGAACGTCCGGCTCGAACGCATCCGCGCCGAACGCAACGACGTCGCGGTCCTCGCCTACGAGGCGCGCCGGCCGCGCGGGGTCGGGCTGGTCGTCGGGCACGGCTACTCGTCGAGCAAACACAATCTCGACTTCATGTGCGGGTTTCTCGCGAGCCACGGCTTCGGCGTCTGGAGCCTCGACTTCCCCGGCCACAAGCTCGGCGCGAGCGGCGGCGAGCTGCGCGGCGTCGACGACTGCGTCGACGCGATGTCTGCCGTCGTGTCGCACGCGCGCGCGCAAGAACCCGGTCCGCTGCTCACCGTCGGCCACAGCATGGGCGCGATGACGGCGCTGTTGACCGCGGCCGCCGATCCGCAGGTGACGGGGGCGATCGCGATCGCGACCGGCTACGGACGCCCGACCGCGATCGAAGCGCTCAAGAACGTCGGCGCGACCGACTTCCGGAGCGGCTACGTCGATGGGGTCGCACTCCCGGAACTGGTCCGCGGGATCGATGCGCGCTACGACGCGGCCTTGCCGTTGCTCGCCGGTCGCCCGCTGCTCTTCGTCGCGGCCGCAAAGGACGCGATGGTGAGCCGCGCGAGCGTCGAAGACCTCTACGCACGTGCGCCAGAACCGAAGACCTTCGAGACGATCGAGAGCGACCACACCTACGCCGGCGACAACGCGCGCGGGACGCTGCTGCAATGGCTGAACGAGCTGTTCCCGCGAGCTTGAGCGCGCGCGAACTGCGCCGCTACAGCCGCCACCTCCTCATCCCCGACGTCGGACTGGCCGGTCAGCAGCGCCTTCGCTCGGCGCGCGTGCTGGTGATCGGCGCCGGCGGCCTCGGTTCGCCCGCGCTCGAGTATCTGGCCGCGGCCGGCGTCGGCCGGATCGGCATCGTCGACGACGACGTCGTCGACCTGACGAACCTGCAACGTCAGACGATCTTCGCGACCGCCGACATCGGCGAGAAGAAGGTCGCCGCGGCCGCGCGTCGCGTCGCCGCCATCAATCCCGAGACCAACGTCGATCCGTATCCGATCCGCGCGGACGAACGCAACGTGCGCGAACTGGTGCGTCCGTACGACGTCGTGCTCGACTGCACCGATCGCTTTTCGACGCGCTACTTGATCAACGACGCCTGCGCGCTGGAAGGCAAGCCCGACGTCTACGCCTCGATCTTCCGGTTCGACGGCCAGGTCAGCGTGTTCGATACGAAGCGCGGCCCGTGCTATCGCTGCCTGTTCCCGCAAGCGCCGCCGGCAGGCAGCGTGCCGACCTGCTCCGAGGGCGGCGTGCTCGGCGTGTTGGCGGGCATCGTCGGCATCTGGCAGGCCAACGAAGCGCTCAAGCTGGTGCTCGGTATCGGCGAACCGCTCCTCGGCCGCGTGTTGTTGATCGACGCGCTCGGCGCGCACGTCCGCGAGATCCGCTTCGAACGCGATGCGGCATGCGCGCTCTGCGGAGATGCGCCGACCATCATCGACGCGCGCGAGGACCGCGATGAGGACGTTCGCGACGACGACGAGATCGACGCGGGCGGGCTCGACGAAGCGCTCGCAGACGCCACCCTGCTCGACGTGCGAGAACCGCACGAGGCCGTCCTCGGCGTGCTGGACGGCGCGATCCACATGCCGGCCTCGGAGCTCGAAGCGCGTCTGCACGAACTGGATACCGCTCGCACCTACGTGGTCGCGTGCCGGGTCGGCCAGAAGTCGCTATGGGCTGCGCAGCGCTTGCGCGACGCCGGTTTCCGGCGCATCCGGCACCTGCGCGGCGGACTCCTCGACTACGCGGCGCGCAACGACGCGTTCGCGTTCTTCTAGTAGAAAGACGACGATGGTACCGAAGAAACCGTTCGGAGCGACCGGCGTCGAGGTCGCCGTCGTCGGCCAAGGCAGTTGGAATCTGCCCGAGAGCGGCGCCGCGCGCTCCGAGGCCAAGCACGCGCTCCTGCGCGGCATCGAGCTGGGCATGACCCACATCGACACCGCCGAGATGTACGGCAACGGCGAGGTCGAGAGCGAGCTCGGCGAGTTCCTGGCCGGCGTTCCGCGCGACGCGCTGTTCCTGACCAGCAAGGTGCTGCCGGGCAACGCCAGCTACGACGGCACCATCGCCGCGTGCGAACGTACGCTCGCGCGGATGCGGATCGATCATCTCGATCTCTACCTGTTGCATTGGGCCGGCGAGCATCCGCTCGAAGAGACGATGCGCGCGCTCGAAGCGCTCGCGACCCAAGGCAAGACCCGCTTCATCGGCGTGAGCAACTTCGACCTCGACGAACTGCGCGAGGCCCAGTCGTATCTGCGCACCCAACGGATCGCGTCGAATCAAGTGCTCTACAACCTGACCGAGCGCGGCGTCGAGCACCGGTTGCTGCCCTACTGCGAGGCGCAGGGTATCGCGCTCGTCGGGTACACGCCGTTCGCGCGCGGCAAGACCCGTCGCGCCGACGACGTCCTCACGCGGATCGCCGAGAAGCACGACGCGACCCGCCATCAGGTGATGCTCGCGTTCCTCACGCGCACGCCCGCGCTGTTCGCGATCCCCAAGGCCGCCTCGCTCGCACATGTCGAGAACAACGCGCACGCGGCCGAGCTGCACCTCGACGCGGAGGATCTGGCGGCGATCGACGCGGCCTTCCCGGTCGGCGATGACGGACCGCTCGCCTCGCTCTGACGCGGCGACGCTGCGCGCGCTGATCGAGCGGGTCGCGCTCGATGCCGGGGCCGGCGCGGTCCGGATCGCCCCCGCCTTCGCCGATGCCGCCACGCGCGAACGGATGGAAGCCTCGTTCGCGCGCGGCGATCTGGCCACGTGGGGTTTCGGCGGCGAGTATGCCGGCAAGGCCGCCGACCCGCGCGCCGTCCTGGATGCGGCGCGCAGCGTGATCTGCATCGCGGTCCCGTACGCCGTCCCGGAGCCGCCGGCCAACGGCGAACTGCGCGGTCGCGTCTCGAACTACGCCTGGTCGCCCGACTACCACCCGCGCGTGCGCGCGATGCTGCAGACGATCGCCGACGCGATCGACCACGCGGCCGGCGCGAGCGTCACCGCGATCGCGTGCGACACCGCGCCGCTCGCCGAGCGCGCCTTCGCCGCGAGCGCCGGCCTCGGCTGGGTCGGCAAGCACACCAACCTGATCTCGCCCGAGCTCGGCTCGTTCATCTTCCTCGGCGAGGTCGTGACGACGCTCGACCTTGCGCCCGACGCGCCGCTGCGCAAGACGTGCGGATCGTGCAGCGCGTGCGTGAGCGCCTGTCCGACCGGCGCGCTGCGGGGCGACTACTCGATCGACGCGACCCTCTGCATCTCGGATCTGACGCAGCGGACCGATGGCATTCCGCGCGCCTTGCGGCCGCTCGTCGGCACCTGGATCTGGGGCTGCGATCTGTGTCAGATCGCATGTCCGCCGACGCAGTTGGCCCGTCCGTCGGTGGCCGCCGTCAACGCGCCGCGCTCCTCAGAGTCGGCTCAGCCCTCGCTGATAGCGTTGCTCGCGATGAAGCCCGATGCGTTCGAACGGACCTATCGAGCGACCGCCATGGGCTGGCGCGGACACGCCGTTCTGCGTCGTAACGCGGCCGTCGCGCTCGGTAACGCGCTCGACCGCTCGAGCGTTGGAGCGTTGGTAGAGGCGTTGCGCCGCGACCGGCACCCGATGGTGCGCGGACACGTCGCGTGGGCGCTCGGCCGGATCGGGTCTCCGCAAGCGGTCGCTGCGTTGCGCGAGCGCGACCGAAGCGAACAGAACGTTAAAGTCCGCGAAGAAATAAGAGCCGCTCTGGAACCGTACGGCGGCGGCACCCGTTAAGGACATCGATATGAGACGTAGCCTTCGCTCCCTCGTCGTCGCCGCGCTGATCCTCGCGATCGGTGCCGGTCTGCACGCGCCCGCGAGCGCGCAACCGGATCTGCTCTCGCGCATGATCGCGCTCAACCCGGGTCTGAAGTCCTACACCGCGGCGATCCACGCCGACGTGCACATGACCTCGTTTCCGTACCTCAACCCGGTGCTCGACGGGACCTACTACCACAAGGACCCGAGCAAGGACAAGATCGTCTTCACCAGCGGCCTGCCCGGTATCGCCAAGCAGTTCAGCAAGATCTATCCGCGCATCGCCGCTCCCGTCGAGTGGAAGACCGTCTATGGGGTCACCCAAGGCGCGAGCCAGAACGGGACGACGACCTTCAAGCTCGTCCCGCGCAAACACGGCCGGATCGACCACGTCGATGTGGTCGTCGACGACGCGACCGCGACCATCCTCTCGATGAAGTGGAACTACAACGACGGCAGCGGCTACGCCGAACTGCACCAGACCTACACCAAGGTCGGGAACGACTACCTGGTCTCGGCCCAGACCGGGCACGTCGAGCAGTCGATCTACAAGGCCGATATCAACTCGACGTTCGCCTCGTTCCAGCTCAACGCGCCCATCGCCGACAGCGTCTTCGCGGACAATTAGCCCTTCGAGACGCCGCCCTTCGAGACGCCGACTTCGTCGGCTCCTCAGGATGACACGGCTCCTCAGGATGACACGGGTCCTCAGGATGACAGGTCGTGGATGTCGAAACGGGCCTTCGTGCAGACGATCGACCTGACGCGACCGGTGCTCGACGCGTTTTCGCGGCCGATCTCGTATCTGCGCGTCTCGGTCACCGACAAGTGCAACCTGCGCTGCGTCTACTGCATGCCCGAGGGCGGTTTGCCCTGGCTCAAGCGCGACGAGATCCTCAGCTACGAAGAGATCGCGACCGTCGTCCGCGCCGCCGCCGCCATCGGCGTGCGCGCCATCCGGCTGACCGGTGGCGAGCCCTTGCTGCGCCGCGATCTGCACGTGCTGGTCCGCGAGATCGCCAATACCCCCGGGATCGAGGACGTCGCCCTCTCCACCAACGCCCTGCTGCTGGAAGAGCAGATCGACGACCTGGCCGCGGCCGGACTGCGTCGCGTCAACGTCTCGCTCGACACGCTGCGCGCCGACCGCTTCGAAGCGATCGCGCGTCGTCCCGGCCTCGAGAGCGTGCTGGCCGGCATCGACGCCGCCATCGCGCGCGGGCTCGGACCGGTCAAGATCAACGTGGTCGCGATGCGCGGCGTGAACGACGACGAGCTCGAGGCCTTCGCCGAACTCGCTCGCGAGCGGCCGGTCGCGGTCCGCTTTATCGAGATGATGCCGGTCCACGAGAACCTCGGCATCCAGACCGAGACCTACATCTCCGCCGACGAACTGCTCGAACGCTTCGGCGCGATCGGGTCGCTCGAGCCGGTTCCCGGCCCGCCCGGCAACGGTCCGGCCCGCTACTTCGCCTATCCGGGCGCGGCCGGCACGATCGGGGTGATCTCGCCCCTCTCGCACGACTACTGCGACCGCTGCAACCGGGTCCGGCTCACCGCCGACGGTCGCCTACGGCTCTGCCTGTTCGGCGACCACCACATCGACCTGCGCTCGCCCCTTCGGGCCGGAGCCGGTGAAGAAGCCCTCTCGGAGCTGCTCCGGGGCGCCATGCTGATCAAGCCGGAGCGCCACCACCTCAAGCTCGGGGAGCCGGCCAGCCGGATGCGGGCTCTCTCGGAGATAGGCGGCTAGGCGTGCCCGGAATGTCATCCTGAGGAGCCCCGGCGGGGCGTCTCGAAGGACCAGTCACAATCCTGAGTCCGAGACCGTTGCCAGTGAAAAGGGGGGCCCCAGGATGGAACAGGTCTACCTCATCGCCGGTGGAGCCGCAATCGCCCAGGCACGCGTCGATACGCTCGTCCGAGAGTACCAGACGAAACTCGTGCGCTACGTGCGGCGGATGGTCGGCGATGCAGATACCGCCCTCGATATCTCGCAAGACGTCTTTCTTGCGGCCTATCGGACCCTTCAGGCCGATCCGGAGCGCCCGCTGACGGCGGGGTGGCTCTACAAGACGGCCACGAACAACTCGATCTCGCATCTCCGTCGCAAGAAGATCGTACGGATGCTGCCGCTCGACCGCGACCACGAGACCTACGCGTGGCGCATCGACGAACGCAGCGCCGCATCGGTCGACCTGCAGGCGGCGATGAGCAAACTTCCGAGCGATCAGGCGTCGGCGATCATGCTGACGAGCTACGCCGGATACTCGTCGCAAGAAGCCGCGGCGATACTGGGCACCACTTCGGACGCAGTGCGTCAGCGCGTATGTCGCGCGATGCGCACCCTGCGTTCGGTCATGACGGATTACTAAGGAAACATTTTGACCGCGTGTAACCAGGCCGAAGTCCTCGCCGGCGCGATCGCGCTCGGGGAAGCGACCGACGCCGAACGCCAGGCCTACCGAGGGCACGTCGCGACGTGCTCCAGTTGCTTGCGCGCGAACGGCGGCGAGCACGAGATCGAACGTACGATGGCGTGCGTCGGTCAGGCGCGCGCCGACGAGACCTGGGATCCCGATCTGACGGCGCTGGTGCGTGAGAAGATGAACGGTCGCAAGCGGCTGCTGCGCGCGGGCCTCACGGTCGCCGGCACCTGCATCGCGATCTCGCTCGCGTTCAACCTGGCGATGGTGACCGGCCTCACCAAGATCGCGCCGTCGTTCGCCGATCCGCTGGTCCTCAACTACGACGGTCAACGCATCGTGCTCGAACATCGCTCGACGGCGGCGCTCCCGCAGGCGACCTCGGCACCGCGGATGGTCGTGGAGCACAACGTCGTCACGCTCACGCGTCAACCGGCCGCGGTCGCCGCCGCCGACGTGCGCGC
>Ga0070691_10001313_pt1 | contig 10559 bp, 6 predicted proteins | sample KBSK1101metaG_FD_64673 | JGI IMG/M metagenome (GOLD analysis project Ga0070691, IMG submission 64673) | Corn, switchgrass and miscanthus rhizosphere microbial communities from Kellogg Biological Station, Michigan, USA - KBS K1-10-1 metaG | ecosystem: Host-associated > Plants > Roots >... | reverse complement strand
GACGGTGAGCAGCAGGGTGTCTGCTTCGCGGACAGCAACATCCCTGGCCAGTTGCTCTGCGATAATGTCCGGTTCGCCAGCATAGGTCTTGCCGAACCGCGACTGCGGGTTGCCAAGATCCGGTAAGATGCCGACCTGGTCCGTGGAGTGGCGCTCATTCCCGAACAGCGCCTCGTCGAGATCGTTGACGATGGGGAGCACGCTGCGGCTGACGGAGACGCGAGGGTTGTGCTGCCAGCCCGCGTCTTTCCACGCCTGGCGGAAAATGGCGATCTGTTCGGCCTGGAGCTCGTCGAAAGGGACACCTGTGTCCTCGGTGAGTAACGTCGAACTCATCAGATTCATTCCCTGTTCTCCGGCCCAGCGGGCGGTCGCGCGGGTGCCCGATCCCCACCAGATGCGCTCGCTCAGTCCAGGAGACTGTGGCTGGATTGACAACGATAGCGACCGGCCTCCAGTCATGCGTGTATCCGACCTGGCGATGCCGGTACCGACAATGGCCTGGCGAAAGCGCTCTGTGTGGCGGCGGGCCATATCAGCTGGCGTCTCGCCTGCGTTGGGGACATGACCGAACATCTCAGGCCCGTTGAGGGCGTGCTCGGGTGAGCCGCGACTGATGCCGAGTTGTAGCCGGCCACCGGCGATGAGGTCGGTCTGGGCGGCTTCCTCAGCCATGTAGAGGGGATTCTCGTAGCGCATATCGATGACGGCAGTCCCCATTTCGATCCGCTGCGTGCGTGCGGCGATCGCGGCGAGGACAGGGAATGGTGAGGTCTGCTGGCGGGCGAAGTGGTGGACACGCAGGTAAGCCCCGTCGAGGCCAATCTCCTCAGCCGCTACGGCGAGCTCAATAGTCTGGAGAATGGCGTCGCGAGCAGTGGGGACTGCCGAGCCGCGCCCGGACTGGTAGTGGCCGAAGGTAAGAAATCCTATGTGTTTCATTCTGCTATATACTCAGCTTTCTGTCGTGAATCATCGATGATGGGCTCAGGCGATGCGGATAGTCAGATTCGGGACGACTCCCTGTTCCCCTGGCATCAGGTTTCGCTGAAAACCGTTTCATATGAAACGAGTGGCGAAAAAAATTCCTTCGGCCCCAGGATATGATTGAGGGTTTTGTTTCTCCGATACCATAAACAGGGAAAATGAATAGTCCTCTTGCCTCTTCCATACGGCCTGCATAGATGGGTCTCTCAGGCGGCTTTAGCGGATGCCCCCATCGCACATGGGGGCATGTTTGTCCAAGGCGGTCGAACCAAAACGAAAGATGTTGAAGGTGTTTGCCCCACCTTTCTTTTCTTGCGCCGAGCGAGCAGGAGTACGCTTCCCCTTCTGCGTATTCTCAAGGCCGTGAAAACAACGGCTTTACCGCAGCGTATGATCTGGTTGGCATCTGTGAGAAGCTGCGAAAGAACCTGATGGTATTGTCATCTCTAGCGATGCAATGTGTCAAGGCAGTCACCGAGGACATTCGCTTGGTTTCTTTTCAAGAAGAGGAAGGTCGAACTCGTGAGGATGGATCTGCTCAGCAATAAAGGTGAGATCTCTCTCAAAGGTTTTCGTGCTGAACTGGCTCTGTTTGTGCAGAGAGGGGGAAGTGAGGAGAGGAATGTTCCTTTTTCACAGAGTTTCTTCTTCGCCTCTTGATAACGAACACCCTGCTTACGCGTTCGATGTGTTGTTGTTCAGTGCGCCGACACATTGGTGGTGAAAGAAAGTGCTGCTTTTCTTTTTTTGTTGACACAATGTATGAAGGCTGGGAATCCCACGCTGGTTAGCTCTATTCAGCGCAGTTTGAACAGATGTCTCGTTGACTTTGCACTTTGAAGCGTCTTCCAAGCTGGAACAAGAACAGTCGGGATTTTCGCAAGTCTATAACTAAAGACAATCATGAACTCACGCGAGCGCTGTTGCGCTTCAAATGCCATCAAACGAGAATGCGGTGCTGGAATGTTCCGGCACCGCGCTATCAGTTTCGCTGGGCGCTGAGTCGTCTTTGGGACGATTATCGCCCTCGGCTCACCTGTTTCATCCCCTTTCCGCTGATCCTCTCACCGCTGGTTCTCTCGTCAGTACTCTCGAAGGGATTCAGAAAAATGGGGCGACTCACACATGAACCTTTTGCATGACTACCTGGCTTTAGGCGGCTTGCAACGTCCTGTTGAAAGTCGACTCACTTTGGGCTCATCCCAAAATTGGGTTCGCTGGCGAAGGACCAGCGGTAAAAACACAACCGTGTTGCACCAGGAACGAACGAGACGTTCAACTCGTTGAGTCCCCATCGGACTCGCACAAACACCCTTCTCGCACGCGGGGCGTGGTCAGGGAAGTCAGCGCGAGGCGCTGGCCTGTGTGGTCACAGCACAGGTGCCACTGGACACTGGATCGGCTTGCCGATCGGCCAGTGGATGGGCCGCCTGAGACGGCCCTTGAACGGTGGAGCGTTTGCACATCGAAGGCGAAAGCAATTGAGGTGAAGCTGATCCGAACCCCAGCGCTTTTCAAACCGGGGAGATCTCAGAATCCCGTGTGGCTTCATTCAACCTTGCTGTATACCAGTCCGGTCGCCTATGAACAGGCGTTTACGCCTGAAAACGTGCTTGTCGTACACAAGCCCTAGCATCCGAGTTTCGTGTCTCCATTTTTTCGTGTCAACTCCAGTTGTTTGTTAAGCAGCCCGTCCTTCCAGCCCGAAGGTTTGCGCCAGCAGTTCAAGGATGTGAACGCGATTCTCGTGGCCATAGACGAGGGTGGTGATCATCAGTTCGTCGGCTTTAGTGTGCTCGATCAGGCTTTCCAGTTGAGTCTTGACCTGGTCGGGCGTGCCCATGATGCGCTGAGTGCGCACGGTCTGTGCCAGAGCCAGTTCACCAGGAGTGTAAACATGGGCCAGAGCTTCTTCAGGACTGGGCAGAGGGCCAGAGCGCCCGCTGCGCATACGTGCCCAGGCCAGGGCCATTGAAGCAACCAGTTCCTCCACGCGCTCGTCAGTGTCCGCACAAACCACCGAGGTAGCGATAATGGTGTGCGGTCGCGGGAGATCAATGGATGGCTCAAACAGTTCCTGATAGAGCTTTGTCGCTAGCTCCGCCCCCTGCGGATTGATATGGTGCGCAAAGGCAAAGCCCAGACCAAGGGCCGCAGACACCTGGGCACTATAATCACTGGAGCCTAGCAGCCAGACGGGCGGCAAGCTGGAATCGGTCGGGACTGCGCGGACAGCGTGGAAAGGATGATCGTCCGGAAAACTCGCGTTGGAGAAGGCAAAGAGTTGTGCCAATTGCTCGGTGAAGTCATCGGCTCCCAGCGCGGCTTTCGAGCGGCGCAGTGCCAGGGCGGTCGTTGGATCGGTGCCAGGCGCGCGCCCGATTCCCAGGTCGATTCGCTCGGGATGAAGCGCCGCCAGCACGCGGAAATTTTCGGCCACCTTGAGCGGCGCGTGGTTGGGCAGCATCACGCCACCTGAACCCACACGAATGCTCCTGGTGGCCTCGGCAATGTGTCCGATCATAATCTCAGGAGAAGAGCTGGCAAGCATCGAAGTATTGTGATGTTCCGCCAGCCAGTAGCGCGTATATCCGAGCCGCTCGGCCTGGCGCGCCAGTTCAATCGTATTGCGCAGCGCCTGAGTACTCGTCGCGCCAGCGTCAATTGGCGAAAGATCAAGCACTGAAAGAGGAAATGCCATACTGTGATATCCTTTAGAGAGTCAGGGTCAAAACGTTTTCTATTCCTGCTCACCAAAAAGAACACCCTATAACCCGGCATTTATGCCCGCTGGTGGGCGAGAAGGGAAAGATGTTGGTGTCGAATGTGATTGAGAGGGCATCTGCGTCAAAGGCAGACAATCCTGAGCTTGCTCCCCGATACGCGTTGCCAGAAGACCCATGAGCTGTGGTGTTGTCAGCACGCACACCGAGCCCGCCGAGTCTTCTCATCCCCTTGCGCATGGGTTTGAAGAGTGGATGGGTAGGGAGACCAGTATTCATTGACACCGATGCGGTCTCCATGCTATCATCTGGCTGATGAGTAAAAGATATCTGTTCCCCTCAGGTGGTGTAAAACCGCTTTTGACCGCGTAAGCCCGGCACTTTTGGCTTACGTGGCTGTTTGTGAAGAGCGCCTTCCTCACGCGCAGCGCTGATCGCGTTGGTGCGAGGATATGCGTTGTCTTCATCCTGCGATGTATCTCAGCCCCGTGTTGATTGGACCGCGCCTCGGTTGCCGGGCTCCTTTTGCTTCCCTTCTTGCAGAAACAAGTCGAACGAAAGGATCTTTCATGACCAACACGGAAGTCATTCCACCACAGCCCGTTTCCCTCTGGCGCAATCGTGACTATCTTTTGCTTTGGCTCGGCAACGCCGTCTCCTCGCTCGGCGCTTCATGCACACAGTTTGCGTTTCCACTGCTCATTGTGGGACTGACGCGTTCGATCGCTGCTGCCGGGCTGGCGTATAGCCTGGGACAGCTTCCCTACGTCCTGTTGAGCCTCCCCGCCGGGTCGCTGGTGGATCGCTGGCCGCGCAAACGCGTGATGCTGCTCTCTACCTTCTGCTTGATGGTGTGCGTGGCGAGCATTCCCATGGCGCTGGACCTTTCCAGCGGACCACTGCGGCTGCTTCTCCTCTACGCCATCGCCTTTGGCCTGGGAGCCATTTCTCTTTTCTACGAGCTGGCCGGATTGGCAGCACTGGCATGGATCGTGCCAAAGAGCCAGCTCACCACAGCAGTCGCACAGAACGAGGTGATTGTTGGCTCCAGCGCGCTTGTCGGACCCGCCCTGGGTAGCTTGCTCTTTAGCATCAGCAGGCTGCTCCCGTTCGTCACCGACGCGCTTTCCTCTCTGATCTTGCTTGGCTCATTGTTCTTCATACGCTCGCCCATGCAAGATGAACGGAGGACGCAGCGTCACCACCTGCTCCAAGAAGTGCGCGAAGGACTCACCTGGCTGCGGGAGCATATGGTCATACGCTCGATCTTCCTGATTTCCAGCTATATCAACCTCACCATAACAGCCAGTGTGCTTCTCGTCCTGGACATTGTGCAACAGCAGCATATCCCGTCCGTGCTCTACGGCCTGATTGTCGCAGGTGGCGGCGTCGGGAACCTGCTTGGCGCGGCGCTCTGCCCGCCTTTGCGGCGGCGCATACGCTTTGGCCTCACGCTTCGCTGTGCTCTGATCGTGTTCGTGGTGCTCTGGCCTCTCTATGGCTTCACCACGACGCCGCTGCTGTTGGGAGCCGTCTTCGCGGGCATCGCTCTCGCCGACTCGGTCCGTGCTGTCTTCATGGACAGCTATCGCTTCGCTGTCGTCCCAGATGCCCTGCAAGGCCGCGTCAATGGCGTCTATCGCGTGATCTTGTTCAGCGTCCAAACCCTCGGCTCCTTCGCACTCGGGCTGAGCCTGGAGCATCTGGGTGTGTTGCCGACCGTGGGCATCGTGTGGAGTGGTCTGCTTCTGATCACCGGATTTCTGTTTCTCTCTCGGCACATGCAGCAAGCGGCATTCCCACACGAGTAAATCCCACCATGGAGGGTGTGCAAATATTTTGTGTAACTGACCAGGGCAAGTGGTTGAGTTTGCAAAAAAATGAACCGCGCCCCTGAGAAATTCTCATCTTGACATCATGAAAATAGTTGTATATACTTATGGAAACGGTTACGTTTTATTTTCATCGGAGAGAGAATGTCAGGAAATTTAGCAGATGTTGCAGCCAAAGCAGGCGTTTCGATTGCCACGGCGTCGCGAGCCTTAAATGGCAAAGGAGGAGTCAAGCCGGAAACACGTGATCGGATTCTCACCATAGCGCAAGAGTTGAACTATGCGGCATCTATGGCAGGTCGTGGACTGGCGACATCATCCACGCAAACTATCTGTTATGTCATGAGTCAACTCTATGATCCAATAGAGGAAGACCCATTCTATCCGATCATTATGCGTGGTGTTGAAGCCGAATTAAGCAATAAGGGATACCATTTACTTCTGACCGTCGCACGTGGTGAACAGCTCAAATCGGTCGCCAACTTTAAACCTGTCGCCGAAGGGCGTGTGGATGGTATTATTCTGGCTGGACCAGATATCCCTCCGCGTTTTATCGTTGAACTGAAGCACCAGGGTATTCCCATCCTCTTAATCGACAACAACCTTCCCACCATGCCCATTGATACAGTGAACAACGATGATCAGCGGGGAGGGCAACTGGCAACCACGCACCTGATTGAACATGGACATGCTACCATTGTGGCTCTGCTGGGGCCACAATCCTGGTTTAGTTCGATGCGCCGTGGTCAAGGCTATCAGCTTGCCATGCAGCAAGCAAATCTTCCACCTTATATGTTTCATTCAGAAATGGGCACGAATATTGAGACAGGGAAGAAACTCATGGATCAGGCTCTTGACGCAGTTCCCAATCTCACGGCAGTCTTTGCTGCTAATGATGCAATGGCTGTTGGAGCAATGCGAATGCTGGTTCAACGTAGATTAAGGGTTCCTGAAGATGTAGCTGTGATTGGTTTCGATGATACGCTCTATAGCGCGTTAAGCGAACCACCTCTCAGCACCATGAGGGTCTTTAAACAGGAATTAGGAAAACTCGCAGCGAAGCGAATGCTAGAGATGTTGGAAGATGAGGATTCCACCCATCGACCCGAAGTCCAGGCGCTCCTGGCAACCGAGTTAGTCACACGCCGCTCTTGTGGCTGTGAAACTGACAACCAGTGGTAATACAGCCTCACCCGTTGTATTCGAAGACCACCTTCCTTCGCGAAAATCAAGTGAAGGCTAAAGAGGTCGTCTCGGGCCAAAGCCGTTCTTATGACATGTCAACAAATAGACATGTCAACCGGATATGAAAAGCACTTTAGTAAAGTGCTTTAGTAAGGAGTCTCAGCAATGAAGCTAAAACACGTTTTAAAATTCCTTGTACCGCTGATGCTTGCAACATTCATGTTTGCAGGATGCGGTGGAGGCCAGGCAAGTAATTCATCAGGAAAAGTCGCGATTACCTTCTGGGCGGCACCAAATCCTCCTCAGGTGAAATTCTGGACAGATATGGCCAAAGGATTTATGGCCCAGAATCCAAAGATCACGGTTACTGTGAAAGCGATGCCAGAATCGCCAACCTCCGAAGCAGCTATTCAGGCAGCACTGGCTGGTAATACAGCGCCAACAGCTTCTGAGAATATATTTACTGGCTTTGCTTCTCAACTTTCTCAGTCGCAGGCCTTAGTTCCGCTTGACCAGATGCCTGGTTTTAATCAGGTCATACAGGCGCGCAATATGCAGAAGACGATGGCCAACTGGAAGTTCAGCGATGGCCATTCATATGTGATCCCCATGTATTCAAACCCGATGCTGGTTGGCTGGCGCATGGATATTTTGCGCCAGATTGGCTACAATCAGCCGCCGCGCACCTATAGCCAGGTGATTGCGATGGGCAAAAAACTTCAGGCCAAATTCCCCAAAAAATTCGTGTGGGTTGGTCAACCCCTGGGTGATGATAGCTGGTACCAGCGCTGGTTTGATTTCTTTACGCTTTATGATGCTGCCAGCAATGGTCATTCCTTCATCACAGGCGATAAGCTTACCGCCGATGAGCAGTCCGCGCTGCAAACGCTGACGTTTGTGCAACAGTTATCGCAGCAACATATGCTTATGACGCAGAACGTGACAGACCCATTCGAGACGGGCCTGGCTGTAATGAATGTGATCGGTCCGTGGACGTTCCCAACCTGGCAGCAGAAATATCCAAACTTAAAGTTGAACGACACCTACGTTCTGACTCCTCCTCCGGTTCCTGATAGCATGGCGAGCAGTTCAGTTGATACAACCAAAACTTTTGGCGACTCCAAAGGTATTGTGATCTACCGGCAGGCTTCACCAGAGCAGCAGCAGGCCGCCTGGCAGTTTTTTAAATGGACTTTGAGCGATGCCCAACACGATCTGGCCTGGCTGCAGACGACTGGCGAGGCTCCTGCTCGTGATGATCTGGGTGCCAACTCGGTCTTTACAAGTTACTATCAACAGAATCCGCAACTTCTGGCCTATGCCAAAAACATCTCAAATGCGATTCCCGCGATACAGAATGCAAATTACACGAGTATTCAGCAGTCGCTGGGTGATGATGCATGGATTCCGGTCATCAAAGGTCAGACGACCCCTGAGCAGGGTTGGCAGAAATGGAAGTCGTCAGTCCAATTGTCGTCAGGCAATTAGGTTTTTGTAGTAGTTCTAGCTAACAGGGTGACTCCATATGCGGTGCTGCACTCCCTATGGAGCCACCCACCCCTTTCTGAGAAGCATCGGTATATTGCTGTTCACGTCTCCATAACCAATGGTTGCCGATTCAATAGACACGCCATATATCTGCTTATCAGTGTAGCTACGCATAACACGTGCTGTAAAACGCAATTGTCAACGGCTCAATCGAGACTAATACGGCACATGCGTATTCAGACAATTGGATGGCATCTTGCGGAGGATTTTACTATGGTACAAGATACATATAATGTAAGTGAGTCCACTCAGCATAGAAAAGGCGCTCGACAGGGACAGGCCAGACGGCGCATCCGTTCGCGCAACCATGGCTACTGGCTTTACTGGATTGCTGTGCCTGTTTTTCTCCTGATGGTGATGCCTTATGCTTATCTGCTCCTCCAGTCGTTTGCTCCCTGGAGTCAGGTAGACGAGACCTTTTTCCCTTCAACATTCACGTTGCGTTCCTATGAATGGATCTTTACAGGTGGTGGTTTTGAGCCGCAGCCCTGGCTCAATGCGCTGTTCAATAGCATGCTGGTGTCTGTTGTTGATAGCGTATGTATGGTGGTTATAGGGGCTATCGCAGGCTATGCGCTCTCAATACTTCAATTTCGTGGTCATAAATTTATCAATGACTTTATTCTTTTTCAAATGTTCTATCCGGCTATTATCTTGCTGGTACCCACGTTTCTGGTGATTCGCTTTACCGGACTCTACGATACCTATTGGGCCATGTTGCTGCCATATCTGGTAAGTCTGTGGGCTGTGTTTATGTATACGAGTTTTTTTCGCTCGGTTGATAAGGAAATCTTAGAGGCCGCACGTATAGACGGTGCCGGGGAACTGACCATCATTTTCCGCCTGATGATACCGATTTCTCGCACAATATCAACGGTCATCTTCCTATTCGTCTTTATGGATCGCTGGACCAACCTGTTGTGGGACCTGATAGTCGTGAAAGATCCGGCAAAACAGACGTTAAGTGTCCTGCTCTCAACGATGTTTGGTCCCTATGGTACCTATCCAGGACCTCTCTATGCGGCAGGTGCTCTGCTGACATTCCCTATTCTTATTCTGTTCCTCATCTTTAGCCGTAATCTGGTGAATGGTATTCAGCTTGTTTTACGTTAATCAGATAACAAAGCAAGCAAATATGCACGAAAGGGGCCTGGACTATGATCGGTGTAACTGGTACAAAACAGAGTAAGCGGTCAAAGATTTTCTGGAGGAAAGAGTTTCAGGGCTGGCTGCTGACGAGTCCATACATGCTATTTACACTCATCTTTTTCCTGATACCGCTGGTATACAGTGTCTATCTTGTCTTTCAGCATTGGAATCTGATCTCGCCGACACCGACATTTGTTGGCCTGGCAAACTTTCAGGAGGCACTCACAAGTCCACGGGTCTGGCAAGCTTGTCTGGTATCCTATAAGTTCATGGTGCTCTTCGTGCCACTCGTGATGGCCGCGTCGATTGGGCTGGCCTTGATTGTGCACCACCTGCCAAAATTGAAGGCGCTCTTTGTAATTGGATTCTTCCTGCCCTACTTAGCGTCAGGAGTCGTGTCTTCGCTGGTTGTGCGCGGTATCCTGGCCTATAATAGTCCCTTTAATACGTTTTTGCGCTCCGTATTCGGTACGTCTCCAGATTGGCTGGGCAATGGTAATCTTGCATTACTGATAATCGTGATGATGGTGGTCTGGAAGTTCGCGGGCTACTATGCGCTCATCTTCCTTTCTGGTTTGCAGGGCATTATCAGCGAAGTCTACGAGGCGGCATCACTTGATGGAGCAAATGCCTGGACAACCTTCTGGCGCATCACTTTGCCGATGCTGTACCCGGCTTTCTATACTGTGTTAATCCTGGCGGTGGGTATTTCGTTTGCGCTGTTCACTGAGCCATTTATGCTGACCAAGGGTGGCCCAGAAATGGCAACGCAAACCTGGCAGTTAGAAATTTACTTTCAGGCATTTGAGCAGTTTCGTTCAGGTTATGGTGCAACTGTTGCACTGATCAATGCAGTCGTTACGCTGATTACTATTCTCATTATCCGCCGTCTTGTTGAAGCGTGGGGACGCCGTAATGGCTGGTAATCCTGTTTGTCGTCCTCCCCTTTTTTACTAACCGAAGGAGCATTTCATAATGGTTGATATAGCAAAGCGTTTTTCACATAATCCTATCTTGCATCCGCGCGATGTCAAGCCCAGCATAGATGGTCTCGTCGTTGAGTGCCTGCTCAATCCGGGCGCTTTCACATTCCAGGGAAAAACCTATTTATTGCTGCGTGTCGCCGAACGCCCGG
>Ga0070691_10001309_pt1 | contig 10575 bp, 8 predicted proteins | sample KBSK1101metaG_FD_64673 | JGI IMG/M metagenome (GOLD analysis project Ga0070691, IMG submission 64673) | Corn, switchgrass and miscanthus rhizosphere microbial communities from Kellogg Biological Station, Michigan, USA - KBS K1-10-1 metaG | ecosystem: Host-associated > Plants > Roots >... | reverse complement strand
CGCAGACGGCATCCCCGTCCTGACTTATACCTTTGGCCAGGTCTGCGAAACGCTCACCGCCATCGACTACGGCGCCGAGTGCGGCAACATTGCCGCGGGCATCCCCCTGTTTGCGTCGCTGCATGGCTGGTGCGCGGGACCGGAATCGGGCGGCACCGCATGGCTGCACATGCTCAACACGGGCAAGCGCCTGCGCGCCGAGTGGGTGCCGGGAGACCGAAACGGCGGTGCTGTGCGGCTCGTGTTCGTGGATCCTGTTCCGCATGGCGCGGCGAGCGTGCTCCCGCTTGGCACGACGCTCGATCACTTTCGCGCAACGGGATCCGTCGGTGTCCGCTGCAGCGTGGTCAGCGCCCTGAACGACTACATTTTTGTCGACAGCCGCGACATCGGCATTGACGACCCGGTCGGCGGCGAGCTCGCGCCGGCTGCGTTCGACGCGGTTGCGGCGGTGCTCGAGGCCGTGAGCGCGCGTTACCAGGGACGCCGCGCGCTGAAGTTGTGCCTCGTCGCGCCGGTGCCCGAGCGCGCCGGCGTCGTTCGCGCCCGGATCGTGTATCCGCAGCAGCGGTGGAGCCACCCCGGTTTTGCGGTCACGGGAGCGGTCACACTTGCGGTCGCATGCTGCCTCGAGGGAACGGTGCTCGAGCCCTGCCAGGCCGAAGTCGGGATCGAGTCATTGATCACCATTGAACATCCCAGCGGCGCGCTGACGGTTCGCTGGTCGCTCCGCCCCGACGGACTCCCCGAGGCGGTCAGCCTTCGCCGCAGCTGCCGGCTGGTGCTGCGCGGCATGGCGTATTGATGTCCGACGATAGCTGGCCGCTCGCGGCGCCGGCTCGCCCGCGGGTGTCGCCGCGTGAGGTTCCCGTGCCGGTCCCGCGCGTGCGCGAACGGGCCGTGCGGCCCGCTCATCCATCTCATCTGCTCGACACCTCGCGGCCCGCGCTGGTCATCGACGGCGGATCGCGAGCGGACCTCGGCCTCGTGCGCTCGCTCGGATTCGCAGGGATCCGCGTGCACCTGCTCGCCACCGGCCGCGCATCGGTTACGGCACAGTCACGATATGTCGTGCAGACCCATGCCTTCCCGCACTCGAGCGCCTCGGATGACGAGCGCGTCGCGCGCATTCGCGCCATCGCGAAGAGCCTGCCGTTGCGTCCCGTGATCCTGCCGAGCGGCGACCGGACGCTCCGGTTCCTCTCGCGGTGCCGTGCCGATTTTTCCGACGTCGTCGACCACGACCTTGCCGAGGCGCGCATCGTCGCGAATTGTCTCGACAAGGCGCGCTTCGCGCGGATCGCCGAGCGTCTCGACCTGCCGGTGCCGCGCAGCTGGATGCCGCGGGACGCCGACGCGATGCGCCGGCTCGCACGGCAGCTCGACTATCCGGTGTTCGTGAAGCCGGCGCACGGCGACGCGGCGGCATCGCTGCCGGGCGAGGTCAGGCGCATGGCGAAGGGGTGGAAGGTGGAATCGCCTGGCGAGCTGCTCGCGCTGCACGAACTGTTCGGTCATCACGGGATGACCCAGATCATCGTGCAGGAGTACATCGCGGGCCCGGACAGTGAACTCGCGTCGGTTCACGTGTACGTCGATCCGTCGGGCCGCATTCTCGGCTCGTTCACCGGCATCAAGGCACGGGTGTGGCCGCCGGATGCGGGCGTCGGCACCGCCGTCACCAGCCGCCGAAACGACCGGCTCGTCGCGCTGGCCGCCGACATCGTCGGCAAGATGGAGTACGCCGGCTTTGCGATTCTCCAGTTCAAGCGCGACTCGCGCCTTGACGAGTTCCGCCTGATCGAGATCAACTGCCGGTACGGAACGTGGACCGAGCTGCCGTCGCGCTGTGGCTGCAACTTTCCCGTGGCGGCGTACGCGCTCATCACGAACCAGGCGGTGCCCGCCCTCGAACAGCGTGACGGTGCCTCGTGGCTGGACTTCTCGCGCGACTTCGCGGCGCTCGCCGCGTACCGCCGCGCGGGTGCCTGGACGTGGTCACGCTACCTGCGGTCGCTCGGCAGCGTGCGCTGCTGGGCGTTCTTTGCGCCCGACGATCCGGCGCCCTTCTTCTGGCAACTGCTTCGCGGCGCCGCCAAGTGACCGCGGTCAAGGAAACACGCGACCGCCAGGAGGCGGTGGCGGGGTTCTTCACCGAACGCTCCTCGCGCTGGCGAGACATTTACCGGCGCCCCGATTTCGACGGCCGCAACTTTCAGCTTCGCGCCGCGATCGCGCTCGCGTGGCTGGAGGAGGTGCGGCCATCGCGCGACGCGCGGCTCCTCGAAGTCGGGAGCGGTGCCGGCGCGCAGGCCGGCGTCGCGGCGGCGCGCGGCTGGCGCGTGCACGGCGTCGATCTCTCGCTTGGCATGCTGCGGCAGGCCGCGGCCGAAATGCCGGGACCCGCGTGGGTCGCGGCGGACGGCGACGCCCTTCCGTTTGGCGACGCCGAGTTCGACGCCGTGCTGCTCAACGGCGTGATCGGCTATGTGGCCGATCCGCTCCGCACGCTGGCGGAGGTTCGCCGCGTGCTGCGGCCGGACGGCCATCTCGTGATCTCGTGGGCGAGCGAGTTCGCCACGCTCGAGCGCATGGCGCGGGGCGTCAGCGCCGTGGGCGACGCCGTCTACCTGCTCGGCAAGCGCGTCGTGACAGGCAGGCGCGCGACGCCGGTTGACTGGAAGACGGGATTCTATGCGCGCTATCTCAGGTACTGGAACGAACGCGATTTCTGCCGGATTCTCGAGCGCGCGGAGTTCAGCGTGCTCTCGCTCCACGCGATCAACTTCGGCCAGATACGCTTCATGGAGCGCAGGCTGTGGCCGGCGTGGGGTGACGTCGCGATATCGTCGGCGCTCGAGCGGATTGCGCGGTCGCGTGCGTTCGGAGGTGTGCGGAATCACGCGAAGACGCACGTGGCCCTCGTTCGGCCCGCGCCGCAGCGCCTGCCACGCGACGCCGCCGCCAGTGCGGACGGCACGCCTCCTCCGCGCCAGTCCGCGGTGCGCGGCGCGCTGCGAACGATCAAGTACCTTCCGGACCGCGTCCTGCATTCCCTGCGCAGGCCGGCGCTGCGACACGCGCTGCGGCACCGCGAGCCTGTCGCGAACGTGCTGGTGCTGTGCCACGGCAACATCTGCCGGAGCCCGTACGCCGGCGCCGTGCTCGACCGGCTGCTCGCGCCGCGCGGTGTGCGTGTGCGCTCCGCCGGATTCGTCGGGCCCGCGCGGCCCGCACCGGCTGCGGCCCTCGAGGTGGCGCATCGTCGCGGTGTTGACCTGAGGGAACACCGCTCCTGTCTCGTGACGCCGGAACTCATTCGCGCGGCGCAGCTCGTGGTGGTCATGGACCGGGCGCAGGCGCGCGCCGTGCGTCGCATGCCGGAGGTGGGAGGCGCGGTGATTCTGATCGGCGATCTCGATCCCCTGCCCATCGCGCGGCGCTCGATCCACGACCCGTGGGACCAGTCTGCCGACGCGTTCGTCGACGTGTTCGCGCGCCTCGACCGGTGTGCCGGTGAACTTGCGGCCGCCCTGCGGACGCCGCGGCCATGATCGCGCACCATTTCACCGTCGACGTCGAGGAATACTTCCAGGTGTCCGCCTTCGAGCAGGTCGTCGAGCGCACGGCCTGGGCGGTGCGCCCGAGCCGCGTGCACGAGAGCGTCGGCCTCCTCCTCGAGATGCTCGCGCGCACGGGGTCGACGGGCACGTTCTTCGTGCTGGGCTGGATCGCGGAGCGTCACCCGGGACTCGTCGCCGCGATCGCGCGCGCGGGACACGAGATCGCGTCGCACGGATGGGACCATCGCCGCATCACGGCGCTCGCGCCCGCCGAACTGCGCGAGTCGGTGCGGCGCACGAAGGCGCGTCTCGAGGATATCGCCGGTGCGCCCGTCATCGGATTTCGGGCGCCGAGTTTTTCGATCGTGCCGGGATGCGAATGGGCGTTCGACGTCTTGCTGGAAGAGGGGTATCGGTACGACTCGAGCCTTTTTCCCATCCGGCGCCCCGGCGGCTACGGGTATCCCGCCGCGCCGCGGGACCGGCACTGGATCGACCGCCCGTCCGGGCGGCTGCTCGAGATTCCGCCGACTACGCTGCGGCACTTCGGCGTTTCGATTCCCGCCGGCGGCGGCGCGTACTTTCGGCTCTTTCCCTACAGTGTCACGCGCGCGGCGTTTCGCGAATGCGAAGCGCGCCACGCAGCGGGCACGTTCTACGTGCACCCGTGGGAGCTCGATCCGCAGCAGCCGCGCATCGCGGCGCCGTGGCACGCGCGGTTCAGGCATTACACGGGCCTGCATCACACCGTGCCGCGACTCGAGCGGCTGCTCGAGGATTTCCGGTTCACTTCAATTGGCAGCACTCTGGCGGCCCCATGACCACGACTGTGCAGGAGTTCACCGGCGACGCGGCCACGTGGAACGCGTACGTGCGCGGCGTGCCCGGCGCCACGTTCTGTCATCTTGCGGGCTGGCACGAAATCATGACCGACGTGCTCGGCCACGAATGCTTTCCGCTCGTGGCTTGCGACGGCCAGGGCGCGTGGAACGGAGTGCTTCCGCTCGTGCGCGTGAGGAGCCCGCTGTTCGGGCACTTCATCGTGTCCATGCCGTTCCTCAATGCCGGCGGCCCCATCGGCGACGCGGACGCGGCCGGCGAGATGCTCACCTGGTCGGTCGCCGAGGCGCGGCGCAGCGGAGCCGATCTGCTCGAGTTGCGCTCGCGTGCGCCGGTCGAGGGCGACGTCCGGCGTTCGAACCGGAAGATCACCGTCCATCGCGCGCTGCCGGATCATCCTGACGCGCTGTGGGCGGCGTTTCCCGCAAAGCTCCGCAGCCAGATCCGTCGTCCGCAGAAGGAGGGGTTCGAGGTGAAGTTCGGTGCCGGCCAGCGCGAGGCGTTCTACGACGTGTTCGCGCGCGACATGCGCTCGCTCGGCACTCCGGTGCTCCCGCGGGCACTGTTCGAGCGCGTCGCGGCCGTGTTCCCCGATGAGGCCGAGTTCGGCGTCGTGTATCGCGGCGAGCAGCCGATCGCCGCGGGCTGCGGCTTCGTATGGCGGAATGAGTTCGAGATGGTGTGGGCGTCGTCGCTGCGCGTGTATCGCCGGCAGGCGCCCAACATGCTGCTCTATTGGTCGTTCATGCAGCGGATGATCGAGCGGGGCGTTCGTCTCTTCGATTTCGGACGGTGCACGGCCGGCGGCAACACGCACGCCTTCAAGCGCCAGTGGGGCGGCGTGGATGTGGCGCTTCCCTGGGCGCAGTGGTCGCGCGGCGATGTCACGGCCACGCCGTCGCCGGCGAGCCCGCTCTTTCGCGCAGCGGCGGCGTGCTGGCGGCACCTCCCGCTCTCGGTCACCAAGAGCATCGGCCCGATGATCGCGGCGAGGATCCCATGAGCGGCGGGCACGTCATGCCGATTCACACGCCGCTGTCGTACGACGCACTGCGCAGTGCCGCGACGGACGTGCTTCCGTGGCGGGACGACGCGCGGCCGCGGCTCGCGCGTTTTCTCTGCGCGCGGTACGAAGCCGACGACGCGCTGCTGCTCGACAGCGGGACCCACGCCCTCGAGATGGCCATCCGGCTCGCGGCGCGCCTCATCGACGGGCCGCCCGTGGTGGCGCTGCCCGCGTTCACCTGCTTCGACGTCGCGACGGCGGCGGTCGGTGCGGGCACGGCCGTCGCACTCTACGACGTGAACCCGCACACACTGGCTCCCGACCTCGCGACGCTCGAGCGCGTCCTGGGCACCGGCGCGCGGATCGTCGTGGTATCTCCGCTCTACGGCATTCCCGTCGACTGGGACGCGATCGAGGCGTGCGCGGAGCGCCACGAAGCGATCGTGATCGAAGATGCGGCCCAGGGCTACGGCAGCGAATGGAACGGCAGGGCACTGGGTTCGCTCGGACGCCTCAGCGTGCTGAGCTTCGGGCGCGGAAAAGGGTGGACGGGCGGCGGCGGCGGTGCACTGCTCGTGCGGCAGGACATGGGCGAAGCGCTCGGTCCGCTGTCGAAAGTCACGCCGCCCGAAAGCCAGTCGTTCACCGGGTTTCTCGGCGCGGCGGCACAGTGGACGTTCGGCCGGCCCTCACTGTACGGCATTCCGGCATCGCTTCCGTGGCTTCATCTCGGCGAGACACGATACCGCGACCCCGAGCCGATGCGCGGTACGTCGCGGGCGGCCGCGGGAGTGATCGAGCGCTCCTTCGCGATTGCCGCGCGCGAGGTCCCGCTGCGCCGGGCGAATGCGCGAGCGCTGATCGCGCAGATCGCCGGCGTTGCCGTGCAGTGCGCAACACGCGCGGTTCGCGCGGTGCGGCCGCCCGCGAACAGCACGCCCGGCTATCTGCGCCTGCCGATCCTCGTGCGGGGCGGTGCTGCGGGACTGCCCGACGCGCAGCGAGCCGCGCAGCTCGGCATCATGGGTGGCTATCCGTCCACGCTGGGGTCGCTGAACGCCATCCGTCGCCGCCTGGACGTTCGCGCATGCAGGCATTGGCCGGGCGCAGAGGAGCTCGCGCGCGATCTTGTCACCGTACCCACCCACTCACTCGTTACGATGCAGGAGCGGGAAGAGCAGGTTCGGATGCTGTGCGGCGAACGTCACCCGGCCGGCTGAGGACGTTGCCGTAGATGCGGGCGTAGCGCGCGACCATCGAGTCGAGGCCATACGCACTGGCCGCGCGCCGCGCGGCAGCGGCACCGAGGGCGCGCACTTCCAATGGCGCGTCGAGGAGCCGTGCCATGCACGCAGCGAGCGCCGGCGCATCGCCGGCGGGCACCAGCACTCCAGCACCGCCGCCGAGCGCGCCGCCGATTTCGCCGACATCGCTCGCGACAATCGCGCGGCCGGCGAACATCGCTTCGAGCAGGGCGAGCGGCAAGCCTTCGGCGAGGGAAGGGTGGACGAAGAGGTCGGCGTCCGCCAGCAGGTTCGGAATATCCGCGCGCAGGCCGAGCAGGTGCAGGCGCGCCTGCACGCCGAGTGACGCGGCTCTCGCCTCGAGTTCCGCGGCGAGTGCGCCGCGTCCGGCGATCACGACGTGAGCCCGCGCACCGGCGGGGAGGAGCGCAAGCGCCTCGATCAAATGCAGGTGACCTTTCACCGGATACAGATTGCCGACGGCGAGGATGACGCGGTCGTCCGGAGCGAGACCGAGCTCGCGGCGCAGCGTGGGATGCGGGAGCGGGCGGGCGCGAACGCCGTTCGGTATGACATCGATCGCTGCGTGCCTCACGTGCAGGTCGCGGCGCATGTGCGCGGCGAGATCGTGCGACACCGCGACGACGCCGCTGCTCGACGTCACGGCGAAGCGCATCGCGATCCGGCGCTGGAGGCGCGCGGCGTAGTAGCGGCTGCCGTGCATCGTGATGATGTGCGGGATGCGTGCGCGGCGCGCCGCCCAGGCGTTGTAGATCGCCATCGTGAACTCATGGCTGTGTGCGATGTCTATCCGGTGCGCGCGAAAGGCCGCCGCCATCTCGCGCACGCACCGCGGAGAGAAGGGCCGGTCGAGCCGGTAGTGCTCGACTTGCACGCCGACCGCGGCGAGTTCGCGGCTGAGCCAGCCCTCGCGGTTCCTCGGCAGGAACGCGACGCCGGGGCAGCCGCCCGCCGCGAACGCACCCGCCATCTCGGCCACGACGCGCTCGGCGCCGCCCGGCCCGTCGGTCTCGATGAGGTGCGCAATGCGGGCGCCGCGAATCTCCTCCATCGCGCCGGCCGTCATGCGCGCCATCGCGGCCTGAGGCCGGACGCCCATGCCTCGTAGGCAGGCGAAGCAATCGAGGCCGGAATGTTCACGCGCCGCAGCATCAACGGATCCGTGGCGGACGTGTTGAGACCGTAGCTGAGCGTGACGGCGGCGCCATATCCAGCCGCGCGAACGGCTTCGCGCACGCGCGCGTTGACCAGGCCGTACGGATACGAGAAGGTCGTGGCACGCGCGCCCGTTCGCTCGAACAGCGCCATGCGGCTCGCGATCACTTCGCGCTCGAGTTCGTCTTCGGGGAGCCGCGTGAGGTTGCGGTGGGTGACGGAGTGAACGCCGATGTCCAGCCCTTCAACGGCCGCTCGCGCAATCGTCGCCCATCCGGCCCGGCGATGCGACGCGGGAAGCCCCGACGGGGCCCAATGGAGGACGCGGCTGGCGATGCGGGCAGAATCGCCGGCGAGGTCGGCGAGCTGCGTGCGCCGGCCCGCCGCGGTTGCATCGCGGACGATCAGCGGATGGTCCCACCAGAAACCTTCGTAGTCGTCGTCGGGCTGCGCGGTCGGGATGAAGACCGTCGCCGGCAGCCGGCCGGCGCGCAGGATGGGCCACGCGTGCTCGAACACGCCGGCGTAGCCGTCGTCGAAGGTGATCGCCGCCGTACCGCGCAGCGATCGATTCTGGCGTATCCGGCTCACGACCTCGGCGAGCGAGATGACGTGATACCTGTTCTCGAGCCACCGCATCTGGCGATCGAACTTCGCAGCCGGAAGATGCAACCCCGGGTCGCCTGCGGACCCTCTGTCGGCCACCACGTTGTGGTAGCACAGGATCACCCCGCCCTGGTGTGTATACCGTGCCAGTGCGGAGATGCCCGTCGCCCTGAGGCCACCGTAGAAGAGGTCCGATAGCATGAAGCTTGCGATGAGTGATCCCATCCAACCACAGGGACACGCGATATGGGAGCAAGCTTCGTACCGTCACATCCGGGCGGGAGCACGGGCCGATCGGTCGCCTCGTTCTGCGTCGCCCTCTCGGTGAGCGCGGCGCTCGCCGCCGGATCGAGGATTCCGGCAGGCAGCGGGCGCATGGCAGTGGCGCGCGCTGCGACCAGCGAGCCGGTGTTCGTCGCCGGCGTCAGCACTCCGCTCTGGGTCGACAATTTCGATCACCTCGTGATCAACGACTCCACCGCGAACAGTCCGGAGGGTTTGTTCGGCCCGTATTCGACGCTCAGCCGCGGCTCGATTCATCTCGATCCGCACGCGGGCATCGGTGGCACTGGCGCCGTGCGTTTCGACTGGGTGCGGTCGACCGCGTGCCGCGACGATTCACGGCTGATCGAACACGGGTTCCCCGCCACGCCGGAGCTGTACGTGCAGTGGTCAGTCCGATACACGCCGGGATTCGTCTTCGACTGGCGCGACAACGGCCCCTGCGAGGGGAATGCGAAGAAGATCTTCTTCATATGGGCGCATGCGGGGTCGCGCTTCGACGTGATCAGTGAGAACCATGCGATCGGCGCGGGATCCGACAACGACCATCCGTTGTTCTCGCAGAGCGAGCCGCAGATGACGCCGGAGCAGCTCGCCGATGGCCGGTGGCACCGTTTCACCTTTCACGTGCGGCAGAGTTCCACGCCGACGGCGACCGATGGTTTCGTCGAAGGGTGGATCGACGGGCGGCTGAAATGGTACCGCCACGGGATCGCCACGCACAACAGCGGCGGCTACTACGATTTCAAGGTTCCGACGACGTTCAACCAGGGCGCGCCCGCTCCGCAGAGTGAGTGGCTGGATAACCTGGCGATCTGGCGGTAGCTCAGCGCAACGGGTTCAGCGCGCGTGCGGCGACCGCGCGCAGCCAATTTTTCCCCTCGAGCTATTGGTTGTGCATATAATGAAGGCGACAATGCACGAAAATCGTGCGTAACGCTATAGCAGCAAAGGAGTTGCGGCGCTCTGGGTTGCGATCGGAGACGTGATGCGTCACCTGTAGCAACAGCGCCACACCTTCATCGGCCGGCCGGTGCCAACCGATGTAGAAATCTCCAAGCTGCTCAGAGCAAATCCGTCGAAAGGCGGTGACGCAGAGTCACGGGACTACCGCGGTGCGCCGCCATGTCCGCCGGGCCGCCAGCATCTACGACGTCATGACGTCGAGGCTGGCGGCTTTTGCATTCCCGGCTGGACAAAACCGCATCGCTCTGGAGGTCACCGTGAGACTGCCGCCCACGTTCGTCACGCGCGTCACCCGTGTCGCGCTCCCCCTCGTGCTGGGAGTGGCCGCGTGCATGCACGACGCCACCTCGCCCGCAAGCGAGGACGCGCTCTCCGCCTTGCGCGCGCACGCCGCGCCCGGCATCGGCGCAACCGAACCCGTGTTCGCCGCGTCTGCGGCGTCGCTCATATGGCGCGACAACTTTGATTCGGTGAAGTCCGACGCCGCGATGCTCTCGAACTACGCGACGCTGCAGGCGGGCTTCATGCACCTCGACCGCACCGGCGGCATCGCCGGATCGGGCGCGGCGCGCATTGACTGGCAGGCCTCCACGAGCTGCTCGGACGATTCGCGCGTCCTCGAGAAGGACTTCGCGGCGCCGGCGACGGAGATATACGTCCAGTATTCCGTGCGCTACACCGCGGGCGCCGCCTTCGACTGGACCGGCCGCGCTCCGTGCACCGGAAACGAGAAGAGCCTCCTGATGCTCTGGTCGGGCTCCGGCTCCCGTTTTGATTTCATGAGCGAGAATCATGTGCTCGGCGTGGGATCCGACGACGATCATCCCTTGTTCAGCCAGAACGCCGGCCTTCCGTTTACCGACGAGAAGCTAGCCGATGGCAACTGGCATCG
>Ga0070691_10001303_pt1 | contig 10589 bp, 9 predicted proteins | sample KBSK1101metaG_FD_64673 | JGI IMG/M metagenome (GOLD analysis project Ga0070691, IMG submission 64673) | Corn, switchgrass and miscanthus rhizosphere microbial communities from Kellogg Biological Station, Michigan, USA - KBS K1-10-1 metaG | ecosystem: Host-associated > Plants > Roots >... | reverse complement strand
CCGCACCCGGGTGCTCGTCTACAACACCGGGCAGCTGTCGCAGGACGAGCTCCCGGCGTCGGTTCTCCAGCTGACGGAGCCGGCGTGGAAGAACCGCGTGGGGATTGCCCCGACGAACGCGTCGTTCCAGGCGTTCGTCACGGCGATGCGGCTTTCGCTCGGCGACGAGAAGACCGAGGCGTGGCTCGAGGGCATGAAGGCGAACGACGCGAAGACCTACGAGAAGAACACGCCGATCGTCGAGGCGGTCGCCTCGGGCGAGATCGACGTCGGGCTCGTCAACCACTACTACCTCTCGCTCGTGAAGGAAGAGCAGCCGGACGCGCCGATCGCGAACCACCTCTTCGAGGCCGGCGACCCGGGGTCGCTCGTCAGCGTCGCGGGCGCCGGCGTCCTCTCGAGCAGCGACCAGACGGAGGACGCCGAGCGGTTCGTCGAGTTTCTCCTCTCCGAGGAGGCGCAGCAGTTCTACGTCGACGAGGCCGAGGAGAACGAGTACCCGCTCGTCGCGGGGATCGACCCGCCCGCGGGCCTCGTCCCGCTCGAGGAGATCCACGGCCCCGACGTCGAGCTGACCGCCTTCGGCGCGGAGCTCTCGTCGACCGTGGAGCTGCTCCGAAAGACCGGCTGGCTCTCGTAGTGGCCACCGCCGGCAGGCGGCCGCCACTCGCGCTCGCGCTCCTCGCTGGCGCAGTCGTCGCGCTCCTCCTGCTGCCGCTCGCGTACCTGGTGATCCGGGTCGCCGACGGCGGCGGGAGGGCGCTCGACGTGCTCTGGGACCGCTCGACCCTGCAGCTCGTCGTCAACACGGTGCTCCTCGTCGCCGGAGTCGTGGTCGCCGCGATCGTGGTTGCCGTGCCGACCGCCTGGCTCGTCACGCGCACCGACCTGCCGGGGCGCCGCGTGTGGGCGGTCGCCGCGACGCTCCCTCTCGTGATCCCGAGCTACGTGGCTGCGTTCTGCCTGCTCGGCTTCTTCGGCGAGCGCGGGCTGCTGCAACAGGCGCTCGGGGTCGATCGGCTGCCCGACCCGACGGGCTACTGGGGCGCCGTCGCGGCGCTGACGCTCTCCACCTACCCCTACGTCTTCCTCCTCGCCCAGGCCGCGCTCCGTGACCTCGACCCTGCGCTCGAGGAGGCCGCTCGCGGGCTCGGCGTCTCGCGGCTGCGCGTCCTCGCGCGGGTGACGCTGCCCGCGATCCGTCCGTCGGTCGCGCTTGGCTCGCTGCTCGTCGCGCTCTACGTGCTCTCGGACTTCGGCGTCGTCTCGCTGATGCGCTACGACTCGCTCACCCGCGCGATCTACGTCCAGTACAAGAGCCTCTTCGACAGGACGCCCGCGGCGGTGCTCGCGCTCGTCCTCGTCGGGCTGACGGCGATCGCGCTCGTGTTCGAGCTCCGCGCACGGACGCGCGGACGGCTCTGGCGGACAGGCCCCGGCGCCGCCCGCCGGGCGAGGCCGGTCGAGCTCGGCGCGGCCCGTTGGCCCGCCGTCGCGTGGTGCGGGCTCGTCACGGGGCTGTTCCTCGTCCTGCCGGCGGGCGTCCTCCTCTACTGGCTCGGCCGCGGGATCTCGAACGACCGGCGCGTCGTCGTGCCGTGGGACGAGGCCGCGCACTCGCTCGGCGCGTCGGCGCTCGCCGCGCTCGTCACCGTCGCGGCAGCGATCCCCGTGGCGGTGCTCGTCCACCGCTATCCCGGCCCGCTGGCCCGCGTGCTCGAGCGCCTCTCGTACGCCGGCAACGCGCTTCCGGGCCTCGTCATCGCGCTGTCGCTCGTCTTCTTCGCGGCCCGTTACGCCTCGCCGGTGTACCAGACGCTCGGGCTGCTCGTCTTCGCCTACGCCGTCCGCTTCTTCCCGCTGGCGCTATCGGGCCTCGACACCGGTCTCGCGCGCGTCAGCCCGCGCGTGGAGGAGGCGGCGAGGGGCCTCGGCCGAGGCCCCCTGGCGACGGCCTGGCTCGTCACCGTCCCGCTCGTCCGCTCCGGCGCCCTCGCGGGGGCGGCGCTCGTCTTCCTGTCGGCGATGAAGGAGCTGCCCGCGACGATCCTCCTGCGGCCCATCGGGTTCGACACCCTCGCGACCGAGATCTGGGGCGCAACGCAGGTCGGCGCCTACTCGAAGGCCGCGATTCCCGCGCTCCTGCTCATCGTCCTGTCGGCGCCGGTGCTCTGGCTCGTGCACCGCGACTCGGGCAGGCTGGCGGAATCGGGCGGGTAGACTCCGCCCGATGGCGGGCCACGGCCATTCGATCGACGAGTACCTCGAGGTCATCTACTTCCTCGCCTTCCCGATCGGCGAGTACCGGCCCGCCGGCGAGAGCGCGATCGCCTCGCGCGTGGCCGAGATGCTCGGCGTCTCGCGCGCGTCCGCGGGTGAGATGCTGAAGCGGCTCGAGACGGAGGGCCTCGTCGAGCGAGGCGAGCAGAAGGAGGCGATCCTCACACCGGCCGGCATCGAGCGCGCGGAGAAGGTCGTCCGCAAGCACCGCATCATCGAGCGGTTCCTGACCGACTTCATGGGCTACACGGCCTCCGAGTCGCACGTCCACGCGGACGAGATGGGCGACACGTTCACCGAGGACATGATCGAGCGCATCTTCGAACGCCTCGGCCGGCCGGACCGTTGCCCGCACGGGTGGCCCATCTCGACGGAGCTCGAGCAGAGCGAGAACGAGGGGCTCGTCGCGCTCGCCGAGCTCGCACCGGGCCAGCGCGGCGAGATCGTGCGTCTCGCCGAGCACGACGGCGACCTGCTCCACTGGTTCTACGACGAGGGTTTCGTCCCCGGCTCGAACGTCGAGATCCGCGAGGCGCAGCCCGCGGCCGGCCAGCTCAAGGTCGTCCTCGGCGACGACGAGCGCGCGATCGCCGAGAAGGCCGCGCAAGGCCTCTACGTCCGCCTCGCCGCGTAGCGCCTTACGTTCGGCTTACGCGGCGCTCACGGACGGCGAACCCGAGGCTGATTCGCTTGTCGCGATCACTCGGACGAAGGAGAATCGGAATCGTGAGACGTCACATCGCATTCGCGGCCGCGCTCGTCGCGGTCGCAACCCTCGCCTTCGGCGCCGGAGCTGCAACGGCGGCCGACACGCCCTCGCTCGGCGATGCCGTCGCCGCGCGTCTCGGCATCACCGGCGACCAGCTCCGCGCCGCCTTCAAGGCAGAGCTGAACGCCCGGATCGACGCCGCGATCGCCGCCGGCAAGCTGACGCCCGAGCAGGGCGCGAAGCTGAAGCAGCGGGTCGCGAACGCCAGGGGGCTCGGCATCGGCACCCGCAGGGCGTTCGCCCAGAAGCACAAGGCGCTCGTCGCGCGGATCGTCCGCGTGAACCGCCTCCACGTCGCCGCGAAGTACCTCGGGATGACGCCGAAGGAGATCAGGACGGCGCGCCAGGGCGGTCAGTCGCTCGCACAGATCGCCGCGTCGAAGGGGAAGAGCGTCGACGGCCTCGTCGCCGCGATCGTCGCGCCGGCGAAGGCCCGCGCCGCGAAGGCCGTCGACAACGGGAGGCTGACGCAGCAGCGTGCGGACGAGCTGATCGCCCGGCTGACCGAGCGCGCGCAGGCGCTCGTCCGGCGGGTACCGGCCAAGGCCTAGAGGTCAGACTGCAGCGGGCGCGGCCAGCCCGGCCGCGGCACGGAGCGCATCGACCTTGTCGGTGCGCTCCCAGGTGTAGTCGGCCGAGTCGGTGCGGCCGAAGTGGCCGTACGCCGCCGTCTTCCGGTAGATCGGCCGCCGCAGGTCGAGATCACGGACGATCGCGCCCGGGCGCAGGTCGAAGTGCTCCGACACGAGCTCCGAGATCCGGTCGTTGGAGAGCCCCTCGGCCTCGGTGCCGAACGTCTCGACGAGCACGCTCATCGGGTGCGCGACGCCGATCGCGTACGCGACCTGCACCTGGCAGCGGTCGGCCAGGCCCGCGGCGACGACGTTCTTCGCGACATAGCGGGCGGCGTAGGCGGCCGAGCGGTCGACCTTCGTCGGATCCTTGCCGGAGAAGGCGCCGCCGCCGTGCGGCGCCGCGCCGCCGTACGTGTCGACGATGATCTTGCGGCCCGTCAGGCCGGTATCGCCCATCGGCCCGCCGACCACGAACTTGCCGGTCGGGTTGACGAAGAAGAAGCCTTTCGCGCCGAGCCGCGAGGCGTCGAAGAGGTCGCGGTAGTCGGCGTGCAGGATCGGCTCGACGACGTGCTCGAGCAGATCCGGCTTGATGAGGGTCTCGGCGTCGAGGCCGTCGCGATGCTGCGTGGAGATCAGCACCCGCTCGATCTCGACCGGACGCTGGATGCCGTGCTCGTCGAGCTCGTAGCGCACCGTCACCTGCGTCTTGCCGTCGGGCCGCAGATACGGCAGCACGTCCGCCTTGCGCACCGCGGCGAGCCGCCTCGCCAGCTTGTGCGCCAGCATGATCGGGAGCGGCATCAGCTCGTCGGTCTCGTGCGTCGCGTAGCCGAACATCATCCCCTGGTCGCCCGCACCGATTCGGTCGATCGGGTCGGTGTCGCCGTGCTGGGCCTCGAACGACTCGTCGACACCCTGGGCGATGTCCGGCGACTGCTCGTCGATCGCGACCATCACGCCGCACGTCTCGGCGTCGAAGCCGTACTTGGCGCGCGTGTAGCCGATGTCCGCGATCGTCTCGCGGACGATCGAGCGGACGTCGACGTAGGTGTCGGTCGTCATCTCGCCAGCGACGACCACGAGGCCGGTCGTGACGAGGGTCTCGCAGGCGACGCGGCCCTCGGCATCGTCCTTCATGACGGCGTCGAGGACGGCGTCGGAGATCTGGTCGGCGACCTTGTCGGGATGACCCTCGGTGACCGACTCGGACGTGAACTGGAACGTGCGGGCGCTCATCGCGTCGAACCTTAGCCGGGATCCGGCGGCACGCCAGCCGGGGTCACTCGACGGTCGGATCCCGCTCCATCAACCTGGCCAGGAGCTCGGTCAGCGGGATCCCGTCGAGGACGGCGCAGACGCCCTCGGTGATCGGCATCTCGACGCCGAGCCGGTGGGCGAGGTCGCGGAGGATCGGTGCCGTGGTCAGGCCCTCGACCACCATCCCGATCTCCCGTGCGGCCTCGGCCGGGGTCGCGCCCCGCGCGACGAGCTCGCCGCAGCGGCGGTTGCGTCCCGACTTCGACCAGCAGGTGACGATCAGGTCGCCCATGCCGGCGAGCCCGGCGAAGGTCTCGGGGCGGGCGCCGGCGACCTCGGCGAGGCGCCCCATCTCGACGAGCCCGCGGGTCACGAGCGCCGCCTTGGCGTTGTCGCCGAGCCCGAGCCCGTCGGCGCCTCCGGCGGCGAGCGCGATGACGTTCTTCGCGGCCGCGCAGAGCTCGACGCCGACGAGGTCGTCGTTCACGTAGACGCGGAAGGCGCTCGACGTGATCGCGAGCTGGAGCTGCACGGCGAGCGGCAGGCTCTCGCAGGCGATCACCGCGGCGGCGGGCAGCCCGCGCGCGACCTCCTCCGCGATGTTCGGGCCGGAGAGGACCGCAACCGGCCGGTCGGTGACGAGCGTCGAGAGGCGGTCCTCGGTCACCGGGTCGAGGCCCTTCGTCAGGCTCAGGACCGGCGCGCTCCCCGGCAGCGCGCGCACGACCTCGCCGAACGAGGCGCTCGGCACCGCGACGACGACGAGGTTCGCGTCCGCGACCGGAGCGTCGGCGATCGAGGCCGCGTCGACACCCGTGAGGTCGATGTCGGTCAGGTAGCGGGGATTCCGCCCCGTGGCGCGGATCGCAGCCGCCTGCTCCGCGTCGCGGCACGCGAGCGTGACCGTGTGCCCGTGGTCGGCGAGCAGCCGCGCGAAGGCCGTGCCCCACGACCCTCCGCCGACCACGACGACGTTCATTCGGAGCGCTGGAAGTCGATCGACACGGGGACGCCCTGCAGGTCGAAGCGGGCGCGCAGCTCGTTCTCGACCCAGTAGCCGTAGTCGCGCGTCACGAGCCGCGGGTCGTTGACGAAGATGCGCAGGCGGGGCGGGCGCGTCGCCGTCTGCGTCGCGTAGAGGAGCTTGAGCCGGCGCCCCCGCTCACCCGCCGGGCCTGGCCGGGCCTCCTTGAGCTCACCGAGGGCCTTGTTCAGCGCGGGTGTCGGGATGCGCGTCGTGTGCTTGGCGTAGAGCGCCTCGACGTGGTCGAGCAGCCGGCGCAGGCCGCGGCCGGTCAGCGCGGAGACCGCGACCGCCGGCGGCCGCTGGCGGAGGCGGCGGTTCAGCATCCCTCGGGTTTGCTGGAGATCGAGCGTCGTGACGTCCCACTTGGCGAGGACGACGAGCGTCGAGCAGCCCGCCTTGCGCGCGACGTCGGCGACGGCGAGGTCCTGGTCGACGACGCCCTCCGACGCGTCGACGAGCACGAGCGCCACGTCGGCCCGCTCCGCCGCCTCGAGCGCGCGCAGCTCGGAGTAGTACTCGATGCCCTGGCGCTGGCGGCGCTTGCGACGCAAGCCGGCGGTGTCGACGAGCAGAAACGTCGTCTCGCCGCGAGTCAGCACCGTGTCGATCGTGTCGCGGGTCGTGCCGGGAACGTCCGAGACGATGACCCGCGTCTCGCCCAGCAGCGCGTTCAGGAGCGACGACTTGCCGACGTTCGGACGGCCGAGGATCGCGACGCGGATCGCCTCCTCCCCCACGATCCCCTCGTCCCGGCCGGGCAGCTGCGCGACGACGTCGTCCAGCAGGTCGCCTGTCCCGTGGCCGTGGAGGGCGGAGAGCGGCACCGGGTCGCCGAGCCCGAGCCGGTGGAACTCGACCGCGTCGAGGTCGCGCCGGGGGTCGTCGATCTTGTTCGCGAGCACGATCACCGGCTTGCCGGAGACGCGCAGGATCGTCGCAAGCTCCTCGTCGCCCGGGGTGATCCCGGCCCGAGCGTCGACGACGAAGAGGACGAGATCGGCCTCGCCGATCGCCGTCTTCGCCTGCTCGGCGATGTGGCGCCCGAACGGGCCGGTGTCGGCCTCGTCGACGCCGCCGGTGTCGACCAGCCTGAAGGTGACGCCGTTCCAGTCGGCGAGCAGCTCCTTGCGGTCGCGCGTCACCCCGGCCGTCTCGTGGACGACGGCCGCCCGCGTCTGGGTCAGACGGTTGACGAGCGTCGACTTCCCGACGTTCGGGAACCCGACGATCGCGACGGTCCCGGCGCTTCTGACCGGGTCGGGAGCATCGTCCGTCATGGACGCGTGCCCGGCGGGACGGCGTCGCGGGGGCGGCCGAGCCGGTGGACGTCGACGAGCCAGTCGAAGAGGCGCCGGATCTCCTCCTGCAGCAGGGCCGAGGCCTCCTTGTAGCCGCGTCCGCCCTTCGGGAGCCCGTCGAACCTCATCGGCTCGCCCCACGCGATCGACGCCGCCTGGAAGCCGCCGGGCGCGGGCTTCCAGCCCTGCGTGCCGTGGATCGCGACCGGGATGATCGGCACGTTCTCCTGGAGCGCGACCATCGCGGCGCCCGGCTGGACCTGGCCGGGCACGCCCGAGAGCTGGCGCGTCCCTTCCACGAACAGCCCGAGCGCATGACCTTCGGCAACGATCCGCCGCATCGTGCGCACCGCCTCGCGGTCGGATTCGCCGCGGCGCACCGGGAAGCAGCCGAATGTGCGGATGAACGCGCCGAGGCCGGGCACGCGGTGCGCCTCGACCTTCGCCATGTAGTAGAGGACGCGGGGGCTCGCTGCGCCGAGGATCGCCGGGTCGAGCCAGGAGAAATGGTTCGACGCGACGACGACACCGCCGTCGAGCGGCACACGGTCGCGCCCGTACACGCGAAGCCGTGAGGCGAGCGAGGCCGCGCCGCCGATCGTCGGGCGGCCGAGCGCCCAGGTCACGTCGGGCAGGCTCACCGCGCCACCTCGACGAGCCCTGCGATCCGGTCGATGACCTCGTCGAGGCTCAGCGTCGTCGTGTCGACCTCGACCGCGTCGACCGCACGATGCGTGTTGATGGCGTCGCGCTCGTCGCGTCGCCGCAGCTCCTCCGCGAGCTCATCGATCCCGAGACCGTCTCGCTCGAGATGTCTCCGGCGCGCGCGCACGGCCGGATCGGCCACCAGCCAGACCTTGACCTCCGCGTCAGGGACGACCACGACGCCGATGTCGCGGCCCTCGATCACCGAGTCACCCGAGCGGCCTAGCTCACGCTGACGCGCCCGCATCACCTCACGCACCTCCGGATGGCGGGCGACGACCGGGACGGCGGCGTCGATCTCCGGCTCGCGGATGCGCGTCGTCACGTCCTCGCCGGCGATCGCAACCCAGCCCGCCTCGCCGAACGTGACCGGATGCGCCTGCGCGAGCGCCTCGAGCGCGGGGCCGTCGTCGAGCGGGATGCCTTCGTGGAGCGCGAGCCACGTGAGCGCGCGGTACATGGCGCCCGTGTCGAGGTAGTGGAAGCCGAGCCGCGCGGCGAGCCCCCGTGCCACGGAGCTCTTGCCAGCGCCCGCGGGCCCGTCGATGGCCACGATCAAGGCTCGTTCCATTGCCGCTGATTTCTAGTGGAACGGCGAAGCCGTTCCACCATCTCGAAGAACCCTGGGAAGCTCACCCCCACCGCGTCGGCTCCCTCGACGCGCACGCCCTCGCGCGAGGCGAGGCCGGCGACCGCTCCGAGCATGGCGATGCGGTGGTCGCCGCGGCTCGAGATCCTGCCCCCCCGGAGCCTGGCGGGGACGCCGGTGATGGAGAAGCCGTCCTCGTTGGCGCGGGCACGGGCGCCGAGCGGCCGTAAAGCGTCGACGGTCGCCTCGATCCGGTCGGTCTCTTTCGCCCGCAACTCCTCCGCCCCGTGCAGCACGCTCTCGCCGCGAGCGCACGCGGCCGCGAGCGCGAAGAGCGGCAGCTCGTCTATCGCGAGCGGCACCTCCTTCGCGCCCACGGACGTCCCGACCAGAGGCGCCGAGTGGATCTCGAGGTCGCCGCCCGGCTCCCCGCCGATCGCGCGGCGGTTGTAGAGGGTGATGTTCGCGCCCATCCGCTCGAGGATCTCGAGCAGGCCGGTGCGCCGGGGATTGAGGTTGACGCCGTGGACGTGCAGCTCGGAGCCGGGGACGAGGGTCGCTGCGACGACGAACGGCGCGGCCGAGGAGAAGTCCCCCGGCACCTCGACCTCGCCGAGCGAGAGCCGCTCGGCCGGGCGCACGGTGACGCTCGTCGAGCGGACGGTGACGCTTGCGCCGGCAGCCTCCAGCATGCGCTCGGTGTGGTCGCGCGTCGGGGCCGGCTCGACGACCGTCGTCTCGCCGTCCGCGAAGAGCCCGGCGAGCAGGATCGCGGACTTCACCTGCGCGCTCGCGACGGGCAGCGCGTAGTCGATCGCGTGGAGCCCGCCGCCCGAGACGGTCATCGGCAGATGGCCGTCCGTCGTCTCGAGGCTCGCGCCCATCCGCTCGAGCGGCTCGGCGATCCGTCCCATCGGCCTCCGCGAGAGCGACTCGTCGCCCGTCAGCTCGAAGCGCTCTCCGTCCTGACCGGCGAGGATGCCGGCGATCAGTCGGACGAGCGTGCCGGCGTTCGCGCAGTCGATCGGCCGCCCCGGCGCACGCAGCCCGCGGAGGCCCTTGCCGAAGACGCGAAGCGTGTCGGCGCCGTGCTCGTAGACGTCGACCCCGAGCGCGCGCGCCGCCGCGATCGTCGCCTCGGTGTCGGCGGAGCGGCCGAAGCCCGTGACGCGCGTCTCGCCGTCACAGATCGCCCCGATCAGCACCGACCGGTGCGAGATCGACTTGTCACCCGGGACGGCGAGGTGGCCGACGAGCCGCGGGACTGGCTCGACGGTAAGGGAGTCGAGTGCCGCGCTCACTCGTCGATCACCGGCGCGGCGACCACCCCGTAGCCCTGCGCCTCGAGCAGCACCGTGGCGCGCTCCGCCTCGCCGGCGCCCGACACGAGCATCGTCAGCGTCCCGCCCCGCTCGGAGGAGACATGGTCGAGCTCGAAGTCCTCGACGTTGATCCGCTCGGCGCCGAGCGCCTGGAAGATCCCCGCGAGCACGCCCGGACGGTCGGAGATGTGGATCCGCAGCCTCTGGAGGTCGCCCGGATCGGAGAACGCAGTGGCGAGGAGTCGCCGCCGGTGCGTGCTCGCCTCGCCGATCCAGCGAGCGAGGAAGCCCGCGTCGCCAGCGGCGAGCGCCCGCTCCACCTGCTCGAGCTGCCGGCGCTGCTCGGCGAGCGCACCCGCGAGCGCGTCGCGGTTGTCGAGGAAGATGTCCACCCAGATCCTCGGGTTCGCGCCGCCGATACGTGTCATGTCGCGGAGCGAGCCGCCCGCGGCGTGAAGCGGGTCGTGCCCGTCGATCCGGGTCGAGCCGGCCTGGTTGAGGAGAACGTTCGCGAGCACGTGCGGGAGGTGGCTCGTCACGGCGACGAGGCGATCGTGCGCGTCCGGCCCGATCGCGACAGGGCGGGCGCCGAGCGACGAGACGAAGCCGTGCACCAGCCGCAGCCGCTCGGGCGAGGTCGTCGCGGTCGGCGTCATGAACCACGTCGCGCCCTCGAAGAGATCCCCCGAGGCCCTGTCCGGGCCACGCGTCTCCGCCCCGCAGATCGGGTGGCCGCCGACGAACCGAGGATCGTCTCCAGCCGC
>Ga0070691_10001302_pt1 | contig 10593 bp, 8 predicted proteins | sample KBSK1101metaG_FD_64673 | JGI IMG/M metagenome (GOLD analysis project Ga0070691, IMG submission 64673) | Corn, switchgrass and miscanthus rhizosphere microbial communities from Kellogg Biological Station, Michigan, USA - KBS K1-10-1 metaG | ecosystem: Host-associated > Plants > Roots >... | reverse complement strand
CGCGACTTCATGAAGGATGGTCGAGAAACGTCCGAGGCGCCGCGGAAGCGTCGGCCGCTCGCGGAAGATGAAGCGGTCCTCATTGAACATCACGACGCCCGGATGCTCCATGCCGCCGAACGGAAACGCGGGCGCGAGCAGCAAGTCGAACTTTTCAAACGGATACGGACGTCCGAAGTACTGCTCCATCCATCCGATCGCGCGGTGCGTCAGCGCGAGGAGCGTGTCGGCGTCGGCCTCCTTCGCGCGCGACTTCCGGATGTACACGCTGATCGCGCGGCCGTTGGCGACGGACGTCGTGCGCTGCCACGGGCCGGCGGCAAACGCGATGAGGTATGTCGAGAGCGGCTTCGTCTCGGTGAAATGCCTCGTCACGTTGTCGCCGGACGTGTCGGCCCGCGCGACGGACCCGTTGGCGAGCGCCGTCCACGCGCGCGGCGTCGTGAGCGTAAAGGTGACGCGCGCCTTCAGATCCGGCTGGTCAAAGCACGGGAAGAGCTGGTTGGCGTCGGCGGGAACGAGAAGCGTGTACAGGTAATCGCTGCCATCGGTCTGGTCGTGCGTCCGAATGATGCTCGCGCCACTCGGCGCGATATCCGACACGAACCAGAGTTCCACGACGTTCGTCGCGGACTTGAGCAGCCTCGCGGGGATGCGGATGTGCGCGCCGTTGGCTGCGGTAAGCCGGAGATCGGCGCCGTTCGCCGTCGCGCGTGTGAGCCGGCGGCCGCGCCAATCGAGGATTGCGTCCGACGTCCCGGTGCGCGTGAAGCGTACCGCGACATGTCCGATGGCGGAGTCGCGGGCGGTGACGTCCAGGCTGAGGTCGTAGCGCACGTCGCGCACGGTCCTGGCGCGCCAGATCGCGAGCGGATGGGAGACGCCGTGCCCGAGATAAGCGGTGAGCGGGTCCGCCTGCCGCGAGCGTTGAGCCGCGAGAGTCGAGGCGACGAGCAGGGCGAGGAGCGGGGCCGGATGGAGGCGCACGGGAGATCGTATGGGAGTGATGGGCGGAGATGGAACGTGCGTCCTGGGAGAGCTGCGAGCAACCGGCGATCAGCCACGGGACAAACAGTTTGTCGTTGAAGGGGGTGGTTTCAACTCGTCGCTGCAACATCGAGTGCAAGTTGTTCGGCCGGCGTCCGAAAGCCCAGCGTCTGGCGCGGGCGGCGATTGAGGCGATCGGCGACCGCGTCGAGATCGGCTTGCGTGAGATGCGCGAGCCGCATGCCCTTGGGAAAGTATTGGCGCAGCAGGCCATTCGTGTTTTCGTTGGAGCCACGCTGCCACGGACTTTGCGGATCGCAGAAATAGACGGCGACGTCGGTCGCCACGGAAAAGCGGTGATGCTGGACCATTTCCGTGCCGCGGTCCCACGTCAGGGTGCGCATGAGGCCCGCGGGGAGGCGCTGCACTTCGCGGATCAGGCCGTCGACGACACTCGTCGTGTCTTTGCCGGCGACCTGAATCAACTGGACGAAGCGGGATTTTCGCTCGACGAGGGTGCCGATGTGCGTGTTCCCCGCGCCGGCGAGGAGATCGCCCTCCCAATGGCCGGGCACGGCTCGATCTTCGATCTCGGGTGGCCGCGCGGCAATCGAAACCGCGTCCGGAATGCGACTGGCCCGCGGCGGCGCGAGCGGATCCCGCCGCGGCCGGCGTATCGCATGCCGGCGGCGTAAATGGGCCACGAGGTCCTTCTTCAGCGCGCCGCGCGCCTGGATGTAGAGGGTGCGATAGATCGTTTCGTGCGAGACGCGCATCGTCCGCTCATCGGGGTACTCGATCACGAGACGGGCCGCGATCTCGCCGGGCGACCAGTCCTCGCGCAGCTGCGCCGCCACCACCGCGCAGAGCCGCGCGTCCGTCGCCAAGCGACAGCGCTGCGGCCGTTTGGCGCGCGTCCACATCGCGGCATCCGCCGCCCCAGCCCGATAGTCGAGACGTCCGCCATTCCGACGAATCTCGCGCGTGATCGTCGATCGCGCACGATGCAACGTGCGCGCGATCGCCCCCGGCGCGATCCCGGCCGCGAGGCCGCGCGTGATCTCCTCGCGGTCGACCGCCGTGAGCGCGGTCGGGCGCCGGCGGCGCGGTGCACGCGCGATCCCGCCGTCGCTCGCCAACTGATGGAAGACGGTGCCAGGATTGCACTGCAAGGCCCGGCCGATCACACTCGCCGTCTGCCCCGCTTTCCACCACGCCCAGATCTGCCGCTTCTGCTCGGCGCTGAACCCCCAACCACGCGATCGTCCCATCTGCCCCCCCCATGAGTGTGCGCAATCAACCACTGTTGCACTCACGAGTTGAAACCACCGGTCTTGGTTGTCGGTGGGTGGTCGGACGGTGAGATTCATTCAGTGGGTCTCCTTCCATTTGGAGTGCGCATGGCAACGGCAACGCGGCATCCAGGCAAAGCGGAGTTCGCGGCGGCGCGGAGGCGGGTGGCGGAGCACGCATATCACACGCCGCTGCTGACGTCGCGCACGCTGAGCGAACGCACGGGCTTCGAGGTGCGCCTGAAGGCGGAGAACATGCAGCGGACCGGTTCGTACAAGATTCGCGGACCGCTGAACAAGTTTCCGCAGTTGACCGAGGAGCAGCGGCGTCGCGGCGTGATCTGCTCGTCGGCGGGAAACCATGCGCAGGGTGTGGCGCTGGCCGCGGCGATTCACGGGATGAAGTCCGTCGTGGTGATGGCGACGAACGCGACGCCGTCGAAGATCGAGGCGACCAAGGCGTACGGCGCCGAGGTCGTGCTGCACGGTCAGATCTGGGACGAGGCGAACGAGAAGGCGAAGCAGCTGGTCGAGCAGCGGGGGCTGACGTACATCCATCCGTTCGACGACTTGCAGCTCATCGCGGGCCAGGGAACGGTCGGGTTGGAGATCATGCAGGACTGGGCGGACGTGGACGTGATCGTCGTTCCGATCGGTGGCGGCGGGCTGATTTCCGGGATTTCGCTGGCGGCGAAGAGCGTGAATCCGCGGGTGCGCATCATCGGGGTGGAGTCTTCCGGCGCGCCGGGGATGCAGAAGAGCGTCGCGGCAGGGAGCGTGGTGACGCTGGACTCGGTGGACTGCGTGATCGACGGTCTGAGGGTGAAGCGGGTGGGTTCGCACAACCTGGACATCGTCAGGGCGAACGTGGACGAGGTGGTGACGTTGCCGGACGCGGAGATTTTCGATGCGATGCTTTGGGTGATGCACCACAGCAAGCTGGTGGTGGAGGGTGCCGCGGCTGCCCCAGTCGGCGCGCTCCTGAAGGGGCTGATCAAGGCGCCGAGAGGGTCGAAAGTGGTGAGCGTCGTGAGCGGTGGGAACGTGAATTTGGAGCAACTTCGCGGACTGAAGTGGAACTAGGCAGATAACGTTGAGATGTAATGAGTTATGCATTATATTCATGATTCATGAATCAAAATGAAAATGGCTAAGCAGATAACGATCAGACCAAGTGATATCGTTGTCGCACTGCAACTTGCGATCAATCCACGTTCGCATTTCCAATCGATCGCCGAGTCGGCCTCGATCAGCGCCGGCGAGTGCCACAACGCCGTTCGCCGCCTGCGACTCGCCTCCATCATTCTCGCCGATGAACGCCGCCCCTCGACCGACGCGCTCCACGAGTTCCTGGTGCACGGCGCAGCGTACGCGTTTCCTCCGATCGTCGGCGCGGTGCTTCCCGGAATGCCGACTGCGCATAGCTCGCCTGCGTTCGCCGCAATCCTCGAATCCTCCGACGCATACGTGTGGCCCGACGCCGAAGGATCTGCTCGCGGCCAGTCTCTCCTTCCCCTCTATCCCGGTGCCACGGACCTCCCGCGGCGAAACCAGCCGCTGTACGAGCTGCTCACGATCACCGACGCACTCAGGGTAGGCACGACCCGCATCAGAAAAGTCGCCGCGGAGCTGCTGCACACGCGGCTCGCCGAGACGAACCATTGAGCGCGTCCACGGCGCGTGAGCCGGTCGCCGCGCCTGCGCCCTCGGCTCACCTCGCGAATCGCATCCTTCACCTCGCCACCGCTGCCGCCCCAATCCTGAACCGTGTGGTGCTCGCCGGCTCCGCGGCGCTCGAAATGCTGATCGACGATCCAGCGGTGCGGTTGCCGAGGCTGAACTTCGCCGCCGATTCCGTGTTCCAGTTGCTGTCGACTTCGATGATCGACAGGCTCGCCGTGGACCTCCAGAAAGCCGGGTTCGCGCGAACTTCGCGCACCAGCACCGCAGACCGGTGGCGCGGCGAGCGCGGTATCGAACTCGATCTCGTCCAGGTCCAGACCGACGCCGCGACGCCCCGCCAGTTCTGCCTCGAATACGCGACGTTGCTCACGCACACCTTCAAGCCCGACGCTCACCTCGCCGTTCGCTGTGCGGCAGCACCGGCCGTTCTGGCGCTCGACTGCGCGTCGTTCGCCGAAAAAGCCGAGTCGGTGCTCGAGAGCGAGGAAATCGAACGAGCGGTCATGCTGATCGCCGCGCGCCGCGATATCGAAGCCGAGTGCGCCGCCGCGCCCGCCGAGCTGCGTTCGATCATCGTGCAGTCACTCACGCAGCTCAGCGCAAGCGACGCGCTGCACACCGTCCTGCGCCGCGCGCTGCCTGATGCTGGCGCCCTTCCCTGCGTCGCCAAACGGGTTCGCGAGCGCATCGTCCGCATGGCATGCTGACCCTGTTCATCGCGGCGCAGCTCGCGGTCGCCGTACCTCAGCCGCCGCCGGACACGGCGACGTACACGACGCCCGCGCTCCACGCGCTCGTGAACGAGGCAGTCGCGGTCAACAACCGAGTCCCTCCAGCGCTCGGCGGATATCGCGCGACCCTCGAGAGTGAGATCTCACTTGGCGCGCGCGACGGCGTCGGTCACGAAGAAGAGGGATCGCTCGAGCAGGTTGCGAGCGAACTGCGCTGGAATCGCAACGGCGACTTCGAGCAGCATGTCGTCGGATACCGCGCCCAGACGATCGGCCTGCAGTTCGCGACGATCGGGTTCTTTCGAAACGCGTGGGTGGTGCCGTCGCTGTACGGCAATCGCCTCTCGCTGCTGTTTGGCGTCGATACCACGAGAAGGCGACTATTTGGCGGCGGCGGATCGCGGGCCTCGAAAGGCGATCCTGAACCCGGGACGGTGCGCATCGCCGTCCATCCGCTCTCCGTGGATCGCGAGAGACTGTATCGCTTTTCGGGCGGCGATACCGTCGAGCACCTGAAAGTCGGCGACCGCGACATCCGCATCGTGCGCGTCACGGTGCAGCCGAAGGTGAGGCTTCCGTACCACACGGTGGTGTTCAGCGGCGAAATAGATATCGATGCAGACCGCAAGCACGTGGTGCGCATGCGCGGGTCGTTTGCGGCCACGGAAGACAGGCCCGGCGGCGCGTTCTCCGGCCTCCTGAGCAGCGTTCGCCCGACGGCGATCGCGTTCGTCGAGCTCGTCAACAGTGAGGTAAACCAGGAATTCTGGCTGCCGTCGTATCAGCGCGTCGAAGTGCAGGCCATGCTCCCGGTGATCGGCGACGCGAAAGCCGTGCTGCGCATCGTGTCGCGGTTCCACGACTACGTGATCACGCCCCCGGACGGCGAGATGATCGCATCGACCCGCGCGCTCGACACGCTTGCGCCGCGCCCGCACAGGCTGACGATTGCGCCGCGCGACTCGCTCTCCGCGTACCGCGAATGGCGCACCGACATCGGAGCCGCGACGGAGGGCACGACGACGGAAGACTTCACCGACGTCGCTCCCAGCCGCTGGCGCCAAACCGGAGCGCCGGAAGTCCTCCTCCAAACGGAACGCCTGAGCGACCTCGCGCGGTTCAACCGCATCGAAGGCGCGTTCACGGGACTTGGCGTGGTGGCGCACATGCGCGACGCGGATCCTGGGCTCGCGCTGCGGGCCGCGGCCGGCTATGCGTGGAACGAACACACCGCGCGCGGACATACGAGCGCGGTGCTCGACCGCGGAGACTGGTCGTATTCGCTGCACGCCGCGCGCTCGCTCGACATCACGAATGACTTTCGGGATCCGCTCGACTCGGGTTCAACGCTCGGCGCGCTGCTCGCCACGGACGACTATGACTACGTCGATCGCTACAGTGCGGGCGCCGCGGTATCACGCGCGCTGGCCGACCGGCGCCTCGTCGCCAGGCTCGAAGCCGGATGGGCCGATGACCGCGCGGTCACCAACACGCTCGAGCGGAATCCGTTTCGGGTGGACTACCGCCCCAATCGTGGAATAGACCCCGGCAACTATCTTCGCACGGCATTCACGCTCTCGTGGCAGCCGAACGCCAGCGCCGAATACCTGCGACCCGGTTTCGGCGCGTCGCTCGGTTACCTGCGCGGCGACGGGCAGCTCAACTTTCAGCGCATCGACCTCATGCTGAGCGCGCGACGCTACGCAGGACGATGGACGCTCGCGTCGCGCCTCGACGCCGGACTCCTCCTCGGCTCGCGGCCGCCACAGCAGTTGTTCGAACTTGGGAGCACCGAAGGCTTGCCGGGCTACGAATACAAGCAGTTCGCCGGCGACCAGGCCGTTGTCCTGCGCTCGCTTGCCATGTACCGGCTCGACGTCCTCACCGCGCCGGTGCACCTCGCGCGCAACTACTGGCTGCCGGCGATCTCACCTGCCCTCGCAGTCTCCGTCCAGTCCGGATGGACGGGCGCATCCAGCGCAGGCGCTGAGGCGGCAATCCTGCGTCTTGGCGGCACGGCGCTGCAGCCGGTTTCGACGGTGACGGGAAACGCACGCGCCTCAGTTTCAGCCGGAATCAGGTTTTTTGGCGGAGCGATCGGCGTCTCGATGGCGCGGGCGGTCGACCATCATGACCGATGGCGCGCGCAGATCGACTTCGGGACGCTGTACTAGAACTCGCCGACGAAGCCGATCTCGGGCTCGAGTTTCTGGGCAAACTTTTCGAAGACGGCCTTCTGCGCGAACGCGATCAGCGCGCGCACATCCGCCGCGGTAGCGCCGCCGAGGTTCACGATGATGTTTGCGTGGATGTGCGAGATCTGTGCGCCGCCGATGGTGTATCCCTTGAGCCCGCATTGATCAATGAGGCGTCCCGCGCCTACTCCCTCGATTTTCTTGAAGATCGAACCGGCGCTCGGGTGCAGGTCGAGCCATGGGTGGCGCGATCCGCGCCAGCTGAGGTTTTCCTGCATCACGCGATGCATGAGGGCGGGATCGCCCTTTGCGAGACGGAACGTCACGGCGAGCGCAATTTCACCCGAGTGGTGGAGCCGGCTCGTGTCGTAGCCGAACTGCATCTCCGGGCCGGCAACCGTGAGGCGCGCGCCGGACGGCAGCAGCAGCTCGACATTCGCCGTAACCTCTTCAATGAAGGTGGTCCGCTCGCGGGCTGGCGCCGGTGAGAGGAAGTGCAGGTTCTGCCAGACGGCACCACCAACGGTGCTCGGAATGCCGACGTAGTGCTCGAGTCCGGACAATCCGCGGCTCACGGCTGCCCGGATGACATCGGCCATCACGGCGCCGCTTTCGGCACGAATTGCAGTCGGCGCTGGAAACTGAAGGGCGGCCGCGGTGTTTCTAATCACCAGCCCCCTGAACCCACGGTCGCCGATGAGGATGTTCGCGCCGAGGCCGAGCACGAAAAACGGGATACCGGCGGCGCGGGCGGCACCGACGGCGTTTGCGAGGTCGTCTGCCGTGGTGGCATCGTACAGCACGTCGGCGGGGCCGCCGATCTTGAACGTCGTGAACGGCGCGAGCGGAACATCCGTCCGCAGGCGCGCCGCAGTCAACGCACTTTTCCCGAGAAGGGTGGATACGGCATTGGACATGATGCGGTTAATCAAAGGTCGCGCGGTGGTGGCCGCCAGCGCCGCGGCCGTCGCGATGACGCTGGCCGTTGCGGCGCGTCCGGCGCTGGCGCAGCGCGCGGAGCTCGAGAAGACCATCCAGCGGCGCGTGATGTCGAACGGCCTCGAGGTGATCGTCGTGGAGAATCACGGCGTTCCGCTCGTGACCGTCGAGGTCACGGTCCGGAATGGATCCTTCACGCAGACGCCCGAGTACGCCGGCCTCGCGCACATGTTCGAGCACATGTTCTTCAAGGCCAACGACCAATATCCCAATCCTGACGAGTTCATGGACCGCGGGTCCGAAATGGGTGCGGTGTTCAACGCGACCACGAAGGAAGAGCAGGTGGATTACTACCTGACGCTTTCGGCGGATTCGATGGAAAGCGGGCTGAAGTATCTCGTGGCCGCACTGATCGCGCCGAAGTTCCGGCAGGACGAACTCGAACGTGAGCGCCAGGTCGTGCTCGGCGAGTACGACCGCAACGAGTCGTCGCCCGGCTTCAAGCTCGAGCAGGAAATGGGAATGAAGCTCTGGGACGGGCAGTGGAGCCGGAAGAACGTCATCGGCGACCGGAAAGTGCTCGAGACGGTGACGCCCGAGAAGATGCGCACGATCAAGGATTTGTACTACGTGCCGAACAATTCGGTGCTCATCATTTCCGGCGACGTGAATCCCGCCAAGGCGTTCGCGGCAGCCGACCGGATTTTTTCGGCTTGGAAGCGCGGCGACGATCCGTTCGTGAAGGCGCCGATTCCGCCGATCCCGCCGCTCACGAAGAACCTCGCGGTGATCGACGAAGAGCCGGTGAACGCGGTGTCGGTCGAAGTGCAGTGGCAGGGGCCCAGCGTGCGAAAGGACGAGAACTCCACGTTCGCCGCTGACGTGTATTCGGACGTGCTGAACAACCAGCAGTCGAGATTCTGGCACAAGCTCGTCGACAGCGGCCTGTGGCAGGACATCATCGTGAACTATTACACGCTCAACAACGTCGGTCCGATCACGATCAGCGGCCAGACGACACCGGAGAAGCTGCGGCAGGCGCTGGCGGCGATGTACACCGAACTGAATGAGTCGGTGAAGCCCGGTTACTTCTCGCAGGAGGAGCTCGACGCGACCAAGGCGAACCGGGCCGTGACGTCGGCGTTCGGCGAGGAGAAAAGCTCGGAGTTCTCCCACACCATCGGCTTCTGGTGGGCCGTCTCCGGCCTCGACTACTATATGAAGTACGTGGACGAAATGGCCAAGCGCACCCCGCAGGACCTCCGTGACTACTCCAACAAGTACATCATCGGAAAGCCCCACGTGGTGGGCGTTCTGATGTCGCACGAGGATCGCGTGCGGATCAGGCTCACCGAGGACGAGCTCACGAAAATCGGCGCGGCGCCGGGGATCGCGCCATGAAGCGCCTTCTTCTCGCCCTGGCGCTCGCGACCGGCGTCGCGCAGGCGCAGTCCGACACGGCGACGGTCAGCTACGTCGTGAGCGGTGTTCGCGTGATCCAGCGCCGCACGACGGCATCGCTCGTCGTCGCCAACCTGTATCTCCTCGGCGGCGTTCGGCAGGTCACGCCGGCCAACGCGGGGATAGAAAACTTTCTCCTCGCGGTGAGCGACTTCGGGACGGAGAAATATCCCAAGCAGGTGCTGCGCCGCGCGCTCGCCCGCACGGGAAGTGAAATCCCGGTTTCACCCGGCGACGACTGGACGCTCGTCAGCATCCACACGACCACGAGCGAACTCGACTCGACCTGGTCGATCTTCGCCGACAAGATCATGCATCCGACGCTCGACTCGGCGGACGTCGAGTTCGTGCGCGCCCAGATGGTGAGCGGGATACGCCAGCGCATCGACAGCCCGGACGCGACGCTCGACTACCTGAGCGACAGCATTGCGTACGCGGGATCGCCCTACGCGATGTCGCCCGTGGGGACGGAAGCGTCCCTCTCCAGGATCACGCGCGGTGACCTGCGCGCCTACGAGCGCGAGCAGATGGTGACGTCACGCATGCTGCTCGTGATCATCGGAAACATCACCCGCGCGAAAGTCGAGTCGCTGGTCGGGTCGACGCTCGGCAAGCTCCCCGCCGGGAAATACGTGTGGACGATGCCCGACACGCTCCCGACGCGTCCGGCGGACGTGGTCTTCGACCAGCGGCCGCTTCCGACGAACTACATTCAGGGGACGATCAACGGGCCGCCGGCGAACAGTCCGGACATTCCCGCGCTGCGCATTGCGGCCGCTGTGCTCTCCGGGCGCATGTTCGCCGAGATACGGTCGCGGCGGAACCTGACCTACGCCGTGAGCGCCAACCTTCGTGACCGCGCGCTGACGCCGATCCAGCTCTATGTGACGACGACCGCGCCCGACACGACGCTCGCGCTGATGTCGGATGAGGTGCGCGAACTGCAGAACAGCGACATCGACACGGAACGGCTCCGGCCGCTGGTGCAGCAGTTCATCACGGAGTATTTCCTCGACAACGAGACGATCACGGCGCAGGCGGATTTTCTCGCGCGCAACCAGCTGTACCGCGGCGACTTTCATGCGGGTGCAAAGTTCGTCGCCGACCTGCAGGCGGTGACGGGCGCCGACGTGCGCCGCGTGGCGCGTGCCTACTTCAGGAACGTGCGCTGGGCGTATATCGGCGATCCCGCACGTATCAAGCTGGACAGGCTCCTAAACTTTTGAGAGCAGTAGCGAGGGGTGAGTTTGAGTCAGAGGGATGAGTTGGAGCAAACCCGGAGCGAGTCTGAGAGCGAGAGTGAGG
>Ga0070691_10001301_pt1 | contig 10595 bp, 7 predicted proteins | sample KBSK1101metaG_FD_64673 | JGI IMG/M metagenome (GOLD analysis project Ga0070691, IMG submission 64673) | Corn, switchgrass and miscanthus rhizosphere microbial communities from Kellogg Biological Station, Michigan, USA - KBS K1-10-1 metaG | ecosystem: Host-associated > Plants > Roots >... | reverse complement strand
CGCCGGGCCCCGATGGACTGCGCGGCATCCTCGATGAGCGGGATGCGGGGCATCAGCCGGCGAATCTCCTCGATCGGCGCCACCTGGCCGAAGAGATCCACCGGCACCACGGCCTTGGTGCGCGGGGTGACCGCCGCGGCGGCGAGGTCGGGCCGGATGTTGTACGTCCGGGGGTCGATGTCGACGAACACCGGCTTCGCGCCCACGTTGTGAATCGTGCCCGCGGTGGCGAAAAAGGTGAACGGGGTTGTAATCACTTCGTCATTCCGGCCCACATCGAGGGCGCGGAGGGCGAGAAGGAGGGCATCGGTGCCATTGGCGCATCCTACCGCAAACTTCGTTCCGGAGAGCTTGGCAACCTCGGCTTCGAGCTCGGCGACGGGCTTGCCCAAAATGAATGCTTGATCGTCCACCACGGGGAGCATCGCGGCGAGGACGGCCTCGCGGATGTTCTTGTGCTGGGCCTTCAAGTCAAGAAGCGGTACAGGCATGTATATTTGGTCAGTTTTGTGATATGCTGGCGAAATATTCGTCAGGAGTGAAACTATTAAAGCTCGCGGGGCGCATGGAGGAAGTCAACGAAGTGCAGATATCGACGTTTGTTGTGCGAATATCGTGGTTTCAGCGCCACACACAGCATATAATACCGCCGTTACATTGAGCGCCGTGAACCGCAGATCCGGCCGCACCACGGAGAACCCACCCATGGCGACACGAATCTCGAATACCACGCCTCCGGGACCAGACATCAGCGAGACCGCCGCTCCAAATGGCGGCATCGCGGATTTTGACTACAGCAACTTCTACTACTCGTCCAGCGACGACATCTTCGCGATTTTCGACCCGTACAACGAGTGGTGGTACGGGCACGCGCGCGATAACGGCTACTATCTGTTTTCGCAGCCGATGTCGACGCCTCCGGGTCCGCGCATCGACCTCGAGGAGCAGCTAGGCCATGAGCGGCTGAAGCTCCTGAACCTGGCGTCGTACAACTACCTCGGGCTCTCCTATCACCCCGAGGTGATCGACGCAGCCAAGAAGGCGCTCGATCACTACGGCCTCGGCGCCGCTGGATCGCCGATCCTCAGCGGCACGATGGAAGTGCACGTGCAGCTGGAGAAGGCGCTCGCGAAGTTCAAGAAGAAGGACGCGGTCATGGTGTTCCCGACGGGCTACAGCACGAACGTCGGCCTCATCCAGGCGCTCATGCGCCCCGGTGACTGGATCATCATGGACCAGAACGTCCACGCGAGCATCGTCGACGGCGCGATTCTCTCGAAGGCGAATGTGCGGTTCTTCCGCCACAATCGTCCCGACGACCTCGAGCGCAAGCTGCGCGGCACGACGGGCAAGCGCCTCGTCATCGTGGAAGGCGTCTACTCGATGGACGGCGACGAGGCACGGCTCCCCGAGATCGTGGAAGTCGCCAAGCGCCACGGCGCCCGCATCATGATCGACGAGGCCCACTCGACCTTCCTGTATGGCAAGGAGGGACGCGGCGTCGCCGAGAAGTACGGGCTCGAGGAGGACATCGACATCCACGTCGGCACGTTCTCCAAGGCGCTCGGCGGAATGGGCGGCTTCGTGGCCGGCTCGCAGGCGCTCTACAACTACCTCATGGGATTCGCGCGGTCGCGCGTGTTCTCGTGCGCGCTCTCACCCGTGGTGTCGGCGGGCGTGCTCCAGGCCCTGCGCATCCAGGAGCGCGAGCCGCAGCTGCGCGAGCGCCTGTGGGAGAACGTCGCCTACATGCGCGGGCTCATGGCGGAAGCGGGGATCGACGTGGGCGAGTCCACGTCGCAGATCATCCCCATCATGATCCGCAACGATCGCAAAATTTTCGGCGTCGCGCAGTCGCTGCAGCGCGCGGGCCTCTATCTCCAACCCATCATCTACCCGGCCGTGGCCAAGAACCGCTCCCGTTTCCGCATTTCGATCTCCGCCACGCACACGTCGCAGCAGCTGGACGAAGCGGCGAACATTCTCAGTGACGTGCTGCAGGCGGAGGGTTTGCGATGAGCAGTTCGGCCAACGGCAAGCCGGGATTCGTCCAGTACCATTTCCGGCACGCGATCGGCGGATTCTTCGAGTTCCCGACCGCCAACGCCCGCAAGATCCTTCCGCCGCACCTGCACCCCGTCGAGCCGCACCACGGACAGAGCGTGCTCTCCGTGATGGCGTTCGATTTTCACAACTCGATGGTCGGCGAGTACGGCGAGCTCATCCTCTCGGTGCTGGTGATGCCGCGCGTCGCGCCGGGTTCGCCGCTTCCCCGCTCCGCCTTCTTTCCGTTCCTGCTCGGCACGACCACGAAGGCGTCGCGCGATCACGCGATCGAGCGGTGGCACCTTCCGCATTTCATGGACAACATCGACCTCTCGTTCGATGCCTCGGACGACGAGATTCGCATCGCGGCCGCGCACGGCGGGGCGCCGATCATCGACATGCGGATCACGGATTACGAATGGGAGAAGGTTTCGCACCGGTACCAGTCGTTCATGCATGACGCGGCCGGATCGTACATGTCCACGATCGTCATGGAGTCGGCGTTCAGCGAGAACGAAGAGGAGCTCGGCGAGATCGCGATCCACAAGCACCCGTTCACGGCGGCCATCGACCGCGACGGCGTGACCACCACGCCGTTCCGCGAGCTCTGGATGCGCGACGGCCTGCAGACGTTCCACCCGCTCGAAACGCTGGCCACCGCGGCCGCCTGAATGGGCGGTCGGGTGTGCGTGATCGTGAACCCGGCGGCCGGCCGGGGCCGAGGCGCGCGCACCCTTCCTGCGGTGCGTGAGGCGTTCGCCGCCGTCGGCGTGACCGACGTGCGCACGACGGAAATCCGCGAAGGCGAACGCGCCGTTGCACGCCGCGCGATCGACGAGGGCTTCACGACGCTCGTCGCGGTGGGCGGTGACGGCACGTGGGGGAACGTGGCGAACGCGATCCTCGCCTCAGGCGCCGACTGCCGCCTCGCGCTCGTCGCCGCGGGCACCGGCAACGACTTCGCCAAGACCGTCGGCGCGCCCATGCGCGACATCCCGCTGACCGCGCGGCTCGCGGTGGCCGATGGATCGGACGTTCGGGTCGACGTGGGCAAGATCGAGGACCAGTTTTTCCTCAATATCGCCGGCTTCGGCTTCGACATCGCGGTGCTCGAGGACATCCCGAAGATCCCGCTGCTCCGCGGCGACGCGGTGTACATCGTGTCCGCGCTGCGCCAGATCATCGGATACGGGGGAGTGGAAATTGGCGTCGCGACGGGCGCGGGAGACCGCGGGATGCGGCGCCATCTCATGCTGGTGATCGCCAACGCGAAGAACTTCGGCGGCGCATTCAAGATCGCGCCGCAGGCGTCGCTCTCGGACGGCAAGCTCGACGCGATCGCGATCTACGACACGACGGCGATGAAGCGCCTGGGGCTGTTCGCCGCCGCGGGCAAGGGAACGCACGTCACGAAGCCGGGCGTGGGAGTCGAGCAGGCCGCGAAGTTCTCGCTCACGTTTGCGTCGCCGCCGGCATACGAAACGGACGGCGAGTACCGGCGCGCGAAGTCGGCAAGACTCGAAGTGACGTGCGTGCCGGGGGCACTGCGCGTGGTGGCCGGCTGAACGGCGAGTTAACGGTTTTCTGTTGGTCGGTTAAATCAAGGAAGGTGAGCAAATCAGCCCGGGCAACGCAATCGCGCGAAGCGTTCGTGGCCCGGGCCGATTCTTACACCTTAGTCAACCGACCAATAGAAAACCGTTAACTCGCCTTACGCTTTCAAGGGCAGCGGCACTTCCCGCCCCGTCCGCGCCGACTCGTAGATCCCCAGGATCAGCTCCAGCGACTTCCGCCCGCCACGTCCGTCCGTATCCGCCGAGGCGTCGCCACGCAGCACGGCGAGTACGTTGCGGTAATAGCCCTCGTGCCCGAAGCCGTAGACGGACACCGGATTCGTGTTCGACGACTCCACCAGCGCATCGTCGGGATCCGCATCCGCGAACTCCCACTTCTCCACGCGGTTCACCGCGGTCCCGCCGACTTTCGCCGTGCCCTTCTCGCCGAGGATGGTGATCGACCCCTCGAGGTTCCTGGGGTACGTCAGCATCGTCACCTCGATCGTGCCAAGCGCGCCGCTGCGAAACCGGAGCACCGCGACGCCCGTGTCCTCGGCCTCGATTTTCCGGGCGAGCGTCGCCGTCTTCGCGATTACGCTCTCCACCGGGCCGACCAGCCACTGCATGAGGTCCACGTAGTGCGATGCCTGGTTCATGAACGCGCCGCCGTCGAACTCCCACGTGCCGCGCCACGGCGCCTGGTCGTAGTACGACTGCGGACGGGCCCAGCGGACGGTGGTATTCGCGAGATACACCTTCCCGAACCGGCCCTTGTCCATCGCCCGCTTGAGCAGCTGGATGGCGGGGTTGAGGCGGTTCTGCTTGACCACGAACAGCTTCACGTTGGAACTGTCGCACGCGTGCACGAGTTCGTCCGCTGCGGCGAGCGTAATCGCCATCGGCTTTTCGCAGACGACGTGCTTCCCCGCCCGCGCGGCTAGCACGCCGTGCGCCGGATGCAGGCCGCTCGGGGTCGCGACGGTCACGATGTCCGAGGGAACGTCGCGGAGCATGGCCTCATATGAAGTGAACCACGGAACCCCGAGCTTTTCGCCGGCTTCCTTTGCCCGCTGCTCCACCGCGTCGCACACCGCGGCCACGGACAAGCCATCGACCTTCGCGATCGCGTCGAAGTGATTGGTGCTGATGCGGCCGCAGCCCACGACCGCGACACGAAAGGTCCGCGACGAAGTCACGCGTTTTCCTCTGCAATTCGGGTAAGCTTTTCGCCGCGGCGCGTGTACCTGCTGCCGTCCGCCGGACAGGTGAGCTCCATGAGGCCGTCCTCGAGTTTCACGCCGCACTCGCACATCCAGCCTGCGATGCGCGCCGGCACCCCGGTGACGAGCGCGTGCGCGGGCACGTCCTTCGTCACCACCGCGCCCGCGCCGACGAACGCGTACGCGCCGATGGTCGCACCGCAGACGATGGTCGCGTTTGCGCCGATGGTCGCGCCGCGCCGGACGAGCGTGCGCTGATACTCGTGCTTACGTGACACGTGGCTGCGCGGATTGATCACGTTCGTGAACACCATCGACGGGCCGCAGAACACGTCGTCCTCGAGCTCCACGCCCTCGTAAATGGACACGTTGTTCTGGATCTTCACGTTGTTTCCGATCTTCGTGCCGTTCATCACCACCACGTTCTGGCCGAGCACACACCGTTCGCCGATCACCGCGCCCGGCATGACGTGACAAAAGTGCCAGACCTTCGTCCCGGCCCCAATCACGGCGCCTGTATCGACGAACGCGCTTTCGTGGACGAACGGTGCCTGTTTGCTCATGGTATCGAGGCCTGCCATTCCTGGATGGACCGGACCGCAGGAGCCCGGTGCGTGATGCTTTCAATGGCGTCGCACGCAGCGCGCGCGGCGCTGAGCGTGGTCGTGTACGCCACACGATGCGCGATTGCCGCCTGACGGAGCGTGTAGTCGTCCTTTTGCGCCCGCTTGCCGAGCGGCGTGTTGATCAGCAGCTGTACTTCGTCGTTCTTGATGAGGTCAATCCCGTTCGGCCGCGCCACGCTCACCTTGTGCACCGTCCCGCACGGCACGCCGCGGTCGGAAAGGTAGTCGGCCGTGCCCCGCGTCGCGACGATCTTGAATCCCATGTCGTGGAACCGCCGCGCGATCTGCACGGCCGTCGGCTTGTCGCGGTCATTGACCGTGACGAACACGGTACCTTTCAGCGGCAGCCCGTTGCCCGCCGCAAGCTCGGCTTTCGCGAACGCCATGCCGAACGAGTCCGAGATGCCCATCACCTCGCCGGTCGACCGCATCTCCGGCCCCAGAATGGGGTCAAACTCGCGGAACTTGGTGAACGGAAACACCGCCTCCTTCACGGCGACGTACGGCGCGATGATCTCCTTCGTGAACCCGATGTCCGCGAGCGTCTCACCCAGCATCACGCGGGCGGCGTGCGAGGCGAGCGGCACGCCGATGGTTTTCGAGACGAATGGCACCGTGCGGCTCGCGCGCGGGTTCACCTCGAGCACATACACAATGCCGTGCTGGATCGCGTATTGGACATTGATCAGCCCGACAACCCCGAGCGCCTTCGCAAACGCCACCGTGTGCTCGCGCATCTGGCGTCCGTGCGCATCGCTCAGGACGATCGGGGGCAGGATGCACGCCGAGTCTCCGGAGTGGATGCCTGCGTCCTCGATGTGGTGCATGACCGCACCGATCACCACTTCCTTGCCGTCGCTGATTGCATCAACGTCGAACTCGAAGGCGTCTTCGAGAAAGGAGTCGATCAGCACCGGCCGGTCCTCGGACACCCGGACCGCGCGGACGAAGTAATCCCGCAGGGTTTCCTCGTCGTACACGATTTCCATCGCGCGTCCGCCGAGCACGTAGCTGGGGCGCACGAGCACCGGGTAGCCGATGCGCGTGGCCGCCTCGACGGCGCCCTCGACGCTTGTCGCGGTGCCGTTCGGCGGCTGCGCGACACCGAGGTCGCGGGCGATCTTTTCGAATCGCCGGCGGTCCTCGGCGGCGTCGATCGAGTCGGGCGATGTGCCGAGGATCTTCACGCCGGCCGCCTCGAGCGGCCGCGTGAGCTTGAGCGGGGTCTGGCCGCCCAGCTGGACGATCACGCCCACCGGCTGCTCGCGCTGGACGATTTCCAGCACGTGCTCGAGCGTGAGCGGCTCGAAGTAGAGCTTGTCGCTCGTATCCCAGTCGGTCGAGACGGTCTCGGGGTTCGAGTTGACCATGATCGTCTCGTAGCCCTTCGCCCGCAGCGCAATCGCCGCCCGCACGCAGCAGTAGTCGAACTCGACGCCCTGACCGATGCGATTCGGCCCGCTCCCGAGGATGACCACCGACTTGCGTCCCGAGCGTGGAGCCTCGGATTCGTCGCCATACGTGGAGTACAGGTACGGCGTGTTCGACGGAAACTCACCTGCGCACGTGTCGACCATCTTGTACACGGGACGAATGCCGAGCGCCCAGCGCCGCTCGCGAACGGCTGCCTCGGTCTCACCCCGCAGCATGGCCATCTGCACGTCGGCAAAGCCGAGGCGTTTCATAGAGCGGATCGCTTCTTCATCCGGCGCCGCGAGCGCCGCGTACTCGCGCTCCGCCTGCACCAGCTCGTCCATCTGTGCGAGAAACCACGGGTCGATGGCCGTGATCCGGTGGATTTCCTCGAGCGGAACGCCCGCGAGCATCGCGCGCTTCAGCTGGTAGATCCGCTCGGGCGTCGGCGTCGCCATCGCGGCGCGCAGCGTGTCGAGCGAATCGTCGGCCAGGCGGTCGTCCTGAAGGCGTTCGCCCACCACCCACCCGGTCCGCCCGCTCTCGAGCGCGCGGAGCCCCTTTTGCAGCGCCTCCTTGAACGTGCGCCCGATCGCCATCGACTCGCCGACGGATTTCATCTGGGTCGTGAGCGTCGGGTTCGCACCGGGGAATTTTTCAAAGGCGAACCGCGGGCACTTCACCACCACGTAGTCGAGCACCGGCTCGAACGACGCGGGGGTTGTCTTCGTGATGTCGTTCGGGAGTTCGTCGAGCCGGTATCCAACGGCGAGCTTCGTCCCGATCCGCGCGATCGCGAATCCCGTGGCCTTCGACGCGAGCGCCGACGACCGCGACACGCGCGGGTTCATCTCGATCACGACCATCTCGCCGGTCGCCGGGTTCACCGCAAACTGGATGTTGCACCCGCCGGCGTCCACGCCGATCTCGCGGATCACCGCGATCGCCGCGTCACGCATCACCTGATACTCGCGGTCCGTGAGCGTCATGGCGGGCGCGACGGTGATCGAGTCGCCGGTGTGAACGCCCATCGGGTCGATGTTCTCGATCGAGCAGACGATGACGACGTTGTCCTCGCAATCGCGCATCACTTCCAGCTCGTACTCCTTCCAGCCGAGCAGCGACCGCTCGATGAGCACCTGGTGAATCGGGCTCTCCGCGAGCCCGCCCTTCACGATCCGTTCGTACTCCTCGCGGTTGTACGCGACGCCGCCCCCCGACCCTCCAAGGGTGAACGCGGGCCGGATGATCGCCGGAAACCCGGTCCATTCGCTCAGCGCGAGCGCCTCGTCCCACGTGGTCGCAATGTGTCCTTCCGGGCACTTGAGGCCGATCTTGACCATCGCCTCCGCAAACAGCTTGCGGTCTTCCGCTACGGCGATTGCGCGCGCGTTCGCGCCGATCAGCTCGACTCCGTACTTCTCGAGCACGCCGGTCTCGTGGAGCTTCATCGCCACGTTGAGCGCGGTCTGGCCGCCCATCGTCGGGAGCAGCGCGTCCGGCTTCTCGCGCGCGATGATGAGCTCGACGTACTCGGGAGTCACCGGCTCGATGTATGTCCGATCCGCGATTTCGGGATCGGTCATGATCGTCGCCGGGTTCGAGTTCACGAGGATGACCTCGTACCCTTCCTCCCGCAGCGCCTTCGCAGCCTGAGTTCCTGAATAGTCGAACTCGGCGCCCTGACCGATGACGATCGGCCCCGAGCCTATGACGAGAATGCGGTGCAGGTCAGCGCGACGCGGCATTGATGAGATTGGTTCCGTCGGAGATGAGCAGCGGCGTGCTACGCAGCATTTAGCAGGTCCGCGATGATGTCGGCCCGCGAGCGCACGGGCTGCCACCCGGTGTCCTCGCGGAGGTGGTCGTTCCGTCCGACGAGGCATGGCACGTCGACGGCGCGGCGGAGCGAATCGTCCGGCACGAGCTCCGCATCCACTCCGGCGGCGGACAAAACCTCCGCCGCGAGATCGCCGACCGAGACTCCCTGTCCGCTGCAAACGTTGTAGACGTGGCCGGGGAATCCGCGCTCGACCAGCGCGAGATACGCGCGCGCCACGTCTTCCACGTGGAGAAAATCGCGCACCGTGATCGTATTCCCAATCGCCACCTTGGCGTCTTCCCCCTCACGCCTCACCGCGAGCACCCGGTCGACCAGGGCCGGAAGCAAAAAGGATTTCGCCTGGCCGCGCCCGCTGTGATTGAACGAGCGCGTGCACACGACGCGAACGGCATCCGACCGGAACGCCTCCAGGCCGAATGCCTCCTGTGCCATCTTCGTGGCGGCGTAAAACGTCCGCGGACGGCACTCCGCGTGCTCTCCGAGCGGCATGGCGTCGGCATCGTGACGGCCGTACTGCTCGGCGCTCCCCACGAGCAGCACGAGTGGATCGAGCGCGCCGGCGGCCTTGCGTTCACGCACTTCGCTGAGGATGCGCACGGCGAGGCCCGCGTTGACGTCGAACGCGAGCATCGGGTCGTGACCGGCGGCGGGAACGAACGACACGCCGGCCAGGTGAAAGATGGCATCCGGCTGCGACGCTGCGACCGATTCCCGCACGGCGCCTGGCGTTCGCAGGTCCTCGTGCCGCCAGACTACGCCCGCGTGATCTTCCCCGCCGAGCACGCCGAAGCCCGGATCACCGGTCAGCGACGAGCCGGTCACCGCCCATCCGCGCCGCACGAGCTCACGGCAGAGCCACTGGCCGGCGAACCCGCCGGCACCGGTGACCAGGGCGCGCTTCCCCCCCACGTCAGCCGTTGCCGCCGGCGGGATTCTTCCGGTGACGCGCGACGTCGGCGTCGACCATCATGCGAACGAGTTCGCGGAAGTGCACCCTGGGTTCCCATGCCAGGACGCGCTTGGCCTTCGACGGGTCGGCGACGAGCAGCTCGACTTCGGCCGGACGCAGAAACTTCGCATCGGTCTTCACGAACTCACGCCAGTCGAGCCCCACGTGCGAGAACGCCTCCTCGCAGAACTGCTGCACGGTCCATTTCTCGCCCGTACCGATCACGTAATCGTCTGGCGTGTCCTGTTGCAGCATGCGCCACATCGCGTCGACGTAGTCTCCCGCGAAGCCCCAGTCACGGTGCGCCTGAAGGTTTCCGAGCCGAAGCTCGGTCGCGCGCCCAAGCTTGATCCTGGCGACCGCGTCCGAAATCTTGCGCGTCACGAACTCGAGTCCGCGGCGCGGGCTCTCGTGGTTGAACAGGATCCCGCTCACCGCGTACATCCCGAACGACTCGCGATAGTTCACCGTGATCCAGTGCCCGTACACCTTGGCCACGCCGTAGGGCGAGCGCGGGTAGAACGAGGTGGCCTCGCGCTGCGGAGTCTCCTGCACCTGACCGAACATCTCGCTCGAGCTCGCCTGATAGAAGCGCGCGTTCGGCGCCGCGCGCTTGGCCGCCTCGAGCAATCGTGTCACGCCGAGCGCGGTGAACTCGCCGGTGAGCACGGGCTGCGTCCACGAAGTCGCCACAAAACTCTGCGCGGCGAGGTTGTAGATCTCGTCCGGCTTCGTGTCGGCGATGACATCCACGAGCGACGTCTGGTCGAGGAGGTCGGCGGACAACAGTTCAACCTTGTCCACCAGGTGGGCAATGCGCTCGTACGGCGTCGTGGAGCTCCGCCGGACGATGCCGACGACGCGATAGCCTTTGCCAAGCAGCAGCTCGGCGAGATAAGAGCCGTCCTGGCCCGTGATTCCCGTGATCAGCGCGCGCTTCGC
>Ga0070691_10001300_pt1 | contig 10595 bp, 12 predicted proteins | sample KBSK1101metaG_FD_64673 | JGI IMG/M metagenome (GOLD analysis project Ga0070691, IMG submission 64673) | Corn, switchgrass and miscanthus rhizosphere microbial communities from Kellogg Biological Station, Michigan, USA - KBS K1-10-1 metaG | ecosystem: Host-associated > Plants > Roots >... | reverse complement strand
TGCGCGCGGATCGGCGCCATTCACTCCGTGGTGTTCGGCGGCTTCTCTCCCGAGTCGCTGCGCGACCGGATGAACGACGCGCAGGCGAAGGTGCTCGTGACCGCGGACGGCGGCTATCGCCGCGGACAGATCGTCCCGCTCAAGCGCAACGCCGACAAGGCCCTTGAGGAAGCGCCGAGTGTGAAGCACGTCGTCGTCGTCCAGCGGCGGGCGCACGGCCCCATCGGCGAGGCGCATGTCGAGATGCGGGACGGCCGCGATCACTGGTACCACCAGCTGATGCAGTCGGCGAGTGCGCAGTGCGCGTGCGAGACGATGGACGCCGAAGACGTGCTGTTCATCCTGTACACGTCGGGGACGACCGGAAAGCCGAAGGGGATCGTGCACACGACGGGCGGCTATCTCCTCGGCGCGACGGTGACGACGAAGGAAGTGTTCGACCTCAGGGACGACGACGTGTTCTGGTGCACCGCCGACGTGGGCTGGATCACCGGGCACTCATATCTCGTGTACGGCCCGCTCTCGAACGGCGCCACCTGCGTGATGTACGAGGGCGCGCCGGACTGGCCCGAGAAGGATCGCTTCTGGGACCTGTGCGAGCGGCATGGCGTGACGATCCTCTACACCGCGCCGACGGCGATTCGCGCGTTCATGAAATGGGGCGCGCAGCATCCGGCGAAGCACGATCTCTCGCGCCTCCGCCTGCTCGGGAGCGTCGGCGAGCCGATCAATCCCGAAGCGTGGATGTGGTATCACGAGCATATCGGCGGTTCGCGATGCCCGATCGTGGATACCTGGTGGCAGACGGAGACGGGCGCGATCGTGATTTCGCCGCTCCCCGGCGTGACGTCGACGAAACCGGGAAGTGCGACGGTGCCTCTGCCGGGCTTCACGGCGGACCTGCTCGATTCGACGGGCAAGCGAATCGACGTCGGCGGCGGACTGCTCGCGCTCACGAAGCCCTGGCCCTCGATGCTTCGCACGATCTGGGGCGACGACGCGCGCTACGTCGAGACGTATTTCACCAAGTGGAAGAACCGGCCGGACCTCTACTTCCCCGGCGACGGCGCGAAGCGCGATACGGACGGGTTCTACTGGATCCTCGGTCGCGTGGACGACGTCCTGAACGTCGCGGGACACCGCATCGGGACCATGGAGGTCGAAAGCGCGCTGGTCGAGCACCCGGCCGTCGCCGAGGCGGCGGTCGTCGGCAAGACGCACGAGATCAAGGGTCAGGCGCTCGCGGCGTTCGTCACCGTGCGTGAAGGGGTGAAGAGCTCCATTTCGCTCCGCGACGAGCTCCGCGAGTTCGTCGCCACGAAAATTGGCGCACTCGCCCGCCCCGACGACATCATCTTCAGCGCGGACCTGCCGAAGACGCGGTCCGGAAAGATCATGCGGCGCCTCCTCCGCGACATCGCGGAGGGACGGGCGCTCGGCGACACGACGACCCTCGCGGATCCGGGCGTGGTCGCATCGCTGAAAGAGCAGTACGAGGACAAAGAGGGATGACTTCCCGCTGACCGAGGAGAGCGATGCAGCTCGAGCTCCAGAAGGAACTGCAGGGTGCGCTCGGCGACGCGTACTCCATTGAGCGCGAGCTTCCACGCGGCGGCATGTCGCGCGTGTTTCTCGCGACCGAGACTGCGCTCGGCCGCCGGGTCGTCATCAAGGTCCTCGCGCCCGAGCTTGCGGCGACGCTGAGCGCGGAGCGCTTCAAGCGCGAGATCATGCTCGCCGCGCGCCTGCAGCACCCGCACATCGTGCCGCTGCTTCACGCGGGGCAGGCGGGAACGTCGCTCTACTATACGATGCCGTTCGTCGAGGGCGAATCACTGCGCGACCGGATGCGCGGAGGGCGGATGGCGCTCGCCGACGTGTCGCGCGTGCTGGAGGAGGTGGCGAGCGCGCTCGGTTACGCGCACGGCCAGGGCGTCGTGCACCGCGACATGAAGCCGGAGAACGTCCTCTTCTTTCATGGTCAGGCGGTGGTCCTCGACTTCGGCATCGCGAAAGCGCTGACCGCGTCGGCGGCAACGGACGACTCCGCGGCGCGCATCACGCAGCGGGGCATGAGCCTCGGCACGCCGGCGTACATCGCGCCCGAGCAGGCCGCGGGCGACCCCGACCTCGATCACCGCGCCGACATTTACGCGCTGGGCGTGGTGACGTACGAAATGCTCTGCGGCCACCCGCCGTTCGCCGGCCGCACGCCGCAGCAGGTGATGGCCGCGCACGCAACGCAGCAGCCCGAGCCGATACGGCGCCGGCGTCACGACACGCCGGTCGAACTCGCGTCGGTCGTCATGCGCTGCCTGGAGAAGCATCCCGTCGACCGCCCGTCGAGCGCGACCGAGATCGCGCGAATGGCCGCGGTGACCCCGATGCAGGGAACGCGGGTCGTGATGCCGGGCGGCGGCGTGTGGAGGGTGCCCGCATGGATGCCGTGGGTCATTGCCGCGGTTGCGACCGTAGTCGCCGCGGTGCTTGCTATCGCGCTGGCGAGGGCGCGGTGAGCGCTACTCCGGCTCCGACGCGTGGCCTCTCGCGTCGAGCGCGCTGAGGATGAACAGCACGAGCACGATCCCCGCGCTCGTGACGCAGTACCTGCAGATCGCGTGCAGCCGCGCGACTTCGATGTAGGTGAGCCAGCCCGAGAATGCCACGCCGAACCCGCTGAGCGCGGCGAGCGCGCGGGCGAGGGCGGGTGAATCCGCGAGCCGGCCAAACGACCCGGCCGCGGCAAGCACGAACATCGCGAGATAAAACCCGACTCCCCACATCGCGACGGGCAAGCCGAACAGCTTCGACCACCTGCTCGCCTGCACCACCTCGCAGCTCCCCGTACCGCACGCGAGGGTCTGGAGGTAGCCGAGCTTGTAGAGCGTGAGGTATATCGCGAGAAATGCGCCGGCGAGCGACAGGACCGCGATCGCCATGCGGCGCGTCATTGCGCGGCGCCCTTCTTCCCCCCTGCGGACTTCCTGCCCGAGTCCGCCTTCGCCTTGCCCGACTTCGCGAGGGCCTCATCGACGAGCTGCTTGAACTGGTCGTAGCTGACGCCGTTCACCTGCTGGTCGCCGATGATGATCGTCGGCGTTTGCTGCACGTTCCGGCGCATGCCCTCCGCCTGGTTGCCCTTGATCTGCGCGGTGTACTTCTGCGACGTGACGCAGTTCTCCCACGTCTTCACGTCGAGGCCGAGCTCCTTGGCGTACCGGCGAAATACCGACATCGGGTCGGTCATGCCCGGATCGATGAGGTCGCTCCACTCATCCTGTCCCGCATACAGGCGGTCGTGCATCTCCCAGAACTTCCCCTGGTCCGCGGCGCACGCGGCGGCGAGGTGCGCCGTGAACGAATTCCGGTGCTGGGACAGCGGAAAATCATAGTAGTGAAAGGCGACGATGCCGGTGTTGATCAGCCGCGTGCGGACGTCGGGCTCGGTGATGGTCGCGAAGTTGCCGCATGCCGGGCACTCGAAGTCTCCGAACTCGATCACCTGCACGGGCGCGTCCGCCTTGCCCATGAGATGGCCCTGAGGTGCACCTGCCGGAATGTTGGGATCGACCACGATCACGCTCGGGCCGCGATGCGACAGCGCGTAACCAAGTCCTCCGACGCCGAGGAGCGCGACGACTACGATCGCCGCGACGAACTGCCTGTTCGGCGTGCCCCTGACCGCGTTCTTGCCCGACTGCTTCTTGCCCGCCTTCGATTTCGCCACGTCTGGTTCTCTCCGTAAGTGCGTCGCGCCGTGCAAAAGGCCGGCGCGCCCGCTGCACTCGGGAAACTAGCCGCCCGTGCCGGGCTCGGACAGGTTCGCGCCGCAAGCGCGATCAACGGCGGCACCGGACCGGGCGTACTGTGGGAGTAGGAACGGGAGCGGCAACCGTTTAGCTTTCAAGGCGAAGGATCACCTCAAGACCAGGATAAATGAACAATAAGAAGACCAAGACCCGCCGGGTTGCGGTGGAACCAAGACCGTTCGACCAGGCGCGCGACGAGTTGTTCCAGCACATCATGCGATGCGAAGTCGTTGGCTCGCACCCCGATCATCAAAAGGAATGGTTTGACGAGACGCTCGCCTACATGGCAGAGCGCTACCACGAGCTGTCAGCAGTGGAACTCGCGGACCTGCGGACCCTCGGCGAGCGTTTTGCGCAGCCGGCGAAGACGGGACAAGCGATCAGCGCTTGATGCAGGACTGAGGGGGGAGTTCAGTGAGGGGTGAGGAGGAAGCGCGGTGAGGAGTTTGTAAGATTAGCGGCCGTTTGAGCGCGCGCGGCGAAGGACCACGCCGAGGCGCGCGCCTCCCCCGAGGCCGACTTCAAACGCGGTGCGCCAGCCGCCCTTCGCGGGCCCCTCGATCCCGGCCATGATGAGCAGGTCGGCGCGGCGTGTCCCGCGGCGGTCCCATGCCGCGGTGAGCCCCCCGCCCACGTACGGCACCCATTTGAACGCCCCGTACGGATCGAGCAGATACCGCGCAGCAACATCCACGCGCCCGATCGCAAACGCAGCACCATCGCGCACCGCGGCGCCGCCTGCCGCATCGATCCCCAGTCTCACGTCTGAGCCGGCGGGAACATTGACGCCGACGCCGAGCTGTCCGGCCGCGGGTGGCCCGCTCAGGACGTCGGCACGAAGTTCGAATTGCACGGCCGGCTTGGGCGGAGCGAACTGCGCCCCCAGCGCCAGCGGAGCGGCAGCCATCGCAAGGCCGCCGAGTGCGCGCAGCAGAAGGCGAACGGAGCGCTCAGGCCCGTGCGCGGGCATGCCACAGGGCGAGCGTGTAGTCGCTGATCGAGACGACCGACACGACTCCGACCACCGCGAGCGCGGCGTTCACGAAGCGCGGCATCGTCAGGACGATCAGGAGCGTTCCAAGCTGAAGCACCGTCACCACCTTGCCGGACATGCGAGACTTGAACCGCACGTCTCGCAGCCAGGGGATCACGCGCGCGGTAAGAAAACCCACGGCCGTCATGAAATCGCGCGAGATGAAGATGGCGTACTGCCAGAGACCGAGCGCGCCGTCGAACAGGAGCGCGCAGACGACGGCGAACACGAAGAATCGGTCCGCGATGGCATCGATGAGCGCGCCCCGTCCGGACGATGCCCCGCGCCGCCGCGCGAGGTATCCGTCGAGGAAATCGGTGGCGCCCGCCGCAACGACGATCGCGAGACGGATACCCGTTCCCTTCAGCACGATGAACGCCGCGGCGAGGCCAAGCCTGGAAAGGGAGATCAGGTTGGGCAGGGTCGCAATCGGTTCGCGCTTCATGCTGGACAAAACTAACGCACGCCGGACGGCCGGGACGGCGCTTGCCAGCGCGCGGGGTGTCATCTAGCTTCGCGGCATGACCGATGTGATCGAACTCCTGCGGCAGGTCGCCATCTTCAAGGACCTCGACGACGGCGAACTCTCGCGCGTTGCGGAAGTGTGCCGCAACCAGGAGTTCCAGTCGGGCGAATACATCTTCCGCGAGGGCGAACCGGGAAACCGGCTGTTCCTGATCGTCGAGGGCGAAGTGCGCATCAGCCGCACGATTCCCGGCAGCGGCGAGGAAGCGCTCGCAGTCCTGAAGCCCGGGGCGCTGTTCGGCGAGATGTCGGTCGTCGACCGGAGCGAACGCTCGACTGACGCGATCTCCAACGGCGGGACGAAGGCGCTCACGATATCGCGATCGGACTTCGAGCTCCTGCTCGATTTCAACCGCGAGCTCGCGTACAAGGTGCTGTGGAGCTGCGTGCGCCTGCTCTCCATGCGCCTGCGCTCGACGAACGACTCGCTGAGATCGTTCCTCGCAATGAGCATGTTTTAAAGAGGAATCCGCAGTCCGCAGTTTCCCGCAGTCCGCAGTTTCCCGCAGTCCGCAGTTTCCCGCAGTCCGGCAGTCCGCGGTCCGCCCCGACCGGCAAGTTTTCCCTGATTCCCTGATTCCGCAGCGTCGGACCGCCGACGATGCGCCGCTCAACTCCTTGCCGCCGCACGAGTTGACTGCACGGCGACGCGCGGCACGGCGATTGCCTCCAATTGACCTTCGCAGCAGGCGACGATGTGCGTCGTCCCGCCGCATTCTCATCAGGAGGTAAATATGGGCGCACTAACGAGCATCACCACCGCTGCAGTTGCGATCGTCACCGGAGCTCTGGGATCAACCGGCACGCTCGGGGCGCAAGCCGCGATGCCGGAAATGACCACTCCCGCTGCCGCCGTGGCGCCGGCACTCCAGCCGTGCGTCGCAACGATCTCACAGCCGATCATGGCCGGCACGGCGAACCAGGAGGTCACCGTGTCCGTCAGCGAAGACCTCATGGATTCGGTTTCCGTCGACTTCGCGCCGCAGAGCAACCTCAAGGTCTCGAGCGTTACGCGCGATCCGGGGTCAAAGCTTCTGAAGCTGCAGGTGGACGCCACCAATGGCGCGCCGGGAACGTGGTCCCTGACGCTCAACGGCAAGAACACCTCGTGCAAGGGTGAGGTGAAGGTGTCGGCTCACAGCTGACGCCAGCGCGTCGCGCCGCGGCATGCTCAATGCCGCGGCCGTGACGAGCGCGCGAGGTCGATCTCCTTCAGGCGGTCGAGTTCGCTCCGGAGCAGGGCCATCTGCCCTTCGCGATCATGGAGATCCGCCTCCAGACGCGACGCAAGCTGCTGCAGTACCGCGCGCTCCGACTCGTATGTCGTGTTCGTCAGGCGCAGCTCGGCAAGTTCGGCGCGCAGCCGGGCCGCGTCCGCGCTCGTGGCCGCAAGGGAATCGTGAAGCACGATCATCTCGGCGCCACGCGCTGCCCGCTCGCGAACGACGTACTCCAGCACCGATTCGAGCCTGGCGTCCGCTGGAGGCACGCGGGACTTCGGAGCCAGCGTGCGCGCCCTCGCAAACAATTCGAGGGCGCGGTCCGGATCCCAGGTCGCGCTGTCGGGCGCCGAGTGAATGCGCGCGGCGAGACGAACGGCGTTCGCCTGACGCTGCAGGGCGCTGTCCGCACGGAATTCCGCCGCGGCGTCCTGCCAGCGGCCGGCGCGAACGCTTCGGTCGAACGCGCCCGGGTGTGCGCACGCCGTCGCCATCAGCGCTGCGACAACCCCAACCGCACCGCGTGCCCGTCCGGTCATGATGCCGCCTGCCCTGCCACGGCGATGCGAGGCACGAGGCGCCGTTCCACCGCGGGCCGCACCTGAGGAGGGAGCAGCGGAAGGTTCACGACGAACACGGACCCTCCGCCAGGCCGTGCGGTCACGCCGATCGTTCCGTTGTGCGCACGCGCAACCTCGCGGCAGATCGCGAGGCCAAGACCCGCGCCGCGCCCCGCGACCGATCGTCCCGTGGCCGTCTGGTAGAAGCGGTCGAAGATCCTCGCCGCCTGTCCCGGCTCCACACCCGGCCCCCGGTCGGCGACGGAAAGCAGGAGCCTCCCGTCCGCGGCGTGCGCGGCCACGTCCACCACACCGGCCGGCGGCGAGAATTTGATCGCGTTCTCGAGCAGGTTGTCCAGCAGGTGGCGGAGCCAGTCTTCATCACCCGAGATCCGCAGGGCACCGGAGAGGGAGACGTCCAGCAACACTTGCACGCCCCGGTCGCGGCCGGTGGCTGCGGCGTGCGCTACGGCGCGGGCCGCGAACTCGCGTACGTTCAGCGGCGTCGCGATGAGGGGAATGCCCGCTTCGAGGCGCGAGAGGTCGAGCAGCTTCGCGATCATTCGTCCGAGCCGGCCGGCGCTCTCGAGCTGGAGGAGCAGCAGGCGGCGCTGTGCATCGCGGAGCGGGCCGGGAATCTCGTCGAGCAGGAGCGAGGTCGTCTCGCGCAGCGATGCGAGCGGAGACTTCAGGTCGTGCGAGACGGTCGCGACAAAATCCTGCTTCAGACGATCGACCCTGGCGAGACGCGAGATCATCGCGTTGAACGCGTTCGCGAGCTGCGTGAACTCGCCGTCGTCCTCGCGCAGCGCGATACGGTGCCCGAACTCACCCCGCGCGACTTCGCGCGCGCCGCGGCTGAGCTCGCCGAGGGGGCGCGTGATGGCGCGATGGAGCGCCAGGCCGGTCGCCAGGGCGACGGCCAGTGCGATGAGCGCCGCGATCCAGGCCGCTTGCAGCGCGTGGTCCCCGTCGGCGTCCGCGTCCGCAATCTGTTCCCGCATCGCCTCACGCGACGCGACGCCGACCACGTCCGCGCGGCCGCGGAGCTGGTCGAGCGACGATTGCAGTTCCACGAGCGCGCCCGGTGGCGGCCCGCGCCGGCCGTGCGCCGCAAAGGCGTCGGCGTCCGCCTCAACCCGCGCCCACGCTGACTGAAGGGAGGCCAGCGCCGCGCGCTCGGCGCGGCCCACAGGCAGCGCCTGAGCTTTCTTCAGCTCCGCCGAAAACTCCGCGCGGAGCTGCTCGAAACGCGCGAGGTAACCGCGATCGTGCGTGATCTCGAACTTGGCGGCCGACGCGTCCAGCAGCGCAATTGTCCCGGCCTGACGCCCCTGCGCCAGCATGAGGCGCGCCGAGACGCCGCCAAGCGACTGCGCGGCACCAACCGCGTGCTCGATCGTGCGAAGGTGAAAGGCGACGACCGCGAGCAGGACGGTAAAGTTCAGGCCGAGCGCGATGCGCAGCCGACGCGCGACAGTCACCGGTCGCTGCTCCAGCTCCGCAGCTTGTTGCGGATCGTCTTGACGTCGAGCCCGAGCTGCCGTGCGGTCTCGGCCTTGTTGTTCCCCGTCCGGTCGAGCACGCTGCGAATGATCAGCTGCTCGGCCTGTGCGAGCGTCGCGTTGGCCGGAAGCTCCAGCGGCCGGGCTCCGGCCGAGGACGCCGCCGTGATGTGCGGCGGGAGGTGGGCCGGCTCGATCCACCCGCGCGGCGCGAGCACGACCGCGCGCTCGACGGCGTTGCGAAGCTCGCGCACGTTGCCCGGCCAGTGCCACTCGGCGAGCCGGTCCATGGCAGCGTCGCGCACGGCCTCGACCTTGCGGCCGTGTTTCCGGTTGAACACGCGAAGAAAGTGGCGGACGAGAATCGGAAGATCTTCCATCCGCTCGCGCAGCGGCGGCAGCGTGATCGCGAAGACGTTCAGGCGGTACATGAGGTCCTCGCGAAGGCGGCCTCCGCGCACCGCCTCCATGGGATCGCGATTGGTCGCGGCGATCACCCGCACGTCGAACGCCGTCTCGCGCGCGGCACCAACGCGCCGTGCGCGTCCCTCCTCGAGCACGCGGAGGAGCTTGGGCTGGAGCGAGACCGGCATCTCGGCGATTTCGTCGAGCAGGAGCGTGCCGCCGTCCGCGATCTCAAAGCAGCCGGCGCGCGCCACGGCCGCGCCCGTGAACGCGCCGCGCTCGTGGCCGAATACCTCGGACTCGATGAGTCCTTCCGGAATTGCGGCGGCGTTGACGGCGACGAAGGGCTTCGCGCGCCGGGAGCTCATCTGGTGAATGGAGCGCGCGGCGACCTCCTTTCCGGTGCCGCTCTCTCCGGAGATGATCGCGCAGGCATCGCTCGCGGCGAGAAGGGCCAGCTGCTTCTGCACCGCGCGCATCACGACGCTTTCGCCGATGAGGCCCCCGGACGGCGCTTCGCCGAGCACTGCGTCCAGCGCGCGCGCCGCGTCGCGCGTCCGGCGTTCGGCGCGCACCGCGTCGATCTGGGCGTGGAGGGCTGCGGGATCGATCGGCTTGGTCAGGAAATCCGTCGCACCGGCCTTCATGGCCTCTACCGCGGCGTCGACGTTCGCGTGCGCGGTGATGAGGATGACCGGCAGGTCCGCGTCGTTCCGCTTGAACCGCCGCAGCAAGTCGAGGCCGGAGAGGCCGGGGAGCACCACGTCGCTGAGCACGAGATCGGGACGCGCGCGCGCCATGGCCGCCTCGGCTTCGGCCACATCACCGGCCGTCGAAACATCACAGCCCCAGTCGGTCAGCCGCTGCGAGAGGACTTCGCGGAGCGCGGGCTCATCGTCAACGACAAGGACTTGAAGACTGGAGGACGTCATGCGGAATCACTGAACCGGGGAGCAGCGCCACGGCAGGGCGCCATATCGTCCGTACCCCGTACCATCACCGTCGTGCCGCGACTCCGGCACTGGACTATCGCCGCCCGGCGCGCTTTGTTGATGCAACGACGCGCGATTGACGGTCCCCGTCCCACACGTGCAGCACGAGCACGACACCCAACCCGGCGAGCGGAGGTGAAGTGATGGCTGTCGAAGCGCACGGTCCTCCACCGCTCTCGCATCGCACCGCAGACTTTCGCAGCGTGACCTCGCCGATCCTGCGCGACGCGGCTGCGCTCTCGGGATTGCTGCTCTCCGCGGCGGGCGCGGCGGGCCTCTCGACCGCGGAGCCGCCAATGGTCCGTTCGCTCCCGCGCGACGGCATGGTGATCCTGCTGCTGCTCGACCTCGGGCACGTCACGGTGCACACGATGCCGGCACGGGAGACCCTGCTGCTCGACCTGCTCGTGCCGCACGGCCGCGACGCGCAAAAGGCGGTGGACGTGTTCACGCGCAAGCTCGGCGTCGGCGAGGCGCGGAGCGGGCGCACGGATCGCGGCTGACTCGGGCCGAAGATCGAACACTACGCACCAGCCTACCCTTCTC
>Ga0070691_10001297_pt1 | contig 10603 bp, 2 predicted proteins | sample KBSK1101metaG_FD_64673 | JGI IMG/M metagenome (GOLD analysis project Ga0070691, IMG submission 64673) | Corn, switchgrass and miscanthus rhizosphere microbial communities from Kellogg Biological Station, Michigan, USA - KBS K1-10-1 metaG | ecosystem: Host-associated > Plants > Roots >... | reverse complement strand
TGCGTCGGTCACCCTCTTCAGCATCCTCGACTCGTTTCTCCTGCGGCCGCTGAATTTCCCGCATGCCGATCGGCTGACGGTCAGCTTGTATGCGACCCGCGAAAGGCCGTCCGAGCCGGCGGTGTTCGTGCTCTACCGCGACTACCTGGCGTGGCAGGGGCGCGCGCAATCGTTCGAGCGGCTCTCGGCCGCATTTCCGCGCACCTGGCTCGTTGGCGGCGCCGGCGACGCGGTGACGGCCGACGGCCTGGTAGTGACGCCGGAGTTCTTCCCCACGCTCGGCGTCGCGGCGCGGCTTGGACGCACGTTGTCGGAGCAGGACGCCAACGGGCCCGCGGCGACGGTCCTCAGCTACGGCCTGTGGCAGCGCCAGTTCGGCGGCGATGCCGCCGCGATCGGCTCGCGGGTGATTCTCAACGGCACGCCGCACGAGATCGTCGGCGTGATGCCGGCCGATTTCGACGTGCGGCTTCTCGAACAGGCGCGCGGCTTCGAGCTGTGGACGCTGTTTCGTCCCGGCGAGGCGGGCTACGGGCCGGCCGGCACCGGAGGCGTCGCGGTGATCGGCCGTCTTCGCGACGCCGCGACCGCGTCCGACGCGCAGCGCGAGCTCAATGCCCTCCATCACGAGGCAGAGGGCCGCTTCACGCCGAATGCGGCGCGGTTCGAGGTGCTGCTGTCGTCGCTGCAGGGCGACAACACGAGAACGGTGCGGGCCACGCTCGTGACGCTCGGCGGCGCAGTCGCGTCGCTGCTGCTCGTCGCCTGCCTCAACGTCGGCACGCTGACCGCGGGCCGCGGGTTGGCGCGCGGGCGCGAAACCGCAATCCGCGCCGCCATCGGCTCGGGCCGTGGACGCCTGGTCCGGCAGTTTCTCGCGGAAAGCCTGCTGCTCTCGGCGGCCGGTTCTGTGCTCGGCATCGGCATGGCAGCAGCCGCGACGCGCCTGTTCACGGTGTGGAACCCGCTCGAGCGCTTGCCGGCCACACCGGTCGCGATCGATCTGCGGGCCGCGGCCGCGGCTGCCGCGCTGATGGCCGTGGCAACGATCATCAGCGGTGTCGTGCCCGCGCTGAGGCTGTCGGTGGCCGATCCGGCGGATGCGCTGCGCGCCGGCGGTGAACGAGGCGCCTCGGGCGCCGGCGGCGCACGCGCGCAGGCGACGCTGCTGGCGGCACAGATCGCGATGTCGGTCGTGCTGCTCGTCGCCACCACCCTGCTCGTCCGCTCCTTCGTGCGGCTGCAGCGCGCGCCGCTCGGATTCGACCGCGCCAACCTGACGGTGATGAAGCTGGCGCTGCCGGCCGACGAGCTCGATTCGAGCGCGAAGCGCAACGCGTTCTCCCGTCAGCTGGCGGATCGAATCGCCGCGCTGCCCGGGGTCGAGATGGTGGCCGCCGGCACGTCCGCGCTGCTCTCCAGCGGTCCGCCGATGCCAGTGCGCACGAGCGCCGACGAGAGTGCCGCGCCGCTGCGCATTCCGGTGCAGGACGTGACCCCGAATTTCTTCGCCACGCTGGCAGCGCCCATGCTCGCGGGCCGCGGCTTCGACGCCCGTGATTCGCCGACCTCGCCGCCGGTGGTCGTCCTGAACGACCGCGGGGCGCAGCTCCTGTTCGGATCCGGCGCGGCGGCGATCGGCCGCCGACTGCGTCTCGGGCAAGGCGACTGGGTCGACGTCGTCGGCGTCGTCTCCAACATCCGGACGACCGCGTTCAACACGCTCGAGTGGCTCACGAGCCCCGTCGCCTACGTGCCGGCGGCGCAGGGGTTCGCAGCGATTCGCAACCCGACCTCGCCGAGCTTCGAGCTGCACGTCCATGTGCGAGGCAGCCGCGCGCTGTCGGCAGCGGCGCTCCGCGCCGGCGTCGCGCAGGTGAACCGCCGCGTCGCTGTAGTCGAGATCCGCTCGGCGTCGGAGTCGGTCGCGCGGGCGACGCAACAGCCGGCGCTGCGGATGCGGATGCTGAGCGCGTTTGCCATCGCGAGCCTGCTGCTCGCGGCCATCGGCGCCTACGGCCTCGTGTCACAGGGCGTTGCCCGGCGGATGCGCGAGATCGGCATCCGGATCGCGCTCGGCGCACGGCCGCGCGCCCTGGTCCTCGAGATTGCGCGGCAGACGATGATCGTCGGAGCCGTCGGCGTGGGGTGCGGCTGCGCGGCGGCGTTCGCGCTGGCGAAACCGCTGGCGTCGCTGCTCTACGGCGTCCGCGCAAGCGACGCGCTGTCGTTCGCGGCGGCGGGCGCGCTCCTCATCGCCGTCATCACCGTCGCGGCGCTGGTGCCGGCGGCGCGCGCCGCGCGCATCGATCCAATCGATGTGCTGCGCGCCGACTGATCGCTGCGGCACGGACGAGCTGGCCGTACTCTGCCGTCATACCCAAAGTTGCCAATCATCGTTCTCTCGCTGCCGTCTCCCCGGCTGAGCTCGAAATCCACCGCCGGCCTGTGCAAGGCTTTTCGCGATACAGCCGAGCGGCGATCGGTTTGCATGGATGGAAGAGCATGAAGCCCAGCCGAGGTTGGTTCGTCCCGGTGCTGATGCTGCTGACGGTGAGGCCGACGGCGCAACCGCCGCAACCGCCGCACGACCCGTATCGCATCGCGACGATGTGCATCCCCGAGGCTGCGGCGCTGCGGGCACCGATCACGGTCTCGAACGGCGCGGAGCTGCAGCAGGCACTCGATCGCGCCGCGGCTGGCGACACCATCGTGCTGACCCCTGGCGCCACGTTTCGTCCGACCGCGTCGGAGGGCAGCTTCATGCTGCGAAACCGCCGCATCCCGGAAGGGCAATGGGTCACGATTCGATCGGCGGACCGCGCGTTCGACGCCGGCGGGGCGCTGGCGCCCAGGACTCGCGTCCGCAGTTCGAACCAGGATGTGATGCCGCGGATTCGCGCCACGGCGACGAACATCCCGGCGTTCCGCGCCGAGGCGAGGGCCCGTGGATACCGGCTGGTCGGCCTCGACATCGGCGTCGATCCCGGCGTCACCCAGCTCGCCAACCTCGTCGAGCTCGGTTCCGATCGCGACATCAGCGTCGACGCCAAACCGTCCGACATCCTCATCGATCGCTGCTACCTGCACGGCAACGACGCCGGCAACTACCGCCGCGGCGTCGCCTTGAACGGCGTCAGCCTGGCGATCGTCGATTCCTGGTTCGAGAATTTTCACGACGCGAACAGCGACTCGCAGGCGATCGCCGGATGGAACGGACCCGGCCCGTTCAAGATCGTCAACAACTATCTCGAGGCAGCCAGCGAGAACATCATGTTCGGCGGATCGGATCCATCGATCGCGCAGCTGGTGCCGTCTGACATCGAGATTCGCGGCAACCTCAGCACCAAGCGCCTCTCGTGGCGGACCGCCGGCGTTCCGGTGAAGAACGCGTTCGAGCTGAAGAACGCCCGGCGCGTGCTCGTCGACGGCAATATCTTCGAGAACGTCTGGGCGTCGGGCCAGGACGGCACCGCGATCGTCCTCAAGTCGGCGAATCAGGAAGGCGCCTGCACCTGGTGCGTGACCGAGTTCGTCACCTTCCGGAACAACATCGTCCGCGGCGCGGCGCATGGCGTGCTGATCAACGCCGCCGAGGCCGGCGCGCGCGGCCTGCCGCTGCCGGAGCGCGTGAACCATATCCGGATTCAGAACGTCCTGTTCACCGACATCGGCGGCGCGCCATGGGGCGGCGGCGGCAAACTGTTCCGCATCTTCGGCGGCGTCGCCAACGCTGAAATCACCCACGTGACGTCGACCAGCAACCCCAACGGCATCCTCGATCCGCGCAATCCGACCGACGTCAACCCGAACTTCGTCTTCCAGTACAACATCATCGAGCGCCACATGTACGGCATCGGCACCGGCAGCGACGAAGGGATCACGACGGTCACGAGGAACTTCGCGCCGTACGTCTACAACCAGAACGTGCTGGTCAACACCTCGCGCGCGACCAGCCAGGCGATCGGCGACGACGCCCTGAAAGGGCGCTATCCGCCGGTGACCACGGTTGCGCGCGACTGGAGTGCGGTTGGATTCGTGAACGGGACCCAGCGGCTGGCAGCGACGAGCCCGTTCTATCGGGCGGCTGGTGATGGGAACGATCTGGGGGCCGATGTCGACGCGATGATGGCAGCGATCGAGGGCGTCGGCGGCGCCGGATGCTCGACTCGGCCGGAGAACCCGACCGAGTCGAAGCGTCCGAAGTAGTTACCGCGCGAGAATCATCGCGTCGTTCTTCGTCGCCCCCGGCGCGACGGTCGCATACTTCTCGGCGCTCAGCACGATCTGGTCGAGCGACACGCCGTCTTCGCGCACCTGGATGCGCAGCGTCTGCGTCCCGGTGGTCGCGAAGTACATCGCCGCGCCGAACCCGCCGTAGGAATCATCCGCCCAGCCCCAGTTCGAGAGGCCGGCGTTGGTGCCGTCCTCGATGCTCACCGTCGCGGCGGCGGCCGTGCCGATCCGGTTGATCGCGGCGCCGGTCGCGTCGACGCTGCCCGAGAACTGAACGAAGACCGAATCGTTCGCCCAGGCGTTCTTGTCGGCCTTGCCGCGCAGCCAGAGGTGATAGGCCACGCCCGCTTCCGCCTGGAAGGTGACCTCGAAGTAGTTCGCCGGGTTGGCCAGCGCCGTCGTCAGCTTCGCCGCGGCCAGATCCGGATTCGCCATGCGCGCACCGCCCGCCGCCGTCGGATCGGCGACCAGCGACCAGGCGCCGGCGACCCGCGTTGCCGCGGTCGCGTAGACGACGACCTCGCGCGCGGTGACCGTCAGCTTCAGTTCCGACGTGGCGGTGTTGCCTGCCCAGCCCGCGTCGGTCGCTTCGACCGTGAACGTGAACGTGCCGGCGGCGACCGGCGTGCCGCTGAGCGCGCCGTTCGCGCCGAGAACGACGCCCGCCGGCAGCGCTCCGCCGCTGACCCGCCACGTCGTCGTGCCGGTGCCGCCGGTCGCCGCGAGCGTGCCGTTGTAGGCCTTGTTGACCGTCGCGGACGGCAGCGTCGCGGCGTTCACCGCGAGCGCGGTCGGGGCGACTTCAATCGCCACCGCCGACACGACGAATCGCGACGCGTTCCACGAATCTTCCGCCTTGACCTCGGCGTTGAAGCGGCCGTACGCCGTCGGCGTGCCGCCAATCATGCCGCTGACCGGGTCGAGCCCGACGCCCGCCGGCAGCAGGCCCGACGAGAGCGACCACTTGACGTCGCCGACGTTGCCGTTGGCGCTGCCCGCGATCGTCTGCAGCCCGGCGCCGACGCGGCCCGAGACCGCAACCGGCGCAACCGCGGCGGTGAACGCCGGCGGCTGGACGTCGAGGGTGATCGTCTTCGTGTCCGCGTCGCCTTCCCACTTGGTGTCGACGGCGCGAACGTCGAACGCGAACGTGCCCGCCTGCGTCGGCGTGCCGGAGATCATGCCGCTGGCGGCATCGAGCGTCAGCCCCGCCGGCAGCGAACCCGCCGCCAGGGTCCACGCAGTGGCGCCGGTGCCGCCGTTGGCGCTCAGCGTCGCGCTGTAGTTCGTCTTGTAGCTGGCCGGCGCGAGCGTCGTCGTCGAAATCGCGATTGGCGTCGGCGACACGACGATGCTGAGCGTCGCGACGCCGGAGCGCCCGAGGCTGTCCATGCCCTGGCCGGCGACGGCGAACATGCCCCACGTCGTCGGCGCGCCGCTGACCGTTCCCGCAGCCGCGTCGAGCGTCAGGCCCGACGGCAGCTCGCCCGATGCGATCGTCCAGACGACGGTGCCGACGTTGCCCGAAGCCGTGAAGCTGGCACTGTAGGGCTGGCCGATCATTGCCGCCGGCGAAGCCGCGGGCGGGTTCACGCTGAACACCGGCGCGACAACCTTGAGCGCAACCGGCGCCGTGGCAACGTTCGCGCGCCAGTCGGCGTCCTGCGCCTGCACGGTGAAGGAGAAGTCGCCGAGCGAGGCGGGCGTGCCGTTCAGCGCGCCGTTCGCGGCGAGCGTCATGCCTCCAGGGAGCTGTCCGGATACCACCGACCAGGTCGTCGAACCGGTGCTGCCCGTCGCCGCCAGCGCCGCGGCATACGGCGCGCCGTAGGTCGCATCGGCCAGCGTGGCGCTGGTGATGGTCAGCGTCGGGTTCGCGACGTCCGCGGTCAGAATCGTCGTGTCGTTCTTCGTCGCGCCGGGTGCCCTGGCCGCGAAGCGATCGGCGCTGAGGACGACCTGATCGAGCGACAGGCCGTCTTCGCGCACCTGGATCCGGATCGTCTGCTTGCCGGTCTTCTCGAAGTACATCGGATTCGCAAAGCCGCCGTAGGAATCGTCGGCCCAGCCCCAGCCCGAGAGCCCCGCGTTCGCGCCGTCTTCGATGCTGACGGTCGCGGCGCCGGTGGTGCCGATGCGGTTGATGGCCGCCCCCGACGCATTGACGCTGCCCGAGAACTGCACGTAGATCGAGTCGTTGGCCCAGGCGTTGAGGTCCGCCTTGCCGCGGAGCCACAGGTGATACGCGGTGCCCGCGTCGGCGTCGAAGGTCAGCTCGAAGTAGTTCGCCGGGGTGGCGAGCGCCGCCGTCAGCTTCGGCGCGTTGTTGTCCTTGTTCCACACACGCTTGCCGCCCGCCGCCGAGGCATCAGCCACGATCGACCAGGTGCCGGCGATGCGGGTGGCGTCGGCCGCGTAGAGCACGATCTCGCGGACGGGCTTCGACTGTTTCACCGGGGCCGGCGCATCGACGGTCAGCGCGAGCGTGGCTTCCGCAAAGGTCGCCGCGTAAACCGCGTCCGTCGCCCGGACGGTGAAGGTGGCGTTGCCCGCCGTGGTCGGCGTGCCGCTCAGCACGCCGGTCGCATCGAGCGTCATCCCGTCGGGGAGCTGCCCGGTCTTGAGCGACCACACGTTCGAGCCGGTGCCGCCGGTCGCGGTCAGCGACGCGCTGTACGGCGCGCCCACCGTGGCGTTGGCCAGGGTGGTCGGATCAATCGACAGGTCGAGCGGCGTGACCGCGATCGTCACCGTGACGGCGGGTGCAGTCCGCGGTCCGCCGGTCCAGGAGTCGGTTGCGGTGACGCTGGCCGTGAACGAGCCCGGCGTCGTCGGCACGCCGCTGATCGTGCCGGAGACCGAATCGAGCCACAGCCCCGGCGGCAGGGCGCCCGACACCAGCGACCAGGACGTCGCGCCCATCGCGCCGGAAACCTGCGGCATCAGCGCGAAGGTGCGGCCCACCTGCGCGTTGGCGGCCGGCGGCAGCGCAATCGAGAAATCGGGCGGCGCGACGTTGAGGCTGAGCGTGACCGACGCGACGTTCTGCGCCGCATCGTGCGCGTCGATCGTGATCGAGCCGGCGCCCGGCTGCGAGGGAACGCCGGAGATCAGCGCCGCGGTCGCATCGAAGCTGAGGCCGGGCGCCAGCGTGTTCTCGCGCAGCGAGAAGACGCAGTCGCCGGTGTTGCCGGCGCACGACAGCGACTGGGCGTACGATTCGTTCGTCTTGCCGTCGACCAGCGTCGAGGGCAGGATGCGCAGCGGGTCGCCGTTGCCGTCCTTGCCGGAGAGCGCGATCGCCACATGCTTGTTCAGCGCGTCGATGTCGGCGCCCAGGTCTTTGCTATCGAGGCCGAGGAGCTTGAACGGGCTGGCGTCGCGCAGGCGATAGTCGCCCTGGTCGTAGTTCGGGAAATCGGCCATCCACGCGGCCACCGTCGGAAAGTAGTTGCCGGCCGGGTACTTCGATGCGCTGCCACCGGCGAACACGTTGGCGGTGACGTTGTTCACGCCCGGGAAGAACTGGTTGATCGTGTCGTTGCCAAATCCAACGCCGTTGCCGATGATGCCGTAGGCGTTGTGTTTGGCCATGTTGTTCGTATAGCGCGAGTTGGTCACCGGCGCGCCATATAGCCACACGAGCTGAGGGTTGTTCGACCAGACCGTGTTGTGATCGATCGTCACCTTATCGGGACCATCGCCGAGCATGAACGGCCGCGAGCCTGCCCCCCAGAGGTCCTTGTTCAAATCGTCGAACACGTTGTCCGACACCGTGATGTCGTTGGTACGCTGGCTCGGGTTGAGGTTGTCGACGCCGAGGATGTTCACGCCGCCGGCAGTATGTCGAACCAGGTTGTTCTTGAAGGTCACCCGCTGCACGATGGTCCACGGCGCGCGGCCCCCCTGGTTGCGCGGCGTGAACACAATCGGGAAGCCGCTCTGATCCGCGATCCAGACGTATTCGAAGACGTTGCCTTCGACCACGACGTCCTGCGCGTTCTTCAGCTCGAAGATGTTCTTGACCGCCCACTTCGTGCCGGCATAAGTCGGTTTCTCAATAGAGGTGGGAGTGCCCGCCGCGGTGCCGGCCGCGCCGGTGTCGGTGAAGCTCGTGTCGCTCGTCTTCCAGTACATCGTCTGGCCGCCAGGCGTGCGGCCGTAGACGAAGTACTGCTCGGTGCCGGGGATCGCGTTCCAGGTGACGCGCACGCCGCCGGTCGCGGCGGCGATCGTCGCCGAGACTTCGACCGACGAAGCAGAAGTCGCCTTCGCGGTCTGGTTCGACGTCAGGCGTGCGGCGATGCGGTAGGCATACTTGCCCGCGGGCAGCGACCCGCCGGCAACGACCGTGGCCGCCGCGCCGGTCGGCGTCGCGACGATCGGATCCTTCCACGCGACCGGCTTGGACATGTAGTTGTGGCGGACGAGGATGTTGGCCGTCACCAGGTTCGGAATCGTCGGATCGGAGCCGCCGATCAGCACGTTCTCGGTCGCGCCCTCGAGGTAGTTGTTCTCGATACGGAAATTGCCGGGACCATTGAAGCCGCTGATCGCCTGCGAGTCCTGGCCGATCGCCTTGCAGTCCGACACGTAAGAGTTGAGCACGTCGGTGTCGCGGCCGTTCAGCGCGATGCCGCGCTTCTGCCCGAACAGCGGATCGCCGTGAACGTAGATGCGATCGAGGACCAGCGAGTACGGCGCCTGCGACGCCATCGTCTGCGTCGAATCGCCGGCGCCGAGCGAGATGATTTCCCCGTAGCCCATGTAGTTCGCCTGGAACTCGAGGAACTGCAGCTTCCAGTGGTGGGCGGCGGTTGCAGTGCGGAGCGCCGCCATATTGTTCGACGACTTGATCTTCGGGAGGAACTGCGCGAAAGCCGGCGTGATGCGAGTGCCCGCCGGCGGCAGCGACGCGTCGGCGGCCGCCGAACGCAGGGTGATGAAATCGTTGACCGCGCCCTTGTTCGGCAACACGAAGTTGCCGACGTAAGTTGCCCCAGGTTCGAGTGTGATGACGTCACCGGGCTGCGCCGCGTCCAGGGCTGCTTGGAGTTCGCCGCCCGCCGGAACCGAGATAGTCGCTGCACTGGCCAGCGACCCGGTCGCGAGCAGGCACACAAGGGTCGACACCAAGCCCCAGAACGGGGTCCTAATCCGCATCATCTACTCCCTGGGTTGTCTGGAAAATTGGCGGCGAACTGCGTCGAGAGTCCGCCGTGCCGGCCGAGGTTAGGGCAAGCGTAGTGCCATCTGTTCAGGACAGAGCTCGGCCGTGAAACCGTGTGCTTTACAGGGAAAAATGACCAGACTGTCGGTACGCCTCCGAGGAAGCCTCATGTCGACTCCGATCCGGACCTACGAAATCGTAATCGGACTCGACAGGATTGAAACTGCGGAGCTTGGAAGAACGAAAACGTTATTGCTGAGCTGCGAGGGCCTCGCGAGCCGCGGCGAGGATGGCGTCGGGCGACCCGGTCAGGCCGCCGCCCTGCGCGAAGTCTGCCTTTCCGCCACCTCTCCCACCGAAAGTCGCGTGGAGGGCAGACAAAAGTCGCTGCGCAGGCAGACTGACGTCCGTTGCCCGCGCAATGACAGCCAGCACCGGCGCGCCGGCGGAAACCAGGATGGCGACGTGTTGAGGTCGGGCGGCGATCGCTGTCGCGAGCGACTTGAGGGTGTTGGCGTCTGCCTCAACAATTCGAGCGACGAGACGGCAGGTCGCGGCGCCATCGACGGCTCCACCGAGCGCAACCGTTTCGGCCGACGCCGCGAGCTCATCGGCGCGGTAGCGTGCGAGCTCGCTCTGCAACGCGTTCAGCGCGCGCCTCTGATCCTTCGCCTCCGTCTGCAGGCGATCGATCGAGGCCGCCAGCTCTTCCGGCAGCACCGACAGCTTCTGCACGGCGCCGGTCATCGCGTCGCGCAGCCCGCGATAGGCGGAGAGCGCGCGGCCGCCGCACAGGAATGTGAGCCGGTGGCCGCCCTTGAATCGCTCCCACGCCGCCACGACGATCACGCCGATCGCGCCGGTGCGCGACACGTGCGTCCCGCCGCAGGCGGACAAATCGAACCCCTCCACGTCGATCAAACGAAGCGTTCCGCCGCGCGCGGCTTCCTTGCGCAGCGGCATCGCCGCCGCCTCTTCCGCGCTCGCGAACCGGATCGCCACCGGCCGATCTTCCCAGACCACGCGGTTGGCCTCGTTCTCCGCCGCCGCGATTTCGGCGGTCGAAAGCTCGCGCGCGAGATCGATCGTCGACGCCGCCGCGCCGAGATGGAAGCTCACGGTGCGGACCTGAAACAGCCGATCGAACGCCGCCGAGAGCACGTGCTGCCCGGTGTGCTGCTGCATGTGATCGAAGCG
>Ga0070691_10001296_pt1 | contig 10606 bp, 2 predicted proteins | sample KBSK1101metaG_FD_64673 | JGI IMG/M metagenome (GOLD analysis project Ga0070691, IMG submission 64673) | Corn, switchgrass and miscanthus rhizosphere microbial communities from Kellogg Biological Station, Michigan, USA - KBS K1-10-1 metaG | ecosystem: Host-associated > Plants > Roots >... | reverse complement strand
GGCGACGCGAAGTTCGCGGGCGGATCGACCGTGGGGCTGCTGACGAACGGTGCGATTCTGGCGTCGGGCAACGTGCTGGTTCCGGGCGTGGCGACGAGCTTTGCGCCGAGTGGGAACAGCACGCTGGCGCTACTTGGCACCGGACCACAGGCCATCACGGGCACGGCGCTCGGCACGACGACATTCCAGAACGTTTATGCGACGAATGCGATCGGCGTGACAATCAACACGCTGGTCACCATTCAGGGGAACGCGACGATTCTCGGGCCCGTGCTCACGGGGCAGCCGCTGACGATCAACGGCACGCTTACGGATCCCGGCTTCTGCGCGGGCACCGCGGCGCCGCTCAACGGCTCCTTCACGCTTCCGGCCGGCGCGTGCCTCATTGCATCGAGCCTCACGTTGAACAACGCAACCACCCCGCTCAGCAACACGTTCGAGATTCTGTCGGACGTCACGTTCACCGGCAGTGCGGTCGCGCTGCAGGCCCCGCTCCTGGTTGGCGGCGCGGTGACTGTCAGCGCCGGAAATCTCGCGGTGAATGGTCAACAGTTCGCCGTCGCTGGCGCGTTCTCAACGATCGGATCTGGCACGCTAACGATGAACAACGCGGCCGACTCGCTGCTCGTCATTGGCCAGGCCACGTTCAGCGGGGGCGCAGAGGCGGGCCTGCTGACAAACGGTACACTCGGAATTCTTCAGGGTCTCGTCGTGAGCGGCCCGGGACAGTTCGCGGCGAGTGGAAACCATACGACGTACTTTGCGGGACCGGCGTACGCGCCGTTGATCGGGTGCGAAGTGTCGTGTGATCTGGGTCGTGCACCACGCGCTGCCTCCGCTCCGGCCGTGCGAACCACCGCGCGTGCAACCGCACCTCTCGGCGCGAGCGCTCCGCGCACGACCGCGAGCGGAGCGAAGGCTTCGCCGGCGGCGCGCGCCGCTCACGTCGCGGCGGGCAGGACAAAGGCCGCCGTAATGAGAGCACGGAGCGCGACGATGCGCACCGCGCGCAAGGCGCTCAGCGCCGCATGGCCGTCGAGGGCCGCCTCAGCTCGAGCGGCACGCGCAGCCGGCGTTGCTGCGCGCGCCCGCGCCGGCGCTGCCGGCAGGGCTGTGGCATCGCCTCGAGTCGCCGCATCGTCGAGCGTGCCAGCGACCGTGCGCGGAGGCATGGCTGCTCGCGCCATGGCGGCAGCAGCGCGGTTGGCCACGGCTGCCCGCGCCAAGAGTTTCGCAGTGCCGCGGACGCCAACGGGAGCCGCGCCCTTAGGCACCACGAGCGGGCGCGCCGGATCCGCATTCACGCTCCCAACGCTCAGCGACACGGCCGTCTACATTGCATTTGCTGACACGACCGGCAACCAGTTCGCGAACGTGCACATCACGGGTATGGCGAACTGGCAGACGCTCGCGACCACGGCGGGGAATATGCTCGTCGACACGTTGGCCTTCGTTGAAGGGAGCGGGCATCTCCTGATCAACGACACGCTGTACGTTTCGGCGAGCGGAGAGGTCGTGCCGGAAGCGGTGGAACTGTTCGGCGTGCTGTCGGACTCCGGTTATTTCTCGCCGGACACGACGATCTACTCGGGCGTGTCGCAGGCCCTTCAGTCGGATGCGTTCGGCGATGCGGAGTACAACAACGTGGTGGTCAACTCGCCCACGCTGAACGTGCTCGCCGAGGACGGGTACGAGGTCGACATCTACGGCTCGCTCTTCATCGTGAACTCGGGTCAGCTGCGGATCGGAACGCCGCTCCCGGGCAACGCATGCCCCAGCTGCGAGTCGGACTACGTATACGTCGAATCCTTGTTCGAGACGCTCGGCAACGGCACGCTGCAGATGACCGACGCCAACGATCCTGAACTCGAGGTCGACAGCGCTGCAGTCTTTGCGGGCGGGAGCACCGCCGGACTGTTGACGCAGGGCGAAATTGACGTGTACGGGAACTTCACGCAGGCGGGATCTCCGACGGCATTCGTGGCGACGTCGCCGAACCTGATCTATTTCGACCTGTACCTGACCTCGGCGGATACGATCACGTTCGCGAACCCGGGCTATAATGCGTCGCACTTCGGCGATTTCTATGTTGAAACCGGAGACTATTACTTCGGGAGCAACGTCTTTGCGGATGGGTCACTGAACACCGGCTGCATTGCGTGTACGCTCGTGCACCGGGTGCATACCGCGACGCCTGGAACCGCGGTCAGCGTCACGTCGAAGGGCGCTGACGTCGGATACTTGGCGCTGGACGGAGTTTCGTGGGACCTGCAGGACGGATATCCGGTGTTCAGCGCCGACTCGGTCGATTTCCTGAACCAGGACTCAACCAAGGTTCAGTTCTCTATCGAGCGCGGAAACACGATTCCGATGGGACCGAACAACGTGTTCTCGAACTGGATCTTCGAAACACGACCGCAGTTCGGCGTCGGACTTTACGTGCAGGCGACTCAGACGGACGACGCTGAAGTGAACGGGCCGCTCACGATCAGTTTCGCTTCACCGCCACAACTCTTCGGCAACTTCGGCGGGATCAGCACGTTCAACGGCGCTCAGATTCCAATCTGGAACCTTGGCGGCGGCGGCGCGGAGCTGAGCGCGTCGAGCTGGCTCGGGCGCCGACTCGGCGCCGGCGGCACGTCCACCAGTCACGCGGGTACGGTGACTGGTGGGTCCTACGATCCGGTACGCCGCTGAGGGCGCTGAGCTTCTAGCTGTCGCTTCCTGAGCCGGAGAACAAAAAAATGAAACCAGCTATCGGACTGCTCGCGGCGGTCGCCTTTGCGTCGGCGCCCGCCCTCGCGCAGGGGCGCGGCGAGCCCGCTCGTTCCGCACCGCACGCGCCGGCGCGGCCTGAAGTCGGCGGCGGACACATCCCGCCGCGCGGCCCGACTCACACTCCCGCGCCGCCTGCGAGCCGCAAACCCGCACCGCCCGTGAACTACGCGCACGAACCCGGGCATCCCAACGCCCCGCACGTCGACGTGAAGACCAACGTGTGGGTCGGGCACAGTGCGCGCCGCAGCGAGGCGGGCCTGCGCCTCGACCATCCGTGGGCGCACGGACATTTCGGCGGCGTGATTGGCGCCAGCCACATCTACCGGCTCCGCGGCGGCGACGCGCACCGATTCGGCTTCGAAGGATTCTTCTTCGACGTCGCCTCAGTCGACCTCGCGTACTGCAACGACTGGCTCTGGGACAGCGACGACATCGTGCTGTACGACGATCCCGATCATCCCGGCTACTACCTCGCGTACAACGTGCGCCTCGGGACATACGTGCACGTGGAGTATCTGGGAGAGTAGTTTCGCCCAGTTTCGTCTAATTGCTTTCACTTGTGGCTTGCATCTGAGCGCAGCCGTCAGATGCAAGCCACAGGTTTAAGCCGCCGGAGACGCTCGTCAGGGCGCTTTCACCGGCCGCTGTCGCTGACCGCCAGGCTTTTTTGTGCTCTCCGTCACACCCATCCCGCGACGCACACCCTTTTGCGCGCCGATTGGCGGGTCTAGCTTAGGTCGCCTCCAGTAGTATGGATGTCGCGACCGCGCCGTCCCGAGGTGGACCCCCGCCCCAAGACATCTCCGCATGCGCGACCCCGCCACTCCGACTCGTGACGCGCCGCTCCGCCGCCTTGCCATCCTCGGGCTGGTGTTCGTTGGGGCAATCCTCAGCTGTGGCAAGGACATCACCGGTCCGGGGGGCGGTCGCTTCGCACGCGGGCTCTCGTGGAACGCCATCTTCCCGCCGGTCTTGCGCAGCGTCGGGGTCAGCTCGGGCGTCGTGGACTTCACGCATGTGCACGTCGTGCTCCACCACAGCGACGGCACCATCGCGCTCGACACCGTCGTCAACTATCCGTCCAACGCTGACTCCGTAACCGTCAGCCTCTCGGTGCCGCTGCTGCACGATGCGCCCGCGGCCGGCGAACCGATGACGGTCAACCTCGGCTACATCGACGCCGCCGGCGACACCGTGTTCAAAGGCGGCCCGATTTCGCTGCTCGCGGCGCCGGCGCCGCCCGGGGGCGGTGCGAATCCGCCGGTGCAAGTTCCGGTCGCGTACACCGGCCCGGGCGCGACGGCAACATCGGTCGTGATTTCGCCGCGCGCCGACACGGTTGTCGCAGGCGCGCCGTTCACCTTCACAGCTGTGGCGAAGGACGCCGGTGGAAACGCGCAAGCGGGAACGCCGATCGTGTGGGCCACTCCGGACACGCTCGCGACGATCACCGCGCCGAACGCGGGCGTTGGCGTCGCACGAGCGATCCGCGGCACCGCGCGTATCGCTGCCACCCTCCTCACGGGCGCCACGGACACGGCGCGCCTCGTGATCATCCTTCCGGCGTCGCAGATCGTGAAGCCCGCCACCGCGAGCGGCGACGCACAGACGGGCACCGCGGGCGCGCCGCTCGCGCAGCCGATCGTCGCGAAGGTCGCGGCGAGCGATGGCGTGGGCGTGGCGGGCACGACGGTGACGTTCGCCGTCGCGACGGGCGGCGGCTCGGTGGGATCGCCGACCGTCGTCTCCGACGCGAACGGTCTCGCGCAAACGACGTGGACGCTCGGCCCCGGCGCCGGCGCGCAGAGCGTTACCGCGACCGCAGGCACGCTCACGAACTCGCCGCTCACGTACACTGCGACATCCACGGCCGCCGCGGCGTCAAAGCTCGTCGTCACGACGCAGCCGGTGAGTACGTCGGCCGGCGCCTTCCTCTCCGCCATTGTCGTCACCGCCGAGGACGCGAACGGAAACGTGGCGACATCGTTTACCGGGCCGGTGGCGATTGCCCTCGGCACGACGACGTCGGGTGCGGCGCTCAACGGAACAGCGAGCGTGAATGCCGTGGCGGGCGTGGCGACGTTCTCCACGCTCACGATCAACAAGGCGTTCAGCGGCTATACGCTGATCGCCTTGGCCTCAGGGCTCACGAGCGCGACGACGAGCGCGTTCAACATTACGGTGGGGCTCGCGACCACAATCACGGCAGCAGGCGGGACCGGACAGACCGGCACGATCAACGCCGCACTGCCGACGCCAATTTCGGTCCGCGTGACGGACGCGGCCGGAAACGGTGTCGCCGGGAAGACGGTGACGTTCGCGACAGCCGATGGCTCCGTGGCGCCTCCAACGGGCGTCTCCGACGCGAACGGTCTGGCGCAAACGACGTGGACACTCGGCGCGAGAGTGAGTCCGCCGCTGGACAGCATGACGGCAACGGTCGCCGGGCTCGCGAACTCGCCGCTGACGATCACCGCGACCGGGACACCGCTCACGGCAGGCGCGGCGACGCACCTGGTGTTTAGCGTGCAGCCGAGCAACGGAGTCGCGGGCGTCGCCAACTCGCCCGCCATTGTGGTTCAGGCGCTCGACGTGAACAATCTCCTCGCGACGACGTACACCGGCGCCGTGACGCTCGCGGTTTCGTTTGGGGCCGGTTCCTCGATCGGCGGGACATTGACCGTCTCAGCCGTCGCAGGTGTTGCCACGTTCTCAGCGGTGACGTTCAGCAAGGCAGCCACGGGTTATGTGCTCCTTGCGACGGGCACAACTGTTAGCTCAACGACGTCCAACGCGTTCAACATTGTTGCAGGCCCGGCGGCGAACCTCGTGAAGGTGACGGGCGACAATCAAGCGGGAAACGCCGGTGCAACGCTCGCCGCTCCGGTCACGATACAGGTGACTGACGCGTCGGGGAACGGCGTGTCCGGCACGAGCGTCACGTTCGCGATCGCGACCGGTGGTGGTTCGCTTGGAACGCTTACGACAACTACCAACAGCTTCGGGAATGCGTCGAGCGCCTGGACGCTCGGCCCTGGTGCGGGCACGCAAACCATGACGGTCACGAGCGCCACGCTCGCCGGATCGCCGGCGACGTTCACGGCGACCAGCGCGCTCCCCGGCCAGCGTACGTGGACCGGTGCGGCGCTCGACAACCAGTGGTCCGATGCCGGCAACTGGGCTCCGGCCGGCGTGCCGGCGAGCGGAGACTCGGTGGTCGTGCCAGCGGTAGCGTCGCTCCCGATTCTCTCGAGCGCAACGACGATCAAGGCACTCACGCTGGCGTCCGGCGGAACGCTCACGGTGAACGGTGCGGTGCTGACCGTGAACGGAACGCTCGACGCGACGGGCGGCATCGTGGGAACGTCGAGCTCAGTGGTCCTCACATCGGCTTCCTCGGCGAACGCCAAGGGCGTGATCGCCGCGTTGCCGCTCACGGTTCAAGGCACCTACGTCATGTCAGGCGGGCTTTCGTCCTTCAACCTGACGGTGTCGGGTTCGCTAGACCTGAACGGGCAGGTCTTGATCGTCGGGAACGGTGGCTTCTTCACGCAGGGCACCGGCACGATCACGATGAATCAGTCCGGAAGCAATCTCAGCACATCCGGACCTGCGAACTTCGCCGGCGGTGACGAAACCGGGAAACTCACCGCGGGCACGCTGGCCGTGGGCGGCAGCTTCTCGCAGGGACCGGGCGGAAACGCGGCGGCGTTCAACGCGGGCACGGCGCACACGCTGGTCCTGAACGGCTCGGTCGGAACGACGCTGTCCATGGCGAACCCGGTCAACTCGATCATCGGCAACCTGATCATCACCGACGCGGCCGGCGTAACGGCGAACACCGGGTTCATCACCAACAACCTCACGCTGGCCGGCGGGGCACTCAACGGAACACTCGGCGGCACGATCAACGGAACGCTCACCGATCCTTCGGGGAACTGGAAGGCCGGCAACATTTCGTTTGCGACCAGCGCCACGCCGGTCTCCTCGAACACGCCGACGATCACCGCCAGTAACGTCACGTTCAACGCTGCCTCCGCGCAGCTCGCCGGAAATGTCACGATCAACGGCAGCGTGTCGATGCCCGGCGGGTTGCTGATCAACGGCCATTCGCTGACGATTACCGGCGATCTGACGACGATCAGCGGCGGCCTCGTCTCGATGACCAACGTCGCCGACGTTCTCACGATCAACGGCAACGCGACGTTCTCGGGCGGTCAGGGCCTGATGTCGAACGGCGTGCTCACCATCGGGGGGAACTTCACGCAGAACACGGTATCGAACTCGTTCAACGCGGGCGCGGGCCACACGACGCGGTTCACGGGCGCCACTCCGACCATCTCGTTCGCGAACCCGACGACGTCGAACTTCGGGAATCTTCAGCTGCAAACGTCCGGCGCGGTGACCTTCGGGACGGACGCGCTCGTGAGCTCCAGCGTTTGGCTCAAGACGGGCGCGACGCCGAGTGTCGTCGGAAGCGGCCACACGGTGACGATCGGCACCGGTTTGTTTGACACCACCGGCGGGCGCTGGCAGGTGGCGAACACCGTGATGAATGGAACCGCCACGATCCCGCGCGCGCTCGCGACGAACCTGACGATCAGCAACGGCGGCGGCATCCTCGTCGATTCGGCGATCGTCACCGGCAACGTGGTGGTCACGGGCGCGACGACCGCGCTCGGCATGAACGGCCACAAGATGAAAGTGTCGGGGACCTTCGGCACGGTGTCGGGCGCAATCTTGCAAATGTCGCACTCGAGCGACTCGTTGATTGTGGCAGGGAACGTGTCGTTCAACGGCGGCAACGAGACCGGCCAGCTGAGCGCCGGCTATCTCGAGATCGACGGACCGAGCTTCGTGCAGGGGACCACCACCACATCGTTCGCCGCCGACGCTCCGCATGTCACGGCGTTCCTGGGCACGACACAGCAGGCCGTCTCGTTCGCCAATCCGGCCTCGGGCAGCTCTCACTTCGGCAATCTGTCGCTGCAGGACACGGCTGCGGTGCTCGGCTCTGATGTCTTCCTGAACGGCCAGCTGCAGGCGAGCGGACAGGCGAGCTATCACATCGAGACGTCGGGATCGCCGCAGTTGGTGACTTCGAATGGCGCAAACCTGACGAACGTCGTGTTCGACAACGTGCGCTGGAAAACGGCCGGCACGAACGGCAGCGCACTCTTCCCGTCGATCAGCAACGTGACGTTCAAGAACATCGGCGCGACAACGCTGCCGCAGTTTGACTACGAGTACAGCACGAAGACCAACCTCACGCTCTCAGGCTTCACCTTCTCGACGACTCCGACCGGCGGCGGTTCGTACATCACGGTCGTCGGGCCGGACACGCTGACCATGAGCGGTGTGTCACCGGCCGCGAACGGCGGTTTCCTGAGCGTGAGCGGCAACGGTGCGATCAACAACTGGCTGAACGCCACGACGTGGGTCGGGACCTTCTCGACGGCGTGGGCCACGGCCGGCAACTGGAGCGCCGGCGTTCCGACGACGGCGTCCGACGTGATCATCAACTCGGCGAGCTTCCAGCCGACCACTGGCGCGGCTGTCACCGTGAAGAGCCTGACGGTGAACAACGGAAGCGTGCTGAGCGTGACGGTCGGCAACCTGCAGGTGAACGGCCTGATCGACGTCGCACCTGGCGGCCAGGTCGCACTGCCGTCGACTGTCGGAATCCTCGCGTTCGGTGATGTCGTCACTGATACGGCGGGCACGACCGGCGTCACGCAGTGCACGAGTGGCAGCGCGCTCAACATTCAGTCCGGGAACCACAACGTCACCGGCAAGTTCTGCAACTTGGCACTTTTCGGGAATGCAAAGGCGTCGGGACCGATCAAGGTCGTCGGGTCGGGCAACGGCGGCTACCTCGAGCCCGGCACCGGCGGCAACCTGACGCTCAACGGATATCGGGTTGATGCCGCGCAGTACAACGCGACCGGCACCGGCACGATTACCATGACGAACGCGGCGGACTCGCTGGTTCTCCACGGCGGATTGGCCCAGTTCCAAGGCGGCTCCGAGACCGGCCTGATGACCGCGGGCACCATCATCGACCATTCGCCGAACCTGATCATCAACGGCACGGATCTCGATGAGACGGGCGGATCGCAAACGCTCATCATGGATTCGACGGCTTTTCAGACGCTCACACAGCTCACGGCCGCGACGCCGGGGCACGGCATCAACAACCTCACGATGAGGGGAACCGGATCCAAGGGCTTCTCGGGCGATCAGTGGATCACCGGCACGCTGCTGTTCGACGCCACGATGACCGGGCCTGGAAACGTGCAGGGCTCGTACAACATCCACGTGAACACGCTGGTCGACAATTCATCGGGCATCGCCGGCGGAGCGTTCCAGGGAAGCACGGCGCTCCACATGACGGGCACAACGCCGTTCAATCGCGACACGCTCGTCGTGAACACGCTGTACATCGATCACGGACAGACGTTTGCGCTCTCGAACAACCTCGTGACGAACTACATCGTCGTCGACTCGGGTTCGACGCTGTCGCTCAACGGCCACACCGTGAACCTGCAGGGCAACTACTTCACGACGCAGAACGGCGGCATGCTATCAATGATCAACCCGAGCGATAGCCTTGTTGCGAACCAGCTCTACTTCAACGGTGGCAGCACGCAGGGCCTGCTCACGGCGGGCGGCATCAATCTCACCGGGCCGGTCGCGGGGGCGATCTACCAGGGATTCATTGGCCAGCACATTGCAGCATCCGGTTCACCGTCACCGACGGCCTTTGCGCCTTCGGGCACGAGGGTCTGGCTGAACCCGTCGTTCAGCACGTTCATGGAGTTCGCGAATCCTGGTTCGGGGGCGTCGGGATCGCACTTCTGGTTCTTGCAGCCCAAGAACGGCGCGCCCGTCAACCTGCTGACGAATATCGTCGTCGACAGCCTCCTGCTCGGCGAAGTCTCAGGCGCCACGTTCCAGAGCGACTCGGTCGGCACGAGTGGCATTCGAACGATCACGACGAACGGCATCTTCAACTCAACCGACACGCTGACGCTGAGCGCGGTCAATGTCGTGCTCACCGGCAGCTATGCGTCCACGGCTAACAAGCTGAAGTGGACGGGCTTCAACGGCGCTGGCAACTACAATGGAACGCTGTTCACACAGAACCGCTCGACCAACGCTGCGTCGCTCGATCAGAACAATTTCAGCCTGGTGACGCTCGGCAGCGGGTTCTACGTCAATAACACCGGGGCTGCGGGTTTGACGCTCGGGCTGGGAAACATTGGTCCCACCCTGCTGCCCATTTGCATCGTAAGCCTCTTGAGCGGCGGCCACTGCCCTTAGCAAAGAACTGAGCGACCGCGCGCGCCGTGGACCACCGGCGCGCGCGGAGCCCGGCCGCGTGAGCGCATTCGCTTGACACCGCGCGCGGCGCACCGATCATTCGTCAACATGAAGCATCGCCTGACGACTCTGTGCGCCGTCGCCGCGCTCGCGGCGGCCGCCTGCCATCCCGCACCGAGCACCCTCGTCACACCCGCGCGCCGCATGACCCGCGCGCTCCTCCGCTCGAGCATCGACTCGCTCGTCGCAGACCCCATGTTCCGGAACGCGTACTGGGGAATCCTGATCGTCGAGCCCGCCACCGGCGACACGCTCTACTCACGCAACGCGGGCAAGCTCTTCATGCCGGCGTCGAACGAAAAACTCCTCACCGGCGCAGCGGCACTTGCGCAGCTCGGCCCGGACTACCGCTTCTCGACCTCGTTCCTGACATCGGCGCCAATCGACAGCGGCGGCGTGCTCCGCGGAGATCTCGTCGTCGCCGGACGCGGCGATCCCTCCATGA
>Ga0070691_10001295_pt1 | contig 10607 bp, 8 predicted proteins | sample KBSK1101metaG_FD_64673 | JGI IMG/M metagenome (GOLD analysis project Ga0070691, IMG submission 64673) | Corn, switchgrass and miscanthus rhizosphere microbial communities from Kellogg Biological Station, Michigan, USA - KBS K1-10-1 metaG | ecosystem: Host-associated > Plants > Roots >... | reverse complement strand
CTCAGCCTGCCAGGTGCGGGCGAGTTGCATTGCACAGACCGTCGCTCACGCCGCACCCGTCGTCGCCCATTGCCTCGACCATCCGCGCGAGCATGTTCGACGCGCAGCTGGGGCCGCATGGTGGTCGCTCGTTCAGATCGTTCCGAACGCGCCGAACGCGAAGGATCGTCTCGAAGGAATAATCGGAAACGCGCTATTCGAGCCCGGAGTTTGGCTTAGCGCCATCATCGGCCTCGACTTGTTGGGCCAGAACGTTGCTCCCTTACTGCTGGATGCCGATCGGCGCATTCGTCTCGGTGCGGCAATGGCGAAGGGCACCAGAGGCGTGAAGTCCAGCAATGACGAACTAGCCCGCGCCCTGCGCGATCTCGAATGGTTGGAGCACACGTTTCCGCAAGGACTTGCGCATAGGGATATGCATCTGCGCTTCCACGTCCTGTCGGAGCTGCTCGAGCGCTGCTCACCGACAACCGCCGGTGCAACTGTCATCGACGCCATGGACCATCTGATCACGCAGCGCGCTTCGGCTTTCACGGCCGACTTCGAGTGGGGGCCCATCCTGCTGTGGGTCTTCCCGGAGCGACGGGCGAAGCTGCCGCTTCGGGACCAGGACATGTTGCCACTCCCACAACGGTTGGATGCAGCTCAACGGGTCGTCCTGGATGCGTTGACGAAGAAATCCGATATCTGGAACCGCGGCTCGGGCAACGCCTATCTGGCCCTCCTGCGTGTACAGCTACCGCAGGATCGTGCAAGCATTCTGCAGTGTTTGGCGGTGGTAGGACCATAATCCGATGAACGTTCGCCTAGTGTCCCGCGACCACGACCGCCACGCCCAAACCCGCTTAATAAACTGCCTATTTGAAGTGCGGACCGCAGTTGAAATTGGTGTACCTCGAAGAACACGCCACAGCCGATAGTCCTTGGGCGCCAAAGCCGCCAATGAAATCCGACGGCTCGCGCACGATCGCCTGGCACGGCAGGAACGCGGCGACATCTCAACGCCATCGGTAGTTGCCTCCAGCCGCAGATTCGGGTGTTGCCATCGGCCCCGATGAGGTGAGAATACCAAGTAAGCGGCTGTCGGTCCCTGCTGGACGTGGATGTCGAGCGCTGCTCGCCCAAGCGTCATTGGAGAGGGTTTAAGACGGATGTCACAGCTCACCGGCAAGACACGTGCGCAACTAAGGAACGCTGCCTTTGCCTACGTAGACTCAAAGGGTCGACGACGCCTACCTATCCACGACGAGGCACACGTTCGTAATGCTCTGGCTCGCTTCAACCAGACGAGATTCGAGCACGATGCAGCGCGCGAGCGAGCGCGCAAGAGGCTGCTCACCGCGGCCAAAAAGTACGGCATCGTGCCGATCGGATTCATCGCCGGACAGCTTGCGACCGAACGCCTAGAGGGCGAGTCAAAGGCGCGCGCTGGGGTGGTCCGCGGTCTGCCGAGCGGTCAGGTCACCTTCCTTCTGACCGATATCGAGGATTCTACCGGTCTACTCCGCCTTCTGGAGGACAAGTACGCCAACCTCCTCGATGCCGTGCGTCGCCTTCTCCGCCGCGCTGTGCAACGGTCGGGGGGCAAGGAAGTCGACATTCGCGCGGACGAGCTATTCGCTGTCTTCAAGCGCCCGACCGGTGCACTCACTGCTGCGCTGACGATCCAACGGAGGGCCGGCTCACGGTCTTGGCCGGCCGGCGCCAAAGTGCAGCTAAGGATCGGCATCCATACCGGTCGTCCCACACTGGTCGACAGCGGTTACGTGGGGCTGCCGGTGCACACCGCGGCCCGTATCTGCTCTGCCGGTCACGGTGGTCAAATCCTTCTCTCGAGGGACGCGGTACGAGCGGTCGAGGCATCGGCTCCTCGCGACGTCAGCTTTCGCAGCTTAGGCGCTCACCGGCTGCAGGGTCTGCCAGAGCCGCTGGCTCTGTTCCAGCTGGAGGCGCCAGACCTTCCGGGAAACTTCCCAGCACCTCGGACCACAAAAGGGTCATTCCAGCCTTTTGATGAACCAACGATTAGAGCTCGCGATTCAAACCAGGCGGCTCGAACACGGTCTCGTTCGCGATAGAGGAATGGCCGTGCCTCTGCACATTCCGTCCCGACATGCCATCAACTACGACCCGACTCTGATCTGGCTAGAGAAGCAGCTGCGCTGGTGGGTTTTAGGCCACCATTCTCGATTTCTTGGAGGCTCGTCCCCACCAGCCAGGTTCGCCGGGCTTCAGCAAGTTGCTGTTTGGGCCGCTTCCCGGGTCGCGGCCCAGCCAACGCGCGGGCTCTCATCAGGATCGACGAGCACGCAGGTGATCTACTAGTTCAACGCTCCGGTCGTGCCACCAATCTGCTTCTTGAGCGCGCGCAGTTGCTGGATCACTTTGAGCGCATATCGTCACCCATTGTGTCTTGCGACGTGTGTCGGAGGAATTTTCGCGGGGAAGCGTCGTAGCTACCAACCCTAGTCGCCGCATGGGCCTGCTGGTCAAAGCCGCCGCCTCGATCGCTTCCCGATCGGCCAGACGAGCGGATCGAGCTTGGCACACACATCGGTGTAATCGTCTTGGAATAGCGCCACCAACCGCCAAAGTGCTTGCTCAAATTCCCGAACGGTGGTGACGCTGACCGTCAGAGCTCTATTTCGGCTGGGTCCACTCCAAGCCGTACTTGGCATAAATCGCCTTCAACGTCCCGTCTGTGGCGAGCCTTGACTGGGATTTGCTGATCCTACCGAGCAGTTGTGTGTTTCCTTTCTTGACGGCGAGGCCGATCGGACCCAGCATGACCGGCTGATAGGAGGTAACCATCTGCACGTCGGAGGGGAGTCGACCCGTTTTTGATTTATAAGCGGTCGTCGACATGGGGCCCAGGACGACCTTGACTTGCCCCGCGCCGATGGCCGCCCACGCGTCTTCAAGTCTGTCATAGACTTTGACCTCCGAGAAGCCACCGGTCTTTTCAAGAAGATTGACATGGGGACTCCCGGACGATCCGTCTCCGGCTTGTTCTCGTATTCGCACACTTCGACCCTGGCTCGGTCGGACCGTTACCGCTACGCACCGGAACCGGACACCTGGCTGTGCCGGCCAGACCTGCGGCAGGGACGCCGGTAGATCGGCATCAAATCGAACGGAAATGAGTGGGCCTAGGCCGATCGCAGCCGCACAACGATGGCGCGGTGGCAGTTGAAGTCCCGGGCGATCGAGCTGGCGGACTCGCCATTCTCCAGGCGACGGCGGCCCTCCGCCTGCTGATGCTGGCTCAGCTTAGGTTTGCGGCCAAATTGGACGCCGCGAGCCAGCGCTGCCTTTCTGCCATCCTGCGTCCGCTTTACTATCCGCTCACGCTCGTCCTGCGCGAGGGCGCTCAAGAACGCCAAGATGCCCTGCCCCATGGTGCTGGTCAGATCCAGGTACGGTTTGTCGAGGACCTTCACCAGGGCTCCACCAGCGGCTACGCGCTGAATGATGGATGTCATCAAGCATCGATCGCGTCGCCCGATCCCATTCCGGCAGCCCCGGCACGTTGCCGGTGCCGTGGGCGGCGATCGCCTTCTCAAGCTCCGGCCGGCCCGTTGTGCTTGGCCCCGACGCCGTCTCCTTGAAGATCCGCTCGCAACTTCAGCTACAAGCCCCCGCGTTGCCGATCCAAGTTCTGGCGCTGCGCAGATCCGCGCGCGCAGCCGACTTTGCGCATAAAAAGCCGGACTTTAGAGGCGGACTTTCTCCCGGAAAATCAAGCTTTCAAAGCGGGTAGTGGCGGAGGAGGATGGGAGTCGAACCCACCTGAGACCGTCTGACGGCCCCACCCGGATTTGAAGTCCGGTCGCCCCACCGGGAGCGGGACTCCTCCGTTTTGCCTGCCCGCCGCATTGGGCGCAAACAGCTCGATGCGGGCGGGATTGATACGGCGCAGGTCGCCACGACGGATGGTAAAGCCATGGCGATCGAAGAACTCAAGGATCTGGATGGCGACCTTGCGGCCGTTGTCAAGGCGGTCACGGAATTGCGCTGCCGTAAACCTGCCATTCGGAGCATGAGCGGCGACGTCGATGGCGATTTCCGCCATGGTTTGCACCACCGATCGCAGGAAGAAATGATCGTGCGCGATTTCATCGGTATCGCCGCGTCGTGCCGCCATGCGCAGCAGCCGGCGCACAAAGGTCTCGTCGATGTGCATGGCGGTGGCGAGGTCACGCACGCGCGGCGGCCGGAAGGGCTCGACCGCGAGCCTGGACCGGGCCAAAGCCCAGATTTTCTCCTCCTCTTCGGAGAACCTGACCTGATGGTATGGCCGCCGCACCCACATCCGATCGAGCACGACCTGGCCTGCCTCGACCAGCCTTTTGATGGCCGCCAAAAACAGCGGCGGCGGCAACAGCGCCTTGTCGCCTCGGCGCAATTGTTCAAGCCCGATGCCCGGGACGTCGGGGCGCTCGGTGTGGAACGCATCGAGGCTAGCCACCACCCGCGTCTGCAGCCGATCCCAGCTGGCGGGCAGCATGGCGATGCGGCCGGCGCCGGTCGGCAGCAGAACGAGCGAAAGCTCGGCTTGGATGCGCGCGGCAAGCGCCGGTCCGACGGCACGATCGCGAAAAAAGGCGTCAAAATCGAGCCACCCACTCGGACCTGCCAGCGACCTTGTCAGCGCCTCGGCAGCATCGCTGTGCGCCAGCGCCTGGATTTGAGCGCGCCGCTCGGGCGTACGCCGGCGCCGTTCGGGCGCACGCACATCGATCAGTGTGCCACCACCGATGGTCCGGCTCGAGGAGGTATCGCGAACGACAAAGCGGTCGCCGACGACGGCAGCCAGCGGTCGCTCCAACACCAATTGAACGTATTCGGTTTCGCCGGGATTGATCGGCGCCTCGCGCAGCACCACCAGGCGACCCGGCACCTCGGCGGCAGCATGATGGAATTTCACCGGGAACCATTGGCCGATCGGCTTTAGCTCCGAAGGCAGCACTCTAAGGCTGGCGTCGATGCGCGCCGTAGGCGCGTGCAGCTGGGGATCCAGAACGATGTCGCCGCGCCGCACGGCCTCCTTGCTCACCTGCGATCCGCTAAGCACCAGTGCGCACCGCTGTCCGGCCTCACCCTGCTCGGCCGGTTTGTTATGTGCATTGATCGAGCGCACGCGCGCATCGAGCCCCGCTGGGCTGATCGTGACCCGGTCATCGACGCGTACCACGCCCGAGAGGATCGTGCCGGTTACCGCCGTGCCGAGACCCTGCAGCGTAAAGGAACGATCTACCGCCAGGCGAAACAGCCCCTCCTTCGATCGTGGGCTGCGGCTCGTGGCGGCTTGATCGAGATGCTGCGTTAATTCCGTGAGGCCTTGACCGGTCGCCGCCGAGACCGGAACGATCGGGCAACCGGCCAGGCTCGTGCCGTCCAGGGTCGCCGCCACCTCGCGCCTGACTGCGGCGATGCGATCGTCCGCAACCAGGTCACATTTGTTGAGCGCGACGATACCGCGCTCGAGCCCCAACAGGTCAATGATCGCCAGATGTTCGCGTGTTTGCGGCATCACGCCGTCATCGGCCGCAATAATCAGGATGACAAAATCGATGCCGGTGGCTCCTGCCAGCATGTTATGGACGAGCCCTTCGTGACCGGGCACGTCGACGAAGCCCAGGATGTTTCCACTCGGGCGCGGCCAATAGGCAAAGCCCAGATCGATGGAAATGCCGCGCGCCTTTTCCTCCTTGAGTCGGTCGGTGTCGACGCCGGTAAGCTTGCCGATCAGCGAGGTCTTGCCGTGGTCGATGTGGCCGGCCGTGCCGATGATCATGGCGAGGCCTCCTCCGCCTCGATGGGCAGGCTGGCCCGACGCTCTGCCTCTCGGCGCTGTTCGGGCGTGCAACTATTGCGAACACCGTCATAAAACCGGTCGGCAAACTTGCTGCGCTGAGCGCGCGCTCTGATCAGCCATGCGAGCGCCGCGACCGGATCCCGCTCGGCGCCCGCTCCCAAATGACGGGCGGCGCCCAGCATCGCCTGGCCATCGCCGTCTCCGAGCAGGGACGCCTTGCGCCACCAGTGCGCCGCGACGACGACGTCGCGCTCGACGCCGAGGGCATTGTTGTAGAGAAGGCCGATGCGGGTCATGGCGGCGGCGATACCTTGCTCGGCTGCCTGCAGTGCCCATTGCATGGCTTGCCCGTAGTCGGGCTGGCGGTGATCACCGTCGGTCAGCAGCCAGGACAACATGTCCTGGGCATGCGCGTCACCTTGCTTGGCGGCTCGAACATACCATTCTTCGGCGATTGAGCGCTGGGGTGGACCATCCTCGCCATTGAAGTAGAAGTCACCGAGCAGACTTTGCCCGAGGGGATCGCCGGCCTTGGCCGCTGGCAGCAACCATTTGAGCGCGAGATCGACGTCGCGCGCAACGCCCCAGCCGTTGACGAAACAACGGCCAATCTCGGCCTGGGCGCGGACATTGCCTCTGTGTGCATGCTGCACCCAAACGGCAAGGGCGGCATCCCAATCCTCGGCTGCTGCGGCAATCTGGGCGAGGCTCATCGCCTCGGCCGGGTTGGCGGCCGGGGCGGTCGCGCCGTCCGGGCCAGGAGATACTTGCGCAGCGCCAGCTTTACTCATGCTGCGGGCCCGCGTGGTCGAGGCGATCGCCTACACCGCTGAGCTGGGCGAGAAAGGCTGGCTCATCATCCAGACAGCGCAGGTCGAAGACGAGCGCCCCATCATCGATATGGCCAATGACCGGCTGCGGCAGATCCCGGAAGGCGTCGGCGAGTGCTGCAAGGCGCCGACCGGCGCCCTTGCGCTCGACTGGTCTGATAACGAGCGCCGCGCTCGGCAAGGTTTCCAGCGGTAGCGCGCCGGAGCCGATTTGGCTGCTGCATTCGCCGACCGACACCGCATAGTCGCCGCCGACGGCCGCCGATACCGGATCGGCAAGCCGGGCGGCGACCGCCCGAATCTGATCCTGCCCCCGCGTGAAGAAGCGCAAGGTCGGCAGGCTCTCCGGGAGGCGGTCGGGATCGCGATAGAGCTTAAGAACGGCGGCAAGCGCCGCCAGGCGGATCTTGTCCAGGCGCAGCGCCCGCTTCAAGGGATTCTTGGCGACCCGCGCGATGAGCTCCTTCGCGCCGGCAATGATGCCGGCTTGCGGCCCACCCAACAGCTTGTCACCAGAGAAGGTGACAAGATCCGCCCCCTCACCAAGCGCTTGCCTGACGGTGGGCTCCCGCTTCAGCCCGTAGCGCGCCAGGTCCACCAGGGCGCCCGAACCCAGGTCGTGAACAAAAGGCACCTTGCGCGATCGCGCCAAGGCCTGGAGCTCGGCCGCCGGCACGGACTTGGTGAAGCCCTGGATCAGGTAGTTGGAGGTATGCGCCTTGAGAATGAGCCCGGTATGTTCGCCGATGGCCTCGGCAAAATCCTTGCGGTGCGTGCGGTTGGTCGTGCCGATTTCCACCAGCCGGGCCCCGGCGCGCGCCATGATGTCCGGCAAGCGAAAGGAGCCGCCGATCTCGATCAACTCACCGCGCGAGACGACCGCCTCCCGGCCCGCAGCAAAGGTGTTGAGGACCAAGAGCACTGCGGCGGCATTGTTATTGACAATGGCGGCATCTTCCGCGCCGGTCAGCTCGCGGATCAAGCCGCGCACGTGGTCGTCGCGTTCTCCGCGCGCCGCGCCGCCGAGGTCGAATTCCAACGTGACCGCCGAGCGCATGGCGTCGAGCGCCGCCGAAATGGCGCTTTCTGGGAGCAGGGCGCGACCGAGATTGGTGTGCAGCACCGTGCCCGTCAGATTGAACACCGGCCGCAAGGTCGGCGTATCCTCTTGCGCCAATGCCTCGACGACGGCAACGGCCAAGCCCTCAGCGTCGGCCGGCGGGCGCCCCGCGCCTGCCTGCTCGCGCGACTCTGCCAGCGCTTTGCGAATGGCATTGACGGTTGCCGCGTGCCCGAAGCGCGCGGTCGCGGCGGCGGCGAGCGGCGTGCGCAGAACCGCATGCACCGAGGGAAGTCGGGAGCGGGCGACAGGGCGGTGTCCGTTCACGGCGAAAAACCCTCCTCGCTCAATAGCCAAGCAAGAATGGGTTTTGGCCGCGCCGTTGCCACCCGCCCTGCGCCATCAGCATGTCGAGCCCGAGCGTTGCAACATCATCGACAAGCGGGTCGAGAGCGTGATCGGTGACCTGATAGAGAACCTTCACATAGCTACGGCACTTTTCGCAGGTCTCGGCCTTGATGGTATCGGGCTTGCCCTCGATCATCTGATAGCTGAGGCCATCGGTGGAACCGCACCACAGGCACTTGACCCGCACGACGTTCCACATCGTGGCGCATAGCGAGCAGGTGCAAAAACGGGTGTTGTGGGCCTTGGGCCAACCGACAATCGAACAGGTCATCGGGGCGCTGCAGCACACGGGGCAGGCGCTGTCCGCGACGGGTTGCAAATCCTCTGCCGTCAGCAACGCCGCCAAGCGTGTAAAATGCACCTGCAGGGCGGCGGTCACCAGCACCTGGCTCGCAACATCCTGGGCGATGGTTTCATCGCCGAGAACCGCTGAGATCAGCCGACGCCGGTCTGCCGGTGCCATGCTGGCTAAGCCCTGAACGGCGGCCGGGGCTTCGGTGTCGGCAAGCCTGTCCAGGAAACGCGCAAGCGTCAGCTCGATCATGGGATCGGGCTCAAGCTGCGCCTTCGCCAGCGGTGCCATACCGTGTTCCAAGGCCTGACCGATACGCTCGAAGGGCGGCAGGGCAGCCGGCGCCAAATCTCGCTCAATCTCATGCTGCGCGCGCGTCAGCGCCGCCAGAAAGCTCAGGTAAGGCGCGAGCTGGTGGCCAGGCGCTAACGCCGCAAACCGATTGCTTCGATTAAAGAACAGCGACGCGGGATCTGGAATAACGGCGAAGGGCGGCTTTGCCGCCTCGCCGAGGATGTTGCCCGGTCGCAGGCCGGTGACGTCAGACATGAGCACCTCGAACCGAGGATGAAACTCGCTTGCGTCAATTCTACTCGGCCGCCGTAACGGGCGGCCGTTCGATTTGGCCCCTACCGACTTCCTTGCGCAACCACTTGCGGTGATGGCGCCAACCCCAACCGCCCGTGACGAAGCCGCGCGTCATGGCGCTGATCGTCCCGCGCACCCAGATGGCAGCATAGACGTGAATGATCCAGATGGCGATGGCCAGGACGGCCGCCGAGGCATGGATGACGGCCGCCCAGCGCTTTTGCTCGATGCTGGCCTTGAAGCCGAGGGTGGTCTCGAAGTAGCCAAGACCCGCTTCCCAAAGCCCAACGCCGGTCACGAACAGGATGCCAACCAGGACGGTTTGCGACCAGAACACAAACTTCTGGCCGGCATTGTACTTACCAAGCTCCGGCAGGTAGTCTTCATCGTGGGCGCGCAACACGTGCCGAATGCGCGCCAGCCACACGAAATCGGTGATCTCGGGCAGGTTTTGCCAAAAGAAGCGCAGGAACAGGCCGATAAAGCCGATTACCAGCACCAGGCCAATCCAGGGGTGCAGCCAGCGCACCGTGGCGCCACCCCCGAAGAGCCCGCTCAGCCAAAACAGGCTGGGATGGAACAGCGAAAGGCCGCTCAGCAACAAAAGCACGAAACTGATCGCCACGATCCAGTGGTTGATGCGGGCGCTTCCCGAATAGCGGCGCACGCGAATGTGCTCGCGTGCCCCGCTCTTGTCTTCACCGCTCACGACTTTCCTCCTGCGAGGCGATCCGCGTTCTCCTCGTCAGTCTCCGATACGCGGTTGGCACCTTGCAATATGTGGTGCACAACGCCGGCAGCCGCCGTCAGGGCGATGACGGCCATGCCGGCATATTTTCCGACACCCTTCCAGGCTTCCACCAGCGGGCTGATCCGTGGCGCATCGGGCAGCCCGGCGTAGAGGTGCGGCTGATCTGCATGGTGCAGAACATACATCACATGCGTGCCGCCCACCCCCGGGGGATCGTATAGGCCCGCCTTGTCAAAGCCGCGCGATTTCAGATCGGCGATGCGTTTGTCGGCCCACTGCTTCATGTCGTCCTTGCTGCCGAACACGATCGCCTGGGTCGGACAGGCCTTCTGGCATGCCGGTCCCTGGCCGACGGCAACGCGGTCGGAACAGAGCGTACACTTATAGGCCTTGTGGTCGACCTGGGAGATGCGCGGGATGTTGAAGGGACAGCCTTTGACGCAGTAGCCGCAGCCGATGCAGTTCTCGTGGATGAAATCCACGATGCCGTTCGAGTACTGCACGATGGCACCCGGAGCCGGGCAGGCCTTGAGGCAGCCCGGATCCTCGCAGTGCATGCAGCCATCCTTGCGGATCAGCCACTCGAGGTTGCCGCTGCGCGGGTTCTCGTACTCCGTGAAGCGCATCAGCGTCCAGCTGTTCGGCGTTAGATCGTGGGGGTTGTCGTAAACCCCGACGTTGACACCGATCTCCTCGTGCAGCTCGTTCCACTCGAGACACGCGGTCTGGCAGGCCTTGCAGCCGATGCACTTGCTCACGTCGATCAGCTTGGCCACCTCGGTCTGCCGCTTTGCGGGCGGCGTGACCGTGGACGCTGAGCGTCGCATCAAATCGCCTTCGCCGAATTTGGCGGCGGCGCT
>Ga0070691_10001294_pt1 | contig 10610 bp, 9 predicted proteins | sample KBSK1101metaG_FD_64673 | JGI IMG/M metagenome (GOLD analysis project Ga0070691, IMG submission 64673) | Corn, switchgrass and miscanthus rhizosphere microbial communities from Kellogg Biological Station, Michigan, USA - KBS K1-10-1 metaG | ecosystem: Host-associated > Plants > Roots >... | reverse complement strand
ACCTGGACGCCGATCTCACAAGCGCTGTCCCTCGCGCGTGTAAGCATAGGCATGCGACAAGGCGCGCAGATAGAGATCGTAAGGGCCAAGGTTCTCGGGACGTTTGCGTTCAGCGCGGGCGATCTCCGCTCCGCGCAGACTGGGCTCGATGGCGCCAACCACACTAGCGGTGATGCGGTCCTGCAAATCGAAGACCTCCTCCATCTGGCCGTCGAACTTGTCACCCCACAGATGCCAACTGTTCTCCGCCTCGATCAGCTGCGCCGTGACGCGCACGCGACCCTGCGCCCGCCGCACGCTGCCCTCGAGCAAATAGCGCACCTTGAGCTCGCTTCCGATCCGACGCGCATCGAGGCCGCGCCCCTTGAAGGTGAAGGAAGAGCTACGTGCGATCACCGTTAGCCAGCGGATGTGCGAGAGGCTGGTGATGAGGGCATCCGCCATGCCTTCTGCGAAGTAGGCCTCATCGGGTGCCCCACCAGGATTGTCAAAGGGCAGCACCGCGATCGCGGGCCGTTCGGCCGCTGCGGAGGGCCCCGCAGCTGGTACCACCTGGCTTGGCGTGGCGGAAGCCACTCCCTCCACGGAGTTGTTCTCCTCGACCTTGGCGACGAACCGAAACCCGCGCCGAGCCAGTGTTTGAATGAAGTTTTGCAGCTCGTCGCTGTCACCAATGGCCTGCCGAGCCGCATTGATGCGTGTGCTAAGGGCAGAGTCCGACACGATGCGCCCCTGCCATACGGCCTCCAGCAGTGATCCTTGCTCACCACCCGGTCACGATGCTGGATCAGATAGAGAATGAGGTCGAGGACCTGCGGCTCCACATGCACGCTCTCGCCGGCGCGCCGCAGCTCGCGTCGCTCCACGTCAATTAAGCATTCGCCGAATTGAAGGCGCATGGGCCCCATGTTCCCGGCCGGCAGACGCTAGCTTTAAACTGGCGGTCTTCTGAAGCGAAAGACAAGGCTTTCGTAAAGACTTTGCGCCCGGCGTGCAGCGTCATGCTCGAGTTTGCCGCACGGGAGCAAAACCGGCCGGCCGCAGAACGAGATCAAGCAGGGTGGCGATTTCTTCGCCGGCCTTTACGCCGATGCAAACCGGCTTGCCGGCTTCCTCAAGGCTATGACCGGCATCAGTATGGGATCGGCCGTCGCCATCGCCGAGAAGTTCCCGTGGCGCGACTACAAGACGTTCGCCGATATTGGCGCGGCTCAGGGCGGCTTGGGCGTGCAGGTCGGCCTCGCTCACCCACACCTGCGCGGCTTCGGCTTCGATCTTCCCGCCGTTTGGCCGCATTTCGAGGCCTACGTTCGACAGCACGGCCTCTCCGACCGGATCGGGTTCAAAGCCGGCAATTTCTTTGCCGACCCGCTGCCGCAGGCGGACGCTGGTGATGGGGCACGTGCTGCACGATTGGGATCTCGATCAGAAAAGGGCTCTGATCGGCAAGGCGTACGCGGCTTTACCTAGCGGCGGGGCACTCGTCGTCTACGAGACAATCATTGACGACGATCGCCGTCACAACGCATTCGGCTTGCTGATGAGCCTCAACATGCTGATCGAAACGCCCGGTGGCGCCGATTACACGGCGGCCGAATGCGCCGAGTGGATGCGCCAGGCCGGCTTCACGACCACTCGCGCGCAGCACCTGGCGGGCCCCGAAAGCATGGTCGTGGGCATCAAGTAGCAATGCGGGGCTAGCACCGGTCAGCTGATTTCTAGCCTGCACCGCTCCGTTGGTTGTGGGTCAACTGCGGGCCTCTGACCGACGCCGATCCTGTGCTTGCAAGAGCTGACGGATTGTTGCGTCGCCGAAAAGTTTGGCCTCGTGCCAATAGGCGGCAACGATATGAGCCCCTTGGTCGCCACCGCAATTTGATGGGGCCGCAGCGCGAAGTGAGGTCCCCTGGCTGCACGCGCACTGCGCGGACGCTTTCGATGCCGAGTTACCCGTTACAAGCGATCGGTGCGCCTCAATCGACGCCGCTATGCCGGCACGCGGCGAGAAAGAAGGCAACGCTGCGGGCCACGTGCGGGCCAATTTCGGTGTGCAGCAGCTTGGGTTTCTCTCCGAACAGCGCCCGCAGAAGCAGGGGCAAGAGGACCAAATCGAGAAAGAAGCGCGTCGTTGCTGCAAGTCGCCGCGGCGCGAACGCCGGCATGGTGCCAAGCTCGTCGGATTGCGCCGCCTGGCGCAAGAGGCGGGCGACGGCTTCCGTGCCGCGCTCGCGCACCATGCGGTGGACGCTGCTTGCCAGGTCTGGAAACCGGCGCGCCTCGGATATACCGAGCCGCATCAAACCGACAGTATCGCTGGCCAACGCCCAATGGAGGACGGTGACGCCCACGCTCGCGAGGCGTTGCTCGATGGTTGCCCCGATCGGCACATGGCCCTCAAACCGCACGATGTTGGCATCAACGTTGCGCATCATGACGGCCGCGAAGAGCTCTTCCTTGCTCGGGAAGCGGGCATAGATGGTCGGCTTCCCCGACCGCGCCAGCCCAGCGATCTCTTCCATGCTGGCACCGGCCAGCCCGCGTTCGAGAAATACGCGATGGGCCGCATCGAGGATCCGGATCTCTACCTCGCCGGCGCGCTCGCGCGGCGGCCGACCGGAGCGAACGGCAGTGCGTTTGCTATGACGCTTTCTTATCCCTGCAATGCGTCCCATGAGGGGAAACCTTCACGTTATCGCGATTGCTCCATCATGCCGCAGGCGAATGGGCGCACCGCGGCACCTACCGACTTGATCTAGTGTTGCGGCGATCCAAGTAAAGAGAACGAAACCGTGTCGTTCCATTTTATTTTTTCGTTTGGCGAGAACGCTGGATCCCACCCCGCCGGATCCTCACCCTCAAAGCAGGAGCGTGAACAATGGCGTTAGAGGTACAAGGTTTAAATCGAGTAGAGCAGCCGGAGCAGGCAGACCCTGACGAGATGGTCGGCAACGGTCAGGCTTACGGAGACGGCGAAAAGGGGCGTGTTCGCGCCCGCGTACCGGTGGCGGAAGGCCGCTCGCCTGGTCAGCGGCGTGACGCACAATTGGCGCCCAACGGCGAAGCTCCCGACCTGGCACGGGATCGCGACGACGCGAATGAACCCCGCAAGGGTCTCCTGCGGCGACACCCGTCTGTTCTGTTCCTCGGACTGCTTCTCTTCATCCTCGTGGCCGCTGCGGGCTATCTCTACTGGGACTATGCCAAGCGGTTCGAGTCGACCGACGACGCCTTCATCGCGGCACGGCAGTTCGCCATCGCCCCAAAGGTGTCCGGCTATCTCACCGCCGTCCCGGTGACAGACAACCAGCACGTCGCGGCCGGCGACGTGATCGCCCGAATTGACGAGCGCGACTTCCGCGTCGCGCTCGAGCAGGCGCAGGCTCAGGTGTCCAGCGCAGAGGCCGGGATTCAGAACATCGACGCCCAGATCAAGGTGCAGCGCGCACAGATCGCCTCCAACCAGGCGCAGGTGGACCAGGCGCAGGCGGCGCTGGTGTTTGCACGCCAGCAGGCGGCGCGCTTCCAGGACCTTGCCCAGAAAGGTGCGGGCACGGTCATGAACGCCCAGCAGTTCACCTCACAGCTGCACCAGCAGGAGGCGGCGCTCCAGAGCGCAAAAGCCAATCTCGCGCTGGCGCAGCGGCAGATTGAGTCACTCCGAGCCCAGCGCGAAAGCGCGGTTGCCAGCCTCGCGCAAGCCAAGGCCCAGCGCGATCAGGCGCAATTGAACCTTTCGTACACGACCGTCACTGCAGCTCAGCCGGGGCGCGTCGTCCAGCTAAGCGCCGCGGTCGGCCAATACGCGCAGGCGGGCACAAACCTGACGATGTTCGTGCCCGACGAGATCTGGGTCGCCGCGAACTTCAAGGAAACCCAGCTTGACGCCATGCGGCCGGGTCAGCCGGTAAGCCTCACCATTGACGCCTATCCGGAGCGCACCATCCACGGTCATGTCGCCAGTGTGCAGCCCGGATCCGGCACCGCGTTCTCGCTGCTGCCCGCCGAAAATGCCACCGGCAATTTCGTCAAGATCGTGCAGCGCGTACCGGTGAAGATCATCATTGACGATCCGCCAACCGATGTCGCTTTGGGTCCGGGCATGTCGGTCGTGCCCACCGTGCAGGTCAGTGCAGCGCCATCGGTTCTGGCGCGGCTGGGGGCCTTCCTATGAGCGCCGCCGCCACATCCCGCGCTCCGGCCGGTAGCGTGAGTGGCGCTGGCAGCCCGTGGCTGATCGCTGTCCTAGTGGCGCTGGCAACCTTCATGGAGGTTCTCGACACCACCATAGCCAACGTTGCCCTGCGTTACATCGCCGGCGGTTTGGGGGTGAGCCAGGACGAGGCGTCGTGGGTGGTGACGACCTATCTCGTCGCCAACGCCGTCGTCCTCACCGCCAGCAGCTTCCTGGCAAGAACGTTCGGCCGCAAGACCTTCTTCCTCGCTTGCCTCAGCCTGTTCACCCTTAGCTCGATACTGTGCGGCATGGCCACCAATCTGCAGTCGATGCTGCTGTTTCGCGTCCTGCAGGGCTTTGCAGGCGGCGGCATGGTCCCGGTGGCGCAGTCGATTCTGGTTGATGCTTTCCCGCCGGCGAAGCGCGGTCAGGCCTTCGCGCTGTTCGGCGTTGCCGTGGTGGTGGCACCGGTAGTCGGCCCCACGCTCGGCGGCTGGCTGTCGGACAACTATTCGTGGCACTGGTGCTTTCTGATCAACGGCCCGGTCGGGCTTATCGCGGTGGCGCTCATCTCCCTTATCCTGCGCGAGCCCGCGGCGGCCGTCGCGGAGCGCCAGCGTGCAAAGCAGCAGGGCCTCCGCTTCGACCTCGTCGGCTTCGCGCTGGTCGCGAGCTTCCTCGGCGCGCTCGAGATCGTGCTCGACCGTGGGCTGATCGATGATTGGTTCGGCTCGACCTTCATTGTCACATTCGCGGTGATCAGCGGTCTTGCTTTCGTGCTCATGATTCCCTGGGAACTAACCCGTCGAACTCCCGCCGTGGACATTCGCATGCTTGGCACGCGCCAGTTTGGCTCCTGCTTTGTCGTCATGCTGGCGACCGGGGCGATCCTCTATGCGACGACACAGTTTCTGCCTCAGCTGGTGCAGGAGCTTTTTGGTTACACCGCAACCTGGGCGGGCCTCATGCTCTCGCCGGGCGGCCTCGTCACCATGCTCATGATGTTCGTCGTCGGCCGGCTGTCGGGCAAGGTCCAGCCCAAATATTTAATCGCAACGGGCGCAGCACTCGCCGCCCTGTCCATGTTCGATTTGACCAACGTCTACGGCGATCTCGACTTCTGGTTCTTCGCAGACTCCCGCATGCTGCTTGGCATCGGACTACCACTGATCTTCATTCCGATCACTACTGCCTCCTATGACGGCATTAGCTCGGACAAGACCGATCAGGCCTCTGCCTTGCTGAACATGGCGCGCAACACCGGCGGCTCGGTCGGTGTGTCGCTCGCTTCGAACGTGCTGGCACACCGCGAGCAGTTCCATCAGAGCCGGCTCGTCGAACACGCGATTCCGTCGAGCGTCCAGTACCAGCAGACGCTAGAGCAAGTGACCCAATTTTTTGTCCACCAGGGCAGCTCGTTGCTGCAAGCGCAGCAGCAGGCCTTTTCCTGGATCGGACAGCAAGTGCAGATACAGGCCTCGTTCCTGGCCTATATGGATGTCTTCTGGGTCCTGATGCTGATCTCGCTTGCAGCTATCCCGCTCGCGCTTGCCCTGCGCAAGGTTAAGCTTGGGGCCCCTATGCCGAGTGCGCACTAGGTGATGTGAGCTCGCAAGTCCCAGGCAGTGGGACAATTGCGTACGCTGCGACGCAGAGGTTCCGGCTGTGCTTACCTGCCGCTCGAGATGTTTTCCTTCGTGAGCGAGCCGAATGTAGGTGGAGGGGGCCAAGAGCCGCCGGCGGGAGCCCGAGTGTCGTCGCGTCATTCGTCGTTCGTTTTGCGCTAGGGCACCGCCAGCAGGCTTGGCACTTTTGAGGTTTTTTTCTTAATACCGCCTCGTTCACGGTTAGAGCGGCAACAGGGCCGCCTGGCATTTGTGCAGCGATTGGCTTACCGCCGTCGTCCATTCCATGTATTTGACGCCGGTAAAGAAGTCCGTGTGAGTCACGCGCTCCATGCCCCGGATGGAGTTGATGAACTCCTCCTCCACTCGCCATCCGCCGCGTTTGGCAGGATCGACGTCTAGGGGCTCCAATTCGCCCTTGCCGCGCTTGCCCGCAGAAAGCGCCAGGGCGCCACCGACGGGTTGCCGTAACCGGATTGTACCGTCCGTACCGAAGATGTGGACATCCGCCAAGTCCGGAGCGTGGCCTAGCACTGTCGATACATTGAGGTGCATCTGGCCACCTTGGGCCATAGCCCCGATGACGTCGATATGATCGGGAATCTCTATCGGCACCCGGCCACCAGATGCGTCCTGCCGATGCCTGACAACGCTCTGGCCAACCGCCATGACCGACTTTGCTGGGCCGACCCAGCGCATCATCGCTTCGTACCAGATACCCATGCTCATGATGTTATCGCCAGAAAACTCCCGGTTCTGACGCCAATGCTGCAAGGTTGAGCCATCCGGATAGGCCCGGGCAGCGGCAATGCGTGCATCGATAGAGATCAACTCGCCGATATATCCAGCCGCAATCATTTCGATGATGGTGCGGTCGAAGGCTAGCGTATGGGGCGCGGGGACGATCTGAGCGGTTAGAGCGGGATGGCGGCGCGAGACCTCTAGCATGGCGCGAGCTTCACTATGGTTCATGGCCATGCGCGCTTCGCAGAGAACGTGCTTTCCAACCTCGAGTGCAGCGATGGTCATAGGGGCATGCATATAAGGCCATGTGCCGATACAGACGGCATCGATGCTGGCGTCTTCTAGGAGCGATTGCCAATGGTCATGAATTCTCGGAATGGCAAACTCCTGGGCAACCCGTTGGCTCGATTCTCGCGTCCGGTTAGCGACAGCGACGATCTCGACGTCGTCCTGCTTTGCGAAACCCGGAATATGAAAGGCTCTGGTGTTGGCGCCGGCTCCGATCAGGCCGACGCGGATCTTTCTTTCCGACATGAAGCATCTCACCTTTGTGTTGACGATGTCGACCAATCGTTTGCCGGCTCGTCGCGCCCGGCATCTCTTCACTACGGCAGCGACGGTGCTGCAAAGCGCCACTTCACAGCATGCATAAATCTCTAGCCACTGTGCAGTAAAATGTGCCGCTGACGGCTGCTGCACCTCGCGGCCTTACTGTCGGTTTGCATGCCATCGGGTACAACATAGCCTAGGATTGACCGAGCTCAATGCCGGGTCTTGACCCCCTTTGCAGCGCGTCCTCCGTGCCGTCGCGGCCCCCCTAGAGGTCACCAGCGACGAGGTGCTCGAGGCCATAACTCCCGGTGTCCCATCGATCGCCACGTCTGAGGTGAGGGGGTGCGGTCACCATAGCACCCAATGCTCGCCGGGTGCGGGGCGCGCGCGGGGAAATGCTGCAGCGCAATCCATCCGCCTAACCGAGGTCAACAACGGAAGTTGCATCATTGACGCTTGCCGCGATCAACAATTGCCTGGGCGAAGGCTATCGGATTTTCTTGCACGGGATTGTGCCCGACATTTTCGAACAATCGCCGCTCATAGTGAGCGGCCAAGAAGCGCTGGTGGGCCTCGGATTTCGGATGAGGGTTCACCCCCGATCCGAGTTCGGTCGCCGCGGTGGGCGCCAACAACGCTTCGGTGCGTCGGCTGATCTCCTAATTTCAGCGGCGCTGCCGCGGCCGTAGATGATCGGTCTGGGCCAAGGACCGAAGTGCTCCCAGCGCCGGAATGGCGGTTCGTTCCTTGACAGCCCCCAGCGCGTCTCGCAGATTGACCACGTCCACCGGGGTGCCCGCCAAGTGCTGGCTGAGAACATACCCGTTGAACCTGTCTGGGTCATGCCAGCGAAGGGAGTGTTCGATGTCCAAGACCGCCGTCCTGCCGTGCCGGTTGCGAGAGGGGAGCGTAATGGCGCCGAGTTCTCGTCGGTGAGTATGGTAGGTCTGCTAGTTCGCATCTGGTGGCTGCTGAGGCCATCGGAAAAATCTTACTCAGGTCTTCCCATGCGATTTGGATTGTTCGGCGGCGCCACAGCGCCGCGGTCGCCCGACGTGGCGGCAAGTGCCAGAGGCTTCTTCGATTTCGTCGAGACCAACGTCGAGGCCGAAGCGCTCGGTTTCCACTCAAGCTTTGTGACCGAGCATCACTTTACTGGTATCGGCCAGGTCTCGGCGACTCTCAACCTCCTGACCTTTATTGCAGCACGTACGACGCGCCTTCGCCTCGGCACAGCAGTCCTTGTGCTGCCATGGCACAACCCGGTGCTGCTTGCGGAGCAGGTTGCGACCTTGGATCTTCTCTCGCGCGGCAGGCTCGATCTAGGGATCGGCAAAGGCTATCGCCACAACGAGTTCGCGGGCTTCGCGATGCCTCCCGATGAGGCCGAGCCGCGCTTCGAGGAGGTACTCGATGTGCTGGTGCGGGCGCTCGCCTCGGACGTGCCCTTTTCCCATCACGGCCGCTTCTTCCGCTTCGACACGGTGGTTGTCGAACCCCCGCCGCACCAGCGGCCGCACCCACCACTGTGGCTAGCGGCCGGCAGCGAAGCCTCGATCTCGGCCTGCGCACGCCGTGGCTTCAATCTCTTGCTCGACCAGTTCGCGTCGCCTCAGCAGATTGGCGAGCGCATCGCCATCTACCGCCGCGAGCTCGCGGCGGCAGGTCACGCGTTCGAGCCTACGCGCGTTGCCGTTGCCCGCAATATCTTTGTCGCGCGCGACGCCACAGAGAAGCATGAGGCTGTCAGACGGCAAACCCAAATACACGAGAGACTGTTGTCGCTGTCGCGCGGTTCGGAGAGCCGGCCGGGGTCCCACATCCTTGGCTACGCCGAGGGACCTGAAGCGCATTCGCTGATCGGCACCGCTGGAGAGGTCGAGGCGGGGCTTGCCGCGCTCAAGGAGGTGGGGGTCGCCTACGTCCTGTTGTTTGGCCAGGGCTCGCGCGACAATCTGCGGCGGTTTGCCGAGAGGGTGATGCCAAAGTTCGGGGCGCTGTGAGCGCCATATGCCTCTTGATCCTTCCGTTTTGCGCGCGGAGACGAACGGCAGAAATGGCTCAGGGCGGTGTTGCGGTCACGAGCGGCATCACACAAATGGTGCTGAGCGGGCCTCTTGGACCCAGTTTGCGGACTGACTCGCTGCAGCGCCGAAGACGCCCGCCTAGTACCAGATTAAGGCGTGAGCAACGGCCTTAGACGCGCGGCGGGCACCGCTCGACAAGGTACGGCAGCCGCGCTCGACTAGCCACGTTGCCAAAACCCTCAAGGCTTGCCAAATTCTCCGCATTTCCAGGGGTGGTCCTAGTGATCTCGCAACGAGGTTGGTTAGTCGCGACGTTGATCATAGTAATTGTGTCACCCTGCTTGTCGTAGCGGCTGCACGGATTGCTGGGCACCTCCTTCCAATCGGTACACGCCGTATTATCCTTGACGCCCACGTTCCATGCAGCAGGCCGCGACCGGCAGATTTATAAAGGGCGTTGCCGTCGGCAGCGTAGTAAATCACGCCTTGCCCCTGCCCTCCCGTCGACGTTGCCCTGCATTCTAGGTAGACGGTCTTCCCGGAAATTGTCGCCTTGATCTCGTCTCCTGTCATGTCGGCGGCGACCGCCGTCCCAACGACAGCAATTAATCCCGCTACAGCGAGCCCGGCGCTCACGGTCATACGCAAGGCGGGCAGCAACTACCTCAGAGAAAGCGGACCGATTCGCCGCACCGCAGAGCGCCTGAGGATCTGTGCACGATTGATCGAGGTACAACACCGTCGGGCATCCAGAATTTCGCAACGAATTTTCGCGACATCCTAAGCTATTGAAATCCCTCCAAAGCCCTTCTCGATGCATAGACGATCGACTCGGCGTGGGGGAAGGCGGCCGGCGACGCAGCGCGTGCTCGGCCTCCTCTTGCATGCAGACTATCCGTGCATTAGATACTGAACCTAATGGTTCAGTATCTAAGAGCCCGTCTCGATGCCTCGTTCGCCGCGCTCTCGGACGCCACCCGACGTGGCGTTCTGGAGCAGCTCGGACGTGCAGACGCTTCGATCACGGACCTTGCCGCGAAGTTCCACATGACCCTCACGGGCATGAAGAAGCACGTCGGCGTCTTGGAGCAGGCGGGGCTCGTCACCACGGAGAAGGTAGGGCGCGTGCGGACCTGCAAGCTCGGCCTACGCGGACTGGAGGAAGAGGCGGCATGGATCGAGAGGTACCGTCAGCTCTGGGAGGCACGCTTCGACGAGTTGGACAAGGTTGTCGAGGAATTGAAACGGAAGGAGAAGGTCGATGGACGCAAGAAGAGAGAGTGAGCCCACATCCATGAAGAACGCCACGACGGTGGAACGGAAGTCCGAGCGTGAGCTGGTCATCACGCGAACCGTCAACGGCCCGGCTCGCATCGTGTTCGAGGCGTGGACTAAGCCCGAGCTGTTCAAGCGGTGGTGGGTACCGAAGTCGACAGCCATGTCCCTACTTTCCTGCGAGATGGATGTTCGTGTCGGGGGCAGGTACCG
>Ga0070691_10001289_pt1 | contig 10627 bp, 3 predicted proteins | sample KBSK1101metaG_FD_64673 | JGI IMG/M metagenome (GOLD analysis project Ga0070691, IMG submission 64673) | Corn, switchgrass and miscanthus rhizosphere microbial communities from Kellogg Biological Station, Michigan, USA - KBS K1-10-1 metaG | ecosystem: Host-associated > Plants > Roots >... | reverse complement strand
TGTGTCGCCATTGCTTTGTATGACCGCCTGTTTTAGCCGGACGACGACGGTGCTGGCCACACCCGTAGGCAGCTGCAGCAGATTGAGAATGTGGTTAAAGTCGGTACCCAGCCAGGCCGAGCTGAGTTTTCCGTTCGGGATGCTGGTGACGATGGCATTGGCCCAGCCGGTCGCGCCGCCCGTGTCGGATGGCTGATCGATCAGCAGCGTATAGGTAACGGGGATGTTCACCCCATAATTGGCCGACTGCCAGCTGAAAGTCGCGACGGTGGCGGAGTCGTTCGAGGCCGACAAAACCACATTGTTGTTGTTGACCGCAAAACCCGACACGCCTGAGGGCGAGGTCAGGGCGGGGTTTGGTATGTCCCGTTTGCAACCAAAGGCCAGGACCAGTAGGCCGAAGACCAGGCATGCGTGAAACATCTTGTGCATATGCGTATGATTGAAGATTAGTAATCTTTGTTTTGTTTGAGATTCGGGTTTGCCGACAGATCGGTACTCGGTATCGGGAAGATATTGTATTTGGGGTCTACGGCGGTACCGCCTGCTACCCCGCCCTTCCAGGCCCAGAGATATGCGTTGGTCGTAAATTCGTTGTAACGAATCAGGTCCGTACGGCGGAAACATTCATAGTATAGCTCGCGACCGCGTTCATCGAGGATGAAGCTGGTAGTCAGCTGGCCGGAACTAATATTTCCCGAAGTGTTGCCATATGCGCGCGTCCGAAGCGCGTTGATATAGTTGAGCGCCGTGGCGGCATCTCCGCCCGAGCCGCCTCGAAGCACGGATTCCGCATAGATGAGATAGATCTCTGCCAATCGGAACAACGGAAACTTGATGCTCGCGAAATTATCGCCATTGTCCTGATGCGGGTCTGCCGCGCCGGTGCTGGTTACGTTGCGGAATTTGAAGGTAGCGAACCCAGCCGTCGATGTATAGAGTGCGGTCATATTCTTCGTCTGGCCGGTGGTCCAGAATTGGGCGCGGTGATCCGTTGCGCCGCTAAAATCAGGGAAAAGGTTGATGAAATCCTGGGTAAGCCGCAGACCGCTCCAACTGCCATTGACGCCAGACACATTGTTGGGTATCCCCGCGGGGCCATGAACGAGATAGGTCGTTCCGCCATAGTTCTGGATAAAAGTGGCGTCATACATGATATCGAAGATGTTCTCGTCTGTATTGTTCTGGTTGTCGGCCAGCATCAGCCTGGTGTAGTCGGGGTGGAGGGTATAGCCCGCGCCGATGACCTTATTGCAATAGGTGATCGCGTCGGTATAACGCGCGGTTCCGGTATAGACTGATGCATTGAGGTATATCCGTGCCAGCAACGACCACGCGGCTGCCTGGTCGGCGTGACCTACCAGCGCCTGGTGCGGGGCGACGAGACCGCTGTCGGCGGCGCCTTTCAGTTCGGATTCGATATACTTGAACAGGTCGCTGCGGCTGATCTGCTTAGGGATAAAGGCGCCGATCGGGTCTTTCTCGGTGGCGAAGGGTGGATTGGCGAAGAGGTCCATCAATACCCAATACTGAAAGGCGCGCAGAAAGCGGGCTTCGGCGCGATAGTGCCTGATAGAATCCACCGTCGTGCTGCTGAAACCCTTTCCGGCCAGCTCAGCGTCCGAAGAATGCGAGATGAAATCATTGCAGAGCGTGATCTGGAAAGCCGCGCGATAGTACAAACCATCGACGATAGGGTTGGTGGAAGACCAGCTCATCTCATGGAGACCCTGTATGCCGGCATCGCTTTCCCACGTCCATGCGGCCTCGTCCGTTGTCAGCTCCTGCAGGTTGAAATAGAGACGAAGGAAATCGGAGTTGCCTTCATCATTGATGATCTGGGTGGGTAGATCGGGGCTGCCGGTGCCGCCGACATTGCCGGTATTGGCGAAGGCGGCATAAACTTTGGCCAGCGCCTGTGTATAGCCGAGCGGGGTACTATAGACCTGGCTGGCCGTGACACCGTTGTTCGGGACACGGTTGAGGTCCTTGGAACAGGCCGCCTGCAGCAGACATAGGGCGCTGAGGGCGGCGGCGGTGAATATCTTGTTGTTCATACTATTTAAAATTTATGAGTGTTGGTCGGGTTTAAAAATCCAGGTTGATGCCCAGGTTATAAACGCGTGGGCGGGGATAGGCGTTGTTATCGATACCGGGATTACCGACTCCGATGTCCGTACCCGCGCCGATCTCCGGATCGAGCCCCTTATATTTCGTGACGACGAATACGTTTTGAACGCCTGCATTCAGCCGCAGATTGGTATGCGTGTGCGAGATGGCCCCGAAATTATAACCGACAGAGAGGTTATCCATCCGCAAGAAAGACGCATTGGAAATATAATAATCGCTCAACAGCTCCTGCGCATTGCCGTTAAAATGCGTCGTGAGCACGCTGGCAGAAGCATTGTAGAGCGTGACGTTCTTGACGACCTGGTTAAGTGTGCCGGTCTGGCTCCGGATGTTGTTGTAATCATACATACCCAGGCTGCTGCGCAGGACCGTGCTGAAATTCCACTTACCCCAATTGAAGCTGGTCGAGAATCCGATGAAGGTATTGGGATCGGCCGACTTCGTCTTATACAGATCGTTCTGGTTGATCAGACCGTCAGCATTCTTATCCACGAAAACGCCCTCGATGGGATTTCCCTTAGTATCATACACCTGGCGATAGAGATAGAACGTATTCTTGGGCGTCCCCACGGCATTGATCTCCGTGAACTGTCCGCCGATGCCGCCGGCGATATTGCCGCTGCCGAAGCCGGGATAATTGGGATCGTCGGGCACCACCGTCAGGTTGGTGATCTTGTTCTTATTATAGGTGATATTGAACCCGAGATCCCAGGTCACATTACGGGTACGGACGGGTTCCAGGTTGATGCTGAATTCGACACCATCGTTGGTCATGGAGCCGACGTTCGCTACGATGTAGGCCGAGTAATTACTGAGCGCCGATTGCGACACCTGGTTCAGCAGCTGGGTGGTATTCTTGTGGTAGAAATCGAGGCTACCGTAGATGCGGTTATCGAGGAAACCGTAATCGAGTCCGATATTGGACGTACTCGTCTGCTCCCATCTGCGGGTGGAATAGAACCCGGCCGGCCGCCAGCCCTGAAAATAGTTGTTCCCGAACTGGTATGCCGCGTTGGAGTCGCTGAGGTAATAGTAAGCGTAATAATCATAGTCGCCGATACCGTCCTGCTGACCGGTGATTCCCCAACCCAGCCGCAGTTTAAGCTCCGAGACGGTATTCGAATTTTCCAGGAAAGGTTCCGATTTGATCTTCCAGGCGAAGGCCGCCGACGGGAAATTAGCCCAGCGGTAGGGAGGCGCGAAACGTGACGATCCGTCACGGCGGAAGGTACCCGTGAGCAGGTATTTGTCTTCGAAACTATAGGTGACCCTTCCGAACCAGGAGATCAGCGTATGCTGATAGTCCACGCTGGCCGTAGGCGGCGTCGTCTTGGGGACCATCGACCCGTCGGCATAGTACTGCGCGTAATTATAGACGGTGCTAAGATAATTATTGTATGAATAACCTGCCTGGGCGTCGATATGGCTCCTGATATTTTTCAGGTCCTTGTTGTAGCTGAAATAAAATTCGAAAAGACTATTGTAATTGGTGCTCCTGTATTTGTTGTTCTGACCGCTGGTGACGCCGCCTGCATTATAGGATTCCGCCGCGCTGTCGGGGACAAATGTCGTTCCGCGGCCGTCGGAATAGTCATAACCCACGTTGAGGTTGGCGTGAAGATCGGGCAGAAAATGAAGGGAGTAATCCAGCTGGAGGTTGCCGATGCTGCGTTTGGGAGTAGACTTGTCGTAATGTTGTTCGAGCAAACCCAGTGGGTTGCGTCCTACCAGTGCCTTGAGACCGCTGGCCGTAGTGGGATCCAGCCATTCCCAATAACCGCCGAACCGGGGACTCTTGGAATAGATGGGCTGTGTGGGGTCGAAGCTGATCGCTCCCCCGATGGCCCCCTGGTTGCCGAAACGCGCATTCTCCATAGAGCCCATCACGTTGAGATTGACCTTGAGATGTTTCTCAAAAAGAACCGGCGTCAGTGCAAGGGTCGCGGAGGTCCGCTGGAGATTATCTGTTTTAAGGATTCCGTTCTGCGCCTGGTAACCGACCGACAACCGGTAAGGCAGACCCTTCACCCCTCCGCTGATACTGACGGAATTGTCCGTTCCAAATGCCGTCTGGTAGATCTGGTCCTGCCAGTTGGTGTTGGACGTACCCAGCAGGGCAACTTTGTCCGGAGTGCCATAGGTGTTGACCACCTGTTTGAACTGGGCAGCATTGAGGACCGGCACTTCCTTGATGAGGGTGGACATCGAATTATTCGACCGGAAGTTGATCTTCAGTTCGCCTCCCCTGCCCTTTTTGGTAGTAATGATGATCACCCCGCCTGCCGCACGAGCACCATAGATGGCTGCCGCGGAGGCATCCTTTAGCACGGTGAAGGATTCGATGTCGTTGGGATTGATGAAACTGAGCGGACTGCCGGCACCCGGTACGGCGCTTTTCTGTCCGGGGGCCACGTCACTGTTGAGCGGTACCCCATCGAGCACGATCAACGGGCTGTTGCTGGCATTCAGCGAGGATCCGCCGCGAAACCGGATCGTGCTACCCGACCCGGGCTGGCCACTGTTAGAAATAATGGAGACACCGGGTACTTTTCCGGCGATCATCTGCTCGGGGGTGGTGATGGTTCCTTTCTGGAAGTCTTTTTCATCCACGACGGCGACAGCCCCGGTGAGATCTTTTTTCCGGGTGGTACCATAGCCGATGACGACGACCTCGTTGAGATTGGCTTCTCCCGCAGAAAGACCGATGGTCATGGGCCCTGCGCCGATGGAATGCTCCTGCGCGGCATAACCAACGAAACTAAAAACAAGGATCCGGGCATTCTCGCCGACGGTGATCGTGAAGCTGCCGTCGCTACCGGTGGTCGTACCGCCTTTCAGATCGCCCTTCGCCTGGACGGTGACGCCGGACAAGGGCGAGCCGTCCTTGTTGTCCACCACCTTCCCGGTAATGGTCCTTCGCTGAGCGAGGAGGGTGCTGCTTATAAATAGCAGTAATAGAAGGATATGCATCCTTGCAAGCAATCGTTTTACCATAACTAGTTAATTATTGGACCCACAAGGTAGCAGGGGGCGGATTGAGGCCGTTGTTCTATCCGGCATTTCTATTGTTCAAATTGACTATTCCGCCGAATGACATTACATTTGACCCGGACCTGTTCGCCATGTGGAAAGCTGTCTCCATATATATTATTACATCCATCACCGGGATGAGTGTCCTGCTGGGGCAGGGCCCCAAACTTCGATTCACCCACCTGTCGGGAGAGCAGGGATTATCCAACAGCACCATCGAAGCCATATTCCAGGACAGCCGCGGATTCATGTGGATCGGTACGCGCGACGGTCTCGATCGTTATGACGGGCATGAGATGGTCATCTACCGCAATGATCCGGGCGACACCACCACTTTAAGCGACAGCTACGCCCGCTGCATCTATGAAGACAGGGAGCATGTGCTCTGGGTCGGGACGGTCAACGGTCTCAACCGACTGGACCGCGGACACGACCGCTGGACAAGATGGAAACACCGCGACGGTGACAGTTCAAGCCTCAGCAGCAGCGGTGTCACGGCCATCCTGGAGGATGCCAAAGACCGGTTATGGATCGCCACCTATGGCGGCGGGCTCGATCTGATGGACAGAAAGACCGGGCGGATCAGGGCCTATCAAATGGGAGGTGGACCCGGCAGTCTGCGCGATGACCGGATCCTTTGCATGCTTGAAGACAACAGCGGTCTTCTTTGGATAGGAACACAAACGGGGCTGGACCTGTTCAACCCCGCGACGGGGGTCTTCAAGGCCATGGATAACCCGGCGATCACCAACGCCAGCGGGAATACCATCATAGCCCTGCAGCAGGACCGGCAAGGCAATCTATGGGTAGGCACCGAGGATGACGGGCTATATCTTTTCGATCCATTACGCGGAAGCTTCATGAGATGGGGGCATTCGGACAAGGACCCTTCCAGCCTGGGTAACAATATGATCAAATGCATGCTCACCGACCGCAAAGGACAGCTTTGGGCCGGCAGCATCAATGGCGGGCTGAATCTTTTCTATGCGCCTTCCGGGTCCTTCTTCCGTTATTCTTATGAGCCGGGCAACGAAAGCAGCCTCTCACAACGGACCGTGTCCGCCTTGTATGAAGACCGGCAGGGCAATCTATGGGTAGGTACACACCGCGGCGGGATCAATATCTATTCTCCCGGCATGTACAAATTCGATCTCTATCGCCAGGAGCCTTCCCCGAACAGTCTCAGCTACAACGATGTCAAAACCTTTTGCGAGGACAGGGCCGGGAATATATGGGTCGGCACCGATGGCGGCGGTCTCGACCTGTTCCAGCGGGATCAGCGAGTCTTTAAACATTACCGCAACGATCCCTTTAATGACCATAGTCTCGGCTCGAATGCGGTGTTGGACGTCATGCAGGACCGTGAAGGGCGAATCTGGGTCTCGACATGGGGAGGAGGTCTGAATCTCTTCGATCCTGTACACGGTGTCTTCACCCGAAATCTCAACGACCCCGGCAACCCGCATTCCATCAGCAGCAATTTCGTGCAGAAGACCTTCGAGGATTATTCGGGCAGGCTGTGGGTAGCAACCTACTACGGCGGACTGAATATCTTCGATCCCAGCACCCGACAGTTCACCCGAGTGGTCGACGACCCTACGGGTACAACCAGCCTGACGGGAAAAAATATCGTCTCACTGATGGAAGACAAAGTAGGACGGATATGGATCGGCACGGATGACGGAGGTTTGAATTGCTATCATCCCGATACCCGGCATTTCACGCATTATTTCGATACCGACCAGCGGATGCCCGATCTGCGGGTATTGTTTTGCGATAGCCGCGGCCGGGTTTGGGTAGGTCAGAAAGGATTATACCTTTTCGATGCCACGCGTGACAGTTTCCGGGTGGCTACGATGCATGCGGGACTGGCTGGGGAATTCATAAAAGGGGTGGCCGAAGACGGTCAGGGCAATCTATGGATATCCACCTCCAACGGGCTTACCCAACTGAACCCCGATACCTATACATTTTCGAAATACAACACCGGAGACGGATTGCAGGGTTTGGAGTTCGAGGCCAATGCCTGTCTGAAGACAAAGGATGGGGAGTTATTCTTCGGGGGAATAAATGGGTTCAACTGTTGGTACCCGGGGGCTATCCGGGCCAACCCTTTCGTGCCACCTGTGTACATCACCGCTATTCAGCTGGCAAACCGGAAGGTGATCCCCGGCGCTGAAGGATCGCCGTTGCAGGAAGACATCACCCTGACCCGCGAGATCCGGCTCTCCTACCGGCAGTCCAGCTTTTCGCTCAACTTTTCCGCGTTGAACTATACCACGCCCGAGAACAACCAGTATGCCTATCGTCTGGAAGGGCTCGACACGGCATGGAATTACGTCGGCAGGGAGAACAAGGCATCGTATACTAACCTCAACCCGGGCGAATATACTTTCCGGGTAAAGGCCTCCAATAATGACGGGGTATGGAACGAAGAAGGCGCTTCTTTGCGGATCATCATCACACCGCCATTCTGGAAGACGGACTGGTTCATCTCGGTGCTGATCGCCCTCGGCATCGCCGGGTTATATCTTTTCTACAAATTCCGGACGCGGCTCAAGCTGCGCGAGCTGGAGGCGCGCAAACGCGAGGAGATACGTCAGGTGCAGCTACAGTTCTTCACCAATGTCTCGCATGAATTCCGGACGCCGCTGTCGCTGATATTGGGACCGTTGGAAAAAATGATGAAAGATCGGGACTATCCCTCGCATAACCGGTATTTCCAGGCGATGCACCGGAATGCGCACCGGCTGCTGAGCCTGATCAACGAGCTGATGGATTTCGGCAAGCTGGAAAGCGGGTCGCTGAAACTGGGCGTACAGGCCGGCAATCTCCAGATCTTCATGGAGGAGCTGGCGGAAGAATTCCGCGACTGGGCCATACAAAAAGAGATCGATTTCACGCTGCGTCAGTCCGGGACCACCGGCGAAGCCTGGTTCGACCGCCAGGTACTGGAAAAGATCGTGCTCAACCTGCTGCATAACGCCTTCAAGTATACGAAGCCGGGAGGGAAGATATCGCTCGAGGTCTTGTCCTCGCTGGACGGGTTCAACCCGTCATTTGCCAATGAGCTGGTGCTAAAGAACGAATTCCGGGGGAGCCGCTATGCCTGGTTACGGGTGGCCGACACCGGTATCGGTATTTCTGCATCTTCGATCCACCATCTGTTCGAGCGGTATTACCGGATCACCGAATCGCATCTCGGTTCGGGTGTAGGGCTCGCGCTGGTGAAGAGTCTCGCGTTGTTGCACAAGGCCGACATCCGGGTGTATAGCGAACGGCTGAAAGGAACGGAGATACTCATAGGTATCCCGGTCGGAGAGACCGACTACCGCAAGGAAGAAAAACGGGTGGTTGCAGCCGAAGGGGGCGTACGTCTCGAAGGTCTCCCCTATCGTGCGGGCCCGCATTCCTTCGATGAGCCCGAAGTACAGGAGGTCCACGGCGTGCGCGCCGATCTCCCGCCCGTGGAAACCATCCTGCTGGTAGAAGACAATGACGAGCTCCGGCATTTCCTGAAGGAGTCGCTCGGTACGGCCTACCAGGTCGTCGAGGCCCGCGATGGGCAGGAAGGATTGGCCAAGGCCAGGGAAATGGCGCCCGGAATGATCATCAGCGACGTGATCATGCCCGGCATGAACGGTCTCGAATTCTGCAAGGCAATCAAACAGAACATCGACACCTGTCATATCCCATTCCTCATGCTGACTGCGCGGAGCACGGCCGCCTCGCAGGTAGAAGGTCTCGATGCCGGCGCAGACTACTATTTCGCCAAGCCGTTGAATATCTCGCTGCTTCAGCTAACGATCCGCAACCGCTTCGACCAGGACAGAAAGCTCAAGGAGCGTTACCGCCGCGACTCTCAGGCAGAAGCCATGGACCTCGTCCATTCCGAGCGCGATCGCGAATTCATGACCCGTCTGCTGACGACCATCGACTCGCACTTAGCCAATCCCGAGTTCGACATCGAATGGCTCTGCCATGAGATGGGTATGAGCCGGACGCGGCTCTATCAGAAGATCAAGGGCATCAGCAGACAATCGATCGGCGATTTTATCAGGACGATCCGGCTTAAAAAAGCGGTGCAGATCATGACGCATGAGGATGTTACGCTCACGGAGGTAATGATGCGCGTAGGGATACAGACGCAGTCTTATTTTACGAAGGCGTTTAAAAAGGAGTTTGGGAAGACGCCGGGGCAGTTTTTGCAAGAGATGAGGAAGTAGGCGGACCCGCTGCCTGAGACGACACAACCGCTGTAGCGAAACCGTACAGTCCCGGGTCGACTATGGCTTGCAAGCGTTTGATTCAGAATAGCTAGCAAACCCGGTATCATTTTGGCTGTCCATCTTTCATGCTAAAGAACTACATCAAAACCGCCATACGCAATCTCCGCAAACAGCCCGGCTTCACTTTTATCAATCTCGCCGGCCTGGCACTCGGAATAGCCTGCAGTCTGCTGATCCTCCTATGGGTGCAGGACGAAAGAGGAGTCGACGCCTTTCATGCCAAGGGCCGCCGTCTGTACTATGTCTACGAGCGGAACTATATGGGTGGAAAGCTACAGACCTGGTATTGGACACAAGGGCCGCTGGCGGAGGAATTGAAAAAAGAAATCCCGGAAGTGGAGGCGGCGACACCGATGTCGTGGTCGAACACCAACAATTTTTCCGTGGGAGGCAAGATCCTGAAAGAGGATGGCTTCGCGGCAGGTGCCGACTACTTTAGCATGTTCAGCTATCCGTTGGTGGAAGGTAATGCAATGGACGCGCTGAGCTCACCGGACGCATTGGCCATCTCGCGCAAGATGGCGATCGCCTTCTTCGGCAGCCCCGCGGCGGCTATCGGCAAGGCCATAAAATATGAGAACAGGAGGAACTTCACGGTCAAAGCAGTCTTCGAGGATCTCACCTCCGCCGTGAGCAGTCCGGCGAATTATATTATGAGCTGGTCGGGCTATGTGAAAGACAACGAATGGGCCAAACGTTGGGGCGCCGTCGACCCGCGTACCGTGATCCTGCTGAAACCTGGGGCCGACGAGGCGAAGGTGGAAAAGAAGATCAGTCATCTGACGGACCCGTTCAATACGGAGGTGAAGGATATCCGCATCGAACTGGGCCTGCAACGTTTCAGCGACTATTACCTGCATAATGAATTCCGCGACGGCGTCCCCAAAGAAGGCCGGATCGCTTATGTCCGGCTATTCAGTCTCGTTGCGCTGTTCATCCTGGTTATCGCGTGCATCAATTTTATGAACCTGACGACGGCGCGTTCGGTAAGACGCGCCAAAGAGATCGGCGTGCGCAAGGTCATGGGCGCAGCCAGGAGCCGGCTGATCCGCCAATTCCTTGCGGAAGCAATCTTCATGGCCATGCTGGCCGCGGTGATCGCACTGGCACTGACCAGCGTACTGCTGCCAGCCTTCAATGCCCTCACCGGAAAAGAGATCACGCTGCCTTTAAAAAAG